>Ga0105049_10008268_pt1 | contig 12067 bp, 8 predicted proteins | sample MAT06_FD_78087 | JGI IMG/M metagenome (GOLD analysis project Ga0105049, IMG submission 78087) | Freshwater microbial communities from Lake Fryxell liftoff mats and glacier meltwater in Antarctica - MAT-06 | ecosystem: Environmental > Aquatic > Freshwater > Ice > Liftoff microbial mat | place...
AATCTGCGGGTTTATTTGGGGTAGAAGCAGAGTTCAGAAAGAATCTTTCTTTCTTCAATAGCAAGGAAGATGGCTGGTTGAGCAAACTATATTTCAATGGCAATGCCACTCTTATTTTCTCTGAAGTAAGTTTAGGTAATGTAGATGCCAATGGCGATAAATTACCATCTACTACCAGACCACTACAAGGTCAATCTCCTTACCTGATCAACGCAGGTTTCCAATACGACGGTGAAAAGGGTACAAATATTTCTCTATTGTATAATAGAATAGGAGAGCGTCTGGCATTGGTTGGAAATAGTGATTTCGGAGATATCTATGAGCAACCAAGAAATCTGCTCGATTTCCAGATTAGTCAAAAAGTAATGAAAAACAAAGGGGAAGTTAGGCTTACCGTAAGTGATATTTTCAACAACGCTTTTGCTACTTATGAGAACAGAGATGAAAAACGTACTTACGATCCATCTGTAGATAGATTTTTCAGTAGCTACAAACCAGGCACCACTATTACAGTCGGCTTCAATTACAATTTCGATCTAAAATAATTCAAGGGGAATAAAAATTACTAAACACACAAACACAATTGATATGAAAAAAACGCTCGCTTTAATGGCCATTACTGCTACTCTTGCAACAGGCTGTGTTAAAGTTGAAATCGACGACTCTACTACCAACAATGGCGGTGGTAACACTGGATTCGGTACTTTACAAGAACAAATTATTGCTACCAAAATCCTCACGGGTAATGTAAATGAAGTAGTAGAATTACCAAAAGGCAAATACACTTTAAAAGGGTACGTTTTTGTAACTGACAGAGCAACACTTCGTTTTGCAGCAGGATCGATCATTGTGAGCGATACCATTCAAAAAGGTGCATTGATCGTAGAAAGGAACAGTCGTTTATTTGCAGAAGGAACTGCAACGGAGCCCATCATTTTCACCTCAGGTAAAGCCCCTAACCGACGTACTCCTGGCGATTGGGGCGGCATCGTTTTGTTAGGCAATGCACCTACTAACCGCAGCACACCTCCCATTATTGAAGGCGGCATTAATAGTATTTATGGCGGTAATATCACTGCAGACAATAGCGGTTCACTAAAATTTGTGCGCATAGAATTTGCTGGTATTGCTGCTGATCCTAATTCTGAAATCAATGGTCTTACGTGTGGTGGTGTTGGAAGTGGAACTACTTTAGAAAACATTCAGGTGTCTTACGGAAATGATGATGCTTATGAATTTTTTGGTGGTACCGTAAACGCAAAAAATATCATCGCCTTTGCAACCGCGGATGATGATTTCGATTTCGACTTCGGTTATATTGGAAGAATTCAGTTCGGTATCTCTCTGAGAGATCCATTGTTTGTAGATGGTGGTGATGCAGGTAACGGTGTTGAGTGCGATAATGACGGTACCGGAACAGTAGCTAGTCCACGCACCAGGCCTCAGTTGAGCAACTTCACTTTTTGCGGTCCAAACGGTGCCGCCAATACAGCTGCCAACCACAACTTTAACACCAGGTGGAGAAGAAGTACCCATTTCGTTTTGCGCAACTCCATCTTGATGGGGTATGCAAAAGCTGGTTTCCAGTTTGAAAGTGATTCTACTGCTCAAGCATACATCGACGGTCGTTCTTCATTCCGTCACAACTTAGTGCATGCAGTTGTAGAACCTTTTAGGGTAAATAGTACCTCTTTGATTAATGCAGCAGGTGTACAATCTAAAGCAGAGGGTGTGGATAGTTCTAAAACTTATGCCAATGCTAACGATATTATGTTAGAAAACCCATTCAACCTTACTGCTCCAAACTTTGCTCCAAAAGCGGGTAGTCCTGCTACTGCTGCAAACGCTGCAAGTTTTGTTGGCTTATCTGGTTTTACTACCACTACCTACTCAGGCGCTGTAGGAACTACCAACTGGCTACAAGGATGGACCAGCTTCACACCAAGAACAAATACTTATTAATACATTAGTGAAAACAATATGAAAAACACCGCTTACTTTTGTAAGCGGTGTTTTTTTAAGCAATATTTTAAAGAATGAAAATAATATATTTTACAACAACAATTTGTATGCTTTTACTTTTTGCATGCAACAACAATTCAGATAATAAACAAACAACACGGAGCGCCGAAGTAGCAGATACTGTAAAATTGGTTTCCATTGCAGAACTTGATACTAGGCTAGCTGCTGCAGATAGTCTGGTCATCTTATTTTACAAAGACCCTCATGGCACTGATTCTTTAAGATACACCCGGTACTATGCCCAATACAACACTACCGACACCTTATTGCTGGCGGATTTAAAGGATAATTTAACAGACGCTACGGTCAAATTAGAGAAAATCAAAAACTGCCGCAGCGAAGGCAAAATATGGGTATTTAAGCAAGGTCAAATATTTCAAACGATCTATTTCTCTTCAAAAAATGCGGAATGTAGTTTCTTGTACATCATTAAAGATGGCTTCTTTTATTATGCTGCCATGCCTTATGGTTTTGCAGTGCAATTGAAATCATTGCAGAAAAAAGCCATCGAACTACCCAATCAGGGGGAATAAGGCACTTTTATGAACAATTATTTACCCACACAAATGTTTGATTGACAGCTTTTTAAGCTTTTATACATTTTATATGTTGACACTACCAAAAATTTAATATTAAATAATTGTTACCATTTCTTAACTTTAGTACCTCCCACTGAAGATGAAGAATGGTTGTACGATATTATCCTTTTTCTGTTTGGCTTTATTTACCTCACCAAACATAGCCGCCCAGCACCAAGCGTGGATGCCGGTTGTATTTTTTGGAGATACCGTTCAGCTACGGGCTGTTTTACCCATAAAAAAGGTACCCAATATCTCTGTTAATCCTGCCGCTATTCAATCTTTTTACGAAGAATTGGGTCAGCAAAACTTTTCTCCTACCATCTTTTCATTGCTACAATACAAACAAGAAAAAAAGTTAGATGATTGGTTGTATTACCAACTCATACGTCGCACCGCCCAGCAGCTTAGTCCAAAAGAACTGAACTACGATCAATACACTTTGTATAAATGGTACCTGTTAATAAAATCGGGCTACAACGCTCAGCTGGCATTTGCTAATGACAAGCTTTTGTTTTACGTTCAAAGTGACGACAATATTTATGATATCCCTTTATTCGAAAAAGAAGGCAAACAATATGTATGTTTAAATATTCATGATGTTGGTCCAATCGACTTTTCATCGGTACCACTCATCAAAGTGGAGGTTAATGGATTGGGTTTGGAGGGTAAATCGTTTTCGTATAAAGTAACACAGATACCAGATTTTACTGTTCCACTCTATCAGGAAAAAGAACTGGTGTTTAATTATAAAGAAAAAGAATATCGATACAATATCAAAGTAGATCCTTATCTGGAGAAGATGTTTAACAATTATCCATCTGTCGACTTTGAAGCCTATTTCAATATTCCCCTCAGCAAAGCCACCTACAGCTCCTTGATACCGGCTTTGAAAAAGAAACTCAAAGGAATGCGACAAGAAAAAGGCGTTGAGTACCTCATGCAGTTTACCCGTTATGCATTTATGTATGAAGATGATCAGCAACACTTTGGTAGAGAAACAAGGTTGTCTCCGGAACAAACACTCTTAAACGATTACAGCGATTGCGATGATCGTGTAGGCCTGTTTTATTTCCTGGTAAAAGAACTTTACAACCTCCCCATGATCGTACTGATTTATCCTTCACACGTAACTTTGGCAATTGAATTAAAAAATCCGGTAGGCGTACCTGTATTATATAACGGGCGTAAATTTTCGGTGTGCGAGCCAACTCCGCAAAAGTTAGATCTTCCCATTGGTGCATTAATGCCGCAACTTACCAATGTCCACTACGATGTGGCTTATGAATACCTGCCCAAACGATAATTTTTGGGGGAAGCGGTCATGTTTTCATAATAATTACTTAACTACAAATACTCTTTTTTTCACTTTCTTTTTTGCACCTTACATTCAGAAAAACGCACGTACATCGTCAGTAAGTTTTTCCTTAAGCAAATAGCAAGTTTTAATCATGCTTGTACCACCTTTATTCTTATTGGTGGTCTTTTTTTAGGAGAACCCTTCCGAAATTACTCAAAATAGTATCTTGAATAATTGCATTATTTGTTTTCAATAAAACGGTGAAAAAGATGCAGGCTGTTACTATCCGGTAGCCTCTTTTGAAGTAAACCATTGGTGAACGGTTTGCAAAAATAATCCGTGCAGAGTGTCTTTACAATTATAGGGTTTAAATTACTTAACAAAGCGTCTTTAAAAATTAAGCGATTGTTTGCACAAATTTTTTCTGCTCTATGTTCAAGCTAACTGAATTAGAGGATTCACTTTTTTTTGCAATGTTTGTTTCACTGCTATACCAGCTTTGAGCACATATTGGAGAATCTGATAAGTTTCATCTGGATAAACTACTTCAATTATTTCATTGCTTTGAAGCCAGGCAGCAATTTTATCTCGTTGCTTTTTCGATAATTTTTTCAGAACAGGAACGCCCATTTCTTTTAAAGCTGCTGCATTACAATATTGTTCGTACTGGCTTTTCATCGGCACTACCATCAACTTTTTCCTCATGTACAATGCTTCGGCGGGCGTTTCAAATCCTGCACCACATAAAACCCCTTCGCTCGTACTACAACTGCTGATAAATTCTGCATTGTTAATGGGTCTTATCCAACAATTCGCATCTGAGTAAGAGGTGCTGCTGTGTTTACTGAAAACATGCCATTGTACCTGAGGATGTTGGCTCAATACTTTGATGATTTTCTTATCACTGTAAGCCGGAAGATACACAGAGTAATGTCCTTCGTTTCTGGTGTAAGCATTTCTGATTTCAGCACGTATCACCGGCGTAAAAGTGGTTTCATCATAAGGCGAAAAGTGAAACCCGATACCCATACTGCAGGGTGCATAATAACGTAATATTAACCAAGCCATCGGATCGTATTTGTCTGGCTTGGGCGCCGCTTTACTGATCACAGCAAACTGATGACTTAAAGCGATACAGGTAATATTTTTATTTTTACAGGCCCAGGCACTCAAAGGTTCAAAATCGTTGATCACCAAATCATACTCTTCTACCGGAATAGATTTTACTTCTTCCAAAAACCTTTTTGTTTTCATTTGTTGAAAGGTGGTCAGTAAATCCACGCCTCCTTTTTTACCAAATACAAAACTGAGTCCTTTGCGACGGTACTTGATAAAATGTTGCAAACCTACATCAGCTTGCGTGCCGCTGAGCAAAACATCTACTTCTGCCATTTTTTCTAAAAGCGGCAATATCTCATTGGCCCTGCTGATGTGACCATTACCGGTGGCTTGCAAAGCATATAATATCTTCATGATACAGGCGTAATTAAATGTAAAATTCAAATTACTACATCACCTTTTTGTGAAGCTATTGTTATGAAATTGTAATCTCAATACTTTTTGAGGGACATGGGAGAAAATCTTAGTTATAAGGGTAAGGCAATTGTGCGATCTTGATGCAGGATGCAGGATTTTTTACATCTGTCCATTGCTCTTCGAAGAAAGTGTGAAGCCAATCGTAGTACCTACATCTTGTTTGCTGCGAACGTGGATCGTTTGTCCATGCGCTTCAATGATGTGTTTGCAAATGGCGAGCCCCAATCCACTACCGCCTTCTTTTCTGCTCCGGGCAAGATCGGTCCGGAAAAATCTTTCAAATATGCGGGAGATATGTTCCTCTGCGATACCAACGCCTTCATCGCTAATTTCTATCAAAACGTTGTTGCCGTCCACATTGTAAAAACTCGCTTCTATGCTGCTGTTATCATTGCTGTATTTAATGGCATTGTCGACCAGATTGGTCAGTACCTGTCTAATTTTTTCTTTGTCGGCAAACACACTAATGGGAAACTCACAACCTTTTTTAATGACAGCACGGATATTTTTTTCTTTCGACTTCATAAACAAACTCTCATAAACATCTTTTAACAAATCCTGTATTACAAAACTGCTTTTATTAAGCTGTTGTTGGCCGCTTTCCAATTTTGAGATTTCATCTAAATCGTCGAGCAAATTAACCAACCTATCTACATTACGAGAAGTACTTTTTAAAAATTTACTATTCACCGCAGGATTATCAATGGCTCCGTCAATCAGCGTATCAACATAACCTTGAATGGCGAAAATGGGCGTTTTTATTTCATGACTGAGGTTCTGGAGAAATTCTTTTCTGAAAATTTCATTTTTCTGCAAAATTTCAATTTCTGTTTTTCGTTGCATCGCCCAGGTTTCTACATCTGCCCTTACTTCATCGATACTTTTTTGAGGCAGTATATTTTTATAATAAAACTCTTCTCTCTTACTGGCCTTGGTTTGATAGATCAGTTTATAAATAAGTTTTATTTTACGGTAAATGAATGTTTGCAAAGTGTAAAGAATCAATCCAAAACTGCCTAAAAAAATGAAAATAAAAGAAAGCAACGCAACCCACCATATAGGCTTAAAAGCAAAAAAACCAATTGCAATTGGTACAGAAAGTGCCAACGCTGTTACCGCTGCAAGTTGTTGTGGTGAAAAGTTTTTACCTGAAGGCATGTTGGTAATAGCGTCTACACAGATAAAACTCTGGCAAAAGACGACCTTGTTTTTTTAGATGAAAACGGAAAACCCGTTCAGCAAATTTACAACTCAAATTTGTATCCTACGCCTTTTACGGTAGTAATACAATCGAGCCCCAGTTTTTGCCTTATTTTACGAATGTGTACATCGATGGTGCGATCGCCCACTATGACTTCCGTTCCCCAAATTTGGTTTAAGATCTCGTTTCTCAAAAATACTTTACCTGGTTTTGATGCAAGGAGCGCCAGTAATTCAAATTCTTTTCGAGCCAATACGATGTCATTCCCTTCGTGGGTCACCATGTACTTTTCCCTGTCTATCGAAATATCACCAACTTGAATTATTTCACTGGTTTCTTTGTGTATTCTTCTGAAGAGAGCATTTACTTTGCTCAACAACACTTTAGGACTGATGGGTTTGGTGATGTAATCGTCGGCGCCCGTTTCTAGCCCGCGAATTTCTGTGCTTTCATCGCTCATGGCGGTTAAAAAAACAATCAATGTTTGTTGAAAAGCGGGCATGGTGCGCAACTGTCTGCAAGTCTCCATACCGTTTTTGCCGGGCATCATGATGTCTAAGATAATCAGATCGGGTTCTGTTTTTTTTGCTTTTTCTATGGCATCGTCGCCACTTTTGGCAGTTGTTACATCATATCCCTCTTGTTGCAGGTTAAATTGCAAGATTTCCAGAATATCCGGCTCATCATCCGCAATCAATATTTTTTTCGTGGTGCTCATATATTGTGAAGTTGTGCAAAAGTAACCTAACAATTTGAAGGAAACCTACGTTAAGGGAACGTTATAATATTATTAAATTGTTAAGCAGAAGGCATCATGTCGGGTATTATTGTTGTCTGAGAACTGTGTATCACACAATTTTATAGCATCTTTACAGCACGAACATTATTTATGAAGGGTTTATTACTATTTATTTCTTTTTTTATCTCGGTACCATCACTGTACGCACATACACTCGACACGGTAAATATACCCTTATCCCGCATGGGCTTTCATGATAAAATAGATAAGGAGCAGCAACTGACAGACAAAGCCGACGGCAAGGAAGATTGGACACTGCATGTTGGTAAAAATGAAGAGATCAACCTCCAGGTATCTGACGCATTGTTTAGAAAAACAGACGAACTCCAACTCTGGGTAGAAACATACCCTCTATTGGCCACCAATAATGAAAAAGTTCGGTATCTAAGGTTGATAGAAGATCTCGTTAAAACTTTCAGAAACAGTTGGAGCAAGAATGAAATTAAGCCGGTTTTGTATCCTGCTTTATTGAGCAGTTTTGAAACGATTTTAAAAGGCATGCCTACTAGTAAATCCATGTTACCCTCTATCGAAGGAGCAAATTATGAGGTAGCGAAAATTCTAACCAATGTTTTTACTGGTTACAAAGAAGGAAGGGAAGCACAGAATCTTGTTTACCTGAAATATTGCGCCCTGCATCCAGATAATATTTTAAAAACGATTCGGCCTTACGTAAATGAAATCTTTGCTGATAGCTTAGTGGTAGCTGCTTGCCGAAATAATCCTGTGCAACTGTACTCTTTTGCTCAATCTACCAACAGTGAAGAAGGAAAACTAATACACCGCAATATACATCCCATGGTGAAAGTGGTGTCAGCTTTGAGTCAAACTCCCAATGCACTTTTGTACTTCCCTTTTCTGGATGATTTGTTGAGCGGAAAAAACACCGTTGCCAATATCCGGAAATTGGTAGGTGACGATCCCAATACTTACGACAGTGTGGGTTATTTTAAAATGCTGGTCCAAACAGAAATCTCCTATTTCAAACGGATGGCAGGCCCTAATAAAGATACTCCCATTGCGATGTTTGGTGCAAACAGTTTGCGCGAAGTACTGAAAGGAAAGGCCTGGCAGCATTTTGTAAAACACATTAATGAACTGCACGACGTGAGTAACCTTGCCGTACGTATGAAAGCTATACAGCCATTGGGTGTACAGGATCTGTACTACATGATAATCATGGGTGAATCGGATATTTATACCTCTAGCTATAAACATAGTTTTTCTAGATTGGTGCAACTGATGGGTGCCAAACCACGGGGCGACTCCTTATTGCAAAGCGTGCACTTCGACTATTTTAAGAAATTCATCAAAATGGCTGCCAACTTTAATAAGCTCGATAGCTTCCTGAAAATGATGCCAGATGACAATTCCGAATTATTGATGAAAGCATTTGTGGCCAACCTCCACAAAACGGGTAACCTCGAAGACGCTGTAGATGTCGCGGATTCTTACAGTAGCATCCATGATAAAAAATTATTGAATTCAATTCTTTCTTATGTTAAAGAAAACGAACAACAAAGCGTCAACGAAAACAATGATAGGGGGAAGTTAATTTACGGATTGCTCAAAATAATTTTTTTATCTGCTGACACCACCAATAAAATTGATCTTACAGCTACAGTGGGTATTCCGTCTATCTACGAAATTGCCAACAAAGAATTGCAGGATGAAAAAGGAAGGATCGTGCAGCAGGTATTTTTTTATGGTGATGAAGATGGTAAAACATTTTTTCCTCCATTTCTGAATTCTTTTTCACCCAAAGACTGGACGATCAAGCATACCAAAGAATGGGTAGAAATAAAATCGAATAAAGGCAACGTGTGGGTATTTGCCAACAAGCCGCTCGACTACAACCAAAATCTTGATGATTCCGCTCAAGTTCACCTTACTCGTTACCTTACGGCTAATGATATGGTACCATCTGTAGTGGTGCACCGTGGTCATAGTTATTGGTTACCGGGTACCATCAAACGCATGCCTTCCTTTGCCAAAGTAGTGGTATTGGGATCTTGTGGTGGTTTTCAAAACCTCAACCAGATTTTAGAGGTAAGCCCTGATGCACATATTATTTCTACCAAAGAAATAGGTAAAGGCGATATTAACAAACCCATTCTTAATTACCTGAACCAATCTTTTATCTCTGGTAAAACCCTTTCCTGGAGAGATATGTGGAAATCGCTAAGCAGCTTTTTTGGCAACGATCCCAGCAGAGACGTACGGGAGAGTTGGGAAGATTATATTCCGCCTTACCGAAACCTGGGTGCCATTTTTCTAAAAGCCTATCATAAACAAACAGCAGAAGCTGCAGGGAGCTAAGTAATTTGCATTATCTGCTCAAGCTTGCTGCTGATCCTGCAAACAGGCTTAACTTTGTCATCATGAGTTTACCCGTAGTTGAAAAAAAGACCTTCCGTTTTTCTTTACTCAAAAGGGTTTTTGCTTTTACAGCCCCCTATAAAAAGAAATTTTATACCTCCCTTTTTCTATCCCTTTTTTTGGCGGTTATAGCACCAGTCAGGCCATTACTCATTCAGATCACCATCAACAATGGTTTGAACGACCGGGCTGCGGCTAATTTTTTGGATGGCCCGGGTGGTTTTATCATCGAGATTACTATTATTCAACTGCTGCTGCTAATGGTAGAAACCATTTGTCGTTTCTTTTTTACTTTCACAACTGCCTCACTGGGGCAAAGTGTGGTGAAAGATTTGAGGGTAAGTACCTATCAAAAAATCGTGCAACTCAACCTTCGCCAGTTCGATAAAACGCCCATCGGTACGCTCACTACCAGAACCATCAATGACATCGAATCTGTGAACGATATCTTTAGCGATGGACTTATCCCAATCATAGCCGATTTACTGTCAATCGCATCTATTCTCACTTACATGTTTTGGGTTGATGGTCGACTCACCTTAGTTTGTTTGGCGCCCTTTCCAGTGATGATCGTAGCTACCTATTATTTTAAAGAAAGCGTTAATAAATCATTTATCAAAGTACGCAACGCGGTAGCCGCTTTGAATGCCTTTGTACAGGAGCACATCACAGGCATGGCACTGGTACAAGCTTTCGCTTCAGAAAAAAGAGAAGAAACACAGTTTGCCAATATCAACAAACAACACCGCAACGCCAATGTTAAAGCCATATTTGCATACTCCGTATTTTTTCCGGTGGTAGAATTGGTGAGTGCATTGAGCATCGGTTTGCTGGTGTGGTGGGCTGCCCGCAATGCAGCCCTGGTAAGCGCAGATACGGCCGCAAATGCGGGAGGTATCATCACCGCTTTTATTTTGTGCCTCAATCTATTGTTCAGGCCTTTGCGCGTGATCGCCGATAAATTTAACGTCCTGCAAATGGGAATGATCGCCAGCGAACGGGTGTTTAGAATTCTCGACAATGAAGACGTTACGCCTCAATCTGCAGCAGGTGCCCTGGCAGCAGCCAACAATGAGCACAGTACTATCAATGGAGCCATCGAATTCAAAGACGTTTGGTTCGCTTATACCGATCAACAGTATGTATTAAAGAATGTAAATTTTAAAATAGAACCCGGACAAACACTGGCTATCGTGGGTCATACCGGAAGCGGAAAAACATCGGTGATCAGCTTGATCAATCGACTCTACCAAATCAACAAAGGCGCTATTTTGGTGGATGGAAAAAACATGGAAGATTACGATATACACTACCTGCGAAGTAGGATAGGGGTGGTGTTGCAAGACGTTTTTTTATTCAGCGGCTCCGTGTTAGAAAATGTGAGTCTACGTAATCCCGACATCAGCAGAGAACAAGTAGAACAAGCTGCCAAACTAATAGATATGCACGATTTTATCATGCAACTTCCTGGAGGGTACGATTACAATGTGATGGAAAGGGGCGCTACTTTGTCGCTCGGACAAAGACAATTGTTATCCTTTATCAGGGCACTTTTATACAATCCTTCCATTTTGATTCTGGATGAAGCTACTTCCTCTATTGACACAGAAAGCGAAGCCCTGATACAGCATGCTATAGAGAAACTCATCTCCGGCCGTACTTCTATCGTGATAGCGCACCGCCTTAGCACCATTCGAAAGGCGGATAAAATTTTAGTGCTCGACAAAGGTGAGGTAAAAGAAATGGGCAGTCACGATGAATTATTACAAAACAAAGGATTCTATTATCAGCTTTACCAAATGCAGTTTTCCGGCGAACAAAATAACCAGCCAGTTTAAGGTAACCTTGAGTAATCCCAAAGTTTCTGATACCGTTATTGATCATGCAAAAAGCTGCCATTTCGAAAGAGTGAACCATCGTTTTAAAGGAACTGAAATGGAGCGGTTGAAAAACGGGATATTGTATAAATTTTTTCATCCCTGCACCGTTCCCAATTGCTTTCAGAAAAACAAAGCATACTCCTTGCTAAAAATGTAGGGGAAGATGCCTTTTTACCCATAAAGAAATGGCCAATCGCAGAGGTATTTGCCAATAAATTCCTTCTATCTTATTTTTAATTTCACCCCTGCCACCTTATCTTTGCGCCAAATTTGAGAAGGGATATGACATCAAAGCGAATCAAATCATTACTGGTAGCGGTTTTCAGCCTAGGAATAGTATTATTCTCTAATATGACTTTTGGGCAGGATACC
>Ga0105049_10008270_pt1 | contig 12066 bp, 10 predicted proteins | sample MAT06_FD_78087 | JGI IMG/M metagenome (GOLD analysis project Ga0105049, IMG submission 78087) | Freshwater microbial communities from Lake Fryxell liftoff mats and glacier meltwater in Antarctica - MAT-06 | ecosystem: Environmental > Aquatic > Freshwater > Ice > Liftoff microbial mat | place...
CGAAAAATCCGCAGTATTTGACGATTTTCAGAAAACCGATACCTGAGTACGAGCGAAGAGTATGGCACCCGCCCCTGCCAGCACCGCTCGCCCAACCTTTTCGTCAAGATTAAGTTCAAGCCCTTCCGCCCGCGCAGCACGCGCTTCGTGGCGTCGCGCGGCACGCCGTTGAGGTGCTCCGAGCGATGAGTCGCACGTTCCCCGCACGCCAGCGAACCAGACCACCAGCCTTGATCCTTTGCAACGCCAAGTCCCCACGCCAGCATATTCAACTTGCGCCGCCGTGCTGGTAATTCAACGTCCCCTGAAGACCGCTCAACGAACGCCGCTCAACCGGCTTAATGCCGACGCTCGGCGGAGGAGCTGGTACCGGACCGGAGCAGGCGTCCTCCCCGGTTCAAACTTCTACCTGTTCAAAGCGTACTCGGCCATCTGTCAGACGGGCAAAATAAGCGTCAATCGAAGCAACCCCGGTAACGCGATGTACGAACGCCGCGGCTCTCACTAAGTCGGCCTTCTGTACCAGCTCAAGTCTGGGCTCCTTGAGTTCTAAACGTGTCGCATAAAAAGCGCAGCCTTGGTGGGCGATGAGCACCACCCGCTGAAGCCCGTGAACTTCGGCTAGAAACTTAAGCTCATCCACAACGCCCTGCTCTTCTACATGTGCCTGAGGGTGCCCCGCTAAACACGCAGGCCCACCAGGTAGTGAGACACGGTCATAACGCGGCAGCGAGAGGCCGTTTTGCAGGAAGTCGTCGAAGTGCGCGCCAACTCTGCCATCCGAGCAATACAACGCCGCGGCGTGGATGCGCTTCTGCTCGTACTCAATTCGGCTCTCATAGGTCATCGCCGCATTCTAATCGCCTTGCGGCCTCCGCAGAGGCGGGCGCGAAGGTATTTTTTTCAGCGTGGTGGGCGAGCGAGGCCTCACGTGGAGAAACTCGGGAGGTTTGGTTGCCCTCGTGGGGGTGACGACGCCCCGGCCGTTCTCGCTCTGGGAAAGAAGTTTGACCGATGGGGCATAGAACGCGGGCTGGAAACGGGCGTGACGTAACCTTTCCCAACCCTGAGCCGCCTGGTTCATTAGTCATTGAGAGGTAAGAGCAGTTACAACCCAAGTGACCGACAGGCCCGGCAAGAAGTGACCTTGCGGCGTCGAACATTCGAGGCAGTCAAGTATCGCGGCGGTGCGCACCGAAGTCTGAACGTAATCTTATGTTCACGCGAGGCGCGATTACATCGTCTTACGATGGAGATAGTCTGGCGGGGCTTCGATATTCACGGTGATGGTTACAATTAAACTTACGCCTCTGAAACTGGCCTAATGCCTGCGGCCCAGCGGTGCTTGGGTGATCTCGCCTGAGTTCGCGCAGTGAAGACAATCATCGGATCGCACTCTACCCGCCGCGATTGGTGGCGCAGACCCGTGCTTTCCTACCGTCTGATCATGACGAGGACCCTTTTCATGATCATCCTTGGTTCGATTCTTAGCTCGTTAGCAATTGGCCAAGGGGTGCTGCTTTCGCACGCGTCCTCGTACGCACCGATAGCCCTCTCCCGCCAGACCGGCGCGCTGCGCATCGGCGTCGTGGGAATGGTGCACGGGCACGTCGAGGGGATTCTCTCCAAAACTACCAAGCAAGATAATATAACGATAGTCGGAATCGTAGAGACTGACCAAGTGCTTTTTAAGCGACTGGCCGACAAATATAAGCTGGACGCCAGCCTGCGCTTTGATTCGCTTGAGAAAATGCTCGACGCCGCGAAGCCTGAGGCCGTTAGCGTGATGACATCAGTGAAGGGGCATCTCGCCGCGGCACAAGCCTGCGCTCCCCGGGGCGTCCACATGCTGTTTGAGAAGCCCTTAGCCTACAGCAACGCCGATGCCCGCGAAATCGCGGCGTTAGCCAGAGCGCACGGTGTGCTGGCACTTACGAACTACGAGACGAGTTGGTATTCGTCGGTACGAGAAGCAAAGCGGCTTGTTGAATCGGGCGAGATGGCACCGCTGCGACGCATGGTCTTCCGCCACGGCCACCGTGGACCTGCGGAGATCGGTTGCTCGCCCGAGTTCCTCGCTTGGCTTACCGACCCCGATGGTAATGGAGGGGGCGCGATTGTTGACTTTGGTTGCTACGGGGCGATCCTCTCCACGTGGCTTATGAACGGCCAGCGGCCCACCAGCGTCGTAGCATCGGCCACCACACTGAAGCCGCTGGTGTACCCGCTGGTGGATGATGATGCAACAATTATACTTACATATCCAGGCACAACGGCTGTAGTTCAAGCGTCTTGGGCGTGGACGCACGACAACAAAGAAATGGATTTGCACACAGAAAAAGGGTCAATTCATGCGGGCCGCTGGGCAGACCTTGCGCTTCGAAGCCCCGACCAGCAGCCCCGCCCAGTGAAGCCGCCCGCCAAGCCCGCCGCGATAGAGAACGAGTGGACTTACCTGACCAAAGTAATTCGAGGTCAATGCGAAGTTGATCCGCTTTCAAGTCTGGAGCTGAATCTAGTGGCGGTGGAAATTCTCGATGCGGCGCGCGAGCAGGTTGCCAAGCGCAAGTGATGCAAATGTAAAGCGGGCTTTCAGTTACTTCCTCTCGCGTTGACAAAGGCAACCACCGCGCAGGTATTCTCAAAGGTAACCGAGGCCCACCTTGTAACACCGACTACTTAGCACCTCGCAGGCTTGTTAACTCATCTCCCGATAACTCGTTATCGTCGCGCCCAGCTCGCCAAGATTTACTCGACGCGAGCTCACCGGATATCACCTCACCGGACGCGCTGGGTACACAACCTCCGATACCGAAACTGCGTGCATCACGGGGAGAGGGCGGCGCGACCACGCTCTCCTGTGACTTAGCTGAAACCGGCGTCTCCGGGGGCTGCAACACGTCAGCGCCCAACGCGGCCGCGGCAGCCGTGGCGAGCAGACCGGACCATAACCATTCACGTTTGCGATTCATACAGAACTCGGTAACCAAGGAAGGCACAGAAGAAGAACGCTTCTCCGCAAGTCAGATTGCGCCCGCTTCACCACAACCGCTGTCCAGTGCGATTGAAATACCGCGTAGCCAGTCGTGGATACAGGGGCTTTGCGTCCAAGCCCTCACAACGCAAAAAGCATGACGAAGAGTCCGCCCCCCGCGAACGGCAGCGGGCCAGTGGAACCCAATGTCGGAAAGAGCCCGAATATAACAATGCCCACGAGTACCGCGACCAACATGAGGATGCGGATCTGATTCGCATTCATGGCTAATTAAGTTGTCGAAAATAAGAAATCCGTCCCACCCGTGTTGCAGTTATGATCCCGGTGGGCCTTATCAGCAAAACGCCTACGGCTTGCCTTCCCCGCCCGTCACAGGTCGTCCAACGGCCTCCGCCTTGGTCTTCCACTCCGAGCTCTTTAAGTCATACCCAGAGCCTGGCTTCGCCGCGTGCCACTTCTTATATAAGTCCGCCAACGCAACCGCAGACTTTCGAAAAGATCGCAAGTTAGTCATCTGAAACGGCTGGAGTAAGCGGTGTGATTCGAGCAGCTCCCGCTCTGCTTCTTCAAACTTATGTTGAGCGGTGAAGAGCCGCCCCATCAGCCGGTGGATAGAGCCCAATCGGGCTGGGTCCTTCCCGGAGAAGTTAAGAATTCCTTCCAGTGCTTCCCGAGCGAAGACCTCCGCCTCATCGAGTTTGCCCTGCGACAAAAGCACAGAAGCGAGGTTCTCGATGACCATGTACAGCACCGGGTTGTTCGGCTTCAGCGTCGCGCGATAGATCTCCATCGCCTCTCGGGTGGTCGCTTCCGCTTCGCTGTGCTTTCCCTCCGCGGTCAGCAGCGCGGCGAAAATGTTCAACGCTTTCCCGGTTTCAAGGTGCGTGCGCCCCGACACTCGAAGGCGCCGCTCGACAGCCTCACGTAACTGCACACCCGCTTCCGCGAACTTTCCTTCCAGCGTGAGCGAGCTCCCGTAGTTTGCCATAGCGATCATGTACGACGAATGGTCTTTCCCCACAACTCGTTCCGATATACCCAGCACCTCGACGAATATCGCGTTGGCCTCATCAAATCTTTCCAGCTCCATGAGCACTGTTGCGAGCATGCTCCGACTCGCCAATGCTGCGGCGTTTTCGTTGCCAAAGATGCGTCGGCGCGCTTCCGCAACGGTCCGCAGGTTTGCCTCGGCCTGGATAAGTTTACCCTGAGACCACTCAATGCCTGCTAACGTCGCCAGTGTTTGCAATGTGCTTGGGTTTTCATCCCCCAAGGTTCTGCGCTGCGCTTCCAGTACCGACAACGTAATCTTCTCGGCCTCATCCAGCCTGCCCAGCCGGTTCAGTGGCAGGCTCAGTGCGGCCAGGCAGCCCAGCGTGTACGGGTGCTCCTCACCGCGCACGCGACGAAAACCATCCGCGGCTTCGCGGTAGAGAGCCGCGGCCTCCTCCCATCGACCCAACTCGGACATCAGGCCACCCACGTTTGCCGTCCAGACGAGCGTGTCCGGATCATCGGCGCCAAAAACTCGTTTACCAGTCTCATATGCCTCGCGCCAGTACGTCTCAGTCTCCGCGTTGTTGCCCTGCTCGATCAGAAGATAACCATAAGTATTAAGAGAGATCAGTGTCTCACGATGCTCGCTCCCCAGCACGCGCCGCCGTCCTTCGAGCGCATCCCGAAGCAACGGCTGGGCCTCGGCGAAGTTAGAGCGAGTCCTCAGAAAGTTACCTAAGTTGCTCATTATCGCGAGCGTTTCGGGATGCTCAGGGCCGAGCACGCGGCGACTGCGCTCGAGCGTGTCCCGGAGTAACGCAACTCCCTCATCGCTGCCCGGATTCAATGTAAGCAATCCCGCCAGCCGACTTTGCGAGGAGAGTGTGGCCGGGTGGTCCGCGCCCAGCAGGCGCAGGCGCGTGCCTACCGCGCTCCGCAGAAGTGCTATGGCCTCTTGATCGATTCCCAGGGTGCTGTACAGACCCGCCACCGTCTGCCGAAGTGAAGCGTCTACCGCCGGTTGATCTTTAAACTTCTCGTCGATTGCCTTGATCGACGGCTTAAGAATTGTTCGCTCGATCATCGCCGCCGCCGCGTCGGTCGCGTTTACCTCACTTAGCTCGCGTGCGAACACAGCGGTGCGTGCTGTGCGCTCCGCGAGCGCAACCTCGCCTTTCTCAAGGGCCTTGCTGAATCGCTCTCGGATATCCGCCACAAGTTTTTCGCCAGCATCTGTGGCATTAATCTGACTCAGCATGGTCCCTTGAAAATCCGACACTTGCTGAAGCTCGTCCGCCCTTTTCTTTGAATCCGTTTCGGCCGCCACCGCCCGATCTCGCTGGCCACCAGCGACTCTGGCCTGCCAAGCAAAGCCCAGAACCCCAAACAAAAGCGACGACGCAACAGCCGCGCCAGCCAGCACCGCGCCCTTGTGGCGCCTTACGAACTTGTTCAACCGGTACAGCTTACTCGGCGGCGCGGCTACCACCGCTTCACCGCTCAGGTAGCGCCGAACATCCGCGGCCAGGCCGCTCGCAGTCTCATACCGGCGCGAGCGCTCCTTCTCCATCGCTTTCATTACGATCCAGTCCAAGTCGCCGCGAATAACTCCGCCAAGCTTACGAGGCTCGGTCTTCCGGCGTGCCGCCACGCCCTCCAAAGTGCCGGATTTCTCGCTCAGCCGGGTGCTGGGCTTGGGCGGATCTACCTCGCGGATTATTCGCTGGATCTCGTTATACGCGGCGGAACGTAACTCGGTCCCGTTGAAAGGCGTGCTCCCCGTGAGCAGCTCGTACAGCAACACGCCCAGCGAATAAACATCGGTCCGTGTGTCGATATCCGCAGACCCTTCGGCCTGCTCGGGACTCATGTACTCCGGAGTTCCAATCAGCTGGTGGTGCTCGGTCACTCGCGTCATCTCCGTCGGCCGCGCACTGGTTGCTTTCGCGATGCCAAAGTCAATTACTTTCGCGTGCGGGCGGCCCTCTTGCATCGACACCAGAACATTGCTCGGCTTAATATCGCGATGGATGATCCCTTTCGTATGGGCATGCTGCACCCCGCCGCACACCTGCGAGAAGAGCTCGAGCCGGCCCGGGATAGTTAAATTATTACTATCACAGTACGCAACGATGCTCTCCCCTTCGACCAGTTCCATCACGAAGTAAGGACGCCCGGTGTCGGTCGCACCGGCGTCTAGCACGCGCGCGATATTGGGATGTTCCATCACCGCGAGTGCTTGCCGCTCCTGTTCAAAGCGGGCCACCACCTGCCGCGTGTCCATCCCTAACTTAATAATTTTAACCGCGACGGTCCGCTGAACGGGATGGTCCTGCTGCGCCATAAACACCGATCCGAAACCCCCCTCCCCGATGACCCGCAGCAAGCGGTACGGGCCGATCCAAGCGCCAGGTGTCTCCTTGACCGAACCCAAAGCGCCAGACTCTGCCCCGAGTGTGGCCGCCATATCGGAAACTGAAGACAGATCGGTGGTCGGTTCTTTCCGCTCGTTGCTCATGGCAAGAGTTTAAGACCCGTCGCGGCGAGTTTCGCGACAAAGAGCGGGAACGCAGATTCATTCCACGCGATAAGTCTTGGGCTTACCCGGCGCTGTCTCGAAACGTCCCACCAATAACAACGAAGGATCGAGGCACGATCATCGCAGTCGAGAGCCCTTTCAGCAACTGCATCAGCCATGCACGCAAGAAGCCAGCCAGCTATGTGGTGACCAATAACCTCCCCCACGTCAAAGCCTTGCTCTATCCGGCGCCGTAGCGGCGCAGTGTCCCAAAGCTAGTTGCGGCTGGCGAGCTGAGCCACCCCCGCAAAGCACGCAGGTGCCTCTGAGCAATAGGTCCTCGCCGACTGGATGCGAGCCGCGCATCCAGTTGTGTTGGTCATTTGACGAGCAGGATTGGTGTTCCCAATTAACACCGCGTTGTTCGCCGCGATCATCGCCGCGTGGTCGTGCGCTTGGTGCATGCGCAAAGAGTATCAAGTGAAGCGTGGAGGGCAACCTGGGCCAGCCACTGCCCTCCTTGGCCGTGCCAAATCCAACATAAGCATCTGCGACTCCAAATCCCGCGGCCCTTTGAGGTGCTAGTCGAAGGTGCGTGGATTTGAGCATCTCTTACCTTGCCGCAACATAAGTCGCAGCGCCACCTTCACCCACGAGCCACGCTCACGGACCGGCCCGACGAGGTTCCTTGGAAAGGGCTGGCAGCCAAACTCGAAAAGTAGATCCCACGCCTTCCTGACTCTCGGCGGACACTTTCCCGCCGTGGGCTTCAGTGAACGATTTCACGATGGTAAGACCGAGTCCCGCTCCGCCCGTGCTCTCCGGGTCGGTTTCGCCTTTATCAAAAACTCTTCCAAGGAATGCTTCAGGTATTCCGGCTCCGTTGTCGCTCACCCAGCTTTCGATCGTGCAATCACCGGGCACTTCACGAGCCCCGATGATAATCTCGCCACGCGGGGTATATTTAATCGCGTTCGCGATAAGGTTTTGAAAGATTCGAGTTAATAAACTCGCATCAGCGTAGACAATTAAATCCTCAGGGACCTGGTTACTTATTTTCGTCGCAGAAGTATCTGCCACCGGATGAAGATCGTGCATCAAAGCCTCGATGAAAGCCCAAAGATGAACTTCACGCATCTCGAGCTTTGTTCCAACCGCGGTCTGCAGATGCGTATTCTCCTCCAGCACTTTGGTCACGAGCAATCGAAGCTGCTGCACACTTCGGTCCAGCGCCCTGAGTATTTTCGCGGCATCCTCCTGGGCTCCGCGCGCGATCAGTTTCTGTTCCAAAACTCTTCCGCTCATCGAAATTACGCTCAGCGGTGTGCGAAGGTCGTGCGCCACGAATGCCAGATACTCCTCGCGGCGACGCTGCACTTCCAAAGCGCGCCCAGTGGCGTAGGTCTGCAGCGCGACCCCGATTGCCCCGTCAAAGACTCGATTAATTATGTGGAACGGCTTTCCTTGCAGGCTGATCCCGTTCTGATCAGCAACATCGTGGATGCAGCCGCGAAGAACGTTGTACTCCGCCACAACTTCTTGGATGTCAAATCCATCGCGTAGCCGCTGAAGGCCATGAACCGGAGCACTTCCATCCACGAGAGCTTCGGGGATGGTCTGCTCAGAGTCTAACTCTAGTTGGCTCGCCAACTCCTCCAGAAGGCCCGGAAGGTGATCGTTCAGCGTGGGCGTATCAAGGTGGCGTGCGGAAGGAAGTGCACGCACCAACTCCCGCCAGTTCGTAAGAAGTCCGACGCTTTGTGTTCTAATGAGCTTCGCCAGCTTGTCGCGATCATCGTTTTGCATGTTTGTGTCCGTCACTATTCTACGACGGTGATCGGTCAACGCCTACCACTTGGTTTTGGGCGTATTAACCCAAGGAGCCCGAGAATCAGAGTGTCTACACCGCTCTATCACCCAAAGCTATCTACACATTGAGTTGCCGCGTGAATCGCAAGAGCCCGCAGCGTCATCCGCGGGTCGCCGCGAGCTTATCGTTCCCGACCGATGTAGCAGCGCTCTGGTTTCCAGGTCGAATCGTTCCGCTCGGCAAGAGACTCAAACCCGCGAAACCGCACCTCATACGAAAAAAATCCTCTGAGCACGCCGTGCTTACTTTACCGGACGAGGCACGTGCTGATCAATTAATACCAGATTCCCATCCGGATCGGTCAACACCAGACTCGCAGGCCCCGATAAAGCCTCATCGGCTTCCGCAGTCAAAGTTAAGCCGCGACTCTTGAGCGTGTTCTGAATATCCCGCACGTCGTCAAAGTCGGGCAAGGTGCCGCAAGAGCGATCCCATCCGGGGTTGTAAGTTAAGCTGTTCTTCTCGAACATGCCTTGGAAGAGCCCGATCGTGCTGGTCTCGTTTTGAAGTATCAGCCAGTTCTGTTTTGCCTCCCCACCGATTGCCTCAAACCCGAGCTTTTCATAGAACGCACGAGAGGCCGACAAATCCTTGACCGCCAGGCTCACCGAAAAATTTCCTAGCCTCATTTGCGTAGATCCTGTTCGTTGATCGCTCCCCGATTTCCCGTCGTGCCTTGATGCACAACCCCCCAGCAGACACATAGCCATGCCAGTTATAATTGGTCTCAAGTTTGCCCTCAGGCTCAATACACGCACCGTAAAAATCATCGAAACTACGCGCACGGACCTACCGCGAAATCGAAAACACCCCGTCGCCGATGCTAGCACTACGCCAGCGATAATAGCACGGTGATTAGTCTGCATCAGCGGCACAAGGGTTACGTCCGGCGATACGAGAATGCACGCAAACGATTGCAGGGGCAACGTTCACGCGGCCCGAGGAAATCAACGTACCTCCCCGCGACGGTTCACCGCAGTTCACCTCCCCGCTGGCGTCAACCTCCACAGGTGGCCCTCGGCGTCTTTTACTTCCGTGAGTAACATGAGCGAGCCGTCGGGCGCCTGCACAACATCCCGAACGCGGCGGTGCAGGCTGATGCACTCTTCCTCTTTCACCGTGTTGCCCTCTAATTTAAGCCGATAAAGCGACTCGGCGGAGAGTCCGCCCAGCAGTATATTATCTTTCCAATCCGCGAACATGCTCCCGGTGTAGAAGATCATCCCCGCGGGCGAGTTTGCCGGGTGCCAATAGTGGACAGGCGCGGCGAACTCGGGCCGAGTGGCGTGATCTGGAATTATACTGCCATCGTAGTTGTCACCGTTGCTCACTATCGGCCAACCATAATTTTTTCCCGCCTCGGGTATATTGAGCTCGTCCCCATTCCGCGGCCCCATCTCATGGATCCATAACTTTCCCGAGTTGGGGTGAATGGCACCCCCAAGCGGGTTACGATGACCCAGTGACCAGACGTCCGGACGTGCCCCGGACTGATTCACGAACGGATTATCTTGCGGGATAGTGCCATCAGAGTTAATCCGAACGACCTTGCCCAGGTTGCCTGTAAGGTCCTGCGAAGGGTCAAAGCGCTGCCGCTCCCCGGACAGAATAAATAACTTACCATCCGGCGCGAAGTTTAATCGCCCGCCGTAATGGCCGCGGCCAACGGTCTTGGGTTCCTGCCTCCAAATTACTGTTACGTCTCGCAACGCCGAACCCTCAAGCCGTCCCCTCGCGACCGCACCTCCCTTGAGGGTTCCATCTGATAAATCTTGAAGCGGCCCAAGGCGAGGATCGGCCGTGTCGCGCTTCTCGCCGGACCCAGCGGCCGCCGCCTCCGTAAAGAAGAGATAAATAAGCGAGTTACGCGCAAAGTCCGGATCCACTTCGACTTCGAGTAAACCCCCCTGGCCGCGATACTCAACCTTGGGCACGCCCGAAACAGGCTGCGAGAGCGCACCATTGGCATAGATTCGTAAGTTTCCCGGCTTCTCAGTAACCAGAAGTCTTCCATCGGGCAGGTACGCAAGCGCCCACGGCTCGCGCAGCGTCGCCAGCCGCTCCATCTTCACCATTCCCGATTTCGTCTTCACCATTTCGCTGCCATCCGCGGCTCTCTTTGCCCCAGATTTCGCGCACGCCGATACAAGTAAAAGGCCCGAAGCGAGCACCACGAGCGCCATCCGCGTTGACATCAACCGACCTCGGTTCCCGCCAGCAAACCCTCGCCGCGACGAATCATCAAGCCCAGCAGTGTGGTGGCTGTTCCGCACAAGATTACATTCCGATTCTCGCGCCATGGTTAGCACTCCTGTTGTGGGTAGTTCATCTGAAACTTGCGGAGTGTCCCGCCTTCAAAGCGCATGTTCGGCGTGCAACAGATGAAATTTATTTAATTTTGCAGCCAAAGTCTCACGCGAGGTACCCAACGCATCGCAACGAGCCTCGAACGTAAGTGATTGAGGTACCCAACTGGCCCGTTAATACAAAAGCGTAAAGCAAAGCGACACCCGGGTTGGGGAAGGCCAAGCGCCGTGCGTATTGGGTCCAACTCGAAGGGGAAGCCATCGTGCTTACGTTCGTCAAGGTGCTCGACGGCGATTCAGATGGGTGATCGCCCGGCACATGTCTCTATCATTCGATCGGGTAGGTGTTTTCTCCGCTCGATGCGACTACGCCAAGGCGAGCGATGATCGACCGCATGGCCGTCATCGCGGCCAACCGAGCCGCCACCGTCGCCGTCGCAATCTCCGACCACGGCTCCTTCTCGCCGCGCCCCCTCAAGTGTTGATCCAGCGGACCATATAGACGGCGCGACCCCCAGTTTGTTCCGCCTTCGCCGGGCTTGAACTCGGCGCGGAAGGTCGGCTTGGTGGTCATGGTCAGGAAGACCAACGCGGCGGGGTGCTGCTCTTAATTATTTCCTCCGCCCGGTTGGGGCGGGGGAGGTACGTAATGTTACGTTCCACGGCTTGCGCTGCGCTTCGCTCGTGCACGTTCTCACCCTAACTAATTAACTCGCATCTCATTCACTCCCGCTCGCCCTTCCGCCCCCCTCCCTCCCCACCCCACCCTAACAACGCCAAGTCCACCTCACCCCACCCTTTCACCCAACTAATAAATTCCGCAAATAAAACTTGACAGACACCAACTAGTCTGGTATCCTGTCATCATGCAAAACCTTACCAAATCCTTAAACACTCTCTCCACCCCTAATCTCGATCGTCTCGCCCTCTTCGAAAGCACCGGCTTCAACCTTCGCGCTTTCGCCGACGCCGCGAAGCTCTCGACCTTGAACGCCCTGAAGTTCATTGACGAGCCAGAAGTCCAAGCCGCCCTCGATGAGTACGACCAAGCGTTCGATGCCGTCTTCACCCGCACCCAAAAACACGCCCACCTAGTCGCCCTCATATCTCTCACCGAAGCTCTCACTCAATCCACCGACCCCGTCGAACGCCGCCGCATCGCCAACCTCCTTCTCCGCTTCACCGCCGCCCGCATCAAATCTCTACCCGCCCCCGCCCCCGCAGATGCCTCCACAATCGAGCATCACGCCCCAACAAAACCGCCCAACCACATCAACCTCCCCACACTCCCCTTCTCACCCGACACTTTCTTACCCACCGACCCAACCTCCCAGCTCGCCTACCTCACAACTCTGCGCTCAAACCTTGCCGCAAGCATGGC
>Ga0105049_10008272_pt1 | contig 12062 bp, 6 predicted proteins | sample MAT06_FD_78087 | JGI IMG/M metagenome (GOLD analysis project Ga0105049, IMG submission 78087) | Freshwater microbial communities from Lake Fryxell liftoff mats and glacier meltwater in Antarctica - MAT-06 | ecosystem: Environmental > Aquatic > Freshwater > Ice > Liftoff microbial mat | place...
ACGCCCGCCTACATGGCCCCGGAGCAAGCCGCAGGCGGCGCGATCGATGCCAGGGCCGACGTGTTCGCGATCGGTGCACTCCTGCACTACGTGCTCACCGGATCGAACGGCAGAACGGTCGTCCTCGTCGGGCAGCTCGGAATCGCGACCGACCTGGTCGCGATCGTCGCCAAGGCGCTCGAATCAGACCCCGCTGGCCGCTACGCGAACGCGAGCGAGCTCGGCGCGGACCTCCGCAAGTTCATGACGGGTCAGCTGGTCTCGGCCCATCGCTACTCGCGTGGCGAGAGGTTGCGCCGGTTGGTGCGTCGTCATCGCGCCGCCGTGATCGTCGGGGTCATCGCGATCGTCGCCATCGGGGTGATCTCGGTCGCGGCACTCGGTCGCGTGATCGCGGCACGTGATCGCGAGACCACCAAGGTGATCGAGCTGCGCTGGCTTCAGGCACGCGCCGATCTCGATCGCTCGCCGAGCCGCACGCTCGGGTGGTTGCGCTCGTTGGTCGACACCGAGTTCGATCAATGGAGTGCTGCGCGCGTGATCGCCGCCGACGCAGCCGCACGCGGCGTGCCTCACTTGCTCGCCGCTCTCGAACCCTCCACCGTGGTGGCGCTCGACGACACCGCGGTCGTGATGTCCCTCTCCGATGGACGGATCCTTCGGCTCGACGTCGCGACTGGAGCCGAGAAGGTGTTGTACCGGCACCGCACACGTGCCAATGGGCTGGCCTACGATCCGACCTCCAGGACCCTGGCGTCGGCGAGTGACGATGGGATCGCGACCATCATCGATCTCGAGACGCAGCGTGTTCGCGAGCTGCGCCATCCGGGGGTCGTCGAAGGGGTGGTGATCCGGAGCGACGGGATGATCGCGACCGCCGGCGTCGGAGGCGTGCGCCTGTTCGGCCGTGATGGCACGCCCGGGCTTCACCACGCCACCACGCGACCGGCACGCTGGGTCAACGCGAGTGCACACGGCTGGGTGTTCCGTACCGAGACCCAGATCGAGGTCGCGGATGACTCGGCACGGCGCGTAGTGCTCGACGTCCCCGGCGGCGAGATCTTCAAGCTCGAGCTGTCTCCCGATCGCGCGCGCCTCGCAGTTGCTCACTCCCAACATCCCGGCATCGAGATCATCGAGCTCGGCGATGGTGCGCGCCGCAAGATCTCGCTCGGCACCGGCATGGTCACCGGGATCGCGTGGGATCCATCGGGGCATCGCGTGGCGATCGCCAGCGTCGATCGTGACGTCCGGATCGTCGACCTCGTGAGCGGAGAGATCGTCGTTGCACCGACCCGGTTCGGGAGTCGGTCGCTACGCGCCTCGGAGGAGCTCCTCGCCGTCGCGGGCTCCGATGGTGTCGTTCGTCTGATCAGCTGGCGCGGCGCGCTGATCGGGGAGCTTCGCGGCCATGGGAGCTCGGTGTTCAGCCTGGTGTGGGGACCCTCGAGACGATGGCTGATCTCGGCCGATGACCACGTCCTGCGATGGGATCTCGAACCGATCCGAGGCACCCCGGTGGCCATCGATCAACTGGACGGAGTCCTCGGAGAGAAGGTGCGCGATCTCGAGCACGAGGGTGGCAGCTCGATCGCGACCCTCGGCTCCACGCTGGTCGCGATCGACGGCGACCAGGTTCGGGTGCTGACCAAGCTCGCTAGCAAGGTAACCGCACTCGCGGCGGCCGGCGAAGGCCGCGTGATCGCGGGCTCCAAAGCGGGCGAGGTCGCGATCTTCGATCTCGCTGGCAACCTCGTCGCGACTCGACCCCTGGGAGAGGATCCCGACGACGGGATCGAGGATCTCGCCGTCGATCGCGCCAGGGGAGTCGCGCTCGCGATCACCTACCGGAGTCGTGTGGTGTTACTGCGGCTTCCGACCCTCGAGACGATTCACTCGACGCGGTCGATCGAGCCTGGTGCGACCGCCGATTTCGCAGCGGGATTCTTGTTGGATGGGAGCCTCGTCGTTGGAAACTACGATGGGACGATCCGCATCCACGATCGTGTGTCGGGACACGAGCTGCGCCGGCTTGCTGGCATCATCGGCATCACCGAGCTGGCCATCTCTCCAGATGGAATGCTCGTCGCGACCTGCGGTCCGTCGAACCGGATCGAGCTGATCGAGATCGCCAGTGGTCACTCGCGGTTCCTCGAAGGACACATCAACGCGGTCCACGCTGTCGAGTTCTCGCCCGACGGGAGATCGCTGGCTTCGGCCTCGGCCGACGGCACCGTGCGGCTATGGGATGTGAACTCGGGCTTCGGGCGATCGATCCCGCGGGCACACGAGGTCGTTCGCGACGTCGCGTGGGCGCCGGATTCGAAGTCGGTCGAGGCAGTCGCCGATGGCACGCTACATCGGATTCGCGACGACCTCGTGGGCGGCCCCGACCTGTTCTCCTGGCTACGCACACATCCCGACGTCAGTGGCGTCGATCGCCCCTGAACCATGCAGCTCTTGCATGGCCGAAGTTGCACGATCGTGCACGAGTTGCATGGGCGGGGTGTTGCAAGTGGGGCGGAGTCCGCACCACCTCGCTGGCGTGACCACTGCACCGTGATCCGGCGATGGGTGAGACGCAAGAGCTTCGCGGGAGCGTGATCAGTCCCGCCGCCGAGCGAGTGACCCAGTTCGTGGCAGGTGACGAGGTCGGCGAGTACCGGATCGAGCACAAGCTCGGGGAAGGCGGGATGGGCACGGTGTACGCCGGTGTCCACACGGTGATCGGCAAGCGCGCCGCGATCAAGCTGCTCCGCAAGGAGCTGTGCGCGAACCCGGAGGCGATCGGCCGCTTCGTCCAGGAGGCCCGCGCCGTCAATCAAATCGGTCACCCCAACATCGTCGACGTGTTCGGGTTTGGCACGGCGTCGGACGGTCGTGCCTTCCTCGCCATGGAGTGGCTCGACGGCGAGAGCCTCGGCGCCCGGATGGATGCTGGTCGGCTGCCGTTCGACGAGATCTACAACGCGATCGATCATGTCGCCCGCGCGCTCGCAGCCGCACATGCCGCGGGGATCGTGCATCGCGACCTCAAGCCCGACAACGTCTTCCTGGCGGACGTTCGCGATGGGCCGCCCATCGTCAAGCTGTTGGACTTCGGGATCGCGAAGTTGACGCGTGATGAGGCCGGCGAGGTGTCGCGGACGAAGACCGGCGCGATCATCGGTACTCCGCAATATATCGCTCCCGAGCAGGCCCGCGGTTACGCGATCGACGGTGCGGCCGACATCTATTCGCTCGGAGTGATGTGGTTCGAGTTGATGGTCGGTGCTCCGCCATTCACCGCCGACAACGCGATGGATCTGATCGCGAAGCACCTCTCGGAGCCGCCGCCTTCGTTACGCTCGATCGATCCCACGATCCCTCCCGCGGTCGAGGCGCTCGTCCATCGCATGCTCAGCAAGCGCGTCACCGGGCGCCCGAGCCTGAACGAGATCCGTGAGGTGCTCGCGACGATCCGACGTTCGACCGCCCCGATCGCCGTGTTGCCCACACTCGCGATGCCGGTGGCACTAGAGGTCCCCGAAGCCCTGGCAGCTCGACGGCGGTCTCGATGGCCGATCATCGGCCTGACCGGCATGGTGATGATCGGCCTGCTCGCGTTCGTGGTCGTACGCGAGATCGCGCACGAGACCGACACGATGCCTCCCACCACACCATCTTCCCGAGTGGAACCACTGCCGGTCGCGCCGGCGGTGAATTCGCCACGGGTAGAAGCAAAGCCCGTCGAGCCCCCAACACCTCCAGGCCCAACGGCGGAACCCGACGCCACGTTCGAGATCGCGCTGATCGGTGACGATCACGCGACGCTGACGATCGACGGCGAGACCGACCAGCCGCTCCGTGCTCGAACGGCGATCTCGCTGGCGCCGGGTCACCACGTCCTGGAGATCACCGCCCCCCAGCGGAGCTTGTGGCGAAAGCCGGTGAACGTGCGCCCGGGGGAAGCCGTGAAGCTGTCGGTGCGCCTGGCCCGCGTCGTCCCATCTCGAACCACCGCGCCCACGCCGGTTCTGTCAACCGACGACGATGGTCTGGCGAATCCGTTCCGGAGGCGGCCATGATCGGTCGAGTCGTGGGTTGCCTGTTGATCGCCACCGCGGTGGTCAGCGCACAGCCTTCCCCGGATCGCGCACGCGCCGAGGTGCTGTTCACCGAGGGCACCAAGCACTTCAACCTGCGCGAGTACGCAGCGGCGGTCGCTGCGTTCAAGGAGGCGTATCGCCTGGTGTCCGAACCGCTCTTCCTGTTCAACATCGCGCAGGCGTATCGACTCGACAACGACTGCCGGACCTCACACGCGTACTACAAGACGTATCTCCGGGATGCACCATCCGGGACCGAGCGCGCGAAGGCCGAGAAGTGGCTCAATTCACTCGAAGCCTGCGCTCGCGTCGAGCCCGTGCTGTTGCCGCCGGCGGAACCGATGCCGAATCCACAGGTCTCCGTGAGGGTCGAGCCTGTACTCACGGCTGTCAAGTCGCCGCCTTCGATCGCGATCGCGGCCAAGCAGGACCGCGAGACTTCGACGACCACGATCGCCGGGATCGCGAGCATCGCCGCGGGTGGATTGCTGATCGGCGGCGGCGTCTACTTCTCGGTCGTGGCCTCGGGCGCTGCACGTGACGTCGAGACCACCTGCGCATCCGCGTGCGAAGCCAGCGCGGTGGCGAGCCTCGACGCCCGCGGGCGGGCCGCAGGGCGCAATGCCACGCTGTCGTTCATTGCCGGTGGCCTCGGCGCCGCGATCGGAGTCGGGCTGCTCGTGTATTCGAGACGCGTCGATCGCACCGTCGCGATCACACCGACCCACGGCGGTGCCTTCACGACTGCGGTGTTCCGATTCTGACGCGCGCGATCTGGATCGTGGTTGTCGTGACGGGCTGCTACCAACCCGCGCTCCAGCCGTGCGCGGTGAGTTGCAACGACACGGAGCGTTGCCCTGACGATCTCGAATGTGGCTCCGATCGGTTCTGCCATGCGGCAGGCGACTCGGCGGTGTGTGGCTCGGGGGCGCACGAGCTCACCGTCTCGCTATCGGGCACCGGCAACGGTCGCGTGATCAGCGACGTCGGAGGCATCGGCTGCGGGCCACTCTGTACCGCACAGGTCAGCGTCGGCGACGTGCTCACGTTCACGGCGGATCCCGACGCCAGCTCGCGCTTCACGGGCTGGGTCGGCGCGTGCTCGGGGATGGCCGACTGCACGATCACGGTCGAAGGCGACATCCAGCTCGGCGCCGGTTTCAACGCGGCGCGGCCGCTCAACCTGTCGTTCGGCGGGAATGGTGGCGGACGCGTGACCTCGATTCCCGCGGGCGCGGACTGCACCTCTGACTGCGTCGTGTTGTTCGACGCCGATGCCACCGTCACGCTGACCGCGACACCGACCGCGAGCTCGCGGTTCGGCATGTGGGGTCAGAGCTGTCAGGGAACTGCCGGAGCGAGCTGCGGGATCACGCTGGGCAGCTCGACGAGTGTCGCGATCGACTTCATCGCGACGCACGAGGTAGCGGTTGCTCCGACGGGGACCGGCGTGGGTACCGCGACGTCGAGCCCGAGCGGAATCACGTGTGGCGCGACGTGCTCGGACCGCTTCGATCGCGGCGCCACGGTCACCCTCGTCGGTGCGACGACCGGCAAGAACCGCTTCTCGAGCTGGATCTCGGGGCCGTGTGCCGGTGCGACGCCGCCGAGCTGCACGTTCTCGGTCACCGAGGATGTGGTCGCGGTCCCGTCGTTCGCCGCGCGGCAGACGCTGACCATCAACGTGATCGGCCAGGGCCAGGTCACCGACGGAGGTGCGGTCTCGTGCGCGAGTCCGACCTGCCAGGTCGACTTCGATCGCGGCGCGACGACGACGCTCGTCCCGGCGGCAGCGGATGGCTGGCGGTTCGATCGGTGGGAGCCTGCTTGCCCGGGGTTCACCTGTGATGTCGTGATGAGCGCCGATCTCTCGATCGATGCGGTGTTCGTCGAGCAGCACCTGCTGAGCATCGACTTTCAGGGCACCGGTGCCGGTAGTGTCGCGGTCGTCCCTCCGACGCGGATTTGTATTTCGGATTGCACCATCCTCGAGGACACCGGCGCGGTGGTCGTGTTGACCGCCACCGCCGCTGCGGGCTCGCGGTTCGGCGGCTGGACCGGCGCGTGTTCGACCAATCCATGTACGGTGACGATGACCGGTGCGAAGACCGCTGGTCCGACGTTCGTCAAGACCCAGCTCCTCACGGCGTCGGTCAGCGGCAACGGTCGTGTGACGTCGAACGTCGGTGGGCTCTCGTGTCCGGGTACCTGCAGTGTGGCGATCGACACCGGCACCGCGATCACGCTGTCCGCCGACGCAGACCCCGGAGCGCGGTTCGGATCGCTCGACGGCGCGGCGAGCAATTCGGTCTCGTTCACGGTGACCGTAGATCGCGTGGTGCCGGCGGTGTTCCTCGGCGGCGCCCGGCTGTGGTCGCGCGTGTACGGCGGCACGCCAAGCTTCGGGCGAGAGGCTGTCAACGACCTCGCCATCGACGCCAGCGGCGCGGTGTTCGTGATCGGGACGGTCAGTGGTGAAACCACGATCAACTTCGACGGCATCAACTTGTCCGCGGTGGGGACCCGAGACGTCATGATCGTGAAGTACACCGCAGCAGGGGTCCGGGTATGGGCGCGGATGTTTACCGCAGGTGTGGGCACGCTCGTCCTCGGTGGCTCGCTCGCGACGCTCTCCAACGGCGATCTCGTGGTCGGGGGCTATTTCTCTGGAACGATGAACCTCGGCGGTGGGAACGTCGCGACCTCCGCTGGTGGTGGTGATGCGTTCGTCGCCCGGCTCGACGGCGCGACCGGCACGACCTCCTGGCTGGTCGGCTTCGGGAGCCCGGGTGAGGAGATGATCCGCGGCCTGGCAGTCGACCCGGCGGATCGGATCGTCTTGCTCGCGAACGGATCCGGAGGATCGTTCTCGATCGGCAGCGGATCGGTGCTCGGCCTCACCGGCCAGGCACACGACGTGATCGCGAAGCTCGCGCCGGACGGGACTCACCTGTGGTCTCGGCTGTTGCTGCGGACACAGAATGCGGACAACCAAGTGAGTCGCGTGCTCGCGACCGACGATGGTGATGTGATCGCAGTTGGAAGCTACAGCGGATTCGCCGGCCCGGAGTTCGGTGGTGGTGCGCTTCCGTTCGGCACGCGGACGACATTTTTTATCGTTCGCGTGGCGGCCTCGACCGGCGCCCATGTGTGGTCTCGGGCCTACGGTGGGATCGGCCCGGGCGGCCACACCAACAACACGCGGGCGAGCGATGCCGCCATCGACCCTGCTGGGCGGATCGTGGTCGCGGGGTGGTTCGACACGTTCGGCGATCTGGCCGCAGAGGACGTGACCGGCGTCGCGGGAAGTGGGCTCGCGTTGCCGATCGCGGGTGCCAACGACATGTTCGTCGCGACCTACGACGCCACGGCCGGGGACCACATCTCGTCGTACCGTCTCGGGAGCAGCGATCCCGACAGCACCGAGATCCCGATTCGCATCGCGATCTCGGAATCCGGGGACGTGTCGATGCTCGGAACCTTCCAGACTCCGGGATTCACGCTCGGCCCCGACACGATCAGCGGCGCAGGTGGCAGCGACCTGTTCTTCCTGAAGCTGTCCTCGGCGGGCGTCCCGCGCTGGCTGCGGGGGTTTGGCGGACCGAGCGGAGAGTTCGGCACGGCCCTCGCCGTCTCGGGGACGGGGCAGGTCTCGGTGGGTGGGTTCTACGGCGATCACACCGGTGGCAACACGTGCTCCTTCGACGGCACGCCGTTCGGTAGTACCGATGAGGGCTTCCTGATCACGTTGGGGCCATGATCGCGCCCGATCTTCGTGACCGATGGAGGCCCTAGACCGTCCAGCGAACAACGGACTCATCGACGCGCGCGCCAAGGGCCTGGCATTCAAAGTCGGCGGCTTTCTCGGCGGTACCAGCAATGCAGCGCTAGGCGCTGGCCTTCGACGGCGGCGCCAAGATGCAGATCCCAGGGCGGCTCGAACGGTGAGTTGCTGACCAAGAAGGATGCCACCGGCCTGCTCGCCGGCAGGCTGGACATCACGGTTGCCAGTGAGCCCTGCTCGCGCGCGTCTGATCACGTATCCTGGGGGCATGGTTCTCCCAGCGCAAGCGCGCGCATGGCTTCGACAACACGACGTCGGCGCAGCTGCCGTGGCGGCGATCGAAGACGCCGAGCTCTGTCAGCTCGACCCAGCCGCCGCACTCGCGCAATCCGAGGCCCTGCTCTCGGCAACTCCGCTCGATGCCGTCACGGAAGAGCGGGTTTCGAGCTCTGGCCTTGTCGAGCAGCAACGGATCTTCGCTCGCGCCCGTCGATGAACCCGATCTTCGCGGCGGCGCTCGAAGTCGAGCGCGTGGTTCGGGCGGCGGCGTTTCCATTCTGCTTCATCGGCGGCGTCGCGGTTCAGCGCTGGGGCCAACCCCGGATGACCGCCGACGTTGACCTCACGGTCGTGACCGGATTCGGCGGCGAGGAACGGTATGTCGATGTCCTCCTGGCGTCGTTTTCCGGGCGGATCGGAGACGCACGCGAGTTCGCCCTCCGGCACAGGACCCTCTTGCTCGCCGCGAGCAATGGCGTCCATATCGACGTCGCGCTCGGCGCGATGCCGTTCGAGGAACACGCCGTAGAGCGCGCGTCGTCGTTCGCGATCTCGGATGACGAATCGATCACCACGTGCTCCGCCGAGGATCTGGTCGTTCACAAGGCGTTCGCCGGTCGTGACAAGGATTGGGGCGATCTCCGCGGGATCGTGGTCCGTCAGCCTCGCCTGGATCAAGCGTTGATCTGGAGCGAGCTGTTGCCGTTGCTCGAATTGCGCGAGGACACCAGCACGGAGGCACGGCTGCGCGCGCTGCTCACCACGAAGCTGCCGTGACGCCTTGCTATCGGGTTACGTGCCGTCGCACGGAGACGCGCCGACCGGACGCGGCAGGTCGCGCAGGGTTTTCGGCGACGAGGTCACCCAGTGTCCGTGGTGTTCCAAACCCAACGCTACGTCACTTTGGTGTCGCGTGGCGATGCCAGTGTCCGCGCTGCGGCGATGCGCTGCGCGTGATTCACACTCCTTGCACGTCCTCATCGATTGGCCTATCCCTTCGACGCGAGCACCGATGTCTAGGCGCTCGGGGCGCCGCGATCCTCGCCGCCCTGGCGAAGACCGCCGATGACCGGCCCTCGACGGCGCGAGCGTTCCTCGACAAAGCTTTCACGATCACCGCCTGAACAGACCATTCATGGCGGCCGGACGTGATCACATGATGCTCCGCGCCCTGCGTTGTTCGCTCGTCCTGCTCGCGTCGTGCGGTGGCTCGGTGCTCATCATGCGTGGGGGCACCGATGGCGAGGTCAAGGTCAAGGTCGACGCGAAGTCCCACGGCGGAATCCACCTCGTGTCACTTGTCCGCCCGTTCGACGAGGATCACAACCATTCTGGCGCTAACGCGCGGAGCGTCGCGCAGCTCACCGATGGAGATTGGCTGGTGTCGATCGAGGCCGGTGCTTCGAACATCGCGCGGCTCGCTCGAACCGGCGCAACCCGCTGGACGCGGCGAGGCCAGTTCCTCGCCACGATGGAGGTGGGGGGCTCGATTCTCGGTGTCGGGTATTTGCTCGATGACGCGGCACCTCCTGTTGATGCCGCGTATGGCGGCGTACGCCCGAGCTCGATCATTTCGATCGACGCGAGAGGGCGCACGCGCTGGAGCGTCACCGACGAGCTTCTTGTTCATGTCCAGTATGCGCGGCTCGTGCGTGCGGCCGGCACGAACGTCGTCGTCACCCCGAACGCGATGATCGGAGTCGACGACGCTGGAACAGTGCTGTGGAAGGCCCGCGAGCCAGCATGGGCCTCGGCGTTTGAGGCCACAACGGCGGGTGCTCGCCTCGCGATCGCGTCCAGCACGAGCACGATCACCAGCACCGAGGTCGTCGCGGGAATCGAGCGCCGGGATGTGTGCGTGGTGCGTCTCGTGGAGCCGACAAGCGGTGTGGTCCACGCTCGGGTCGAGCTCGCACCCGAGGGTCACCGCTGCACCGTCTTCGGACTCGCGGTGGTGGGCGACTCGCTCGTGGTGCGCGTGAGCGACGAGCGCTTGCTGCACCAGGACGGGAAGATGTGGAATGAGGGAGTCAACCGGTTCATCGTGCTCGATGCCAGGACGCTCGAGAGCGGCGGCTCGCTCGCCGAGGCGACGACACGCCCGACCGCGCGGCCGTTCACGGGCGTGATCGGGCGCGACGAGATCACGTTCCTCGATGCCTACGCATCCGGTCAGCCACTCGCGCTTGCGATCTTCGACGCGATTCGCCGTGAGGTCCGGTACGAACAGCTGCTGCTCACCGCCCGCGTCACGATCGGCGATGGATTCAATTCGACGATCCAGCTTCAATCCAAGCAGGATCTGGATCAGCTGGTGTTTGCCGGCATGTTCGCCGGGCACCTCCGATTCGGCCGCGAAAGGCTCTCATCGGACCTCCACGAGATCGATGGCTGCGCAGGTCAGGACGACAACGACTGCACCGGCGTCGACACCATCGCGCCGTTCGCCGGTGTGATCGGCGCCGTCAAGTTCACGCGCCGATGAATCCGAGTTGTCGGCGGATCGCGCTCGTGCCGTCGAGTACATCGCACAGGTCGTGCCAGCGGCGCTCGGGAAGCGGCCCGTCCTCGGCGAATCCCAGCGTGCGTGACACGTGCAAGAGCTTGAGCCGATCGACGAGCCGCGGCTGCGAGAACCAGCCGGGCTGCGCCGCGGCGAGCCACTGCGGGACCTTGGCGTAGTCTGCCGCGAGGACCTCGTGCTCGTAGTCGGCCGAGGCGAACAGGGCAGGGTCGCTCACCGACGCCAGGATCTCGAGATCGGCGTGGATCCACTCGAGATCGAGCACCGCCGAGACGTGCTCGCCATCCCACAGCACGTTTTCGAGGTGGGGATCGCCGTGGGCGAGCCCGACGTCGCACTCATCGGATGGATCCCACGTCGCGCAGACGAACGCTTCCGTTGCATCGAGCACCTCGCGGGCGCCGCCCTCGGAGCGAATCCTTTCGATCAGCTCGAGCAGCGGTGCGAGCGGTAGTGGGTGCAGCGGTCGGATGTCGTCGTGGATGCCATCGCACGGCGTCGCGTGCACCGCAGCGAGCGCGCCGGCAAGCTCGGGGATCGCGCGCTCGCGCTCGTGCGCCGATGCGCGGCCGAGATCGATCCCCGGCACCTCGACTTGCACGAGCAGCGAGTGTCACTTCAGCGTCTTGTTCCACACGAACTCCGAAATCGACCCGTCCCGGAAAGAGGCTGCTGGTTGCCTGCTCGGCGTGTTCCCGCGATGCGGCTCGAGTATGACCTGAACATCGGCCTCGCGAGCGAAGCACGGTCAGGGGAGCTGGTACAGCGAGAAGAACTGCCACATCGCGGCGGTCGCGTCGAGCGCTTGCGTCGTGGTCTCGCCCGGCATCTCATTCGGATCCGCGCCAGGCCACGTGTGGCTTGCACTCGAACTCTGACAGATCCGGACCTCCGCGTTGCTGGTGCAGCCGTTCGCGTAGCGATAGCAGGTCGTGTCACCCGACGTGAGAAATGCTTGCGGTGCGCCGGAGCACCCATTGAGTACGCCGAAGGCGTTGATCGTACCCGGCACCGAGGAGAACGACGCGCCGACGACGCTCGGGCTGCCGTCATAGGGCACGTACGTGTCGAGCATTCCATGGAAGTGACCGACGGGCACCGCGCGCGATGGGTTGCATGCACCGACCCCGAGCACGCCGGCGACCGGCACGATGGCGGCGATCCGGTTCGAGAGCTCGCACGCGAGCCGGTAGGCCATGAACGCGCCATTGGAGAACCCTGTCGCATAGACCCGTCGCCGATTCACGCAGATCCGTGCGCTCACCTCGTCGAGGATCGCCGCGCTAAATCCGACGTCGTCGGTGGTCACCGCGGCGTTGGGAGGACAGCACGCCCCTCCGTTCCATGCTTGCATGGCGCCGGTGCCGTTCGGGTGAATCGCGATGAA
>Ga0105049_10008278_pt1 | contig 12058 bp, 10 predicted proteins | sample MAT06_FD_78087 | JGI IMG/M metagenome (GOLD analysis project Ga0105049, IMG submission 78087) | Freshwater microbial communities from Lake Fryxell liftoff mats and glacier meltwater in Antarctica - MAT-06 | ecosystem: Environmental > Aquatic > Freshwater > Ice > Liftoff microbial mat | place...
ATTGTCTCGGGCAGTGATGACGAAACGATTCGGATTTGGGATGTGGCAACGGGGGAATGTGTGCAGGTGATCGATTATCGCCATTGTGCGGGGCTGCGGTTGGCGGGGGCGATGGGGCTGACGGCGGCGCAGCGGACGGCGCTGCGGCTGATGGGAGCCATCGACGAGTAAGGCAGCCCGGAAGAACTCCAAGAGCAGACACCCGGTGTCTTTAAAGACACCGGGTGTCTGCTCCTGGGGGTTCCTGGTCTTTGGGGGGTGGTCGGTGTCACCTCATTCGGGATACCCTAAGGGCGGGTTTAATCTAACGGCCAATAAAACCACGATGTCAACGCCTTCCTTTACCCCCGCGCAAGTGTTAGAGTGCGCCCGCGCCATCCGCGCCTTTTTGCCAGACTTGCTGCCTGCCGACCGTGCCCAGCAGATCGATGCCCAATTAGCCAACCTACTGGCGCAGGCAAAAACCGGGCCAATTGTGATCGCTGATTTTTTGCAGGTCTTCATGAGCCAGCCCACCGTGCAAACCTGGGCCGGAGAATTCCTTAGCCCCCAAATCATCTCCAAAGGCCCAGGGGATACGCAACTGCCAGGACGGATGGGGTTTGTGTCTGCCCCGCGCTATGTTTGCCCCGAGGGAGATTATGTTTTCTATCGCCGCTCTGTGGGCACGCCGCTGCGTCCTTGCCCCACGCACCCAGACCTGACCCTGGTTCTGGAGGACTAGACACCGGGTGTCGGCCAGACCCAGACACCCGGTGTCGGTCAGGGATATGCTGTTGGAAAGGTTGAATGCGGTGAGACGGGTGTCTTGAGGTTTTGGCGGTATGCCCACAAAACTACTCGAAGGATTTGGCGGAAAGCTGGTGGATCAGTGGGCGGCGAACCTGCTAACCCCGGCGTTTGTGTTTTGGTTAGGGGGGCTTTTGGCCTGGGGCGATCGCCATCCCTGGTCAGACCTCACCACCCTCAACACCCTCGATGAACCCCTCCAAATTGCCGTGCTGATTGTGGCCTTATTGGTTGTGATCGCCACCGGGTTTGTGATCCAGCGGTTTGACCTAGCGGTGTTGCGGTTTTTTGAAGGCTACTGGCCACCCTTCCTCAAACACCTGCGCCGCTGGTGTTTGACCCGCCAGCAAACCCAGTTTGATCGGCTAGATGGCCAATTGCTCTACGAAGCCCTCCACTTGCCAAAACCGGCCAACCCCGCCGAGGAGCGGCAGATGGGGCAGACCTTGACCGAGTATTTGTGGCGAGGGGGCGATCGCCCCACCCCCGCATTCCTTTATCCTAAAAAGTGAGCCTAAAAAGTAAGCTCAAACGCTCAAACGCCATCCGCCATAGTGCATCTTCAAGGGATCAAAAACTCCCCTATCTTAAAATTGCTGTAGTTTAAGCTACGGAAATTATTTATTTTTTGTATCAGTCACTACCAAAAGCCATTCATAGTGTTATGGTGAAACTTGAAGATGTTTATTGACTCCATCCCCACAGACGATTATGTTGAGAACCTCTAAGCAAAGCCGCCAAGAAGTTAGCCGCACCCACCAAGAAAACCTTCGCCTCAATCTTCAGCGCCGCATTGAGGCTGCCCGTGAGCGGGGTGACGAATCATTGTTGCAACAGCTCGAAGCTGAAGCTCAATATATTGGCAACTAGAGCTTGATCACTAGAACGTATTTAGCAGGAACGATACCCGGCAATCCTATTAAAGCTACGTCCCATGCATGAGGGACGTAGCTTTAATTTTGGGCGGTTGCAGTGTGCGGCTCCCACATTCGTTGCTCCCAATGCCTTGAAGGTTGGGATGGGGGGCTTCCGCCAGCACAGCCTTGAATCCGCAGATTCCTCAGACTCTCCTCAGAGTGTCCATTGATCTGCCCAGAGGGGAATGGTGTCTTGGGGGTGGCGAGCGTAGACCCAGATTTGGCGCATCGCCGGGGGCGGGTTTTGCTCGAAATAGTCTTGGAGGGCAGCGGCGGTGGCCACGGGATCTAGGGTTGTGGCGCTGAGTAGCAGCAGATGCAGTTGATCCTCCCGTTGGCGAGATTGCACCTGAATCTCAGGGTTGCCCAGGGTGGCTTGGAGGGCTTTGGCGATCGCCCCTCCCAGCGCCTCTACGGCGGGGGGCGATGTCCCAGCCCTAACCTCAGCATTAGCGGGGGCGATCGCCTGGGTGCGCCAATGCATCGAGTTACTGCGATCGCCCTTCATCGGGATATCATCCAACATCAGGGTCGTTAGCCCTTCATCGGTGAGATTCGACATCACCGCTAACCGATTGGCCTGGTTTTCTAGGGTTTTTTCAAATAAATTGCGCACCAATCGCCCATTGCCAAAGGTGCGATCGCGGCTGTCATACAACTCCTCAAACACCCTCAGCAACTGCTGATTGGCCTCTGGCGTTAACTTGAAATGGCTCTTGGCCGCCATTTTGTCGTAGATCGCCAGCAGCTCCTCGGGCAGATAGTCATTAAAGAAAAAGTAGCGACTAAAGCGCGATTTGAGGCCGGGGTTTGACTCAATAAACGTCTCCATTTCGTCGGTGTAACCCGCCACAATCACCACCAAGCGATCGCGATAATCTTCCATCCGTTTTAGCAGCGTGTCGATGGCCTCTTGGCCAAAGTCTCGCCCGCCACTTTCGCGGGGCACCAGCGCATAGGCTTCGTCAATAAACAACACCCCATCGAGCGCCGACTGCACCAAATCATCCACTTTCTTGGCCGTCTGCCCGATATACCCGGCCACCAGGCCAGAGCGATCGGTTTCCACCAAATGCCCCTTCTTCAAGAAGCCCAGCCCTTGGTAAATCCGGCCTGTCAGCCGTGCTACGGTGGTTTTTCCGGTACCCGGAGGCCCCCCAAACACCGAATGGAGCGACACTGGGGTTTGGGGGAGGTTGCGGTCTTGCCGAATCTTTTGCACCTTCAGGAAGTTGGTGAGGGTGCCAATTTCCTCTTTAATATTGTCCATGCCCACCAGTTGGTGCAGCTCAGCCAACGCATCTTGCAGCAGCTTTTCTAGGTCTTCTGGGCTTTTTTCTGGGGGCGGCGGGCTGGCCGGAGTGGCCGCTGGAGGGGCAGTCGCCGCAGGGTTTTGAGACGCGGTTGCGGCAACGGGAGGGGCGATCGCCCCTCCCAATTGCGTCAACCCCTGGTCGTAGCTTTCGAGGGGGCGAAATTTGTGTAACTCCTGCCAAATCTTTGATAGACCCTCCATTTCCTCCATCGTGATGGTGCCATCTGCCTTCACCAACACTTGGGAAAACTTATAGATGCCATTAATGGCGATGTCGAGGTGGTGGGTGCCTTTTTCCTCGTCTAAGCGGTTGAGTAACGTTGGCAAATTTAGCTGATCCCCTGGGTCGCGGCGAATCAGATCGAGCAAAATTTGCAGGGTTACTTTTTGGTACTCTATCCGGTCAGATGCCGAGAACTCCCAAAGGTTTTGGGCAACGTTGAGCTTCGGTTTGTCTTGCTTAATTAGCCCATAAATCATCAGGTACGCGAGCAGTTCTGATGAGCCAATCTCCTTGTTGCTCCGTCCGCAAATCTGCACCACCTTGGCCAAATCTAGCAGCACCCAATCGCTATAGCGGGGATCTAGCTTCAAAATCGGCTCTAGGGTTTGATAGAGCTGGGCGGCTTCCTCTTTGACCTGCCGAAAGCCAACAATTTGTCGGAAGTCCACGGGCGTTTCCTCTAGGAATAGATGGCGGGGTGCCTCGCCATCATACTAACCTGTGGTTACGGTGTAGCGCCGATTTTGGCCAAAAGGCGGGGCTGATCGCGGTCATCACCCAGCACGGCGAGGAATCTGGATGCTGGAGGGGCGATCGCCCATTCCCTAACCCCCATTCTGGCGGGGCAGCACCGCCGATTTCGCCTTGAGGATCGGGCTGCGGAGATTTTCAAGGATGAACAAAGTGAAATCAGAAAGACACTCAAAACTCCTCGAAAGAACCTGATAGGATAACTCCTAGAGATAACTCGGTCTAGGCGATAGGCGTTTAATCTTTGGCAAGCCCCAAAAAGAAAAGCGACCCGCCCAGCCCTCGAAAACCGCTGATTAAAATTTTGATTAACATCATGAAAGAAAAACTATTGAACTGGCTGAATACAGCCTTGATGCTGAATTTATTTTTTGTGCTGGCGGCATTTGGTTGGTTTGCAGCGGCAGTGGTAGGGCGATCGCTCAATTTTCCCCTCGGCCTTGATGTATGGTACAAACTTTGGCAACCCGTCTTTAACCCCGCCATTGGTATTTTGATGTTGGGGGCGATCGCCAGCGGTGTTGTGAGTTGGTTTAACCGCAAATTTAGCCAATCTTCCTCCTAACATTTAATCATCAAATTAAACAATTAAATACCCATGAAACGGTTTGCCAAACTGCTTGCAACGGGTCGCCCCAAAACCGTTAGCCTGGTTCTTTTCATTCTCTGTTGTGTTGTTTACCTAGCCAACGGACAAGCCATTACATCAAATGATAATGTCCCCGCCTCCATTCTGGCGCTCAATTGGCTCGACAATGGGATTTTTCACTTTGATGCATTGCGCGATACCTATTTTTATAACAGTCGCCCTGCGGTTCCCTATTTCTTCGTCGAAGCCCCCAATGGTCACTTGACCTCAACCTATCCCATTGGCACCTCGATTATTACCTTCCCCATCTACTTTGTGCTTTGGATGGGGCTACGTAGTGTCGAACTGATCCAAACGCTTTTGACAGGGGTTCCGGCTAATTTATTTGAACTTACTGACAAAGCCAGTCACAGCAATATTTACTCATTTCAAAAGATAGCAGCTACCATTGTTGCTTCTTTGAGTGTGGTGCTGTTTTATCTATCTTTACGCTTAAAATTTATATCTCCGTTCGTTATTCTGCTTTCTACTTTTATCTTTGCTTTTTGTACAACAACCTGGATGATTAGCTCCCAAGGGCTTTGGCAGCATGGGCCATCAAACCTGGTAGTCTTGGCAATTATCTTCACCCTATTAAAAGCAAATCGAGCAACCGATGCTAACCCCGCAACCCATGCTAGACGCCGCACCCTATTAGTGCTAACCGGTTTTTTGTGTGGCCTTTTACCCGGAATTCGACCCACCAGTGTGATTTTTTCCTTCGTAGCCGTTGTCTATGCTGTCGTTATTTTTAGAAAAGAAGCGCTCTACTTATTGCTTGGCTTGCCTTCTCTATTGATGAGTGCCTGCTGGAACTTTTACTTCTTTGGGTTTGATCTGAAATACTTTTTGGTGGGTGGCTACTCTCGCTTTGCGGAGGGCGATCGCTCCTTTGCTGAGCAATACTATATCCTGACTTGGCAACAGTTTAAGATAGGCTTTCTGGGGTTGCTCGTTAGCCCCAGCCGAGGGCTATTGATCTTTTCTCCGATTACGTTGCTAGCCTTACCAGGGGCAGTGCAATTGTTTCGACATCGTGGCAAAGAAGATGAAAAGCTCATTTTGCTCATGACCGGAGCTGCGTTTATCCTATTCATTCAATACTGCTTTTTTAGTATATGGACAGGGGGCTGGGGCTATGGCCCTCGCTACATGACAGACTTGATCCCAATCATTGGGTGGCTAATAGCCTATTGTTTAGATGCTGCCTTTCACCAATGGCATCGTTTTAAGGCTGGGATGGCCATACTCACAGCGAGTAGTTTGAGCCTATTAATTGGCGTATCCTTGGCTTCTCAACTGGTTGGAGCCTTTTCACCGGATACTCTATGGGATTCAATTCCCTATTCTTCAACAGAACGGATTTGGCAATGGTCAGATAACCAAATCGTCCGCCATGCCAGAGGCGTCTATTCCCAAATCAATCATCCCATCCATGATGAAGATGACTATTTAGCAGGCATTGATGGTTCAATTGTCGGTCTACAAAATCAAGCGAATAAGGTTCTCCCTCAGCGCTTTACTTATGTTCCCAATCGTCCGTTGCAGTTGACGGCGATGTTGCAAAATACGGGCCAAAGTCCTTGGTTTGGCTATGAAGCAGGGTTACGCCGAGGCTTAGTGGTAGTAGAAGTGCGCCTGTTTGATCGTCAAAATGGTGATCGCCAAGATGCTTCGGTGGCGGGTGGGCAGAGCCGTCTTTATGTTTCTGAAGCGCCTCAGACGGAAGGAAGGGCGATCGCCATTGGCCGCATCACTACCCCCGCCCAGCCTGGCCGATACCGTATGACCTTTGCCTTGAGTGTTTTGGGTTTGGGCGATCCACCCAGTCAAAGTGAAGCGGATATTTATGAAGTGGAGCTAGTGGTTAGACCAAGGCCAGAAATACCTCAAGAATAATCTCTAACTATTACTCTAAAGATGAGTAATCTAATTTTCTAGAATCGGGTGGAGTAGCAAAAAAGACTAGGTTTGAAATTAGCCCTAACAGTCGATTAGGTCGGCTATAAACCTGGAGATGCCTAGGAAACATCTGCTGCAATTCTTTGGCTGTCAGCAAGTTTAGGTTACTCTCTTGTGCCCAAAAGTTTTTACCTAAGCCTCTCAAAATACGACGAAACCAGCTTGGGGGAAGCCAATGTACGAAGGGCACTAGGCTATGAAATTCTATGGGATACCAACGATTTGGAGTGGTAATAAAAATGGATTGGCCAACCCGGCATAATTCTCGAATAAAAGCCTGTTGCTGCGCTCGGTTTCCCACGTGCTCAATCACCGCAAAGCTCACAACGAGATCAAAGCTTTGGTCAGGGAAGGGTAATGATAACCCATCTGCTTTGACATAGGTTAAACCTGGGAAATCATCTTCTAAGAAGGAGGCATCTTCTAGCCCAACGGCTATAATGCTATGGGAATAGGGATAGTATTTCTCAAAAAAGTTAGAGTCTTCCCGCTGATCAGATGTAACGCCTACATCTAATACCCGTGTTGCTTCTATCGGGTTGGCTACCTGCATTAAGGTGGCCAACATTTTAAGGCGAGCTTGTAGCGATATCTTGCTAACCAAACCACCTACATTGGGCTGCACATAATCACTTTTCCCATTTGCATTTGGCACTGAATTCATGTTAGTTCTGCTGCCCATAGGATTCTATCCGCTTCATTGACATCGCAGAAATAAACAGGGATGAAAAGAGCGTACCAGACCCAATAATAACCAGGGTTGCTGCCAATGAAACCCACTCAGGATGGGCTAAGGGCATGAGGTTAGATGAAAACCATTCTAGGATTTGAACCCCTAAAATTAAGCCCCCTGCTAGCAGTAAACTCGATCCTAGGAGTAAGCCACCTTCTAAATGAAAGGAGCTATAAAACCGTTGGAGGAGTTTGTTATGGCGATCAAATCGACGACTCCACGAATAGGTTTTAGTGTGTAGCCCTAGGCTTAAGATTTCGAAGCCCACAACGCTCAAGATGGTGGCAAAAATGCCCGTCACAGAACCGAGCGATCGCCCATCATAGGTAATCAGCCCCAACAAAACTGCCCCGTGGAGGAGCAGCCCTGAGATCAGAAACAATAGCCCCGGCGCTAGAAAGACTTTGTTGGGGCAATAGAGCATCATCATCCGTAAACTGCGCCAGCCATCACGCAGGGTGCGGAGCTTTGATTCACCCAAACGCGGGGCTAATTGGATGGGAATTTCTGCAACCTTGAGTTTGGCTAAGCCTGCATTGATGGCGAGTTCTAGGTTGTACTCCATGCCAGGGCTAACGGGCGCAATTTGCTCGTAGGCTTCGCGGGTAAAGCCTCGAAAGCCGCAATAGACATCGGTGTATCGGCTGCCAAATAAAAAATTGAGCAGCGCCGTGAGGGCAGGGTTGCCGACTAGGCGATGGATCAAGGGAATTTGGCTCTCTCCGCCCTGCAAATAGCGGCTCCCAGTGACAAAATCATAGCCCCGCGCCAGCAAGCCCAGAAATTGTGGAATTTGGGTGAAGTCGTAGGTATCGTCTGCATCGCCCATGATCAAGTAGCGGCCATGGGCTTGAGAGAACCCCTGAATATAGGCGTTGCCGTAGCCCCGCAACGGTTGATGAATCACCCGCGCCCCTAGACTTTCGGCAATTTCAACGGAGCGATCGCTCGATCCGTTGTCACACACCACAATTTCGCCGTTGATTTTTGCCTTGGCAAAGGTTTCCTGAATCTTTTGGATACACACCCCAATGGCGGCTTCTTCGTTGAGGCAGGGCATCACCACCGAAACATCAGGATGGGTGATCTCGGAGGTGCTAACAGAAAAATCAGAGGGTTTCATCATGCGGTTTTTTTCCGTCAGCCGAGCAACTAGCGCGTGTAATGATTCGAACAAGCTGGAAAAAACATAGCACGAGCCGAGATCTTGCAGATCATTCCCCTGGAGATTAGGCGCTGGAGATCCATCACCTAGAAATCCATCACCTAGAAATCAAGGGCTGGGGCTGGCTAGAACCCTCTTAAGTTTGGTGCGGGCAAATTGGGAGGATAGGAGAGGATTACGGAGAATCAATGATGGGTGGCGATCGCCCCACAATATGCCCGCCAGCCGCCCCATTCCGTAATTTCGGGCTGCCCTTCGCATAGGTAAGGTTCTCCTAACACCCCCAACACCTCTTCCCCATCGGCCAAGCGCACGCGGCCAATGGCCAAGCCCGGCGGCTCTTTTAGCAAAATTTGGATGAGGCCATCGGGGGGCACTGCCCAGACTTCTAGGGCGATCGCCCGCCCGCCTGCCTGCACCCGAATCATTGCCGGATGGCGATCGCCAATCGACCACAGCCGATACAACGGTTCTGTGGTTGTTTCGCACACAAATGTCGCCCCAACGCTGCGTAAATTGCCGTTCAACTCTAACCCCTGCATGAGGGTGCCATTCACGGCTAGATGCACTGCGTTTCGGGTCATGGCGATCGCCTCTCCAGATTCAAAATCCTACCTATGACACTATCGATCGATCTGGACTCTTGGATCGATCGATCTGGACTATTTGCCATGGTTCCCCAGGAAAAAACCCGCCCTAAGCATCGGTCGCCTAAGCATCAGTCGCCTAAGAATTGATTGAATGCAGCGTTCAGAGTTTCTCGATCGAGTACTGCTAGGGATGCTGGAGTAAACCCCATAAACCTCCGCAAAACTAAGGTGGGGAAGGTTCATGGGGTCAGGTGTCACTCCGGCTGATTTCAATGCCTGATTTCAACGGCTGATTCCAACGACTTATTCCACATCGTCGTGGGCGAAGCGGTTGTAGAGGTAGTCGAGGGCGTAGTTACGGAGTTTGTAGTATTCTGGGTCTTCCATGATGCGATCGCGATCGCGCGGGCGGGGGAAGGGGATCTCCATAATTTCGCCAATGTTGGCGGCGGGGCCGTTGGTCATCATCACCAGCCGATCGGCTAAAAACAGCGCTTCGTCGATGTCGTGGGTGATCATCAGCACGGTGCAGCGGTTATCGTTCCAGATCTTGAGCAATTCTTCTTGGAGTTCTTCTTTGGTGATGGCATCCAGCGCCCCAAAGGGTTCATCCAAGATCAGCACTTCGGGGCGAATGCAGAGGGCACGGGCGATCGCCACCCGTTGCCGCATCCCGCCAGATAGTTGTGGCGGCTTCTTTTCCATCGCATCCGATAGGCCAACCATGGCCAAATTGTCACGGACGATCGCCCGCTTCTCGGTTTCCATCTTTTTAGGATGCACCGCATCCACCGCCAAATACACATTTTCAAACGCCGTTAGCCAAGGCAACAGCGAATAATTTTGAAACACCACCATCCGATCCGGCCCCGGCTCAGTGATGGGTTTGCCCTTCAGCTTCACCTGGCCATCGGTCGGGCGATTGAAGCCTGACACCATGTTGAGCAGCGTTGATTTACCACAACCTGAGTGGCCAATTAAGCAAATAAACTCCCCTTGGTCAATGGTGAGGTTGACATCCTGCAACACCGGATAGGGGCCTTTGGCCGTAGGATAGACCTTCGAGACGCCCTCAATGGCAAGGAAGGCATCGCGGGATACCCCAGGCGAGGGTTGTAAGACAACAGAAGTTTGCATGGTTTTTATTGTCCTTTGCGAAATGATGGGTGACTGCAGGGCTAGGGCATTGGAAGCGGAGGATTCTTGGGGCTTGGGAAACGTGAGTCGCAGCGCGATCGCCCTCATCCTCATCCTCATCCTCATCCTCACCCCAGCCAACTGCATCCAAAATCCAAAATTCAAACTCTAAAATTGCTTAAAGAAGGGGCAGGGTTTCAAGGGAAAGAACCCCAAATCCCCTGCCCACAACACACAGGTGCACTAGGCTGCCACCGTAGGCCGGAGGGTATCGGCTGTTCGGGGAGCATCGAGCACCACTTCAGCAACGCTGAAGTCTTGTTTGATGGAGAGTTGGTTGAGGTAGGCGATGGGGTCATCGGCGTCAAATTTCACCCCATCAAACAGTTCGATGGGGCCGCGCTGATACTTCACATCCATTACCCCAATTTCGCGGGCTGCGGTGCTAAATACACCGACGCGGCAAACCCGTTCCAAAATCTCCACCCAATTTCGCGGAAAGGGAATATCGCTCCAGCGAGCCATCTGGGTCATCATCCACAGATGCTCGGTGCGGCTAGGCCGATTGACCCCGCCCCCAAAAAACAGGTGGTGGGCATATTCCACCGGTTTTTGGCGATCGCACACATAGGCATTTGGGTTGCCGAGGTGGATGTAGTCTACATCGGTGCTGACATACTCCCGCTGCGACAACAACTGTCGAATCTCGTCGTGGTTGGCCTCATCGGCACAATAACGACAGGCTTCGAGCAACGCTTTGACGAGGGCAATGTGCGTATTGGGATGGGTATTCGCCCAATCTTCCCGAACCCCTAACACCTTGCCAGGGTGCCCTTGCCAAATCTCTAGATCCGTGGCGACGGTAAACCCCGTTTGCTCGACCGCCGCCCGTAGGTTCCAGGGTTCCCCCACACAGAAGCCATCGATGGTGCCAGCCTTGAGGTCGGCCACCATTTGCGCCGGGGGAATGGTTTTGAGGGAAACATCAGCATCGGGGTCGATGCCGCCCGCCGCTAACCAGTAGCGCAGCAGCAGGTTGTGCATGGAGGACGGATGCACCATCCCCAATGTGTGCCGCTGCTCGGTGGTTTCGAGCAACATCCGCTTAAAATCTGAGGCGGTATGAACTCCAAGGTCGTAGAACTTTTTGGCTAGGGTGATGGCGTTGCCGTTGCGGGTCATGGTGAGGGCGCTCACCACGGGCAAAGGCTGGTCTTGGTGGCCTCCGGCACAGAACCAGACGGGCATCCCGGCGGGCATTTGCGCCCCATCTAAGTGCCCGCCCACGATGCCATCGACGATGCCGCGCCAACTGGTTTCTCGCACCAGGTTGACCTCGTCCAACCCATGCTTAGTAAAAAAGCCTTTTTCTTTGGCCACCACCATGGGCGCACAGGCCGTGAGGGGCACAAAGCCAATCTCTAGGTTCACTTTTTCTAAGCCATGACGGGCGATCGCCGCTGTTTTTCGCGTCCGCAGCTGCTTAATCCGCTTTTGCTGATTGAGGAAATAGATCAGTTCTGAGCGCAGGCTGTAATAGCTGGGGTGGCTCACCACCTCCATCCGTTTGCGGGGGCGAGGGATATCTACCTCTAAGATGCCGCCAATTTTGGAGGCGGGGCCGTTGGTGAGCATGACAATGCGATCGCTCAATAGCACCGCCTCATCCACATCGTGGGTCACCATCACCGCCGTCACTTCGTTCTCTTCGCAGATTTTCATCAACTGCTCTTGCAGGTTGCCCCGCGTGAGGGCATCCAACGCCCCAAAGGGTTCATCCAACAGCAGCAGTTTTGGCCGAATGGCTAGGGCACGGGCGATCGCCACCCGCTGCTTCATCCCCCCAGACAACTGCCCCGGCAGCTTATCTGCGGCATGGCTCAACCCCACCATCTTGATATGCTCATCCACCACCTGCCGCCGCTCTGCTCGGGGGCGATCGCGCATCACCTCATCCACCGCCAACGCAATATTTTCGCGCACGCTCAACCAGGGCAACAGCGAATAGTTTTGGAACACGACCATGCGATCGGGGCCAGGTCGCGCCACCCGTTGGCCTTCTAGAGTG
>Ga0105049_10008279_pt1 | contig 12058 bp, 7 predicted proteins | sample MAT06_FD_78087 | JGI IMG/M metagenome (GOLD analysis project Ga0105049, IMG submission 78087) | Freshwater microbial communities from Lake Fryxell liftoff mats and glacier meltwater in Antarctica - MAT-06 | ecosystem: Environmental > Aquatic > Freshwater > Ice > Liftoff microbial mat | place...
ACCGTCCCGGCAGGGACGCAACAATCGTAGCCCCGGACTTCAGTCCGGGGAGGACGAACAAAACGACGCCGGACCCCGGGAGGGGTCCCACACCGGCGCCGAGTTGAGTCCTGTGGAACCCCTGCCGGGGTTCGGACATCTTGTGTCGGACGTCCCTGGACCAGGCTGTGTTTGATAAATGGCTTCGAGCTGGTCCGTTGAGCGAGAACGCGTCAGGACGAAAGTTCGCAGCCATCGGAAAGCCGAATGCAATTGTCAAACATAGCCTAAAGTCCGGGGCTAGGATTGCGTCGCCGCTCCCGCAGCGAATGCGCGACGGCGAAGCGACTTGAATGCTGTTACGGAGGTCTAGAAATGCCTGCAACGCGTAGCTGGGAAACTACTACCCTCCGGCCTTGTTCCGACCTGCGCAGAGGTAAGACACAAAAAACCCAATCTGCAGAATCGCGACGGGGAAGATGTGGGCCATGAGCCGGCGGAGCGACGTGTTGAGGTGGAATATAAGATTCAGCGGAGAAAGCAGGTAGATCGTGAGATATGCCATCAGCCACAGGACAATCGCCGCGTCCAGGTAGATGCGGCGCTCGCGAAACCAGCGGAAGCTTCCCACCAGAAAAACACCGAGGAAGACGAACCAAGTGTAGTTCCACTTTTCCACCTCGGTCACGTCGTTCCTGAAAATCTCCCAGATCACCGGCAGGCGGTTGGGCGCGTTGCGGAGGGTGTCGATCCCCAGCATCTGGAAGTAGTTCTCGTCATACATCATCGGCAGCTTGCGAGACAGGATCAGCCACGGCAGCGCCGCCGCCACGGAGAGCAACTGCCCCGCCGCGACGAGCGCGAAGGCACGCCCGCGATCCTTGGTTCGACCCAGCAGCCATTGAACGCCGTTGGCGCCCAGCGTGACGCAGAAGACAACGATGCCCTCCTGCTTCGTCATCAGCGCGAAGCCGGTGAACAGCCCGCCGAGGAGGAGGTCCTGACGGCGGCCTCCGCTCCACCAGCGGCACCACGAGACGAGGGAAACCGTCGCGAAGAATGCCAGCGGGAAATCCGACTCGCCGGAGTTGATCGCGCCGCCGTCTCGGATCACCCAGAACTCCCGGAACGGGGCTCCGGCAAATACTAGAGCAAAGAACATCGCCACCGACGCCGACCCCGCGCGCCGCAGCGCGCCGAAGAGGAAGAGCACGAAGAACAGCATCAACGACGAGAACACGAACCGCACGCGGTCGTCGTCCACCTCGCCGATGAATCGGTAGAATCCGTAGGACGCGACGGGCACCATCAGCGGGTACTCGCGATGGTAGTGGACGCGCTGGGGATCGAGGAAGGATTCGCCGAGCACGGTGTGCTCGTGCTCGAGAATCTTGGCCTTGTAGCCCCAGATGGCGCGCCCGTCGTAGCTCGCCATGGGATAGTCCATGGCGTTGTAGTAGAACACGGAAATGAAGATGAAGATCATCGCCGCGGCGGACCAGTAGAGCGGGCGATGCGCGGGGTTGTCGGGCCCCTTCAGCATATCGAGGCCCACGAAGTTTCCCCACGGCGCCACACGCGCCGGGAATGCCAGCCCCGCCGCCAGCAGAACGAGCCCCAGCCCCCACACGAGGCCATAGTAGATCTGACCCAGCAGCAGGATCGACGAGAGGCTGACGAAGCACTGGATTCCGAGCCCGAGGCCGAAGCTGACCGGGAGCCAGAACTCCGCCGGGTGGCGATCGTCGCGAGCCGCGATGAACCGCAGCGCCAGTAGCCCCAGCGCCGGTATCGCCACCAGGTAGGCGAGCCCCAGGAAGAGTTTCAGCACGGCGCGGCCCCTCCGCGGAGCACCGCGAGCCGCGCGGGCGTGTCGAATGGATTCCGCGCGGCCCAGAACAGGATCAGCCGCACCAGCACCAGCGGCAGCAGGTGCGAGGCCAGCCGGCTCGTCGAAGTATTCAGGTGAAACACCAGGTTGAGCGGAGAGACCATATAGACAAATAGATAGATAGACAGCCACGCAAGCAGCAGGGAATCCAGGAAGAACTCCCGCCGCCCGAGCCACGCCGGAATCGCCGCCGGCACCATCGCGATCAGGGCGACCCAGTACCAGTTCCACTTCTCGATGAAGACGATTTCCTTGCCGATGGTGTAGAGGATCACGCCAAGGCGCTGCCACGCGCCCAGCAGGATGTCGGGGCGGAACTGCGCGCCGTAGTCCTCGTCATAGAAGTTCGGGATTCCCGACTTCGCGATCTGCCACGGCAGCGCCACCGCGAAGGACAGAAGCACGCCCCCGATCGCCAGCGCCACGTCGCGCTTGATCGCCCCGCCGCGTCCAAACAGCGCCACCGCCATGTTTCCCGCCAGCGCCACCGCCACGATCACGACGCCCTCGCTCTTGGTCATCAGGGCGAGGCCGCCGAAAACCCCGCCGAGGAGGTACTGCCACCGCTGACGCTCCCTCCAGAAAAGAAGGAATCCAAGGACCGAAACCATCGCGAAGAACGACAGCGGAATATCCACCGCGCCGGAGTTCAGCGCGCCGCCATCGCGCTCCGACCAGTCGTCGCGGAAGGGAGTCGCGCAATAGAACAACGCCCCCACCATCGCCAGCGCCCCGCCGGTTCCGATGCGGCGCAGCATGCCGTAGAGGAAGAGCACCTGCATCAGGAAGAACGTGGAGAAGAGCATCCGCACCAGCCGCTCGTTCACGCCCCCCGTCAGGTCGTAGATCGCATACATCGCGATCGGCACCAGCACGGGATAGTCGCGGTGATAGTGGATGCGATACGGATCGGTGAACGCCTCGCCGAGGATGCTCTGCTCGTGGAGCATCACCTTGGCCTTGTAGCTCCAGATCGCGCGCCCGTCGTAGCTCGTAAACGGGTAGCTCAGCGCGTTGAGATAGACCACCACGACGAAGAATGCGATCAGCGCGAACGCCGCGAAATGAAGCGCCCGCTGGTTGCCGTCGGCGGGGGGATTCGCGAACATCTGGAAGCCGCCCAGATCCACGCGCCGGGCCGGATCGCCCTTTATTTGCAAGGCGATTCCCGCGCCGAGCGCCACCAGCCCCGCGACACCCGCAAGCCACACGGGCCCCGCGCCAAAGGCCACCATCGCCGACAACAGGACCATCGCTTGCAGTCCGAGCCCCAGCGCGAAGCTCACCGGCAGCCAAACCTCCGCCGCCACGCGCCCGGCGCCGCGAAACACGATCAACGCCACGCCCATCCCCGCCGCCGAAACGGCGATCAGATACAGGAAGACGATGACAACGCCCGTCATGGGGTCGCCAGCGTGGCGGGATCGACGCGCTCGATGAAGCTCTTATCGGTATAGAGCGAATCGTAGTAGAGAACCCACTCGATCTTGCGCTCGGCGATCATGCGGCGCATTTCCGCCTGGATGCGCTCGGGGGCCAAGTCAGGCGGCGTCGGACGGCGGCGCGGATTCTGGGGATCCTCCTGCTTGTGAAACGGATCCTCCAGGTGGCTCCACGTCCAGTTGTCCTGGATACTTTGGTTGAGCGTCGTCTGCATCTCCGGCAGCGCATAGACGCGGCGCGGATAGAGCAGGTAGGACATGATGTGGGGCCGCTGGTCGCCGATATACGCGATGGCGGCGTCCTCTGGGACCAGCTCCTGCACCTTAATCACAAAGCTCATCCGCGGGTACCACTTGTTGTGCTCGGTGATGTCGATGGCGATCTCCGCGTCGGTTGCGCCCTTGAAAGCCGCCCGCGTGTGCATCACGGCCACCACCGCGGAGTAGAAATTCGTGAGGATCAGCGTGTGGAGGAAGAGAAGGTAAACGATGCCCGCGACGACCACGGCGGCGATACGGATCGGCGGGAGCACCGGGAAACGCTGCCACGGCACCACGCTGGCGCTGCGAACCACCAGCAGCCAGAAGAGAGCCTTGAAGTGATAGGCCAGCAGCTTGTCGCCCACGATATATACGGGCCACGTGTTGGCGGCATTGGCAACGACGGACACGAACACCACGGCGATCAGCACGTCCACCACGCGCATCGCGATTCCCAACGCCCGCTCAGCGCTCATGGCTGGTGCTCGTCCTTGCTGCGGTCGCGGCCCATCTTGTTGGGCCCCGCGGCGATGCGCTCCCGCCCGGCGGGGAAGAGCGCGGCCTGGGCGGCGATCATGTCGCCGAGGCCATTGTAGATCGGATCGCCGAGGCTGTAGAAGCAGACCTCCTGGTTGAGCGCCCCGCGCAGCGAGTGAATCTCCTCCCCGGCCAGCAGGCGGATCGCCTCGTCGGGATCGTTGAGGCGCTTTTCCAGATAGGGAAAAACCTGCGGATAGCCCGCGTTGCGCATCGCGCCGGTGATCGACTCCAGATCGTCCACCCGGCGGTCGAAGGCCGCATCCAGCGCGGGAAGGGCCTGGGGGTTCTTCATCTTCTCAAGCACCTCGATGGCGCGGTCGCGGACGCGGGGGTGCGGATCCTCCAGCATCGGCGTCACCGACTCCCAAAGCATCGCGCGCCTAAGCGGTCGCATCCACCGCAGGGCGTCCACCCGGACGTCCTCCTCGGGGCTCTCGAACCGCGCGATCACCTGCTCCATGGTCGGCCCGCCGCCAAACCGAATGCCCACCGCCGCCAGTGCCATCGGCACCAGCAGCGGAAGAATCAGGACGAGTGGGATGGTCTTGTTCATGGCGCGAGCGCCGGTGGATACGGGCCGGGCACGCTGAGGTACAAGACGAAAGGCTAGGGAACAGCAGGGAGAGGCAGCGAACGGCAGGGAAAGGCAGGGAATCTCCTGCTGTTGCCTGCCTTTCCCTGTCACTCGCTGATTTTCCCCGCTTTTTTACTTGCCGTTGTTCGCCCCGACCGGCGAGACACGGGCATTCTTGCGCAGCGCCAGAATCCGCACCGCTCCCGTTCCCGCTCATCTGTTCCCGCTCCCAGGAGGCATCCGCGATGGCAAGCATGACCCAGGTTTTCCCCCGCAAGCTGTTCTACAAGATCAACGAGGTCGCCGAGATTGTTGGCGTCGAGCCCTACGTCCTGCGCTATTGGGAGACAAAGTTCCCGATGCTCAAGCCCGAGCGCTATGGCAACGACGAGCGCCGCTACCGGTCGCGCGACATCGACTTGCTGCTGAGAATCCGGTCCCTCCTGTATGACGAGAAGTTCACGATCGCCGGCGCCGTGGAGCGCATCCGCAAGGACCCCTCGGGCTCCCTGGATTCGGGAATCGTGGCCACGCCCCACCCCGAGGCCCCGTTGGCCGCCGTGGCGGCCCCGCCCGAGCCGACCGTGGCCGAGAGTGCCCAGCTTCAGTTGTTCTCCGCCGAGCCCTCCGCCCACGTCCGCGAACTCCGCCGCGCCCTCGCCGACATCCGAGCGGAACTCACCACCCTCACCCAGCAGCTCGGCCAGGCTGTCTAAGGTGCCCACAACCCAGGAACGAGGGCTTTGACCCTATTGACCTGATGGACCGAATTGACTTCGCATGCAGTCTGCATCGCTGGAATCTGGGTTGATGCGACACTAGGGCACTCACTCCGCCGACGCGCGATATGCGCGGGTAGGCTGCATTCCGAAGGTTGGCGGGGCATGGGCAGGATGCCCATGCTACCGTGGGCGCAACCACGCAATATCCCCGCCTTTCCCGTTTTTCCCGCCCTTTCCCCCTTTTCCCCCTCCCCGCCTTTCGCTCTTGCGCGCCCCCGGCGCCAATGGGCGCAATGGCGCTTGCGACCAACGCAGGCCAACCGATGCTGTATGCCAACCCCCCACAACGCGCCCCGGCGCGTTTCGGATGACCGTATGAGACCCGCTTTCCCCCCGCCCCCCCCCTTGGCCCCGGCCGCCGTTTTCCTTCTGGCGATGGGCGCCGCCCTGGCAGCCCCCGTTGACGTGTCGGCCCAGGACCCCTTGGCCGTCGGCTATCACGCCAAGACGAGCCTCAACGCCCCCAACGCGATTCTGGTCGTGGACGTGGTGCACACGCCGGAGCCCGAACTCGTCCTGACCGATGTGGTCGGGAACCTGCGCCTGCTAAGTTCCTCCACCGGAGGCGAACTGCTGTCGATCAAGCTGGGAGAAACCTCCCTGACGGCGCCCGTGGTGGGCGACTTCACCGGCGAGGGGAAGCTCAACATCGCCGTCGGCACCGGAGATGGGCGGCTGATTCTGGTAAGCGGGACGAATCCCGCCGTGATAGCGGAGGCCAAGCTGGGGCAAAGCTTCAGCGTTCAGCCCACGGTTGTAACCATCACCCGGCCCGATGGCGCCAAGTATGAGCGCTTGATAGTCTTTGACCAGAACGGCATGATCCGCGGCGTGGATTTCGAGGCGGGCGGAAATGTCGTCCAAGCCTGGGAATACTCAACCGGCGCCTCAGTCCAGTCGCCCCTTGTCCTTGGCAGTGTCCGCCGGCGCGACGAGCCGGACGTGGTGGCCACGTGTACCGATGGCCACGTGGTTCTTGTGAACCCAATCACGGGCCAAGGCGAGAAAGTCCTGATTCAGGAGGGGACCCGCATCAACGCGGCGCCCCTGCTGATGGATGCCGACTCCGACCATTTGGACGAGATGGTGATCGCCTTGGGCGGGGGCGAGTTGCGCTGTTTCAAGTGGGATGCCACCGCGGTTCCCAAGGCCAAGTTGATCTGGAGGGCCGCCGTCACGTCTCCGCCGGTGGCGCCGCCCCTGTTGATCAGCAGGGGGTCGGACATTTCCAGCTTCGTGCTTCTCCACGCGGCGGAGTCATCGCTTCAGGCGATCGACCCGCGCACGGGCCAGGAAATCGCCGTGGACCGCAATGTCTATAACGGCATCAACACCCAGCCCGCGGCGATCCCCCGGCCCAACGGCTATCCCGAGCTGGCCTTTGGCCTCAAGAAAACCTTCCACGTTACCACCAACCTCTCCGAGTGGATCGCATCGCGGGGCACCACGCCGCTGAAGACGCGCGTGGGCGAGCTGAGTCACAACCTAAGCAACACCCTGGTCACCTTCCTTCCCCAGACGCAGGGGTCGGCCATGGTGGCCGGCATCAGCCCCGACGCGGCGGCGCACCTGTATGTTTTCGACTCGGGCTTTTCCCTCTCGCGATCCGATTGGCCGACGCTGACGCCGTGGATGACGATCGGCGGTAGCCCGATGCACGCATCGGCGCTGTCGCTCGGGCACCAGTGGACGGAGCGGGAAGTCGCGATCCGCCAGTTGATGCTGGACCGCGGCGCGGGCTGGGAAGCCGAAGTCAAGACGGCGATGGAGCAGCGCAACTGGGACGAGGCCAGCCGCCTTGGCGCGCTCCTGGTGGAGTTCGACCCGCTCAATCCCGAATACACCAGCCTGAGCTGGCGCATCTGGCGCTCGCGATACCTTTTGCAGATCGTCGCCGTCATCGGCATCACGCTGGCCACGCTGGCTTTCTCCGCGTGGCAAACGGCGCGGTTCCTGACCAACCGCCGCCTGCGCCGCCGCGCGGAATCCGCCGTGGCGCGCGGCGACTACGAGGAGGCGCGGCGCTACTACACGCGGCTCTTTGCCCGCCAGCCCCGCAACCGCAAGGTTTCCCTCGCGCTGGCGCGTGTCTGCATGGCCCAGCGCGATTTCAGCGAGGAGACGCTGGACATCTATCGCAAGGCACACGCGGCGATCCCCAATGACCGGGACATCCTCCACTCCTTTGCCCGCGGTCTCCTGCTGGAGCCAAAGACCACCCCCGAGGCGGCGGACGTCTATCGCCGCACCCTGGAGACATTCCCCGAGCCGGCCTCGCTTGAGTACGCCCTCGGGCGCTGCCTCCTGGCAGAGAAACAATACGAGGAGGCCGGCAAGCGGTTCCGCGCGGCCCTGCGCGGCGGCGTCGCCACCGAGCAGCTCTACCACTCGCTCTGCGAAGTCTATCTGCGCACGCGGCACTTCACCGCCAAGGCGCTCCCCGTCTTCCAGCAGCAGTATCCCTCCCGCCGCGAGGACCGCGAGTTCCTGGAGGCCTACCTGGCCGTTTGCATCGACGCCAAGAAGATGGACCAGACGGTGGAGGCCCTGTGCCACGAGGTCCTCGACCTGTCGCCCAACCACATTCCCGCCTATCTCCAGATGGCGCGCGCGATGGTTCAGCGCAGCCAGCCGGGACCCGCCATCGCGGAAGTGCGCTCGGCCCTCAAGCTCGCCCCCGGCGATCCCGACGCCATCCTGCTGCTGTCGCATTGCTACCGCGTGCAGTCGCGCAAGGACCCAGAGGCGCTGGCCGCGTATCGCGACGCCCTCAACGTGGACGCCTCCGACGGGGAGACACTTCGCGTCGTCGCCGCGATCTATTTCGAGCGCGAGCAGTTCGACGCCGAGGCGGTGTCGATCTATCGGCGGTCGCTGGAGCAGAATCCCGGCGACGCCACCACGCTGCGCGCGCTTGCCCACACGGCGCTGCTGACGGCGGACCACGCGCTGACCGTCAGCACGGTGGAGGCGCTGGCCCAGCAGGGCCAGATTCCCGCCAAGCTCACGGAGCAGCTCGCCGCAGCCTACATCCGCCTGCGCATCGTGGAGCCGCGCACGGAGCGCGTCCTGCGCGACGCCCTGCGCACGAGCCCCGAAGACGCCGAGTTCAAGGCCGCGCTGGCCCGCGTGCTCGTCGCCCAGGACAAGGACGACCTGGATAGCCAGCCCGTGTACGAGGCCCACCTTGCCCTGCACCCCAACGACGTGGCCGTGGGCCGCCAGCTGGCCAAGTGCTACATCAAGGCCAACCGCTATGAGAACGCCCTCCACATCGCCCAGCGCTTTCTCGCCCTCGCGCCGGAGGACGAGGAACTCCAGCGTTTGAACGCCCACGCCAGCCTGTATGGAAACAAGATCGACGAGGCCGTGGCCGAGTACCAGCGCATGCTCGCCAAGAACCCCGGCGACAAGCAGGCACTCGTCAATCTGGCCCTCGCATATAGCCAGAAGCTGCGCACGGACGACGAAGCCCGCAGCTACTACGAGCGCGCCCTGGCCATCCAGCCCGCCGACGATTCCCTGCTGATGGCGCTGGCCCGCTGCCATGCCGCCCGCAACGACGCCGTCAACGCCGTCGATTGCTACAAGAAGGCCCTGAAGGGCGTGGAGGGGAACGAGCAGAAAGTCATCGCCAACATGATGTCGCTCCTCTCCGAGCGGCCCGAGATCCTCCGCCTGCGGTGGTTCCTGGTGGAGATCCTCGTCTCCTACGGCCACCTGCGCGAGGCGCTCGACCAGGCCGACTACATCGGCAAGAACCACCAGGGGCAGACGGCCAACATCCTGCGCGCGCTGGAAACCGTCCTCCAGAAGGATCCCAACAACGTGGCGGCGCTGCTCCAGCGCGGCGCCCTGCTGGTGATCAGCGGGGAAACCGACAAGGCCATCCAGGTGCTGGAGAAAGTCTGCCAGCTCCAGCCGAGCAACACCGAGGCCCAGGACCGCCTCGTCCGCGCCTACAACGACTCCCTCGAGAAGAAGGACGTGCCGGAGACGCGTTTCCGCCTGGGGCGGCTGTTCTACGCCCAACAGGAATACGACGCCGCCATCGGCTGCTTCCAGAAGACATCCCAGGATTATCGCTGGGAGGCCGAGTCCACCAAGATGCTGGGCAAGTGCTTCACCGGCAAGGGGATGCTGGACCTGGCCCTGCAGGAGTTCAAGAAGCTGGTGGTGGACGCGGAGACCAAGGAACTCCTCTACGACCTTGCGCAACGCTACGAGACCAAGAAGGACCTGGTCGGCGCCAAGACCGTGTATAGACAACTCTTCGCCGCCGACATCGACTACAAGGACGTCAAGACGCGCTTCGAGATGCTGTCCGGCTCCACGTCGGACCCGATGGCGTTCGAGAAGACCTCGATCGTGCAGCAGATGAGCGAGGAGGCTGCGCGGCGCTACGAGCTGCTGGACGAGCTGGGCCGCGGCGCCATGGGCATCGTCTATCGCGCGCGCGACAAGGAGCTGGAGGAGATCGTGGCCCTCAAGATCCTTCCCGACAACATGTCCAACAACCCGGAGGCCGTCCGCCGCTTCAAGATCGAGGCGCGCAACGCCCGAAAGCTCTCTCACCCAAACATCGTCCGCATCCACGACATCGGGGAGGAGATGGGCCGCAAGTATATCTCGATGGAATACGTGGATGGCTCGGATCTGAAGAAGACAATCAAGACGTCGCCCGACATGCGGATGCCCGTCGACTCCGCGGTGAAGTACGCGATGCAGATCGCCGACGCGCTGGGCTATGCACACCGCCTGGGCATCGTCCACCGCGACATCAAGCCGGCCAACATCATGCTCACGAGCACCGACGAGGTGAAGGTCACCGACTTCGGCATCGCCAAGATGATGGACTCCACCGGCGAGGGCACCATGATCGGCGCCGTGATCGGCACGCCGCTGTATATGTCGCCCGAGCAGGTCCAGGGCATCCCCGTGGACAACCGCGCCGATATCTACGCCTATGGCATCATGCTGTACGAGTTCTTCAACGGGCGCCCGCCGTTCACCGAGGGCGACCTAGCCTATCAGCACATGAACCGCGAGCCCACGCCCATCGAGGGCCTCCCCCGCCCCCTGTGGGATATCGTCGCCAAGTGCCTGGCCAAGAAGAAGGAAGACCGCTGGGACAAGTCCGAGCTCGTCTATGACGCGCTGCGCGACTACAGAAGGACGATGGGCTGACGGACGACCACATGCTCGACGAGAAAGAAATCCGCGAAGCCTTCTGCGAAGTGGGCCGTCGCGTCTGGACGAAGGACTACATCGCTTCCAACGACGGCAACTTCTCCTTCCGCCTGGACGAGAACCGCGTCCTGTGCACGCCGACGATGATTTCCAAGGGCTTCATGAAGCCCGAGGACATGGTCATCGTGGACCTGGAGGGAAACCAGCTCGCCGGAAAACGCCGCGCCACCAGCGAGGTGCGCATCCACCTGTTCGTCTATCGCCACCGCCCCGATGTCCACGCGGTGGTCCACGTTCACCCGCCCCATGCCACGGCATTTGCCGTCGCCCAGCGCGAACTGCCGAAGTGCGTCCTGCCGGAGATCGAAATCTTCCTCGGAGAGATCCCTCTCGCGCCCTACGCAACCACCGGCACCTGGGAATTCGCCCAGTCCATCGCCCCGTGGGTCGCCCGGCACGACGCCTTCCTCCTGACCAACCACGGGGCCGTCACCGTGGGGAAGGATCCCTTCGACGCCTACTACAAGATGGAGACGCTGGACCAGTACTGCCGCATCCTGCTGCTGGCGGGGCGCGTCGGTGACTGGAACCGCATCGACGGCGCGGGAATGCGCGACCTGCTGAACCTGAAGGCCAAGCTCGGCATCCCCGACACCCGCGGCGCCACGCCCTCCTGCGAGTCGGGCGTCCCCCCCGGTGGCCCCCCGACGCCCGCCATGCCCGGCGTCTTCCGCCCCCACCCCGGCCCCCTCACCGACGAGCCCAAGCTCGCCACGCGCGATGCGCCAGCGGTACCGGTCCTCGCACCGACGCCCCGCAACGCGGATGATATTGTCGAGGAAGTTCTGAGGCGGTTGCGGGGTAGGTGAGTAGGAGGGTGGCGCCGCCCCCCCTCCGATTTCCGATCAACCGAAACCAGCCCGGAGGGCGTCACTAGGATAGCCCCGGGTGAAGCTGTAAGCGGAACCCGGGGGTTGGTGTGTATAGAGCGGTTCTCGAAAGTCTTGTCGCGATGGAGGACGCCGTAAAAGAGTATCGTGGGCATCTTGCCCGCGTGTGGGGGCGACGGGGCTCGGGCGAGACGCCCAAGCTACATTGGAAGGGCTTGGCCGGAGGGATGATTTTGGGGCGAGAAGGTGCGGTTCCACCACCGTCCCTCAGTACAACGCCCAATCGCTCTCCGCCGCGTCGATCCGAAATCCGTCGTAGCGCCAGACCTCGCTCTGCGGCGCGGGGTCGCGGCCGATGAAGAGGGCGGTGCCGGTGTAGGCAAGGGCCTCCTCGTCGTTGCTGTCCGCGGGGACGTCCCACGTGCGGAGGATGGTGCCGGTGGTGGAGATGGCGCGGATCGTGTCCTGCCCATCCCACATCGCGAGGATGCGGTTGCCGCGCCAGTCGT
>Ga0105049_10008281_pt1 | contig 12056 bp, 4 predicted proteins | sample MAT06_FD_78087 | JGI IMG/M metagenome (GOLD analysis project Ga0105049, IMG submission 78087) | Freshwater microbial communities from Lake Fryxell liftoff mats and glacier meltwater in Antarctica - MAT-06 | ecosystem: Environmental > Aquatic > Freshwater > Ice > Liftoff microbial mat | place...
ACGAGCTTGCCGTCGGAGCGCCACGACAGGCGATCCTGAGGGATCGGGGGTCGTGCCATGTAACGACAGATGCGCTCCAGGGCGGCGCGATCGTGCGCGGCGATGAAGACATCGGCGTGAAGCAGGCGACTACGACCTGGTGGCGCGTGTCTTGGCGCCGGGCGAAGAGCCGAGCGGCGTCGAGGCGGACTGAAACAGGTCGAGCGGGCACCGACGGGAAGAAGGGAAGGCCCTCCGGTTAGCGGCGGTCCACCCGATCTGCTAGGCTCTCAGCATGAGCGCACTTTCAAACCAGCAGGCTCTCCGTCGCCCCACCTATTCTGAAATCGAGGCCCTCCCCGACCACGTCGTCGGTGAGATCATCGCGGGCGAGCTGGTCGTGAGCCCGCGACCACGGCCGCGACATGCAAGCATCACCTCGAACCTGGGGATGCTGATCGGCCCCCCGTTCAGCATGCGGCTTGGAGGGCCAGGAGGTTGGGTGATCCTGGACGAACCCGAGCTCAGCCTGGGCGTCGATCGCGACTACGATCCGCTCGTGCCTGACCTGGCCGGGTGGCGCACCGAGACGATGCAGACCCTTCCGACGACCGCCCAGTTCAAGGTTCGGCCGGACTGGGTCTGTGAAGTCCTCTCGCAGTCGACGGCGCGCCGCGACCGCATGCTGAAGCTGCCATTCTACGCGCGCGCCGGGGTCCTCCACTGTTGGCTCGTCGACCCCGAGCAGCAGACCCTCGAGATCTTCGAGAACCTCGCGAACTCTGACGCCGGCGTCCCGGCCCAATGGAAGCTCGTCGGTGTCTTTGGAGGACGTGAGGCGATTCATGCCCCGCCCTTCGAGGTCATCGCGCTCGACCTGTCCTTGCTATGGGGACCCGACGCCCTCCCCTCGCTGCCCACATGAGAGCTGATCCGGACCGTTAGGACAGTGCTCAGGCGCCTCTGACTGACCGCGACCACGAGCCGCTGTCGGGTTCGCGCGTCGCATGCGAGAATGCCATCGAATATGACCGGACAGGTGGGGCGTGAGTGCCGCGCCGCGAGTGCTGGTGGTCGTCGAGTCGTCCTGACCCCACCGGCTGACCCCACCGGCGCATTGATAGCAACCCGGGCGCCGCAAGCGGTCGGCGTGTTTTACCACTCGGATAATTCGCGTGAGCGGTATGGATGGCTGCGATGGGGTCTAAAACGAGTAGTCCTGACCCCATCGGGGGGGGTCAGACAAACGAGTAGTCCTGACCCCATCGGGGGTCAGAGCCTTTACCACTCGGATAATTCGCGTGAGCGGTATGGATGGCTGCGATGGGGTCTAAAACGAGTAGTCCTGACCCCATCGGGGGTCAGAGCCAGGCCCCGCAGCGAGCGGCCACCGATACCGTGCGCCTGGCACCATTGCGCGAGCCCAATGCCGCTCCGCGCAACCGCCGCCAAGCAAGCGCGGGCGTCCGCGCCGCCCCGAATTTTACGTCCAGCCATGAAACTTCCTGATAGTCGAAGTTATCGGTCGCTCGCACCTTGATGAGACCACCACGACGGTGGCCACACGCCCCACTCAAGGAGCAAAGAAATGCGACTCACCATCCAGCTCGGAGCTCCGGCTGGCGACCCCAGCCTGCGCGCCTACATCGTGCGCCGACTCGACTTCGCCCTCTCACGCCTCCAAGATCGGCTCACCTCCGTGCTTGTTCGTTGCAGCGACGTGAACGGTCCCAAAGGGGGCGTCGACAAGCGCTGCACCGTCGAGGTGCGTGGCCCGGTGTTCGGCTGCATCGTCGTCGAGGCGACTGGGTCCGAGTGGGCCTCGACGATGGACCGCGCCGCGGCACGTGCAAGCCACACCCTCGTGCGGGGGCTCGAGCGGGGCCGCCGCGCCGATCCTGGCCCTGCGCCCGAGTAGCGCAAGCACGACCAGCACCAGCCACGACGCCCCTTCGCCCCCCGTGGCGCAGCCGCCATCGGCCACCTGCGCCCCGCGTCCAAGGCCGACCAGCACCACCTCATAGCGCGGCACCGCCGGGTCGTCGCTGGCGACGGCGAGCAGGCACTGGAAGCCCTCGTCGTCGGGCGCCAGCGTGACCTCCATCGCGGACTCACTGCCGGGCATGATGTCCCAGGTCGCGATCATGCGCGCGCCGACGCACACGCCGCGCCCGTCGAGGTCTGTCAACGTCGGCTCGCCGAGCAGCTTCAACATGCCGGTGCCGCGGTTCTGCACCGCGTAACGCAGGACGACCTGTTCACCCGGCGGGAACCAGCGCAGGTAGTCGGCCGTGCGCGGCGGGCGCACGACGTGTTCGTCGCTGACGAGTCGCAGGCTCGGCACGGCGCCCGGCGACACGATGCGATGGGCGTGCATGACCTTGCCCGCGGCATCGGTCACCGTGAAGCGCAGCGACCATCCGTCGTCGCCGCTCGGCGTGACCATGAGCGCAATCGGTACAGGCGCACCTGGCGCGACGTCCGCCGGCGGCTGGTTCAGCACCCGCGCGTCGCAGTGGAACACCTCGCTCACGGATACGCCGCCCGGACCATCACCCGTCCCGTCCGCCACGAGCCACACCACGAGTGGGCGCGGAACGCCTTTCGCGGTACCGCCCACGTCGTCCCAGGCCTCGTCGCCGAACGCGCGACCCGCGCGATAGACCGCGAGGCCGTGCGTCCGTGAGACGCCGACGCCACTCACCGTGAAGCGCGCGCCTTCGTCCGTGGGATCGAGCACGACATCGAAAGAGAACGGCCCGAGCGCGGTCGGAGTCAGCTCGTAGCCGAGCTCGCTCACGGCCCGGTTGGCAATGCTCGTCCCGGCGCTCAGCTGCCGCACCGCGACGTTCTGCTGGGTCGCCACCGCCCCGCTCACGACCAGCGCCGCGCGACTATCGTTGCGCACTTGCCAGCTCCGGCGCGCGACCGCGCCGACCGCGATCGCTCCGACGTCATCACGGCCACCCACCGGCAGCTCGGCCAGTGGCGAGCGCACGATCCGCAACCCGAGGTCGCCGTCGAGGGCGCCGTCCACGCCCGTCGCAAAGAACGGCACCACGAGCTCGGGCTGGTCCGGGTCGTTGCTCGCGAGTCGCAGCCGCGCCTCGGCCAGACCTTCATGCAGCAACGTCCAGCTCAACGTGCCCGCCATCTCTCCTCCGGGCGCGACCGTGCCGCCCTCGAACGTGAGCGTAGCCGTGCTCGCCGGCGCGACCTGCTCGAAGGTGCCGGGCCGCACGACCAGTGACGAGCGTCCGACGTTCTTCACCACGACCGGCATGGCCGCCCGCTCTCTCAGGGAGAACGCGCCGACATCGAACGGCTCGCCGCCCACCAGCGGTCGCCCCTCCAACCACAGCTCGAGGTCCGGCGCCGGCGCGGTCTCCCCGTCGGCGAACAGCGTGAAGAACGGCACGCGTGGATCATTGCTCACGATGGCGAGCGTGTAGGTGACCGGCCCGAACGCTTCGCCGAACGTCGTGATGACGAACTCCGCTTCGGCGCCCGGCTCGAGCTTCGCCGGCGGTGCGATCGACAGCCAGGCCTGCATTGCCTCGGAGCTCACGCGTACCCGCCCGTCGCCGAGCAACAGCGTGTCTTCACCGCGGTTGGCGATCGTGTAGACATGATGCCAATAGGCTGGACTCGGCAGGTTGCCGACTGCGTCGTGGTCGCCATTGCGGAGCACGACCTCGTTTCGGCGCAGCTCGAGCGCGGCCGCCGCCTCGACCCGGATCGCCGTCGTCGCCTCGGCCGTGAGCGTTCCACCAAGGCCCGTCTGCCCCTCGTCGGACACGGTCCAGCGGATCTCGTCGTCGCCGTAGAAGCCCGCGTCCGGCACATAACGCGCGCGCGCCAACGATGCCGCGAGCGCCGCCAAAGGGCCACGCAGGCGCGTCCGACCGGCAGCGCCATGAGTCAGTTCGGCCGGCGTGAGCGCCTCCAGCGTCACCTCGCCGTGGCTCGCGACGATGTCGATCGCGAGCACCTGCGCATCGAGGTCGGCGACCTTCACGAACGGATCGGCGACCCCACCGGCCGTCAGATACAGCGGCAGTGCCACCCCCGAGAGCGTCGTCAGCGCGCCTGGCGCGATGATCGATGGCGGGTCGTTGACAGGCCCGACCTCCACATCCAGCGGCAGCGTTCGCGCGCTCGCGGCAAGCCCGTCCCAGGCACCTACCAACAGGGTGCCAACCATCCGCCCGGCCACATCCGGGTCCGGCACGAAGCGCAGCCGCCGACCCGCGTCGGGGGCCACCACGATGCGACTGCCCACGAGCGGCACATAAGCCTCGGCGCCCCCGCCGATCTCCCAGCGTCCCCCATTCACCACCTGCGGCGCCAGGGTCAGCACCGGCTCGAGAGCACCATCCGGATCATGCGGCCCCAGCCGTGCTACCAGCACCGCGAGCTCGAGCCCCACCGACTCGGCCTCGTCCTCTTCGACCTCGAGCGCCGCCAGCGCGGTCGCATCGAAGGTCGGCGGCGCGTTCACGAGCACCGTCACCACGAAGTCGCGCGCCAGCGTGTATACCGGCCCGCTGCCGTCGTCATCGCTGATGCTGATGCGGATCGGCAACGCCGCTCGCGTGCGCGCATCGAGCGGACCCATGACCACCAGCCGGTCACCGTCGAGCGCCAATACGTCGCTGCCCGCCCCACTCAACGTGAGCCGCAGCGCCCACGGCGGCGAGTCGTCGCTGACCTGCACGCGTCCGACGACGCTCGTCGCCGGGGCCGATTCCGGCACCGTCGTGTTCGTCAGCGTCAGCCCGACCGGCGCCTCGTTCACCGGCAACAGCACCAGCGCGACACTCGCGACACGCTCGAGCCCCGAGCGATCGACCACCGCCACGGTCAACATCGACGCGCCTTCGGTCTCGCTGTCGAACGGCCGCGTCGTCACGATGCGTTGCCCCTCCACCGCGACCGCCGCGCTCGCGTCGCGTCCGCCGATTACCAGGCTCCGGATCTCCAACCGCGCCACGTCGCCGCTATCTGGATCCATCCCACCCACGACGCGCGCCACCTCGCTGCCCGCCGCACGTCCCTCCGCGAACGGCACCGCGTCCAGCGTCAGCGCGCCTGGCGGCTCGTTGCGATCGCGCACCTGCACGACCACCGTCAGCACCGCTTCGGCACCACCCGCGTCGCGCACCCGCAGCGCGACCTCGCGCTCGGCCCCCGCCTCGTGGTCGAGCGGCGCCGTCGTCACCAGCGTATCGCCTATCAGCGCGAAGCCCGCCCCGGGATCGAGGAGCGCGAAGCCCACCGCACCGTCACCTTCGGGGTCGCCCGCGGCGACAAGCGTACCTACGACGGTGCCCGCCGGCGCGTTCTCCGCCACGCCAACGCCCACGAGCTCGAGCTCGCGCGGCGGCTCGTTCACGTCAGCGACATCGATCGTGAGGTTCGCGTCGACCCGCAGCCCGCTGTCGTCGATCGCATGCACCCTCACCGCGAACGTCGGCTCGGCCTCGAAGTCCAGCGCTCGGGTTGTGACCAGCTCTCCGCCCACGAGCGTCACTGCGCCCGCGCCGTCATCGACGAAGACGCTGGCGGTCGCCCCCGCGTCGGGATCGCCCAGCACCATGAGCCGCCCGATGACGGTGCCGATCGGCGCCCCTTCGGCGATTCGATTGCCCGCCAACGTCATCGCGACGGGCGGCTCGGGCCGGTCGCGTACGCTCAACTGGAAGGTGCGCGAACCTACGACCGTGCCCCGCGCGATCATCCAGACCTGCGCGCTCAACCACGGCGTCGTCTCGTGGTCGAGCCGCGCGGTGGCGACGATATCGGCACCGCTTATCTCCAGGAACGACGGACCTCCGACCAACGTGAACGTCGTGCCGTCGGGCGGCGCCGCACCCCCCACGCGCAAGCTGCCGATGGTCGTGCCGGCCGGGCGATTCTCGTCGATCGCGTCGCCCGACAAGCTGAGGTCACTCGCGTCCTGGTCGACGTCGATGACGGTTATCACCAGCTCGCGCTCGACCGAGAGCCCGCTCGCCTCGCTCACGTCCGTCGCCCGCACCGTCAGTCGCAAGCTCGGCGTCGCCTGCGCGTCGAGCACACCACTCACCCGCAGCACATTGCCGACGATCCTGAACTTGTGGCTCGCATCCGCAGCGATAGCGAACGTATGCCCACCACCATCGGGTCCGGCATCAGGGTCTACCGCTGCGAGCGTCGCGACGAACAGGTCGTCCGCGGTCGTCTCCGGTACGCTCAGGTTCGACGCCACGATATCGCTCGGCGCCTCTGCGCGGTCCTGCACTGCGATCACCAGCGACTGCGTGAGCGACCGCCCGAGCGCGTCCCGCACCCGCACGACCAGCGTCACGCTCGGCGTCGTCTCGTGGTCCAGCGTCGCGGTCGTCACGACCCGGTCGCCGACGACGGCCAACACATCGGGCGTACTCGCGATGCGCGTAAACGTCACGACCGCACCCGCATCGTCACGCGCGACGAGCCCGCCGACATCACTCCCGCTGGGATCGTTCTCGAACGCGCCCGGCCCGCCGAGCACGATCCCGAGCGGCGCTTCGTCGACGTCGCCCACCACGACGCGTGTGACCCATACGCCCGTGCTGCCGCGCGAGCCGCTCAGCAACAACGACACGTCCACCACCGCGGCGGCCTCGAAGTCGAGCGGCGCCAACGTCACGAGCCGGTTGCCAGCGACCGCGAAGCGCGTGCTCTCGGCGCCGACCACCGTGAGCACGAATGTCTCGCCGACATCTGGGTCCCCGACCACCACCAGCGTGCCGCAGCTCGCCCCGGCCGCCGCATTCTCCAACACCGGTGCCCCGCTGAGCGCGACGCCAGTGGCCGGCTCGTCAGCGTCGAGCAGTGCTACATCGAGGGTCGTCTCGATCACCAGCCCAGCCGCATCGGTCACCCGCACGGTGACCCTCACGACCGGCGACGTCTCGAAGTCGAGCGGCCCTCGCACGACGAGCTCGTCACCGTCGAGCTCGAACGCGCCCGACGCATCGAAGAACTCGAACGTGTGCGCCTCGTCGCCATCGCGGTCATCCACCGCGAGCCGTCCGACCCGCGTCCCAGGCGGCGCAACCTCGGACACCTCGGGCGTCGTGAGCGCCACCGCGAGCGGCGCCTCGGCCACGTCCTCGACAACAACTCCGAACGATTGCTCCCGCCAGAGGCCGGCCGGATCGACACTGCGCACGCGCACGATGAGCCCGTGTGCGAAGGCCGCGGCGCGGCTGCCCTCGGGCTCGCCGTCCGTCTCGAAGTCGAGCACGCGCCGCGTGACGAGCGTGTCCCCAACGAGCGCGAACGCCTCCGCGTCGTCCTCGACGATGAGGTAGGTGTGACTGTCCGCCGCGTCGGGATCGCTCGTTGCGAGCACCCCGACGACCGCGCCGCTCGGCTGCTCCTCGGCAACGCTCCCATGCGTCAACGTCAGCCCCAGAGGCGGGGACGCAGCCTGGGCATGGCCGACTCCCAGCAACGTCGCGAGCGCCAACGCTGCGCTCACGGCACATAGCCGCGCAAAACGCGTCGCCTGCGACGCGGTCGCCCTCGAATCGAAGTTCATCCTGTCCCACACTTCAACAAGGAGAGTACCCGGCAGGGCACGCCGCACCTTCGACATCACATGCATCAGGTGTCAACGATCTCCTCGCCACGAACGTGGTTCGCACCCGCCGTCGAGACGGCTCTGAGCGGGATCTGACCCCGCCGCATCACGAGCGTTGACCGCCGCGGCGCGCTCCGGTATCCGCAGAAATTGTGCGGGTGATGAAAACAGTGGCGGACGCCAGCGTCCGGTGGTCGACCTGTCTTGCGTTGTGCATCATGGGCAGCGTCGCCTGTGCGGACGAATCGCCGCCGGCCTTGCCCACCCACGACACGACCGACTTCGAGTTCTGGTCGGACGTCGCACCCGAAACGATCGATGCCACGCCCGTGCCGACGCCCGAGCCGTTCGGGCTCCCACCGCGGCTCGTAAATACGCAATGCCGGCTCGATGGTGATGCCGGCGGCGGCGACCCGTACGAAGCGGTGCGCGTCTTTCCGACGCTCGCCTTCGATGAGCCCGCCGACCTCGTGTTCGCGCCAGGTGACCCGACCCGGGCCTACGTGCAGGAGCGACCAGGCCGCATCCGGGTCGTCGCGACCGACACCGGGATTGGCGCCCCGACCCCGTTCCTCGACCTGTCCGCGCGCGTCGTGTGCTGCGCCGAACAGGGCCTGCTCGGGTTCACGTTCGACCCGCACTTCCAGGACACCGGCGACTTCTTCGTCTACTACACGCTCGCCGATCCCAAGCGCACCCGCCTGTCGCGCTTCACGGTGAAGCACAACCAGCCCGACCAGGCCGACGTCGCGAGCGAGCAGGTGCTGCTCGAGGTCCCGCAGCCGACGACCAACCACCACGGCGGCATGTTGGCGTTTGGCCCGGACGGCTACCTCTACATGACGGTCGGCGACGGCAGCGGCAACTTCGACCTCGACGAGGGATTCGGCCAGCGCCTCGACGACCTCAACGCGAACATCCTGCGCCTCGACGTCTCCGCATCGACGCCCGCCGCACCCTACGCGATCCCGCCCGACAACCCGTTCGTCGGCCGCTCCGGCGCCCGTCCCGAGATCTGGGCCTATGGCTTTCGCAACCCGTGGCGCATCAGCTTCGACAGCGATGGCACCCTCTGGATCGGCGACGTACAGGAGGCGAGCTACGAAGAGATCAACATCGGCAAGCCGGGCGGCAACTACGGCTGGAACCGGATGGAAGCCTCGCACTGCATGATCCCGCCATCGGACTGCGACGACGGCACGCTCATCCCGCCGACCTTCGAGTACCCCCACGGCAACGGCCTGTGCGCGATCATCGGCGGCTTCGTGTATCGCGGTGCGGCGCATCCCGACCTGGTCGGCGCCTACCTCTACGCCGATCACTGCACCGGTCATGTCTGGGCGCTGCGCTACGAGAACGGGCAGGTCATCGAGAACCGGCGCATTGCGTCGACCGGCTTGAACCTCACATCGATCGCCCGCGGGCTCGACGGCGAGGTGTGGTTCACGAGCCTCACCGGCGGCATCTACCAGCTCCGCACGCACGAGGTGACGACCACGCCGAGCGAGTTCCCGGCCACCTTGTCGGCGACCCATTGTTTTGCCGATCTCGCGTCGCGCACGCCGGCCGACGGGGTGATCCCCTATGATCTCAATGCGCCGCTGTGGTCCGACGGTGCGCACAAGCGGCGCTGGCTGGTGCTGCCCGGGGTGGCCCCGATCGGGTTCACCAGCGACGACTTCTGGGATCTGCCGGTCGGCACCATCCTCATCAAGGAGTTCCTGGTCGATGGCGTTGCCGACCCCGCCGTATCGCCTTCGGCTGCCGATGCCGGGCCCGCACGCCCGATCGAGACGCGCTTCCTGACCAAGGGCGATGCGGGCTGGAAGGGCTACAGCTATCGCTGGAACGACGCGGGCACGGACGCCGATCTGCTGCCCGACAGCCTCACGGTCGACGTCGCCGTCAAGGATCCCGACAACCCGACGGCGACCAGGATGCAGTCTTGGTACTACCCGAGCCGCTCCGACTGCGGCACCTGCCACAACGCCGCAGCCGGCGGCTCGCTCGGGCTCCAGACCGGGCAACTCAATCGCAGCTACGACTATGACGGCATCGTCGACAACCAGCTGCGCGCGATGGAGCACATCGGGCTCTTCGGCGGTTCGCTGCCGGAGCGACCGGACGCGCTGCCGCGATACGTCGCGCTCACGGACGAATCGATCCCGATCGAGACGCGCGTGCGCAGCTACCTGCAGTCGAACTGCGCCCATTGCCACCGCCCAGGAGGGCCCAGCGCGGCGGTGATGGATCTGCGCGTCACGACCCCTCTCGCCGCGACCGGCATGCTCGATGTCGCCCCGACGCGTGGCGATCTCGGCATCGCGAACCCAGCCATCGTTCGCTCGGGCGATCCGGAGACGTCGGTCCTGTATCAGCGCATGAAGGTGCGGGGACCCAACCAGATGCCGCCGATCGCCAGCTCGGTCGTGGACGCGCAGGCGCTCGACGTCGTGCGCCGCTGGATCATTTCCCTGGGGGCGCCGTGAGACCGTTCATGCCACGCGCGTTGCCGTCGCTGGTCTTGCTCGCCGCCGCGCTCGCTGCCTGCGAGCCCGCCGCCGGGCCGACCGCCGGTTGCGCTGACGCCTGCTCCGACGCGGACGCCGACAGCGCCGGTGACGCGGCCAACCCGGCCGCTGTGCCCGCTGTGCCTGACTCGAGCGAGACGCGCGCAGAGGCCGACGCGACCGCGCCGGCGGAAACCACCGCGCCGGAGGTCGATGCCGGGGCGGCGCTCGACGAGTGTGGTCAGGCCTCGATGTTGGCGGATGACTTCGAGGCGCTGCTTCCCTTCGATCGCTGGTCGACCTCGGGCGGCGTGGCGGCTCAGGCGCGCAACGTCGCGGGCCAGGCGACGATAGGCCTTGGCCCGGTGCCAGGCTTCGGCGGCTACTTCGCGCGCGCACGGGTGGCCCTCTGGTCGTCGTCGTTGCGGGTCGAGGTCACACGTGTGCCCGACCTTGCGAGCGACGCGCTGACCACGTTCACGCTCACGGCTGGCGACAACGCGTTGGGCTTCGTCGCCCGCGCGGGCACCCTCGCAGCGCGTCAGACCGTGGCCGGCGTCGAGCATCAGCTCGGGTCACTGCCGTACGACCCACTTCGCCATCGCTGGTGGCGCCTCCGCGAGACGGGCTACGAGGTTCTCTGGGAAGTCTCGCGCGACGGGTCGACCTGGGAGGTGCTGACCACGGCATCGGTCGCGTTCGACCTGTCGTGGCTCCGTGCCGAGCTCGCCGCGGGCACGTCCGAGATCGGCACGAGCCCCGGCGAAGCGGCCTTCGACAACGTCAACGGGGCGGCGCCGGAGGGGCGCTGGTGCCACGTGCGCGACCTCTCCGACACGTTCGACGACGACCATCTTGGCGACGCGTGGACGAGCTGGCGCAACCCGGGCTGCTCGATCGCACCGAACGGGGGCGCCCTCGTGCTGCGCCCGGTGACCGGCACGACCACCTCGTGCGGTATGACGTCCGCGCGCCCGCTCGATATGCGCGAGGGCGAGTTGGTCATCGAAGTCTCTGAGCTCGTCGGGCCGGCCGGGGTGGTCGCGAAGTTCGGGATCGAGGCGAGCGGCTTCTTCGCCGGCTTCTCCGACGACGGTCGGCACCTGCGGCTCCTGCTCGAACGGGATGTCGATGTGCGCGTCGTCGCGAGCCTCGCGGCGGACCTCGTCGCGCACCGCTGGTGGCGCCTGCGCGCACACGCCGGCATCCTCTATTGGGAGACCTCGCGTGATACGCTCGTGTGGGTGACGCATGCCGCCGAGCCCGCGGGGATCCCGCTCGAAGCCGTCGAAGTCTCGACGTTGCTGGTGCAGTATCAGGTCAACCCCGAGCCGCGTGCGTTCGGCTTCGACAATCTCAACGCACCCGCCGAATAGAGGAAATCAGTGTAGTCGTGTCGATCCGGTCGTGCCCGTTCGACGCCCTCGCGCATCGGTCGTCCGACCGATCCAACAGCGAGGAGGTCGACAATGCGATTCATGGTCCTGGTCAAAGGTGATGCGCGGTCCGAAGCAGGGGTGCTCCCGTCGAACGAGGAGCTGCTCGCGATGGGCAAGTTCAACGAGGAGATGATCAAGGCCGGCATCATGCTCGTGCCGCGACCGAGGCATGGTGAACCATGCCTCGCCGCCGTCCTTCGGACGTCGACCGCTTCGCGGGTCCCGGCTCTAGAGCGCCGAACAGGTTGGACTCGGGCGGAAATGCAGGGATCCACGTTGCATCGCTTCGTCGCTCGTCGGTCACATGTGCTCGATATGCTCCCTCCTCGCGCCTCGCGCTGCTCGCGTCTCCCTGCATTTCCTTGGTCGCCCAACCAGATCGGCGCTCTAGCCCTATTGGACAGGGGGCTTCCGCGAGTATAGGAAAAACAAAGCACTGGCGCCGGGTACGAAGGGCACACAGTCGCACACACTGGGCTGCGAGGACTCCCGGCGACGCACCTTTCGAGGGTCTGG
>Ga0105049_10008282_pt1 | contig 12056 bp, 7 predicted proteins | sample MAT06_FD_78087 | JGI IMG/M metagenome (GOLD analysis project Ga0105049, IMG submission 78087) | Freshwater microbial communities from Lake Fryxell liftoff mats and glacier meltwater in Antarctica - MAT-06 | ecosystem: Environmental > Aquatic > Freshwater > Ice > Liftoff microbial mat | place...
CCAATCGGGCAAAAGCGCCAGCTATGGCAGCATGGCCGAAGCGGCGGCGAAACTGCCGCCGCCTGAAGCGGCAGCGTTGACGTTGAAGGACCCGAAAAGCTTCAAACTGGTCGGCACGCCGGTATCGGGCGTCGATAACCGCGCCATCGTTACCGGCAAGCCCTTGTTCGGTATCGACGCGACGCTGCCGGGGATGAAATACGCCGTCTATCACAAGCGCGGCATCGCCGGGGCCGAGGTGAAATCGGTCGATCTGGCACCGGTCAAAGCGCGCAACGGGGTCAGCGATGCCTTTGTGATTGCCGGTAACCCCGATCTGGCTGGCGGAATCGCCATCATTGCCAATTCGACCTGGGCAGCATTGAATGCGCGGGAGGCGCTGCAGCCGGACTGGACCGCCGGCGACGGCGCGTTTCAGTCAACGACAGCCTGGGCCGCCATGGCTGCTGAACGCAAGACCGCCGGCCCGGAGCGCACGATTGTCAGCGATGGTGACGTGACAGCGGCGTTGGGAACGGCGGCGCGTGTCGTCAGCGCCGATTATGCCTATCCGTTCCTCGCGCACGTGCCGATGGAACCGATGAACTGCACAGCACAGGTGACCGGCGACCGCATTGAAATCTGGGCGCCGACGCAGAATCCGGAGCCGGGGCGCAAGGCAGTGGCGCGGGTGCTGGGTGTTCCCGAAGCCAATATCACTATCCACATGTTGCGCTGCGGCGGCGGATTTGGCCGGCGATTGGTCAATGATTTCATGGTCGAAGCCGCAATTATCGCGCGCATGGCCAAGGCGCCCGTAAAGCTGACCTGGAGCCGCGAGGACGATATCGCGCATGACTGGCTGCGCCCGGGTGGTTGGCACAATTTTACAGCCGGTCTCGATGCCAAAGGCAAAATCATCGCTTGGGACAATCACTTCATCAGCTATGGCAAGGCCGGCAAATTCGCCCGGGCTGCCGAAATCGGCGGAAGCGATTTTCCGGCAAAATTGTTCGAAAACTTCCGCGTCGGGGCTTCGATACTACCGCTGGAATCGAACACCGGCTATTTGCGCGCGCCGGCCAACAACGCTTTTGGTTTCGTGACGCAGGGGTTTATCGATGAACTGGCGCATGCCGCCGGGCAGGATCCGCTGGGCTTTCGCCGCACCCTGCTCGGCGAACCGCGCTGGCTGGGTGATCCGGCCGCACGCGGCACCTACCACACTGGCCGCATGCGCGGTGTGCTCGACAAGGCGGCTGCCATGGCGGGGTGGGGCCGCAAATTGCCCCCGCGCACGGGGCTGGGCATCGCCTTTCACTTCTCGCACCTGGGCTATTTTGCCAATGTCATCGAGGCACAGGTTGCCGGCGATGGCAGCGTGCGCGTCAACAAGGTCTGGGTGGCAGGCGATGTCGGCCGACAGATTGTCAACCCGTCGGGCGCGCTGGCGCAGGTGCAGGGCTCGGTGCTCGATGCGTTGGGGGCCGCGACGGGCCAGGCAGTCACCTTTGCCGATGGCGCTGTCGAACAGCGTAATTTCGGCGATTATCCTCTGCTGCGCATGGATGCCGTGCCATCGGTGGAAGTGGCGTTCGTCACCACCGACTATCCGGTCACCGGCATGGGCGAACCCGCCTATCCAGCGGTTGCGCCGGCACTGGCCAATGCGATCTTTGCAGCAACCGGGGTAAGGCTGCGCGCCCTGCCCTTCGATACGGCGCTGTTAAAGTCCTAGGTTGTCGAGATCGGCGGTCGCTGCCGCCAGATCGGCGTTGGCGACGATCTGGCGAAAGGCCGCATCTAGCCGGCGCACTTCGGCATCGGCAGCGGCTTCCTCGCGGACGTTGACGAGGAAGAAGTCACTGGCACCCAGCGTAAAGCGGCGCTGTTCCGCCAATGCCATGGTGCGTGCCCGTGCGGCCTCGTCACGCGCCAGAATTGTCAATTGGGCGCTTTTGGTAACAGCAATTTCGATCGCGCTGATATCAATGATAATCTGGTCTTCCAAAAAACGCCGGCGCTGGCGGAATGCATCGATCTCGGCGTTGGTCTGAGCGATGCGACCGCGCGCAGCGCTCTGTTGCAGCGGCAGGGAGAATGTCAACCCGACCTTGCTTTCGGTGCCGTTGCGCGATGGGCCACCAAAGCCGATATTGCCCAGATCACGCGACGCTTCGACTTGCAAATCAAGCCTGGGCAAAAAAGCGTTGCGATCAAGCGCGATGCGGGCGCGCGCCAGCTGCATGCGAATGTCGATCGTGCGCAAATCGGGCCTTGCCAGCGCCAGATCGCCGAGTCGTGCCGGGCGGGGCAGCGGCGGCGGCAATTGGTCGGGCAACCGCGCTGGATCGGGTACCACCGGTTGACCATTGGGATCACGCAGGTACAACGACAGCGCCGTTGCCGCCACCGCCAATGCCTGTTCGGACTGTACCACCAGCGATTGCCGGCGCAGTATATTCTGCTCGTTTTCCGTGAGCAGGATGCTTGGCCGGGCGCCCTCGGTGACCTGGCGCCGGAAACCCGCCTGGCGATCCTGGGCCAGCTTGAGCAAATCCTGAAAGATGCTCAACCTGACCCCGGCGACGACCCAGTTATTATAGGTCTGGATGGCGCGTGTCTGAACACCGATCGCCACCATCATTCGATCGGCATCGGCGACTGCAACATCGGTTTCGGCCTGCACGCGGCCAAAGCGGCGATCATCGATCAACCGGTCGCGCAGCAACGCCAGTACGGCGCCGGCCTTGATTTCGCCAAGCTGGTTCGTGAAGCGTTCATCCTCGTAGACGGGGAAACGGCCGCCCGACACGCGATAGCCGCCATAGGCAAAGCCGCCCAGATTGCCGAGCGGCTGGATGACCTTGGCCTCGATATCGCGCCCGTCGTAAAAACCGGAAAGCCGGGTTTCGGCCGCCGCGCTGAATATTGTATCAAACGCCGCTTGCGCGCTGAGCTGCTGGGCTACGGCGCCGCGCAGCCGTGCCAGTGCTTCAAGCACCTGTGGCGCGTGAATACGCGATGATTCAAGCACTTCAGCCAGCAACAGCGGTGTCTGCCTGGCGCTCGCTGGACGCGGGGCGGTTTCCACAGGACCAGAAACAGCCAGGAGCGGCGCCGCCATCGCCGCACTCCCCAATCCCGCCAGCGCTGCGACCAAAAGGCCGAGGCTATTTTGCATTATCGGCCTGATCGGCATTACCCGCGCCATTGGCCGTAAAGCCCGGCGAGCTGGCACCAGGTCGGGTAAATTGCAGCGGAAAATCATTGAGCAATCGCCAAAGCTCAAACCACACCTTGACGGTATCCATCAGCACCCAGCCGCGCACCTTCGCACCCAACCGCACCGCCGGCGCGGTCGGCCAAGGCGGGCGGTCCGCGGAGGGTGACACCAGCACACGAAACAGCCCATTGGCCGAAGCCGCGACATCAATGGCGGAAACCTGGCCATCGAAAAGGCCCCGCGCCACCGATGGCCAACCGCTGAATTGAATGGCGGGCCAGCCTTCAAATTCCAGTCGCACCCGCCGTCCGACATAAATCAGCGGGATATCACGGCCATCGATATAAAGCTCGACCACCGTGTCGGTCGCTTCGGGAACGAAGCTTGCCAGCACATCGCCCTGCCTGACCATGGTCGCAAAATCGAGCGGTTCAACGCGCATGATGCGACCAGCCCGCGGCGCCTTTACCGTCTGCACGGATTGACGCTGGCGATTGACCACGACAGCATTCAGATCGGCTTCGGATTTAGCAATCTTGGCGCGATAATCGGCGACCTTGATCTGCGCGAGCTCCCAATCACGCCGCGATGCCAAGCCTTCACGAAAGAGAGTACCAGCGCGTTCGACATCGCGCGTTGACGTTGCCATCGCCTCGCGAGCTGCGGCAATTTCAGCCCGCAGTTGGTTCTGCTGGCCATCCAGCCGGTCGAGTAAAAGCGGATCGATATCGAGAATGCGTGCGATCGGATCGCCGGCATTGACCGCGCTGCCATCGGTGACAAACCAGCGATCGACCCGACCTGCTACCATGGCAGTAATATTCTGCTGACGGTCGCGCGGATCGAGCGCGAGGACAGTTCCGGTGCCCGGGGCGGTCTGCACCCAAGGCACCAGCGCGGCGAAAAGGATCGTGCCGAAAATACCGAGGAGGGTCAGTATGCCGATTGCACGCATGACCCTCGGCGGCTTTAACCCGGCAAGAGTCGGAAAATACCGCACATCGTCAGCGCGCATTGCCGGGCTCCTGTTGCTGGGCACTGCGTAAGGCGTCGAAAGCGGCGCGATCATCCACGACGGCCTGATTCGAACTTCCCAGCCAGAGATAGCCATCGAGCGTGACATCTTCGGGTCGATTGCTGAAATAAAGGATCGTGGTGCGCTTGCCGACGAAACTGTCGAGCGCTGCCTGGAGACGTTGTTGATTCACCATGTCATAAAGCGGGGAGAGCACCAGGATGCGCGGCTCGGCAAGGATGGCAGCAGCGAGACGAAGCTGCATCGTCTTGCCCAGCGACAATGGATAACCAGTCGATGAAAGCACCGTCTGAAGGCCATCAGGCAGCATGGCGATACGGTCATCCAGCCCGACAAGCTGCAACGCGCTGATCATGGCCTGCGGATCGGCATCGGGATTGGCCAGCCGAAGATATTCCGTGATCGTTGATTCAACGACGGCCGGTCGGTTGAGTACCTGAACATCGCTGCGGAGTTCCAGCGTATCAAGCGCGGAAATGTCGACGCCGCCAATTGCAATGATGCCCTTGTCGGGTCTCACGTGCCGCTTCAGCAGCATCGAAAAGCTGTTCTCCATACCCGGCGACCCTTGCGCCACCAGTCGGGCACCTGCGGGAATTGCGAAATCATATCGAACCGGGCCCGAGACATGATCGAACTGGACGTTGGACAGCGCCAGCGACGAGCTGCTCAGCCGCAACAGCGGCGCGCTGCCGTTTGGCAACTGTTCCTGGGGTATAGCATAAAGCAGTGCAAGTTCTTCGATCGCTGCAACCAGATCATAAAGATCATCGATGTACGCGGCGAGTTGTGAAACGCCATAGAATGCCCCGGAAAGGATCAATTCTGCCGCGACAAGCTGTCCGATCGACAATTGTTCCCGGATAACAAGCCAGCCGCCCAGCGCCAGCAAGCCGGCACTGGCCACGGCGTAAAGCAGCAGCAAGGCGATGGTCTGGGGGAAATAATAGCTGAAATGCTTTTTATGGGCAGCGATATAGCGCGCCGTCACATCCTCGGAACGCGCCAGGGCGTAGTCGATGTGGCGGGCAGTTTTGTAAAAGCCATTGGAGGCGCCAACGCTTTCAAGCCAGTGCGCCGCATTGTATTTTTCGTGGCTGACTACGATTGAGCTCTTCATCGCACCGCGCGCCCAGACGCTCCAGATCAGCCAGATCATGAGGATGACGACCATGTTGAACGCCAGAAAAAACGGGTGGTAGAAAGACGTGACGATAAATCCCACACCGGCCGACAGAATGATGGTGAAGCCCCCGATCAGCAGCGACGGGATCGTCTTCTGGATGTTAATGATTTCAAAATAGCGGTTGAAAAGATCGATGCGACGGTTGTCCTCAAAAAAAGGATTGGCAGCGTTGATGGCACGCAATGTCACCTCGGCGACAAGCCGAGCCATGAAGCGGCGCCGGAAAAGTTCCATCATGTAACTGCGCAAAGCGCCGAACAGGCCCGAGACAAGCAGCAGAAACAGCAAAACTGCCGCCAAAGTAAACAGTGGCACCGGGAGCGCCGTGTTGGCGATGCTGTTGATCAGGAGTTGCACCGAAATCGGTGTGGCCAGCGACAACAGGCTTATGCCGATGCCGTAAATGATTGCCAGCCAGAAAAAATTCTTCTCCGGGCCGATAATCGGTCCAACCCACTGCCAGACATCGCGTAGGCGAATTTCATGCTGTGCAACGCCGGCCATTATGATCCCGATTGACCCGGCACCCAGCGGCCAGATTTTCTATGTAGGTTTCACCACCGTTGCGCTCAAGGGTCAAATTGCAACAACATTACAAAAAATCAATTATCTTGGCATCGCGCCATGGGCGGTTTGTGCCGACCGTCGGCTAGGGCCTGCAAACGCGCTCGAAAATTGACATGATGCGCTAGTCGATCGTCGAAAGCTGCTGTGTGATGGCTGCGACCATCGCATCGATCTGAGCTTCTTCCACGATGAGAGGCGGCGACAGCGCGATGGTATCGCCGGTTGCACGGACCAACAGTCCGCTGTCGAACAAGCGGCGGAACAATTCCACGGCGCGTGCACCCGGTGCGCCGGCGCGAGGGGCCAGTTCGATACCCGCAACCAGACCCAGATTGCGGATGTCGATCACGTGGCGATGACCGGCAAGACCATGAACCGCCGCTTCCCAATAGGGCTCGAGCGAACGAGCCCGCGCGAACAGCGCTTCATCCCGGTAAAGATCGAGCGCGGCGAGCGCCGCTGCACAGGCAAGAGGGTGCGCCGAATAGGTATAACCGTGGAACATTTCGATCCCGCCAGCATCGGCCATCGCACCCGTGACAGTTTCGTAAATACCCCGCCGGCAGGCAACTGCTCCCATCGGAACTGCGGCATTGGTAATCCCTTTGGCGAGCGTGATCATGTCGGGCGTGACGCCAAGTCGCTCGGCTGCGGTTGCTGCACCGATCCGGCCAAAGCCCGTGATGACTTCGTCGAATATCAACAAGATGCCATGACGATCGCAAATCGCACGCAACCGCTCCAGATAATCCGTCGGTGGTACCAATACACCCGTCGATCCCGCCATGGGCTCAACGATCACAGCAGCGACCGTGTCGGCGCCGTGGAGGTTGACCAGTACATCTAGCGCCTCGGCGAGATGCGCACCATTGACAGGCTGGCCACGCGTAAAGGCGTTGCGTTCGATATCATGAGTGTGCGGCAGATGATCGGTTCCCGGCAAACCCAGGCCAAAGGCACGACGATTCGAAACGATGCCGCCCACCGAAATGCCGCCAAATCCGACGCCATGATAGCCACGTTCACGGCCAATGAAGCGAGTTCGCGTGCCCTGGCCTCGAACGCGGTGATAGGCGAGTGCAATTTTCAGCGCGGTATCAACGGCTTCGGACCCGGAATTGGCAAAAAATATCCGATCTAGATCAGCCGGCATTATAGCCCCAACCCGAGCGGCAAGCTTGAAGGCTAAAGGATGGCCAAGCTGGAAGGTCGGGGCAAAATCGAGCCGACCGGCCTGTTCGCGAATGGCTTCAACAATCGCCTCGCGCCCATGACCGGCATTCACACACCAGAGGCCGGCAGTGCCGTCGAGGATCGGGCGGCCCTCTGGCGTCTGATAATACATGCCACTGGCGCTGGCGAGCAGGCGGGGGTTGGCCTTGAAATAGCGATTGTCCGAAAAAGGCATCCAGAACGCATCAAGATCGTTTGGTGGTGGCTGCAACATCACGGGCGCGTCCTGATCAAAGGCAAGGAACCGCCAACGTCAAAGCACGGCATTCGAGTGTGTGCAATCAGCATAAGGCAGGTGAATTGCTGCACCCCACAGAGTGAACGCCCCTTTGATACAAGCACAAAAAAGGGGCCGCTCACAAAGGAGCGGCCCCGATTTTCGTCAGAGTGTCAGCTTACTGCGGTGTGCAGGGGAAGCTGGCTGGAGTCATGGCGCCGCTGAACGTGATTTCCACGCGGCGGTTCTGCGGTTCGCGAACACCATCGGCGGTGTCGACGAGCGGACGGCTTTCACCAAAGGCTTCGGTTGCGGTGGAACCGTCTGGCACACCCTTGGTGGTCAGATAAGCCTTCACAGCGTCAGCACGGCGCTGCGACAGGGCGACGTTGTATCCGTCCTGACCGGACTTGTCGGCGTGGCCGGCAAGCTGGACACTGGTCTGACCAGTGGCTGCATATTGTTCTGCTGCACGATCGAGGATGGCTGCGGCTTCAGCCGTGATCATCGACTTGTCCCAATCGAAGAACACCAGGAAGGGACCAGGAGTCACAGCAGCAGGCGGGCAAGGCGGCAGCGGTGCCGCAGCGGGAGCCGGTGCCTCGGGCATTGCAGGAGCCGCTGGCGGCAGCGCCGGCGGCGCGTCGAAGAAGTTGTACGCCAACGTCACCATCAAGCTGTGGCTGCGGTAGCGCGTGCTCGTCGCAAGGCCATTGGTTGTGAAGGTTTCAACGTTCGGCACGGTGAAGAAACGATACTTCAGACCGACGTCAACGTGATCGGAAATCGGCTTGTAGATGCCGGCGAGAACCTGATACGCAAAGCCCGTATCGGAGTCATTGATGAAGGCCGGACCGAATTTGGCGTTCTGATACTGATAATGCTGCACGCGGGCGATACCGGCACCACCACCAACATAGGCGCCGATGTCATTGTCCTTGCCACCGAAATCGAACAGGCCATTGGCCATGAACGACAACACGCGAGCGTTACCATCAGCCGCCGTCGAGTTCACACCCAAGGCTGGCGATCGCACGCCGCCAACGTTAAAGCCAGTCGAGATCGGAATGGCAGGGATGACCTGCTCAAACGAGGTCTGGTCAAGGTTGTTATTCTTGTAGGCCACTTCAAATTCAGCTCGGAACATGCCGAAATCATAGCCGATGTTACCACCAACGTCGTAACCGATTTCGTGACGAACCCGGATGCCGTCCTGAACAACAACCACCGGATTGCCGGGGCGGGTGATATCAAACAGCTGGTTCTGGACCAGGTTTGCGCCTCCCTCCAGGCCAACATACCAAGCCTTGTCGCGTGCTACGGCTGGGCCAGCAAGCGCCGTCGTGGTCAGCGCAAGTGCTATAGCAAATCTACGAATAGTCATCCCGTTCAACTCCTTTTTAGTATCGGTCTTACGTCAACGCTGTAACTCACCAAACGGGACCGGTGCAAGTACGGAATGCGTCGGGTAGTTGCTCGAAAGACACAATCGGGCGAGGAATTGCGGGGTTAAATTGCAGATGGTCTCAACCGATGACACCCTGCTCGATGAGTGTAGCGAGCAGCGCGGCAAAAGCGATCCTTATTTCAGCATCGACGATGCTGCCGCCGCTGGGTGCCTGGACGTTGGCAAGCGGCGCGCCAAGCACCATCCGACCGCCGATCCGCAATGCCGCCACCGGCAATGCGTCAGCCTGCCAACCGTCATCATAGATCGCGAGCACACCGATATCGGCGACATAAGCGACAAAGCCGGTGTGGGCCGGTGTGAATTGCCAGCCAAAGCCATCATGCATCGTAATCGCATCGGCATGGCCTGCCCACACACCGGTCGGCGCCATCCCGACGATATGACATTCGCCTGCCACTGGCGCAGCCGGTGCAACATTAGAGCCGCGTGTCGATACGGCGATTTGCAAGCGTCGATCGATCGCCAGCAAAGCTTCGTTGTGCGTGATTTCCTTTTGCGCCTGCGCTGCCGCCAACAGTGGCAGCCCGTGCCTGATCGTCTGGTTCATGTTTTCCTCCGCATTCAAGCTATAATCAAAGTCGCGACCGCTGGCCGACCCGGCCCGACAAGGGCGCTGATCTGGCTGACGCGCAGCTGGATTGACGTGCCGCCACCATCGGCGATCCGGTCACTGGCGGCATAGGCAAATGTCGGCGACAGCGTGGTCGCCGTGCGAACCAGCACGCCATCAAGCAGAATTTCAATGTGATAGGCCTCGCTGGCTTCGGCAAGCGGCGCATCGACAAGATCGGCCCAACCGAAACCCGACCGGCTGCGACGCCGCCAGACAGCAACAACATCGTCGCCATCCCAGCTCAAGCGCAGGTGCGCAGGCGCGAATGGCGAAAGCGCCTTGCCACCGATACGAGTGGAGACAGCCGGTGTATCGCGATCGCCGCTGCCGTTGGCACGCGCAATCACCGACTGGCCAATACTTTCCAGCGGCAGATCGATCGCCAGCATGGAGGCACGGTCAAGCAGTATAAAGTGTTCGCCGGCCACATGGCCGGAGACCGCTGCCTCGCTGCCCTGCCGACCGCGCAACAGACCCGACACCCGGAAGCGCCGCGGTGCGAGCATTTCCACCCGCGTAAACTGTAAAAGTTCATCGCCGACCAGTGCCAGATTGGCACCAGCCAAGGCCGCTGCCTCGCTTACCGGCTGAAGCCACATCGCGTCCGAAAGCAACTCGACTTCGAGGGCCGAAAAACGATCCCATGCCGCAGCGATTCCGGTCGCCAATGCCGTTGTTGCCACGCCCTGCACCACTCCGCCTTCGACAATCCCGGCGGCTTGATAGCTAAAGCCATCGTCTCGGCTGACGGTGAGCTCCGCGCGGCGCCAGCCGGGGGCGCTGCCCGATGCCGCCAGCCACAGGCGGGGTTGCACGGGCACCTCACCCGGCAAAGCGGGCAGATCGAGGCATAGAAGATGGGTGCTGCCTGCAGGCTGACTGGCAACGCTGACCGCGCGCCCCGGGTCCGCCGAACGCGCCCCTGATGCCTGTACGTCAACCCGATCAAGCTCCAGATGCATCACAAAGGCTTCGAACTGCGTCTTGCGGACTCGCCATATCTGGCTGTCGTTTGAAAAACGGACCTGGGTACCGGGGCGAATTCCAACGTGTCGCCAGGGCAATCTGGCGCTTGTCTGTACCCGGCCGGCCTCGCTTCGCGCCAGCACAGCGGTTGCCAGCTGCTTGGCAGTTGCGGCCGTCATGGCACTGCTCAGCAATCGCGCGGAAAGCATGCCGGCCCCGCCACGTCGCGCCCTTTGCAAGCCGGCCTGATAGTCGCGATCAGGATCGAAATAACCAAGCTCCACGCCGTTTATGGCAAGGTCGCCGCCTTGCCGCGTCGCGCGGTCCCGCGTGTGCTCACCATCCGGTCGCCGAGCGTGCAAATCGCCATCGGGCACGTCGACAGCAAAGTCGGTGCCACCGATGATGGCGAGACCTTCCCCGTTTACCAGGGCGGCGCCTGAAATGGCCAGCAACGGCGCCAGATTATCGGCAATGCTGCCGGCGCGAGCGGCGATATGGCCGGTGATCGGCGTAAAGCGTCCGCTTACGTCGATCGCGGTTCCACCATCGCTGTCTGCCAGGCGCTGCACTGCATCCCCCATGTCGATTGCGGCCGTCGAGGCGATTATCTCGAAGGTCAGGTTGGGGATGCGGTTGCCGAATTCGGCGAGGGGCAATGCCTCGAACACGACATAGGCGATGCCGCGATAGGCTGGCGCCGCAGCATTGCCTTCGGTTGCTGCAATCAACGGATCGACCGTTTGAACTTCGCTGCCCAAGTATAGCCGCATGGTCACCGGGCTGGCGAAATCACCGGCGCTGTCGCGGATCTGCGTCCCGTCTGCCCAGATTCGTCCCAAGCCGATAATCGGCCCGGCCGCCAGCGCAACCGCGAACGATGCTGCATAGCTATAGCCACCGCTGCCGCTCTTGCCGCCGCCGCTCGCGGATTCGGCAATGCCATTTGACCAGACCAGATTGCCGGCGGTGCGCATCCGACCAACAATGATCGAAATCGGTTCGCCATAAGCGGCACTCTGGACTTCAAGATTTGCCAGCCGACCGCCACCGCGGCTACCGCCAAACAGGCTGCGGTCGACAAGCCCACCAGCAACAGTGCCGATCAAACCGCCAATCGGCCCGCCAAGCACGCGGCCGACGGTCCCCAATATCAATGTCGCCATTGTCAGCGCGCTCCCGCAGCACGCCAGGCCGCAAGGCACGGCCAATCTGGATCGAGTGGCCCTTCAACAACGCGCCCCAGCCCCGCATGGGCCTGAACCACCCCGTCTTGAGTGACAATCGCCAGGTGCCGCAGCCGGGGCACCGGAGCCAGAACGAGAATATCGCCGGGCAGCGCTGTCATCACCCGTTGGCAACCAGCCTCGGCCAGAACGGCATCGAGCATGTCGGCATGATCACCGCCCAGTGCATACGGGGGCGCCAAAGCCGGATCGAGGCCAATCGCCAAAAGCACCAGCCCCACACAGTCAAGCCCGCTATCGGGACACCTGCCCTGCGCGCGAAAACGAGCGCCGACACAGGCGCGTGCGGCGGCCACAATGCACGGCCCGTCGCGG
>Ga0105049_10008283_pt1 | contig 12055 bp, 8 predicted proteins | sample MAT06_FD_78087 | JGI IMG/M metagenome (GOLD analysis project Ga0105049, IMG submission 78087) | Freshwater microbial communities from Lake Fryxell liftoff mats and glacier meltwater in Antarctica - MAT-06 | ecosystem: Environmental > Aquatic > Freshwater > Ice > Liftoff microbial mat | place...
ATCGGGTGGTAGTCGTGCGTCACGCGCAGGATGGGGGCGCCGGCTGCATTCAGCACGTTGACCACCGATACGGCAGTGGTGGCTGTTGAGCTGAAACTCACCAGCGACAGGTTCTGAACCCCGCCCACGTCGTTGTTGGACTGGCCAAACTGGCCCGTGCTGCGAAGCCCCACACCCCAGCCTTCGCACTCGCAGCCGGGCGATGTGGAGTCGGAGTTGGTACGTACCGAACGCAGCCCGACGACGGTGGTGCCATCGCCCGTGGAAGGCGTACCGCCACCCACGTTGAGGGCGCCGAACTGTTCGACGCCCAATTGCACTTGGCTGTTCTGGATGATGGCTTGGGCGCTGACGCCGCTGGCAGCAAGGGCCAGTAAGCCTGCGACCAACCATGAAGGATTCCTCAGTTTCATCGACTCTCTCCTGTTGTTACAAGTCCTGATGTCTGATGGAGCGACAAACAGGTCCATGCAAGATCAGAAGCAGAATCCGTGCCTATTTGGCTTCACGGCCCAAAAACCTTTTTTATTCAAGGACTTGGCAGAAAGAGGCAGCCACCCGACGCAAGTCGGGTGTCAAACATCTCGACACATGCTTCACCCTTGCGGCGCCCAGCCCAGGGCAGCCTGACTCAAAGCACCTGCATGTGCTCGGTACCGGCCGACAAGTCCTGGTTGCGCGAGCGCTGGCTGTTGAGCTTGATCTGCAGCCGCAGGTCGTTGACCGAGTCGGCGTTGCGCAGCGCCTCTTCGTAGCTGACAGAACGCTGCTCATACAACTCGAACAACGCCTGGTCAAAGGTCTGCATGCCTTGCTCGCGCGAGCGCTTCATCAGCTCTTTGATCTCGCTCACCTCGCCTTTGAAGATCAGGTCGCTGATCAGCGGCGTGTTGAGCAAAATCTCGACCGCTGCGACGCGGCCGCGGCCTTGCTCGCGCGGCAGCAAGCGCTGGCTGACCAGGGCGCGCAGGTTCAGCGACAAATCCATCAGCAACTGTTGACGCCGCTCTTCAGGGAAGAAATTGATGATGCGGTCTAGCGCCTGGTTGGCGCTGTTGGCGTGCAGCGTGGCCAGGCACAGGTGGCCGGTTTCTGCAAAGGCCACCGCGTGCTCCATCGTCTCGCGGTCGCGGATCTCGCCCATCAGGATCACGTCGGGGGCCTGGCGCAGGGTGTTTTTCAGCGCCGCCTCCCAACTGTCGGTGTCGATGCCCAACTCGCGCTGCGTGACGATGCAGTTCTTGTGCGGGTGCACGAACTCCACCGGGTCTTCGATGGTGATGATGTGGCCGAAGGAGTTTTCATTGCGGTGGTCGACGATGGCCGCCAGCGAGGTGCTTTTGCCAGAGCCGGTGGCGCCGACAAAGATCACCAGCCCACGTTTGGTCATCGACACTTCTTTGAGCACCACCGGCAGCTTCAGGCCCTCGATGGTGGGCAGGGTGGCCGGGATCGTCCTGAACACCAGGCCCATCTGGCCTTGCTGCACAAAGGCGTTGACGCGAAAGCGCCCGATGCCCTGCGGCGAGATCGCAAAGTTGCACTCTTTGGTGCGCTCGAACTCGGCCCCCTGCTTGTCGTTCATCACCGCTCGCGTCAGCGCCAGCGTGTGCTGCCCGGTCAGCGGCTGCGGGCTGACTTTGGTGACCTTGCCGTCCACCTTGATGGCTGGCGGAAAGTCTGCAGTCAGGAACAGGTCTGAGCCGTTGCGGCTGATCATCAGCCGCAGCAAGTCGTTGACGAATTTGGATGCCTGGTCGCGTTCCATGTGTTGTGCTGAGAAGTTAGCCGGGGAAGTTTTCTGGGATCTTGGCCTTGGCGCGCGCCTCGGCCGGCGAAATCAGGTTGCGGCGCACCAGATCAGACAGGTTCTGGTCGAGCGTCTGCATGCCCAGATTCTGGCCGGTCTGGATGCTGGAATACATCTGCGCGATCTTGTTCTCGCGGATCAGGTTCTTGATCGCACTGGTGCCCAGCATGATCTCGTGCGCTGCTGCGCGTCCGCTGCCGTCCTTGAGCTTGCACAAGGTCTGCGAGATCACCGCCACCAGTGACTCGGAGAGCATCGAGCGCACCATTTCCTTCTCAGCCGCCGGGAACACATCCACCACGCGGTCGACGGTCTTGGCGGCACTGCTGGTGTGCAAAGTGCCAAACACCATGTGGCCGGTTTCAGCGGCGGTCAGCGCCAGGCGGATGGTTTCCAGGTCACGCAACTCGCCCACCAATATCGCGTCGGGGTCTTCGCGCAGCGCCGATCGCAGGGCGTTGTTGAAGCTCAGCGTGTGTGGCCCCACCTCGCGCTGGTTGATCAGGCACTTTTTGCTTTCATGCACGAACTCGATCGGGTCTTCGACCGTCAGCACATGGCCGTACTCGTGCTCGTTCAGGTGGTTGACCATCGCCGCCAGCGTGGTGCTCTTGCCCGAGCCGGTGGGCCCGGTCACCAGCACCAGGCCGCGCGGCTTGAGCGCCAGCTCGGCAAAGACCTTGGGGGTGCCGAGCTGCTCCAGCGTCAGGATCTTGCTGGGGATGGTGCGAAACACTGCACCCGCACCACGGTTTTGGTTGAAGGCGTTGACCCGAAAGCGCGCCAGGCCCTGGATCTCGAACGAAAAATCGCACTCCAGCGTATCTTCGTAATGCTTGCGCTGGGCATCGTTCATGATGTCGTACACCATGTCGTGCACGGCCTTGTGGTCCAGCGCTTCGACGTTGATGCGGCGCACGTCGCCGTGCACGCGGATCATCGGCGGCAGGCCGGCAGACAAGTGCAGGTCCGAAGCCTTGTTTTTGACCGAAAAGGCCAGCAGTTGGGTCACGTCCATTGCCATGGGATTACGCTGGGCGGTTGAGTGCCCTACAGAATGCAGCGCCCGACAATGACGCCAAATATGTCTGAAAGCATTATGAACAGCATGGAAAGCCGGCTGCAAGTCGTGAAAGGGCGCATTCTTGCCGCTTGTTCGCAGGCTGGCCGCAGCGCAGACGGGGTTGAACTGCTGGCGGTCAGCAAAACTTTTGGCGCCGAAACGGTGCGACAAGCCTTTGCCGCCGGCCAGCGGGCCTTTGGCGAGAACTACGTGCAGGAGGCGCTTGACAAGATCGCAGCACTGGCCGATCTGCGCGCTGAAATTCAGTGGCACATGATCGGCCCGCTGCAAAGCAACAAGACCCGCGGGGTCGCCGAGGCTTTTGACTGGGTGCATTCGGTGGACAGGTTCAAGATCGCGCAACGCCTGGCCGAGCAGCGCCCGGCGCATCTGCCGCCGCTGAACGTCTGTCTGCAGGTCAACGTCAGCGGTGAAGCCAGTAAGGGTGGTGTGGCGTTGGCCGAGCTGGCTGCACTGGCACTGCAAGTGGCCGCGTTGCCAGCCAGGAGCCTGCGCCTGCGGGGGCTGATGAGCATCCCGGCGCCTGCAGTGGGCCTGGCCGCGCAGCGCGAGCCGCACCGGCTGTTACGTGAACAGCTGCAGCAGTTGCAAGCCGAGCTGCAGCGTGAGCTGCATCACACGCCCTCGGGCCAGAGCTTGCAGCTCGACACCCTGTCGATGGGCATGAGCGACGACCTCGAAGTTGCGGTGCTGGAAGGTGCCACCTGCGTCAGGGTCGGTTCGGCGATCTTCGGCCAACGCACGGCAGCGGCTTAGGCCGCCGCTGAAGGTAGGGCCCTGGACCAGGCCCTCCAGGCCCTTCAGGCACGGCCTCCATTCACAGGTTGAGCACAAGCGTGCAGTCGTGAACCTGGCACGCGCCAGGGCCGCTGCTGGCTGCAAGCGCTCAAGGCCGCGCGCCCCCTGCCGAAAAGCCCCGCAGGAGCGCCGATGAACCCTGAAGGACCCGCCGATATCCGCAGTATGGGCGTCACCGCGTGGAGCCGACGGCTGCATGCGTGGCTGATGCCCGACTACAACCGGGCTGCCGCCACTTATTGGTGGCTGGCCGTGATCGCCGGGAGCCTGCTGGTGTTCAGCGCTTTGGGCTGGTTGGTGCAACAACCCGGCCCTGTGATCGCGCTGGTGCTGGTGGGCATGGCGGTGGCGATGGCCGCCGGCGTGTTCCCGGTCAGGGTGCCTCACTCCACCCATTCGTTCGCTGTTGGCGAAACTTTCATTTTTTTGCTGCTGCTGATGCACGGGCCCTACGCAGCGTTGTTGGCAGCCGCTGGAGAAGGCGCCGTTGGCTCCTGGCGCACTTCCAAGCGCTGGACAAGCCGATTGGCCAGCCCGGCGATGGCTGCCATGGCGATGTGGGCCGCCGGCAGCGTCTTTGTCATGTTGTACGGCTATTTGAAAGCCCAGGGTCTTGACCATCCCGGCTTGCTGGTGGTGCTGGCCATGGTGCTGGCGCTGGGTTACTTCATGCTCAACACGTTGCTGGTCACCGGCATCACCCACCTCAAGCGTGGACGGGGATGGACGGTGCAGGATCTCTTCACCGTTTTCGGCTGGGTGGGCATCGCCTATGCGGGCAGCGCCACATTGGCGGTTTTGCTGTTTCTGACTTACCAGCAATCAGGCCTGGGTGTGTTGCTGGCCACGGTGCCGCTGCTGGGCATGTTGCTGGCCACGCTGCACTATTTCTTCAGGCAACAGGAGGCTGCAGAGTCGGTGCGTCGGGCAGGGCGGGCCGCAACCGAGCGCGAAGCCGAGCTGGCAGCACGCCACGTGCGCGAACTGGAAGCCAGCGAGCGGCGCTTTCACAGCGCGTTCACGCACGCTTCCATCGGCATGGCCCTGATGGCCTTCGATGGACGCATCTTGCAAGCCAACCCGGCACTGCGCACGCTGCTCGGCCGCCCGGGTGACGAACTGGTCAAGCTACGCTTTCAAGACCAGGTGGTGGAAGAAGACCGCGCTGCCATGTCTGAGCAGCTGGGTCTGATCGAGGGCCACGACTTTGAAGGCTTTGCCTTGGAGCTGCGCTGCCAGCACTCCAAAGGCAGCGCGGTTTGGGTGGCCGCCCATTGCAGCTACTTCTCGGAACCAGGCGCCAGCGAGCCCTGCCTGATCTTGCAGTTGCAGGACATCACGGCGCGCCGGTGCGCACAAGCCGAGTTGAATCAGATTGCCTTTCAGGACGCATTGACGGCATTGCCCAACCGGCGCCGCTTTCAAGAGCTGCTGACCCAAGCCGTCAAGCTGGCCAACGAGCAGCCCGGCGAAGCTTATGCCGTGATGTTCTTGGATTTCGACCGCTTCAAGCTGATCAACGACAGCCTGGGCCACACGGCAGGCGACCAGTTTCTGGTCCAGGTGTCGCATCGCATCCGCGACTGCCTGCGCCCCTCGGATGTGGTGGCGCGCCTGGGTGGCGACGAGTTTGCCGTGCTGGTGCGACAACTGGAACACGAGAGCCGCGCCATCGAGTTGGCCGAGCGGCTGATGGAGGCGCTGCGCAAGCCCTTCCGGGTGGCGGGCACCGAGCTGATGACCAGCGCCAGTGTGGGCATCACCTTCAGCGCGCTGGGCTACAGCAGCCCAGAGGACGTACTGCGCGATGCCGACACCGCCATGTACAAAGCCAAAGGCGCAGGCAAGGCACGGTATGCGCTGTTTGATGCGAGCCTGCACACCGAGGTGGCCAATCGCCTGCGGCTGGAAGGCGAGTTGCGGCGCGCCATCGACGAAGGCCAGCTCAGTGTGGTCTATCAGCCGGTGTTCGAGATCAGCGCTGAGGGCAACCGCATCGCCGGCTTCGAGGCCCTGGTGCGCTGGCTGCACCCGCAAGACGGCGCCATCGCCCCTGCTGCGTTCTTGCCCATCGCCGAAGAAGCCGGCCTGATGGTGCGTCTGACCGACTTTGTGATGCACTGTGCCAGCCGCCAGCTGCGTGAATGGCTGGCACTGGGTCCGGCTTGGGCCGGGCTGCGCATGAACGTCAACCTGTCTGGCCACGATCTGGCCCACCCTGCCCTGCTGGCACGGGTCACGCGTGCGATCGTCGAAGCCGGTCTGCGACCACAGCAACTGTGTCTGGAGTTGACCGAGAACATCCTGATGTCGCGCCTGGAAGCGGCGCTGCCGGTGCTCAGCGAGTTGCAAAAGCTGGGAGTGGGCCTGGCCATCGACGACTTCGGCACCGGCTACTCTTCACTCAGCCACCTCTCGACCTTGCCGATCGACTGCCTGAAGATCGACCGCTCTTTTGTGGCCGCGCTGGCGCCGGGCAAGGCCGAAGAAGCCGTCGTGCGCTCGGTGATTCTGCTCGGCCAGTCGCTGGGCAAATCGGTGGTGGCCGAAGGCATCGAAACCGCAGCCCAGCAAGAGATGCTGCTGCAACTGGGCTGCCCGCTGGGGCAAGGCTTCCATCTGGCGCGGCCCATGCCGGCGGCTCAGGTCACGGCCTTGTTGCAAGCCACCGCGCCCGCAAACCTGGATCTTTGGTGCCGTCAAAGCCCTTGGGCCGCGACCGCCCAGCCGAAACCGGACAACGCGCGGATCAGTGGCGCAACAGCAGCGGCCTGCGTCGCCGTCTTGCACTGAGGGTGCGCCGCACGCACGGCAGGCACACTGAACAAAAGTGTGGACACCCGAGGGCCACCTTCGGCACTGACCGCAGCCCTTTGCAGGGTGCTGCATCGCCTGCTCGCCCCAGAGTTTCAGTTCAGATACATGCCCAGGTAGCGCCGGCCGCGGCTGACGGCTTCGGCGTCGGGGCTGATCTCGAACCAGTCCACCAACTGCTGGCGCGCTTTCTCGCGCGCTTCGGCTTTGTCACGCATCACCGTTTCGAGCAATTGCTCAAAGGCCGCCGCAAAGTCGCCTTCAAAGGCCAGCAGCGCGGCCAGCTCGAAGCGGGCCTCAAAGTCCTTGGAATTGGCGGCAATACGCGCTTGAAGCGTGGCGGCGTCGCCCACTGGCCGGTTGGCCGCCAGCTCCAGCCGCTTGGCCAAAGCGGTGTGGCGTGCGCTGTGCTCTGCTGCCGGCACTGCTTGCAGCAATGCGGTGGCTTCTTCCAGCTCACTGCGGGCGATCAAGCGCTCCGCCAGGTCCAGACTGGCTTCGGCATGACCCGGCTCAACGGCCAGCGCTTCGCGCAGCATCGCCTCAGCAGTCTCGGCGTCAGGCGCCTGCGCGGCACCGGCGCGCAACTCGTCCACGGGTGAACCGCCCGTTTCAGGGCCAGCCTCGGGCAGATGCTTGTCCAGAAAGGCCCGTATCTGGCCCTCCGGCAAGGCGCCCACAAACTGGTCTACCGGCCGGCCGCCGCTGAACAGCACCACCATCGGGATGCTGCGCAAACGCAAGGCGGCAGCAATCTGCGGCGCCTCATCGGTGTTGAGCTTGGCAAGCAGGAAGCGGCCACCGTAGTCGGCTGCCAGCTTTTCCAGCACCGGGCCCAGTGCCTTGCACGGCCCGCACCAGGGCGCCCAGCAGTCGAGCAGCACGGGCACGTGCATCGACTGCTCAAGCACGGCGGCTTCGAAGTCGGCTTCGGTGACGTCAAACACAAAACCGTCGGCAGCGGGCTGCTCGGGCGGGGCGGAGGCGGAAGAGAAGGCTGGGAACATGGCGGATCATCAAGGTTGGAAGACGACTTCGTGATGGTAGCGGGCTTGGATGGCGGGCAGATGGCAGTCTGGATGGATCGGAAATTTTCAGATCGGTAGTTTGCAGTGCCGGGTGTCAGCAAGGGGGTTGGTGGTGAAGGGATGGTCATTGGGGGGGTCTGTAGAGGTTTGTAGGGGGTGGTTCCCGGCATCGCTAAACTGCTCCGCATGAAAATCCAACCTATCGCTTTCATCGGCGGCGGCAACATGGCCTCTGCCTTGATCGGTGGCCTTCTCAAGGCTGGCCGGCGCGCCGATTCGCTGCTGGTCGTGGAGCCCAATGCCGAACAGCGACAACACCTGCAGCAACGCTTCGGGATTGACGCCATACCCGTTGCCGATGCCCGCCTGGCAGATGCTGCGATGGTCGTCTGGGCCGTCAAGCCACAACTGTTTGCGCAAGCCTCTGCACCTTGCCGCGCGCATGTGCAGCAGGCGTTGCAGGTCAGCGTGATGGCAGGCATCCGCAGCGTGCGTATCGAGGCCAGCAGTGGCAGCGCGCAGGTGGTGCGAGCGATGCCGAATACACCGGCGCTGATCGGGCAAGGCATCGCCGCGCTGTATGCGCGGCCAGAGGTCAGCAATCGACAGCGCGAGCAAGTGCAGGCGTTGTTTGCGCCCACCGGTGAGTCGTTGTGGGTCGAGCAAGAAGACCAGCTCGACGGTGTGACCGCTTTGTCTGGCTCAGGCCCGGCTTATGTGTTTTTCTTCATCGAAGCCATGATGCAAGCAGCAGTGCAGATGGGATTGAGCGAAGCCCAAGGCCGGCAGCTGGCGCAAAGCACCTTTGCGGGTGCAACAGCGCTGGCCAAGGCCTCTGAGCTGGCCCCGGCAGCACTGCGGGCGCAGGTGACTTCCAAAGGGGGCACCACGCATGCCGCCATCACATCGCTGCAGGAGCAAGGCGTCGCTCAGGCTTTCATCACCGCCATACTGGCGGCGCGTGATCGGGCCAAGGCACTGGCAAATGAGAGCTGAACTTGCTGCGGCGACGAGTCGAAAGGCTCGTTTTGGGCCCCCGTTTGCCAGCCGAGCACACGCCTGTGGCGAGTGCGGGTTCAGCGCAGCGCCAAATCCGCTACCACGCCGCAGAAGATCGTGAAGCCCAGCCAGTGGTTGGCGCGAAAGGCCGCAAAACAGCCTTCGCGGCTGCGGCCACGGATCAACCAGCCGTGCCAGATCGCTTGCGCCGACGCCGCCGCCAAGCCCAAGCCAAACCAGAAACCCAGCCCCAGCGCATAACCCGCCCAAGCCCAGCCCAGCAGATGCAACGCATAAAAACCCATCACCGCAGCCACGTCCCAGCGACCCAGCGTGATGGCCGAGGTTTTCATGCCGACGCGCAAATCGTCATCGCGATCGACCATCGCGTACTCGGTGTCGTAGGCCAGCACCCAGAACAGGTTGACCAGCAACAACCCCCAGGCCAGCGCCGGCACCGCATCTGGAACAGCCGACAACCGCCAGATACTGCCCCCTTGGGATGCGGCAAAAGCCATCGGGATACCAAAGCTGAAAGCCACCCCCAGCACCGCCTGCGGCATGCTGAGCACACGCTTGGCGTAGGGGTAGGCCAAGGTCACGGCCAGCGCCGCGAATGAAAGCATGATGGCGGGCGCGGTGGTCGTCAGCACCAACGCAAATGCGACGGCGGCCAATGCGGCGCCGAACAGCAAGGCCTGGCGCGGCGACAGCGCGCCGCGGGTGACCGGCCGCTGCGCGGTGCGTTTGACGTGGCGGTCAAACTCACGGTCGGCGACATCGTTGATGCAGCAACCCGCGCTGCGCATCAGCACCGTTCCCAGCACGAATACCAACACAAGATGCCAGCCCGGGAAACCATCAGCGGCGATCCACAAAGCGCTGAGCGTGGGCCACAACAGCAGCAACCATCCGACCGGGCGGTCCCAGCGGATCAGGTCCAGGTAGAGCGACAAGCGGGAGGGGATGAGGGCCGCGTTCACTGACGAATTATCTGCATCGTTGGGGTTCGCACGCTTAAATCACCCCCTCAAGCTGGGCGCGCCAGCGCCTGCAGCGCATCACGCCAATACGCAACACCCACCCCTTGCAGACGCTGATTGCCTGGCGCACCGCAGACCAGCAGCGGCTGCGTCTGGGGGGCGGCCGCAGCGTGACGCTGCCAGGTGTGCAGGCCGCGCAGCCAGGTCGGCTGGAAGGTGGCGCCAGACTTGAATTCCACCGGCTGAAGTACACCAGCTTTCTCAAGCAACAAATCAACCTCATTGCCGATGTTGTCGCGCCAGAACCAGGCCGCTGCCTGCGCACCGCTGTGCCGCTGGTGCTTGCAGAACTCGCTGATGCAGAGGTTCTCGAACAGGGCGCCACGCATCGGATGAATGTTCATCGTCGCCGCGTCACTGATGCCGAGCAACCAGGCCGCCAGGCCGGTGTCATGAAAGTACAGCTTGGGTGTCTTGACCAGCCGCTTGCCAAAGTTCTGGTGATACGGCGGCAAACGGTAGGCCACATAACTGGCTTCCAGAATCGCCAGCCAGTCACGCGCGGTGGTCTGCGCCACACCCAGATCATTGGCCACGGCGTTGAGGTTGAGCAGCTGACCACAGCGCGCAGCCATCATGCGCATGAAGCGCTGGAACCGCAGCAAATCGCCAATGCGGCTGATGCTGCGCACGTCGCGCTCCAGGTAGCTGGCGACGTAGCTGGCATGCCAGTCGGCGCTGTCGATCTCTGCGGCCTGTGGCGCAGCATGCAGGGCGGGATAGCAGCCGCGTACCAGCAACTCGTCCAGGCTCAAGCTATTGAAGCTGGCCGAAGCTTCGGTGTAGGACAGCGGCAGCAGATCCAGATAGGCAGCGCGGCCGGCCAGACTTTGGCTGATGGCCTGTGACAGCAAGAGGTTTTGCGAGCCGGTGACCACAAAGCGCCCCGGACGGCGGTCTGAGTCCACCGCCGTTTGCAGATAGGACAGCAAATCAGGCACGCGCTGCGCCTCATCCAGCACTAAACCATGTGTATGGCTGCCGAGAAAACCTCGCGGGTCGGCTACCACGCGCTGGCGCACGTCAGGGTCTTCCAGAGAGACATAGGCATGCTGAGGGAAGGCGGTCTGCGCCAGGGTTGTCTTACCCGATTGACGTGGCCCCGTCAACACCACCACCGGGAAACCCCTGGCCAGCCGCAGCAATCGCTGGCGAGCTGTTCGTTCAAACATCAGATTTGCTGTTTCAGCTTTAAAGACTGAAATTGTAAACTTCCAATGCGCTGCAAACGCAGTCGGCAGCTTCCAAGTGCCGCAAAAACTTGCTGGCTCAGCCGTCCAGGTGCTTCTGAAACACCAGCCCTGCATGCTCCCGCAATGCATGGAATTTGATCTTGGGCCAGTTCTCCTGCATCGCACGCAGCTCACCAGCGTATTCGAGCAGCACGGTGGGTGCGTTCACCGCATCCAGTGCCACGCGGTGCGAGTTACCGTCGATGAAACGCTTGAGCTCGCGCTCACCACCGTCCGCCGCGTCGCAGCTCACCCAACGTGCGACGTTGTAGCGGGCCGGCAGCACACGCACTTTGCAGCCGTATTCATGCTCCAGGCGATGCGCCACCACTTCAAACTGCAATTGCCCGACAGCGCCCAGCAGCAGCACGGTGCCCGCCAGTGGCCTGAAGACCTGGATCGCGCCTTCTTCGCCCAACTGGGTCAGGCCGGCGCGCAGTTGTTTGGTGCGCAGCGGGTCTGCCACCTCGACGCTGCGGAACATCTCAGGCGCGAAGAAAGGCAAGCCCGTGAACTGCAGCGTTTCGCCCTCGGTCAAGGTATCACCCAACTGCAGCACGCCGTGGTTGGGAATGCCGATGATGTCGCCGGCGTAGGCCTCTTCCAGCAGCTCGCGGCGCTGGCTCAAGAACGAGACCACCGTGTTGGGCCGCAGCTCTTTGCCGCTGCGTGAGACCTTCAAGCGCATGCCGCGCTCGAAGTGGCCGCTGGCCACGCGCAGGAAGGCAATGCGGTCTCGGTGCGCCGGGTCCATGTTGGCCTGGATCTTGAAGACCACGCCGGTGAACTTGGGCTCTTCAGGCTGCACCACCCGTTGCAGGCTGGTACGCGGGCCGGGGGCAGGCGCCAGGTCGACCAAAGCATCGAGCACTTCACGCACGCCGAAGTTGTTGATCGCAGAACCGAAGAACATCGGCGTCTGGCGGCCGGCCAGAAACTCGGCTTCGTCAAAGGCTGGCGCTGCGCCTTGCACCAGTTCGACTTCTCCCGAAGCCTGCTCGAAGGCACTGCCAAAGCGCTTGAGCAACGCGGGATTGGTTAAACCATCGACGATCTCGTCGTCCTCGCGGTTGCGCTCTTGCCCACCTGAGAAGACGCGCATCTGCAGCTTGCGCAAGTCCATCACACCGCCAAAGGCCTTGCCCATGCCTACTGGCCATGTGAAAGGCACCACCGACATACCGAGCTCACGCTCGATCTCGTCCATCAGATTCAGCGGGTCTTGTACCTCGCGGTCCATCTTGTTG
>Ga0105049_10008285_pt1 | contig 12055 bp, 9 predicted proteins | sample MAT06_FD_78087 | JGI IMG/M metagenome (GOLD analysis project Ga0105049, IMG submission 78087) | Freshwater microbial communities from Lake Fryxell liftoff mats and glacier meltwater in Antarctica - MAT-06 | ecosystem: Environmental > Aquatic > Freshwater > Ice > Liftoff microbial mat | place...
GTTTCGCCTACGATTTGGTTTCGTTTGGTAATATTAATACCGACCAAGGAGGCGTATATACGGATTTGAATTTCAAATACAATCCAGATACAAAAACTTCCAATTTTAAAGGCACTTTAAATACAAATGCATTAAACATAGGTGCAATATCTGGACAACCAGATATATTAGGTGAAATTAGTATGACAGCCTCAATAGATGGCAGTATTGGTCCAGATAATACTTCTACTTTCGATTTAGAAGCAACAATTAATTCCATTGATTTTAATAAATATAAGTATCAAAATATAAAAGTAGATGGATTGCTGGAAAATGATTTTTTTGAAGGGAATTTCATTATCGACGATCCAAATATTGTAATGACTTTTAATGGCATAATTAATATGCGTGATAGTGTTCCTGATTTTGATTTTACCACAAACATCAGCAGAGCTAATTTAAAGCAATTAAATTTTTTCCCAGAACCAATTGTATTTAGCGCTAATGCAACAATGAATACGGCAGGAACAACATTGGATAATATGAATGGCGATATTCAATTTGGCGACCTATTACTTATTCGTGAGCAATACATTTATCGTTTAGACACGCTTAGTATAGTTGCAAAAGATTCCATTGGGAAGAAATTTATCACAGCCAATTCAAGTCTCATAGATTTTACAATTGAAGGTAATTATAGTTTAAGCCTTCTACCCGAAGCCTTAAAAGGTGTAGTTGATCATTACACCAATGGCAAACCTAGTATAGTAAGTGAACCGCAAATTGCCACTTATAGCATAAAGGTGAAAAACGCAGATAGATTGCTTGCCATATTTTATCCCGATGTTCAAGTGGTGCGCAACTTAACGGTAAGCGGTAATTTTAACACACAGCTTAATGAGTTTAATACCCGTTTGCGTGCCGACCAAATAAGTTATCAAAACATATTAATAGACACTATTTTAGTTGAAGCAAGAACTGCCAATAATACACTTGAGTTTTTTAGTAAAATAAATAGCAGCACGCTTAATAATGATGTAATAATTCCTGTTGTACGCACAGAAGGAAGCTTTGCTCAAAATAAACTTGCTTATAATTTAAAAATAGGAAAAGACGTTGACCCAAATCGCATTAACCTAAACGGTGAAGTTGCATTTATTGATTCGTTAATTGCATTTAATATTTTACCGTCTGAAATTTATTTTGAATCTGAAAAATGGGATATTCTTGCAAACAACTCTTTGGAATACGTAAACAACAATATTGTTGCGCAAAACTTTACTTTAAGCAGCGGCAATAAGGTTATAAGCTTAAGTAGTGCGCCAGACCCAAAATATACTAGCATATTAAAATTAAACATTAGAAATTTGCCTATAGGTGCATTTGTGGAGCAATATGTGTTACCTGGAGAAAATGTAATCGGTGTTTTAGATGCCACTTATAGCGTAGGCGATATTTTAGGTAAACCCAGTATACTTGGCGGAGCTGAAATACGAGGCTTGACACTTAATAATGTATTACTTGGCAACCTGAAGCTAAATACTTCAATGATACAGCCAACACAACGCTTAAAATTTAGTTCTTCGTTAATCGGCGACAATGGTTTTACTACTGAGGGATATTATATTTTGGGTGAAGGCAATAATGAAGATAGTATTATACTTACAGCAGAATTCAGCAAAACAAAGCTTATGATAATTGAACCTTTTCTGAAAGGAATATTATCGGATATTGAGGGCGATGTTTATGGAAATTTAAATATTAAAGGTCCTGCAAAAAGACCGCAAATGGAAGGTGCATTAAATGTTAAAGACGGCGGAATGACTATCGATTACCTAGGCACCCATTATTTTTTCGAACAAATTGATATCAACCTGAGTAAAAATGATATTGTATTACCTGAAACAATTATAACTGACCGACTAAATAATAAGGCCACTTTAAAAGGCAATATTACCTATAGTAATTTTGATGCTTGGAATTTTAGAGAATTGAGTCTGAAGTCGAACAATATAATTTTGATGGAAACAGATGCCAAACAAAATCCCGACTTATTTGGCTATGCCATTGGGCAAGTTGATGCCAATATTACTGGAAGGATGGATGCGCTAAACATTGCTGTAAATACCACTCCGCGTGCAGGAACCGTAGTTAATTTGCCGATATACGGTTCAGGTAGTGTAAAGCGACATGAGTTTATTCGTTTTGTAAATAGACAAGATTCTTCATTAATAAAAAATATTAATGATGAATTAAATCTTTCTATTGTTGATATTGATTTAAAACTTAATGCTACTCCTGATGCAGAAATAAAAATATTAATCAACAGCGAAGGAACGGAATACCTAACAGGAAAAGGGTTTGGTGTTTTGAATATCAAGGCAAACTCATTGGGCAAAGTAGATATGACAGGTACTTACCGTATTACTGATGGTAGATACGATTTTTCGTTCCAAGGATTATTTCCAAGACCATTTGAAGTTGTTCCTGGCAGCAGCATCGAATTTAGTGGGAGGCCTTATAACGCAAAACTTGATTTAACTGCAAGATACCTTGCGCAAGATATTGATGTAAGCTCATTAACATCTACCGATACAAAAGAAAAAGTAGACATGGATGTTTTGATTAGAATTACAGGAATATTAGAATCACCACAAATAGATTTCGATTTAGAAGTTGCTGAAGGTTCTGCATCGAACAATACTGATTTTCAACGTCGATTACAACAAGTTAGGGCTGATAAAAACGAGTTAAATAAACAGGTATTCGGATTACTAATTTCGAAATCGTTTTTACCTCAAGATTTAACAACGTTTAATGCAGTAGGTACAACAACAAACAGTACGCTTAACGATTTCGTATCAGGACAGCTTACCACTTATTTCCAAAGTGTGTTAAATGACTTTTTAAAGGATACAGAAATTGACATAGGCTACGATAACATTGAAAATGGTTCATACAATTACACCAACGAGCAAGGCAAGCAATTTGACTTAAAGGTGCAGCAAGAAATTAATGATAACCTCGTTATTAAAGTAGGAACAACCTATTACGATTTTGCAAGTGGTTCAACTGGTTCGGCAAGTAATATTGCGGGAGATTTTGAAGTAGAATATTTAATTACGCCTGATGGTCGCGTTCGCGTAAAGGCCTTCCGATTATCGGAATACGATGCTATTATTGCCAGGAATGATGTTAAAACAGGGGTTGGTATTTATTACACTAAAGATTTTGATAATTTTAAGGAATTGTGGCCTTGGAACAAGGAATAAACGCAGCGATTTACCAATAAAAAAGCCAATAGCAAAAAACTACTGGCTTCATCATATCATTTCAATTTAACTTATCTTTTCCCCATCATTCCGCCTAATGCGCGCGCTGCTTTTGCGCCACCGCCCATTTTATTCATCATCTTCATCATTTTGCGCATTTCTTCAAATTGCTTCATAAATTGATTTACATCTTGAATCGTGCTGCCACTTCCTGCTGCTATGCGCTGTCTGCGTGAGCCTGTCATTACATCTGGATTACCTCTTTCTTCGGGCGTCATACTTAATATCATGGCTTCCAATTTCGAGAATTGTTTTTCATCAATATCCATATCTTTAATTTGCTTGCCAACACCAGGAATCATCCCAAGCAAATCTTTCATGTTACCCATTTTTTTAATCTGCTTCAACTGCTGCAAGAAATCTTCAAAATCAAATTGATTTTTTCTGATTTTACGTTGCAACTCATCTGCTTTTTCTTGATCGAATTGTTCCTGTGCTTTTTCAACAAACGAAACAATATCGCCCATACCCAAAATACGCTGCGCCATCCTGTCTGGATAAAACAATTCTAGCGTATCCATCTTCTCGCCGCGACTAACAAATTTAATTGGCTTCTGAACAATATATTTAATAGATAATGCCGCTCCACCGCGTGTATCACCATCTAACTTTGTTAATACAACACCATCAAAATTTAGTCGGTCGTTAAATGCTTTTGCGGTATTTACGGCATCCTGACCGGTCATGCTATCTACCACAAATAATGTTTCTGATGGATTGAGTGCTGCTTTAATTTTTGCAATTTCATCCATCATTGCTTCATCCACTGCTAAGCGACCTGCAGTATCCACAATTACAACGTTGTGGTTATTCATTTTAGCATAGTTTATTGCTTTCTTCGCAATATCAACAGCATCTTTATTTTCAGGATCTGCATAAACATGAACGCCAATTTGCTCCCCTAAAACCTGCAATTGTGTAATTGCGGCAGGACGATAAATATCGCAGGCAACAATCATTGGATTGCGACCGAGCTTCGACTTAACGTAGTTGGCTAATTTGGCACTGAAAGTAGTTTTTCCCGAACCTTGCAAACCTGCAATTAAAATAATAGCAGGCGTACCTTTTATATTGATATCAGTTTGCTCACCACCCATTAAAGCGGCAAGTTCATCCTGTACAATTTTTACCATTAACTGCCCCGGCGAAACCGCAGTTAGCACCTGCTACCACCTCACTTTCTATTTAATGGTATCGGTAAATTCTTTCGCAATTTTATAGTTTACGTCGGCTTCTACCAATGCACGGCGAATCTCCTTTACGGTAGTCGCAATATTTATTTCAGAAATCTTGCCTTGTCCTTTCAGACTCTTAAAGGCACCTTCTAATCGGTCGGTTAAATTTTCGAACATAATTTAAATGCAAATAAGCACAATGAATTAAATTTGAATAATCGGTAAATACCCAATCGATATTTACCGATTAAAATGAAATTATTTATAACTGATTAATAATAACGAAGACGAATAACACCTGCAAGATATTTCGATAAACGAACTACTTGTTTAGTGTATCCAAACTCATTATCGTACCAGCAATATAATACTACGCCGTTGCCATCTTTAGAAACAATTGTAGCTGGAGCATCCACTATTGCGCAGTGGCTGTTACCAATACAATCGCTACTAACAATTTCAAGACTGATGCTGTAATCAATTTGTTCAACTAATTGGCCAAATGATGCAGCTTCTCTTAATACTTTATTTACTTCTTCTACGGTAACGTTTTTCTTTAAATTCAAGTTAATAATAGCCAAAGAAACGTTAGGTGTTGGAACGCGAATTGCATTTCCTGTAAACTTGCCACCTAAATCAGGAAGCACCTTAGCAACTGCGCCTGCAGCACCAGTTTCGGTAATAACCATGTTCATTGGTGCTGATCTACCTCTGCGCGATTTTTTGTGATAGTTATCGAGCAGGTTTTGATCGTTGGTATAGCTGTGCACTGTTTCAAGATGTCCGTGATTAATGCCAAACATTTTTTCCATAGTATATAAAATCGGAACTACAGCATTGGTTGTGCAACTTGCAGCAGAAAATATTTTTTCAGTTGCTGGGTCAAAATTTTCATGATTAATTCCGTGAACAATATTTGGAATATCACCTTTACCAGGAGCAGTTAATAAAACATGACTTACACCTTTTCCTTCAAGATGTTTCATCAATTTTTCACGTTCACGCGCAATACCTGTGTTATCAATAACTAATGCATTGTTAATACCGAAAGTAGTATAATCAATATTTTCAGGTTTATCGGCAGCAATCATATAAACGGTATGTCCGTTAATAATTAATGCTTTATTTTCTAAATCTTCAACAATTGTTCCGCGGAATTTTCCATGAACCGAATCACGACGCAGCAAACTTGCTCTTTTAACAATATCTTCATCGGTATTTGAACGCGTTACAATAGCTTTTAAACGCAATTGTTCACCTTTACCAGCTTCATTAATAATTATTCTTGCAGCAATACGACCAATTCTACCAAAACCGTATAAAACAACATCTTTCGGTTTTAACACGAATTTGTCCTGACCGATAAAATCTTTCATCTTATCTTTTACAAACTCCAGCTCATTTGCATAATTAGACCCTTCGGATAACCATTCGCTGCCCAAACGGCCCATATCGATGCGGCTTGGAGCAAGATCTAATTGATCTAATGCCTTGGTTAGCATTAATGTAATTTCGATAGTAAGCGGGCGATTCAGAAAACGTTGAGCATACAAGTGATTATTTAAAATTTCACTCGCACGTGCATCAACCAATTGGCGACGGAAAATGATAAGTTCAACTGATTTGTCGAACCAAAGATGCGTAGCAATGCTGCTCAACTCAACCGCAGCCTTTTCTTTGAGGTTCCACTCTCGGAGCTTTAATTCATAATTGTTGTTCATATTGAAGTAATAAAGTTTAAAGGTTAGTTTTTCAGTTTGCAAAGGTAATGAATGGGCGGCACAGCTCATCTACAATTCAACAAAAACACTATCATCCTGTTTGCCCTGCCTCAAAAATTCAAGGGGTTTCGCAACTATCCCCAAAAAAACTTTGTTAAAAATTTTGTATCCTTCGAAATTATGTTATACTTGCAACATTATAGTCCAATTATTGTGGCTATCAGAATCATGGCAAAAAAGAAAAAATATACAATAGAATATATCATTAAATCCAGTCCCCTGGTGCTTTATAACTGTCTTATTTCCGCTACAGGCCTACAACAATGGTTTGCAGACACGGTTGACAATGAAGGCGACACCTTTTTCTTTACCTGGAATGGCGAGACGGAAACGGCTCAAATGCTTAGCGATGAGGACGATGACTACATTCGTTTTCGCTGGGAATACCAAGATAATGATGAATATTTTGAATTTAGAATCGACAAAACCGAAATTACTAACGACACCATACTGTTTGTGACAGATTTTGCTGATGACAAAGAAATGGATTCCCAAAAACGCTTATGGGATGCTCAAATCCACAATCTTATTAAGCGCATAGGTGCTTCATAAAAGCGCTGTTAATATCATTTCGTATTGCATTACTACCTCCTTACCCATTTCATGGAAGTTAGTTCCCGTCCATTTTCTTGATAGCTTGAAGAAACCAAACTCATTTACATGCGCAACAATGCGCTGATTCGTTAAAGTTGACACCAACAATGAGCTTTCAGGTTCAATGGCGTGAAACCAAGGGTCAGGATTTAACGAAAAATAAGTTTGAGGAGGTAAAAGATGCAGTGCTGAAAGCAATTTTGGCAAAAAAGTGTTGGCAGCTTCGCCCGAACACAAAAACGATGCACTTAAGTAATGGCCATACCAAAACATAGTTCTATAGGCAAACATGGCATCTTTATTGAACATTTTTGGAAAATCGAGCATTACCCATGGGCAACCAAGGTAGTTTTCGCCTTGTGAAATTTTTCCGCCAATTACATCAACACCAACAGGAAAAGGAAATTGTTTGTGCAGAGAACTATCTTTGAGGCTTAATCGGATGTTTTCGAAATGGGAGAAAATTTTTTCGTTTACCTTTCGTTTACGTTCAAATAATGCTGCATCATACAACAATGAAATTTCGGCATCACTAAAATGAAGTTGGTTAGGCATATATGAACAAGATTGACAAATATATCATAAAATCATTTCTGGGACCCTTCTTCATCTCATTTTTTATCGCTTTGGTAATATTTTTGATGATATTTCTTTGGAAATATATTGAAGATCTTGTAGGAAAAGGATTAGAATGGTGGATAATAGCAAAATTACTTTTTTATGCTTCCGCTAACATGGTTCCCCTTTCGTTGCCAATTGCTGTGCTACTTGCATGTATAATGACTTACGGTAATTTAGGCGAACGTTTTGAATTAGCTGCCCTTAAAAGTGCTGGCATTTCGATGTTTACTTTCATGCGTAGCACAATTGTTATCGGTGTTTTTATTGCAGTTGGCGCATTTTATTTTAATAATTATATACTTCCCTCCGCTTATTTAAAATTTGTTGTTACACTGGTTGACATCACCAAGCAAAAACCAGCATTAAATATTAAACCAAACGAATTTTATAACGAAATTGAAGGCTATTCAATTATTATTGGCGATAAGAGTGAAGATAATATCACCATTAAGGAAGTAACTATTTATGAAGAGTTAGACAAGTCGAACGATAATGTATTAATTGCTGAAAGCGGAAAGATGCAAACAACGGCAGACCACCAGAGTTTGTTGTTCACGTTAAAAAATGGAAAGCAATACGAAGAACTCGAAGCATCAGACCGAAGCAAAAAATCGAGAGAGCACATGCGCATGAATTTCTCGGAATGGGAAAAATCTATCGACCTGTCGGGATTTCAAATGACGCATACCAGCGAGGAACTATATCAGAATCATTATAAAATGTTGAATATTCAGCAACTAGAAAACGCTATCGATTCGTTGGATATTTATACCGACCGACAGCGTTCAACATTGGTACCGTCTATGAAAATGAATTATATACAGGGTCGAGATAGCGCTGTACGGTTCGATACGATTAAAGTTATTACGAAGGCTACTATTTTCTTAGATGAAATTCCACTCACCGACCGATATGCCGTTATTAAAAAAGGAATGACAACCACCAGAAGCTTAGCAGGATATAGCAACCAAGTTGTTCAACGCTTAAAAAATACGGAAACTAAAATAAGAGAACATAAAATTGAATGGCATCGCAAATTCACACTTTCTATGGCGTGTTTATTGTTTGTTTTTATTGGTGCACCGCTTGGTTCTATTATTAGAAAAGGTGGATTTGGACTGCCAGTATTATTGTCGATATTTATTTTTATTTTTTATTATATCATGAATATTGTTGGCGAAAAATTAGCTGAACAAATGATACTTACTCCTTTTTTGGGCATGTGGTTATCTATTTTTATTGTTGCGCCATTTAGCGTATTGCTGACAATTAAAGCAAAAAATGATGCACCAATTTTTGATGGTGAATGGTATTACAATCAATTTTTAAAAGTGAAATATTTATTTATCCGTAAACAGAAAAATGAAAAACCTGCTTCAACAAAATAAAATCTTTTATCAAGTTTGGCTTTTTTGGTTTGTATTAACAGGCATTTATCTTGCAATTAATACCAGAGCAGCTGCTTCACTTGCACTTAACGACATACACAATCCGGTTTTGGATGTTTTTTTTCGATATATTACTTGGGGAGGCGACGGTATTTTAATCAGCATAATTTGCTTCCTTTTATTTTTCGTAAAATTCAGGTTTGGCATTTTAATGAGTTTGGTGTCATTTACAGCAGCATTTTTTGTTTCACTATTGAAAAAGTTTTACGACGAACCCCGTCCATCTCGCGTATTTGAAGGGCAAGATTTAAATTGGGTAGATGGATTAGATTTATATGCTAATCATAGCTTTCCGTCTGGTCACGCAGCGGCAGCATTTACCATGATGTTATTGTTTACCTTCTTTTTGAAAGATAAAAAAAATGCCATCCTGTTTTTTTTAATCGCATTTTTGGTAGCGCTTTCGAGGGTTTACCTGTTCCAACATTTTCTTATTGATGTTTGGATAGGTTCGCTTTGTGGAATTGTATTTGGAACCCTATTATACTACGGAATAATTATAACGCCACTATTTAAAAATAAACAATGGCACGAGCAATCGCTGCGCACGGTTTTTCAAAAAAAGAAAGTTGCGTGATATTGGCAAACAGCAAATATAAATGCGTAAATAATAATTCAGGATTGCTTTTTAAGGTAAGCGTAATTACTTAATCCCCATTTTTGCAATCTATATTCAAATGAAGTGCGCAACACGCCCAATCCGTAAATTACAGAGCGTTTAAAATTAATGGATGAAGCTTCGTCAAAATATTTTGTTGGACAAGTTACTTCTGCTATCTCGTATCCATTAAAAAATATTTGCGCGAGCATCTGATTATCAAAAACGAAGTCATCGGAATTCGCTTTGTAATTAATATTTCGTAACACCTCACTCGAAAATGCGCGGTAACCAGTATGATATTCTGATAACTTTTGTCGCATTAATACATTTTGAGCAAAAGTTAAGCATCTATTAAAAAAATACTTATAAAGTGGCATCCCCCCTTTTAAAGCCCCACGGCCCAAAATGCGTGAAGCCAACACTACTGGATAAAGATCTTGAGCAATTATATTGACCATGCTTGTAATCAGCTTCGGTGTATATTGATAATCAGGGTGAAGCATAACAACAATATCAGCACCTAAATCGAGCGCCTTATTATAACATGACTTCTGATTTCCGCCATAACCTTTGTTTTGCTCATGCGCAATAATATGCTTAATACCAATGCTTTTAGCAACTGCAATGGTATCGTCTTTACTAGCATCATCCACTAAAACTACCTCGTCCACTATGTCCATAGGTATTTCAGCAAACGTTTGCGGAAGGGTTTTCCCTGCGTTATAGGCGGGCAATACCACCACGATTTTCTTGTTTAATAGCATGATTCAGCGGCAAAAATACGGATTCTAATTATGTAGTAAAAAAACACCTTGGCAATATCGTAACCGAGCTTATGCCACTTGATTTGCAGCGATATTTTGCTTTACAGTTGTTGTAATGAACGAACATTTCCTATTTTTGCAAGAAATTAAGGTAATACGATGCGAGAAATTAGATACCGTGAGGCTTTGCGTGAGGCCATGAATGAAGAAATGCGTAAAGACAGCAATATTTTTCTTATGGGTGAAGAAGTTGCGGTCTACAATGGAGCTTATAAGGTTAGCCAGGGCATGCTCGATGAGTTTGGTGAAAAGCGTGTAATCGACACACCTATTGCTGAGCTTGGTTTTGCGGGAATTGGCGTTGGTGCGGCGATGAATGGTTTGCGCCCAATTATTGAGTTTATGACATTTAATTTTGCTTTACTGCCAATCGACCAAATTGTGAACTCAGCAGCTAAAATGCTTGCCATGAGTGCAGGTCAATTCAGTTGCCCAATCGTTTTTCGCGGACCAACAGGTTCTGCCGGCCAATTAGGTGCGCAACATTCACAAATGTTCGAAAATTGGTATGCCAATGTTCCGGGTTTAAAGGTAATTTCTCCTTCAACACCATACGATGCTAAAGGCTTATTAAAATCTGCCATACTCGACAACGATCCAGTTATATTTATGGAAAGCGAGGTAATGTATAGCGATATGGGTTTTGTGCCTGAAGAAGAATACTATATTCCTATTGGCAAAGCCGAAGTAAAACGTGTTGGCACAGATGTTACCATTGTATCGTTTAATAAAATGATGAAAGTAGCATTAAAAGCAGCCGAAGAATTAGAAAAGGATAATATTAGTGCAGAGGTAATTGACTTGCGCACTATTCGCCCACTCGATATTCAAACAATTGTTGAATCAGTAAAAAAGACGAATAGAATAGTTGTTGTTGATGAAAGTTGGCCATTTGGCGGCATCAGTTCAGAAATTGCCTACCAATTGCAAAAAGATGCGTTCGATTACCTTGATGCTCCCGTTCGCAGAGTTAATGGTGCAGACACAAACATGCATTATGCGCCAAATCTTGTAAATGCTTATCTACCAGATCCAGCCAAAGTAATTAAAGTAGTTAAAGAAATACTTTACGCTACGCGATAACATAACTGCTTAATTTACAAAAGGCTTTATTTGTTGGGAAACAAATAGAGCCTTTTTTTTGGGTTTAAATGAGCCTAAATAACGGTAAGTTTCCTTTAAACTATTGATTAGGTTGTGTAAAAAATCGAGTTATTAAACGGTTTCAAGTTAGCTGGAACCAGTCGTTAAGCGGATACATTTTAGCATGTATATAAAATGATTCCTCAACATAATTGTGACAAGGTAAATGGCACAAATAGTGTAAAATTGTTACTGATATCTATATAGATTTTGCTGTCCAGGTTTTATATTGTGACATACTGGTCGTTAACGGTTTTCGGTGAATCTGCAGTAAAAGTTTTGAGATGAGGACTGAGCTTTTTATATTTGAGAGGAAATGGATTGCGTTGAAGTTAAGGGAATTTGTTGTTGAATGGATGTTTTAGATGCTGGAATGCATGGCTGATTCTAAATTAAATTAAAAATATACCAAGCCCGTTAAATGAACTTGACATATAAATATAATACGCTACGCGATAGCGCATATACACCTGATGGTGGAGGGATATGCGCTATAGGGTAGCGTATATAAACAAGTTATGATGCATTTTAAAAGATGACAGTGAAACATAAAATCA
>Ga0105049_10008286_pt1 | contig 12055 bp, 8 predicted proteins | sample MAT06_FD_78087 | JGI IMG/M metagenome (GOLD analysis project Ga0105049, IMG submission 78087) | Freshwater microbial communities from Lake Fryxell liftoff mats and glacier meltwater in Antarctica - MAT-06 | ecosystem: Environmental > Aquatic > Freshwater > Ice > Liftoff microbial mat | place...
CAACAGGTTCAAGTCACTCTCGGCAAGAGTGACCCACCGTGGGTCACACCTGCCGGGTGTGACCGTGAAATAAAAGCAACGAGTTCAAGTCACTCTCGGCAAGAGTGACCCACCGTGGGTCACACCTGCCGGGTGTGACCGTAAAATAAAAACAACAGGTTCAAGTCACTCTCGGCAAGAGTGACCCACGGTGGGTCACACCTGCCGGGTGTGACTGTGAAGTGAAAGCAACGAGGAACAGTCAAAGGAGCAGCTAATCAATGAGGAAGCGAAACGAAGTCTGGGCAATAACCTTCTTCGTATGTGATCGTTTCGCCACCACGCAAGCCTACTCATTCAAGATTTTGAATTGCAATACCTTGAGATTTTGAGCTTGAGGCGCTAGCCGAGCCACGCCGCAGGAGATCGGCTAGTGCCTCAGGCTCAATAGGCTTCAATCCAGTGAAAGGAACTTAAGAGTTTTGGCACTAGCGCCTTAGGCTCAAAACGAAAGCATTTCATAGGGCAAAACGCTAGAAGGCCATCAAAAATGGTGGCGTTCGTCGAGTAGTGTCCCTAACCGCTCGATAACATTGCGAAGTTGTTGAACATTGCCGGGCCGAGCGGAGGAAGTTCGATTTGGATCACGTTCTCTGACTCGAGTGTATTCGCCCGTTTCCAAAACACGCAACAGATCGATTTGGCTTTTGGCAAATATCTTTGTGACTTCGTTTAAAAAAAGCGTGCCGCCAGCCGCTTGTTCAAAGCAACCAGGTTTCTGACGCGTTGCACCGCTAAAAGAGCCTTTTTCGTGACCGAACAGTTCATGTTGCAGTTCATCTGTAGGGTTGGATAAAATGAGGCTTCCGCTCGCTTACCAGGAGAATACGTGAAGGCATCCTTGCGATTTCAGTTTTTGTTCCCCATGCTCTTGGCCGTCCTAACGATCGCGTTTGCTGTAACGCTGTGTTCCAAGTGGTTCTCGGATAGGGCTGCTCGTATCGCGACTGAGGAACGGCTTTCTACCACCGGGAGGCTCTGTATCAACGCCCCCTTTCCGCTGACCACAGGTGTCTTGGATCAAATCCAACAGCTTTCCGCCGTCAAGTTGGCTGTCCTCGCCGATACACCGAGTGGTTCGCTACAGTTCGAGTCGAAGTCGAACGGGTTGCCACAACAAACCAGTCCGGAGGTTTTGAAAGAACTGCTTCAGAATGCTAGTTCCGCTCAGGTTCGCGCACGCATCGCAAGTCTAAACTTGGGCAGTAGTGGCGAGTGGAATGCTATAGCGTTTCGATTGCTAGGTGGACCTGACGGGGATCAACCTAACCGCTATCTAGTCTTGATGGAACCGAGCGATGTATCGAGTCGGATGACGCTGCAAGCGTTCGCGTTGCCACTGCTGACGGGAGTGTTTTCTTCGATGGGCATAGCGATTGTTGCCACCTATGTAGCATCGCGAATTGGCAATCGAATCGATCTCCTCGAGCAGCACGTCCAGAAGATCGCCGGCGGGTCTTTCGCCTCTATCGAACCGATCGGCCCAGTGGACGCGATCCATTCTCTCTACCGGTCAGTCAATAGCATGAGCAATCAGTTGCAACAATCGGCTCAGGAAATGGCTCAAAACGAGCGTTCGCGGCTGATTACTCTGATCGCTAGTGGGCTGGCGCATGAGTTGCGCAATCACTTGACTGGGGCAAAGCTTGCGATACAAACGTGTACGCCTAGCGAACGTGACAGTGAAGCGGTTTCGGTCGCTTTGAAACAAATGAAGATGGCCGAAGAGACGATTCAGCGATTGCTGGCAGTGCGGTTGGAATCGACCAACTCGATAGGAGATTCGATGCCGATTGCGGAGGTCCAGCATTCTGTCCGAGAATTAGTACAGCCCATAGCCCAGCATCAGAATGTGACTATTCAATGGAATAACGCCGTTACCTCTCATCTCGTGAGCGACGGGCCCGCGATCGTTGGCTCGCTGATCAACCTACTCTTGAACGCAATTGAGGCCTCAGGGCCTGGTGGCAAGGTATGCTTGGATTGTCGCATCGTGAACTCTGGGATACCGGGCGGAATCGGAAATCCTGAAGCGGTGGAATGGACGGTGCGCGACAATGGCCCTGGCCCTTCGGAACAAATCATGGGCACTATGTTTGAACCTTTTGCGACAACCAAACGGGAGGGTGTGGGGTTAGGGTTAGCCATGTGCAAACGGATTGCTCTGCGACACGGAGGAGTCGTTCATTGGCAACGTCGCGATGGTTGGACAGAATTTTTGTTTCGGGTTCAGACGCAGTCGGAGTGAGGGAAAGTGATGGAGAAACATGTTTGGGTCATTGATGACGAGCAAGCGATATGTTGGTCGCTAAAGCGGGCCTTAGAGAAGATTGGTTACCGCGTCACCACTTTTTCCACGGCGGAGGATGCGTTGAAGGCCTTACCGAGCACGGAGCGACTGGATGTCGTATTGATGGATGTACGTTTGCCTGGCATGGATGGGTTTGCGGCTACAACAGCTCTCAAGTCGCTGCGACCTGAGGTTCCTGTGGTAATGATGACTGCCTTTGGCGATCTTTCGAGCGCGATGCGGGCGATGGAACTAGGTGTCTTCGACTATTTGACGAAGCCATTCGAGTTGCAAGAAGCCATGCGAACGGTTGCGAAGGGAGTCCAAGCCATGACGCGTGCTTCGGTTTCTGTTGGGCCATCCGAAGGAAAGGAGAGCGGTGTTCTGCTTGGATCCTCGCCGGTCATGCAACGAGTTTACAAGCAAATTGCGGTCGCCGCAGCCAACGATGTTTCGGTGTTGGTAGTTGGCGCCGATGGTACTGGTAAAGAAACCGTGGCCTCGACCATCCACCATGGAAGCTTGAGAAGTGAGGCTCCATTCTTGGTCTTCTCGCCCGTTACGATAGCGCCTATCGCAATTGCGGCTGAACTGTTGGGAAGCGTACAGAGCTCCAACAGCAACGGGGAAGGGCCGTTTCGATCGGGGGCCTTAGAACTTTCCGGGGACGGTACATTGTACATCGACGAGGTCTCCGATCTTCCATTGCCCTTGCAATCGCAGTTGCTGAGAGTCTTAGAGCAGCGGCAGTATACACGGGTTGGCGATTCGACTGCGAGATTCTGTTCCGCACGTGTGATCATGTCGACGAGCCGAAACCTCAAGGCTTTGGTAGCAGAGGGTGAGTTTTCAGACAAGCTCCGGCAGCGAATATGTTTGTTCTCCGTCGAACTGCCACCTCTATCGGAGCGACGTGAAGACATTGTTGAGATCGCACGTTCGCTCTTGCTGGAGGCTAGCCCCAAGCGGTCGCTGAAGTTTTCGCAAACGGCTTTGGACTATTTGGCCTCTAGACCTTGGCCTGGAAACGTTCGGGAACTGCGCAACGCAATCGAGCGAGCCATCATCGTCTCAGGAAGCAATTGGATTGAGGCCGAGGATTTGGCGTCCTTCGCGTTCGAGAACGGCCATTTACGAAACGGCATGACAGCCGACCTATCCGCAGAAGTTCGTCGTTGGGTGGGCGCACATTTGGTGACTTTGGAAGAGCAGGGTTTGCGAGTCAGCGGCGGACAAATGGACGAGATGTTTGGAACCATGTATGACGATTTTCTGTCCAGTGTAGAGCGACCTTTCTTGCAAGCGATGATGGAGGCATTTCATCACAATCGAGCAGCGATTGCGGCCCAGTTGGGAATGCACCGATCGACGCTCCGGCAAAAGATGCGCCGCTACCAGATCGATTGAAACAGTAGGGCAGCGTATGGTTCCGAAGTAAGAATTGCTGGTGGTCGTCCATTCGAACGAAACGCTATTTAAGAATGTGCTCCACGATTCGGTTGTTCGGCTCTTTTGCTTCGAGCTGCTGTACTAGTCTGATCCTTTCAAAACTTTGCAATTCTTTAGAGGACACCTTTGGAGCTCGGGACTCCGGTTTGTCGAACATCCATTTCGCAGGCGATCCGGATAGCTCGAGCGGTCGCTTTAAAGATCGCTTCGGCGATATGGTGCGTATTGCGTCCGTGGTGCAACAGAATATGCAGATTGCACAAGGCGTTGGATGCAAAACCTTGCCAAAAATCCTCGACCAATTCGCTATCGAATTCCCCGATTTTCGGTGAGGGCATCTCGGCTTGAAAGACCAGGAAAGGACGACCGCTGAAATCGATGGCGCTGGTAACGAGAGTTTCTTCCATCGGCAAAACCATGTGGCCGTATCGGCGTATTCCGTGCTTGTTGCCAAGGCACTGACTCATCGCTTGTCCTAGACAAATGCCAACGTCTTCGGTGGTGTGGTGGGCATCGACCTGTAGATCTCCCTCGGCGAGAACATCCAAGTCGATAAGCGAGTGACGAGCCAGCAAGACGAGCATGTGGTCTAGAAAGCCAACCCCGGTATGGATGTTGTTTTGCCCGGATCCATCGAGCGAAAGCTTCAGTTCGATCTTGGTCTCAGCGGTTTGTCGAGCGACGGTTGCAGTACGAATTTGAGTCATGTTGGTTTCCATTCCTTGTCTTAAACATCCAGATTGCGAACGTCGAGCGCGTGCTTTTCAATGAACTCTCGTCGCGGCTCCACTTTATCTCCCATGAGCACGCGAAACATTTCGTCTGCAGCAGCCGCATCGGTCAATTGGATGCGTACGACGGTTCGATTGGAGGGGTCCAGGGTCGTCTCACGAAGCTCTTCCGCGTTCATTTCCCCCAGTCCCTTAAAGCGAGTCACCGAGAGCCCACGACGTCCCGACTCGCGAATGCCCGGCAGCAGCCCTCGCAGATCCTCCAGTCCGATCGCATTTTCGTCCCGGTAGAGGTAGAAGCGGGAATCGGTTGCGCCCGTTCGATTCTTCGGGATCAGGTCCTCGATGGAGAAGCCAAAAGTGGAGAGCTCTTTGAGACCCGCGTTGATCGTCCGAACTTCGAACAGCTCCGTAACGTGCGTGGCTGGGGCGGGAGCAACTTCGTTGCCAGCTGTTGAAGTTGGAGATGGTGGCTCGGATTCCTTCGAGGCGTCCAGGGAAAGCTTTTTAGCGGCCAAGAACTCATCCAGTTTGTCGCGCGTAACGAACCAGTGATCTTCGGTCCCCATGTCCAGATGGAAGACCGGCAAGCGTCCGGTCTCCATCTCCATGCGTTCGGTATGTACCCGCAGGGAGATGCCTCTCCGTTCCAAAGCCAGCATGGCATCTTCCATAGCGGCGAGGGTCGCGCATAGCTTACGCATTTCGGCACCTTCGATTTTACGGTTGTCGTCACCGACGAAGTAACTATCGTTCAGCCCTCTTTCTAGCAGTTGATGCTTCATCTCCTCTTCGGTCTGGACGTAGTATCGTTCCTTTTTCCCGCGGACGACGCGGAACAAGGGAGGCTGTGCCAAGTAGACATTTCCACCCGCTACCAGTTGGTACATTTGTCGGTAAAAGAAGCAAAGCAAGAGGGTGCGAATGTGCGAACCATCGATATCCGCGTCGGTCATGATGATAATGCGGTTGTAGCGGCGCTTTGCGACGTCTTGATCCAGCCCGATCCCGCAACCGATGGCTTGGATCATGCTCATGACTTCTTCGTTGGCAAGGACTTTGTCTTCGCGGCTCTTGTAGGCATTGATGATTTTTCCTCGCAATGGCAAGATCGCTTGCGTGTCCCTGAATCGCCCTCCTTCGGCGCTACCACCTGCCGAATCACCTTCGACGAGGTAAAGTTCGCACTCTTCCATTTTGTTGCTGATGCAGTCCCGCAGTTTGCCGGGCAAACCACCACCCCCCAAAACGTCCTTGCGTTTTCTTAAGGCATCTTTGGCTTTCTTGGCGGCTTCACGAGCTTCAGCAGCGAGCAGACCTTTTTTGGCGAGAAGCCTAGCGTTCTTGGGATTCTCTTCCAAATATTTTGCCAACCCATCACCGACGGCAGAGTTGATAATCCCTTCTACCTCACTATTGCCAAGCTTTGTCTTTGTCTGGCCTTCGAACTGCGGAGTACCGACGCGGATGGAGATAACGCAGGTCAGACCTTCACGGAAATCGTCCCCCGTTGGAGTTAGATCCTTGAACAGATTCTCTTTCTTTCCATAAGCGTTGAGGGTCCGCGTAAGGGCCGCGCGGAATCCAGAGACGTGAGTGCCTCCCTCAATCGTGTGAATGTTATTGACGTAGGAATGAAGATTTTCGGTGTACTCCTCGGAATACTGGAGAGCTATCGAAAAGGCGATTTCTTCTTTCGTGCCCTCGATAAGAATCACGTCTTTGTGAACCACTTCACTAGCCCGATTCAGATGCTCGACGAATTCGACGATACCGCGTTTGTAGAAGAATTCATCCGCTTGATCGTTTCGAGCATCCTTCACCCGGATGCGAACGCCGCTGTTGAGAAAAGCAAGCTCTTGAAGTCGCTTGGCGAGAATATCGTACGTATACTTGGTATTAGGAAAAATCATACCGTCGGGCTTGAAAGTGGTTTTGGTACCACGTTTGGTGGTGATGCCCGCTTCCCGGACCGGCCCTGTGGCGACCCCTTGTTCGTAGGATTGCGTCCAAACCTTGCCGTCACGGCTGACTTCGACCTCGCACCATTCCGACAGGAAGTTCACGACGGTTACGCCCACACCGTGGAGACCGCCGGATGTTTTGTAGGCGTTTTTCTCGAATTTCCCGCCGAATTTGAGGACGGTCATGACTCCTTCGAGAGTGCTCATTTCCTTTTGCATGAGCTCTGAAAGCTGAGCGTGCCGATCGACGGGTATCCCACGCCCATCGTCCTCGACGGTGACGGACCCGTCGGCGTTAATCGCGACAGAAACGACTTTGGCGTGTTCCGCCATGGCTTCGTCGATTGAGTTGTCAACGACTTCGTAAGCGAGGTGATGAAGGCCTTTGAGGGTCGTATCTCCGATGTACATCCCTGGGCGTTTTCGGACGTGTTCCAAATCGCTTAAGTGTTTGAGGTCCTCCGAATTGTATTCAGAACCGTGAATGGGTTCGCCGTCGCTAGCGAGTTCCAGTTTCGGGTCGATTGGCAGTTCGGCAGGTGCGTTCATAAAGGTTTCGATTTTCGAGAATTCCATTTTGGTCAACTATGGGAAATCGCAACGATTTCCTTGCTCCAAATGCATTGCAACAATATACCAGTTCCCCAGAAATTGTGACCGCCAAATCGAAACAAATGCCCTTCCTAAGCAATGATCTTCGAAGCTGGTTTGTTTCCGAAACAACTGCAATAACATTTCTTGTTAGGCAGGCTAGAATGGCTGCTTCTCCGATCTCATTTCTGTTCATCCCTCGCACTAAAAACCAATGAAACCTTCGAGCGATATTTTTACCGGCTGTATCCCTGCATTGATGACACCGTGTACTTCGGATGGAAAGCCACTTTTTGAGGCGCTCGTTTCCAAGGGAAAAGAGTTGGTCGAGATCGGAATGCGAGGAGTGGTATACTGCGGTTCGATGGGGGATTGGCCGCTCCTGACGGATCTTCAACGGCAGGAAGGTGTGCGGCAGTTAACCGAAGCTGGGATTCCGGTGATTGTCGGGACAGGTGCGCAAAACCCGGCTATTGCTGCGTCCCATGCGGCCCATGCCAAGAGTGTCGGGGCTGCCGGGCTGATGGTGATACCTCGCGTTTTGTCTCGCGGTATCTCCGTCAGCGCTCAGAGAGCTCATTTCGCAGGTATCTTAACGGCCTGCGTGGACTTGCCATGCGTTATTTACAACAGCCCTTACTACGGCTTTGAAACAAAAGCGGAGCTTTTCTTTGATTTGCATCGCGAATTCCCGCATTTGGTCGGCTTCAAGGAGTTCGGCGGCTCCAAGTCGCTGACTTATGCGGCCGAGAATATTACCAGCGGCAATCCGTTGCTGACCTTGATGGTTGGGGTCGACACGCAAGTGTTCCACGGATTCGTCCACTGCGGTGCGGCAGGGGCGATTACGGGGGTTGGAAACGCACTGCCCCGCGAGATACTTCGGATGGTCGAATTGTGCGAACGAGCTGCCGCGGGTGATGCCAAGGCTAGGCTTAACGCACTTGAGCTGAGCGAGGCGCTGAGCGTGTTGTCGACCTTTGACGAAGGGCCAGACCTGGTTTTGTACTACAAACACCTGATGGTTCTCGAGGGGAACCCTGAGTACGAACATCACCTCCATCCAACGGATCGGTTGTCGGACAGCCAACGCGAGTACTTGAAAATGCAATGGCAGCTATTCCGAAACTGGTGGTCCGCCTGGCCTGGCAAACAAGCCTGAATTCACAAATTCAAAAAACCGGCTTGGCTCTGGTTGATTTTTGGTTGACAGTGTGAATACAATGAATCTCAGTGCTGCGAAACGCGTCGCGGCTACCGTTTCCGTATCGATGTGACCCTGTTCTTGGCTGAGCGGTTGCAACGGTCTGGCTACTTTTGAAAGGAGGTGATCAGTGAAATCATTCTGTACTGGCCATGGGGGTGAGGCGTCCTAGCATGCCGGCGGGCTGCTTAGGACACGCAGCCTCAACCCCACTCGTTTCAAGCCGATGGACAAAGCTCCGCGGAACCTTGGCGAGCGGTATTTAGTCCCAGCCTGGGCTTGCGGAATGTCTGCAAGCCCAGGTTCTTTTTTGCGCTGGTAGCCGTTTCGGGCTAGGGTTTGGACTGCTGGCGTTCCAACGCTCGGATTCGCAATCGGACGGCCTGTTGTATCGGAGATTGAGACGAATCCTTAGGTTTGTAGGAAAACCATTGCGATCCAGCTTCCATCCCAAAACTCATCTCGATCGGTTTCGGAGGTGGCTGATCGGGTAGGTCCAATCCCATCTGTCGCAGCCTTGTTGCACCCTCCATCCACTGCTCCGTTGGTATCTGAAACTCGACCACGCTATCGACCACGCTATCGACCACGCTACCGACCACGCTCCTTAGACGGTTTTGTTTTTCCGGAACGCTTGCCCCTTTCGATGCAATGGAGGAATGCAGTTGGTCCGAAGCGAGAAAGCGGTAAATAACTTTTGCGGGTATCTCGGCAGAGATTGTAGATACCTCTGTCCCGATCTCGGAGGGCTCGGGGGGCTCGGAGGGATTGGAGGGCTCGGAGGGATTGAGCTCTGCTCGAACAAAGCCGTTCAGCACTTGTGGAAGCTCCTCTGCTTCCTTCAATGTCATTTGCAATGAATTTTCGCTCTTTTTGGTAGGAACCTGCTGACGTAAATAACGATTTTGTTGAACTGTATTCAGTAGCCGATTGAGCTCATCATTTACCGCATTGGTAATTTCGACATTTGTTTCCTCAGCCTTTTTCGGCTTATCCTCCACTGCCTTGTCGCGGGCCGCTGAGGAATCGAATGCAATGCTGCTTGCCGACTCATTGGATCGCATCCATAACAAACTGGAACAAGCTGCAATCGCGAGCAAGGCAGCAATGCTCACCAACTGCTGCCACGTCCAATTCCAAGCGTTACCAGACGATTCAAGTACACTTGAGGTGGGATGGAGCCTGTCGGTCGCCTCCGCCTGCGTCAACGATGACTGGCTCCATGGTCCGGCTCGAAAGGAGCGTTCGGATTTCACTGTATGCAGCAGTTTCACCCGGTCGCGAATCGAAGCCAGTTCAGCCAGTAGATTGCGTGACTCTTCCGAAAGAACTAGCTGTTCCTCGACGGTTCGACGCTCCAGCTCTGTCAATTCGTTGTCGAGATACGCCGTTAGCAACACGTCCTCAAAAGGAGTCTTCATGGATTCACCCCTTTCTCATTCATGATCTCTCGCAATTCCAATCGGGCGCGATGAAGCCGGCTTCTCACCGTGCCGATTGGGATTTCTAAGAGTGTTGCAATCTCCGAATAATCGAGCCCTTGAACATCCCGCAACACGATGATGTTCCGTCCCTCGACATGGAGTTTCGAGAGAGCCGATTGTACTTGGCATATCGCCTCATTGGTTATGGCGATGGCCTCGGGGGATTGCGACGAACGCTCCGAGCTACGATCCGAGCTACGATGGGGTTCCATCGCATCGGTGTTCGAGTAGACAATTTTGGAGCGTTTCTTGCGACGTTGCAAGTCGATCGCCAAATGAAAAGCGATTCGGTGTAGCCAAGTGTAGAAGGACGACCGCCTTTCAAATTGATCCAGCTTCCGAAAGGCCGTAAGGAACGTTTCCTGTGTAGTGTCTTCTGCGTCGTGACGGTTTCCTAGAACACCCAGCAACGTTGCGTAAATCCTCTGTTGGTAGTTTTCTACGAGAATTTCAAATGATTTGGGATTTCCGGCAACGATACGGTCGATCAACTCAGTCTCCTGATCAGTAGGGGGTGCTGTTTTAACAGACGAATCCATGGTTCAATCGGTTCCCAAATCCTACGGAGCATGCAAAGGAAGTAATTTGCCTGTCATGTATTCTATCAAGGGCTTGGACGAAAGCTTCGCTCCGGTAGCCGACGCGATCAGATCGGTTGGTTTCCGGCAACGCCCATGCCGGTGCACCTTCGCCCGAAGCCATTCTAGCAAGGGACGAAACTCACCTCTCGCAATCATCTCGGCCAAGTTACCCAGCTCAGTTTCGGCAGCCGCCATCAATTGAGCTGCGAAGATATTGCCCAGCGTGTAAGTTGGAAAGTATCCGATCAGCCCGGCTGCCCAGTGAACATCTTGCATCACCCCTTGGCTATCGTTTGGGGGACGGATACCAAGATACGATTCATAGCGATCCGACCAAGCCAGAGGCAGATCGATGCATTGTAGATCGCCGTCGATCAGCTCTCGTTCCAGCTCAAACCTTAGCAAAATGTGCAAATTGTAGGTTGCCTCATCCGCCTCAATTCGGATCAAGCTGGCTTCGACACGATTCAAATCTGCATAGATCGTGTCCACCGCAACGTCGGCTAAACTCGGAAACCACTTTTTGGCATGGGGCAAGCACCATTGCCAAAACTCGTGAGAGCGTCCGATCATATTCTCCCAAAGACGCGATTGCGATTCGTGCACTCCCAGCGAAGCCGCACTTCCCGCTGGCAGCCCAAACCATTCGGTCGGGAGCCCCTGCTCATACATCCCGTGCCCTGCCTCGTGCAGGGTTCCGTAGAGTCCGCTGCTGAACGAGTCTTCGTAGTAGCGTGTCAAGATACGGTGATCGTTAGGACCGAGAGTGGTACAGAAAGGATGGTCGGTTTCATCGAGCCGACCGCGAGGAAACTCGAAACCAATCTGTTCTGCGACCCAACGAGAAAAGCCCTTTTGCTGGGAGATATCAAATCGCCCGGCAATGGATCGGCCATCAGGACCGGATTTCGATTCGGTCAGCTGCCTCACCAAGGGGACCAATTGTTCTCGCAATTCAGCGAAGACCAACGCCACTTCGTCGGTCTTTGCGTCCTCCTCGTATTGATCGAGCAAACTATCATATTTACAAGGATCGCCGCCGGCCAAGATGGCCGCCTCCTCGCGTCTTAGTTTTACGATGCTCTCCAAATACGGAAGGAAGGATGCGAAATCATTCTTGGGTTTGGCTTCCGACCAAACTTGCTGGCCCACGGTTACAGCGTGAGCAATCCGCTTCACCAATGCTTCAGGAAGTTGCACATTCTTGTCGAAGTCCCGCTTGAGTCCGCGTATCGAGGCAGCCACCTGCGTGCCCGGTTGGCCAGCCAGTTCCGAGCCGGAAAGTTCGGTCAGCCAATGCCCCAGCTGCGGGCTGGTCTTGCGCTGATGCACCAACCCGCTCAGGAACGTCACTTGTTCGGCCCGATGCTCGGCAGCGTGCGATGGCAGCCCGGTGCGTTCATCCCATTCTAGCAACGCCAAAGTACTCTCCAGCAGAGTGGTCTCGCGTACGTAGTCGTAAGTCTGCTGAAACACTTGTTGCATGTGACGAGATGCTCCGGATCGAGGCTCTAACGAGGCTCTAAGGTACGAAAAAAAAGTAAACTACTCGACGAACGCCATCGTTCTTGATGGCGTCCTAGCGTTTTGCCCCATGAAATGCTTTCTTGTTGAGCCTGAGGCGCTAGAGGATTTCTTGTAACGCGGCTCGGCTAGCGCCTCAGGCTCAAAATCTCAAATCATTGCAATGCAAAATCTTCAATCGAGTAGTCTTGTGTTGTG
>Ga0105049_10008289_pt1 | contig 12054 bp, 8 predicted proteins | sample MAT06_FD_78087 | JGI IMG/M metagenome (GOLD analysis project Ga0105049, IMG submission 78087) | Freshwater microbial communities from Lake Fryxell liftoff mats and glacier meltwater in Antarctica - MAT-06 | ecosystem: Environmental > Aquatic > Freshwater > Ice > Liftoff microbial mat | place...
CAGAGCATCGACTCCCGCGTTTTCACCACTTCCCATGATCCGAACTAAAGCGACAAGAAAAATAAGGCAGGCCGCAGCAATAATCATTTTTTGTTTTCGAGGCTCTAGTTGCGAGAAGCGATCTTGCAACCCCGTCTTAGCTGCCACTACCGCTGTATCTTCGGTCGCGCCTGAATTTTTGGCCGTTTTAAAATGCTTTTGAAAGAAAAGTCCCGGCAGGTCACCAATTTCGAATCTTTGTTTGTCTAAAAGTTGCGCGCGCTGAACCGCCTGACCACGAATGCGAATTCCATTTCTGCTCTGCAGGTCTTCAAGAAAAATACCTTCGTCGGTGAAAACAAGTTGGGCGTGATAGCGAGATACACTGGGGTGATCGAGCACAATGTCATTGTCGGTAGCGCGACCAAGCTTCACTCTTTCTGATTGCAGCCGATAATCTTTGCCACCAATATTTACCCATGCCTCTATCGAAGTTTTGGTGTTGGTCGCGAATTTTGAAGAAACATCCGTGCTCACATTCGCCATTCCGGCGTTTTAGTGCGCTTAGCGCCAATGCTTATGCACTGTAGAAGAACAAGAGACTTGCAACGTGGCGGCCCTGATTCAAAATCGGCATGCCTCGCACTTGCAAGATTCGATCGGTCGCCGACAAAGCTTTGTCTGTGACCGTGTGGCTTCCACTCAATTCATTCAGAAAAGCCATAAGCTCTGACTGAAGGTGAGTATCTTCCACTGCTTCTGTGATATGCACAGAAACCGGGTTTTCTCGAATCGGTAGAATGTCTCGCAGATACCCAGAAATTGCTAAAACCTGATTATCGGGATCCACGGCCATAACCGCTCGCTCTTCCAACAAAAACACCTGGTCTAGCAAGGTTTGCAAGAAACCTGCCTCACCCCCGCCACCCTCAGCCGTGGCGATAACCCGTTGATTTACTTTAGAAATGAGGCGATTTATTTCTTCAATTAGATCATCAAAGGCCGCAAATGATTGCAATCGCTCTACACTTTGCGCGGTGCCCGTATAGAGAAGGTGAACTTCTTCGGTAAGACCTTGAATTCCCTTTCGAACCCACCACAATAAAACCAAAGCCAAAAGCGCATTAAAAATTAAAACCAAAATAAAAGTTTGAATTCGAATCTGAGAAAACTTTTGAACCGCCCGATTAAATTCTAAAGGCTCAAACAAAATACGAACAAAGCCAACAACCTCAGGCACATTCTGCCCCGACTTTAGTACGCTGACCGGATAAATCACTTCGCAAGTGTCGCCCTCGTTTCCCTGAAGAGATCGAGCGCAGGTATCTTGTCGCTCATGAGTCCGAAGAGCTTCTAAAAACAATTCATCGCGCGCCACATTGGCGCCTACCGGACAAAGCACCGCTCCCTCTTGATTCAATACAAAAGCTTGTTCGACTCCATCTCGACGACCAAAGCCTTCGCACTCGACAAGAACATTTCCGCCAGCCAAAGACATTTTCGATTTTTCGCCCAAATTCTGGGCCGACAATAAAGCGTTCTTTCGCGACTCATCCAAAAATCGATGCTTGGCTTCAGAGCTAAGCGACTGAAAAACAACGAAGTGAAGTATACTGGCGCTCACTGCAAATAAAATAAAAATTCGAATTTTAAAATCTAAAGACTCAAAACTGTTTTTGGCTTTGAATAAAAATTCTTTAGCAAGCGAAGCGCCACTCTCTCGAGGTGTCTTTGAAGTTGAGCCCTCTTCGTCAGACACAGGCGTACCCGCGACGGTCGCCTCTTCTCCACCCTTTGCTTTCTTTAATTGAATTTGAGTGACTCCCAGCATCGATTCAAAAGTAAATCTAAACTCGCCCAGATCTAAATGATCGCCTGGTCTTACCAGCCCCTCGCGGATCTTTTTCTTATTTACACGAAGGCCATTAAAGCTTTTAAGATCGCGAACTCTCCACTGGCCATTTTTAAAAAAAAGCTCGGCATGATTTTTAGAAACCGTCTGCGACGGAAGTAAAATAGCTTGAAGCCCGTCAGCCAATTCTGGGTCCCGACCCAATCGATAGCAAACGCTCTCGTCTAAAGAAAAGTCTTGGCCTAATAAAGGCCCGCCCAAGCAACGGAGCTTAATCATTGGTGCCGCTCCACAAAAGCTCGTCGCCGACCGAAAGATTATCGAGCTTGCAGCCTGAGAATTCTAAAAGATACGGGGCACCCCCCAACAGCAAAGCCCACGGCACCACCATGCGTCCAGGTTGGACGCCTTTAAAAATCTGCCGCACTCGCCCTTGGCGATCGCAAAACACAATATCGATCGGAAAGCGCATGCCCATAGTATGAATGATGGGCAGAAATCCCCAAAGCGCCAAGTCAAACACCGCTACAAAGCTCTCTAACGCAGAGTCATATTTTAAGAGACCTCTCGCACGCTCTTTTGCGGTTAAAAATCTTTCGATATTCAAGGCTAGAACTTCATTTGTGCGTTTGTTTTTCAACATTGTGAATCAGCGCGGTTTAGAGAAGGTTCTGAAAGAGCGGGTTATTATAATAAAGATCGCAGATCACCGGCCCTAGAATAACAATAAACACGGCGGGAAGAATACAAATCACGAGAGGTAAAAGAATTTTCTGACTGGCTTTGGCTCCCTCGCGCTCTGCTTTGGCAAAACGATCTCTTCTTAAAAGATCACTCTGATTTCTTAAAACGCCTCCGATACTTGAGCCCATCTCATCGGCCTGAATCAAAATCGATACAAACGAAGAAATTTGCGTCAGCTCAGTGCGATCGGCCAAGTTTCTAAGCGAATCCGAACGGGCCGTACCCAGCTGAATTTCTTTCAAGACCGTGCTTAACTCTTCTCGCAAGGGCCCCGGCTTCGAAAACTGAATTACTCGAGAAACCGCAGCCATAAAATCCATTCCGGCCTCAACCGAGAGGGTCATCAAATCCATGACATTGGGGAGCTCTCGAATAATCTTCTTCTGCCGCTTCTTTCTGGTCTCGATCACCAAATAGTCGGGAACATAAAAACCGATGGCCAGCGCCATGACCGCAACCGGCAAACTCATCTCTCCACCGGACTGCAAATAGAATAAAAAAGTAAAAACTAAGGCAACCGCAGACGCACAAACCTTCAATCCCACAAACTCATCGGCATCAAACTGATCCGATAGCCCGGCAACGATAAATTGCTTTCTTTTCTTCGCTCGATAAAGCGGCATTTTTATCTGCTGAATTCTAGGCACCATCGCAATATAGAAAGGCGACAAAAACTTGAGCGACCAATGGCGAAAAACCCGATTCGCGCTTTCTACCCCCAAGCGCTGTTGGGCAGCCAATAGCTCTTGATCCGGAAAAATCAATTTCACGGCATTAAAAACGAAGAATCCGATACACACCATCCCCAAGAGCTGAAAACTCAAAGAGAGCACACTATCAAAGGTCATAACCGAATGATTATAACGCAGCCTCGCGCTGAATATAAGACAGTCTCGATAAGTTGTCGGACTTGTTGACAATCGCGTCGTCTGATGAGCGTCTATAGGTTTGAGTCATGGAGAAATCAGTTAAAATTATCGGGGCGAGGCAGAACAATCTTAAGAACCTCACCCTTGAAATTCCCCTCGAAAAAATGGTCTGCATTACTGGGCCCAGTGGCTCGGGCAAAAGCAGCCTTGCCTTTGATACTTTGTATGCCGAGGGCTACCGCCGCTATGTTGAATCTCTAAGTACTTATGCCCGACAGTTTTTTGAGAAAGTGCCAAAGCCCGAAGTCGATACGATTGAAAACGTGTGCCCCTCTATCGCACTCCAACAAAAGAATCCCATTAAAAACTCTCGGTCTACGGTCGGCACCTCCACCGAAGTTTATGATTATGTTCGACTGATGTTTTCAAAGATCGCCGAAGTTTTTTGCCCCAATGGCCACGGCAAGATCTCTTCTGATACTCCACAATCAAGTGCCGACTCGATACTCACTCTATTAAACGGAGAAAAAGATCGTGGCTATCTTGGATTCTTTCTGCCCGACGCCGTCGCGGCCGATTCTCTTTTAGAACAAGGTTTTCTGCGCCGCTTAAAATCTGAAAAAGACCCTGAGGCTCAAGAGCTAGACTCAGAGCGTGGCAAAACTTTGGCGGCAGGCACTCTTATCGTTCTTGACCGCTTGGTCGTTGGCGCAGAAGACCGATTTCGATTGATCGAATCTTTTGAATCGAGCTTTCGCCAGGGCAAGGGCGAAGCTTTTATCTATTTAGTAGAGCGAAATAAAATTTTTCGATTCAGCTCTCAAGACTCTTGTTCTGAGTGCGCAACTGCCGTACCCCGAAAGTCTCCCTTGTTATTTTCTTTCAATTCTCCGCTGGGGGCGTGCCCAAACTGCAAGGGCTTTGGCAATACTTTAGAATACGATGAGAGCCTGCTTATTCCTCGCGCTCGACTTAGCTTAGAGCGAGGCGCAGTAGATCCTTTCACTAAAAAAATGATGTCAAAAGGCAAGAAGAAGCTCTTCGACTTTTTAGAGTCTGAAGGGATCCCAAAAAATATTCCTTATACCGAATTAAGTGCCGCCCATAAAAAAATGATTCTTAACGGCAAAGGCAAATATAAGGGCGTGGTCGGCGCCTTCGTAGCCATGGAAGATAAAAAATATAAGCTCCATGTACGGGTTTTCTTGCGTCGCTACCAAGCCAGCATCCTTTGCAAGCTTTGTAAGGGGGCAAGGCTTCGCCCTGAAGCTCTTTATTTCAAAATTAAAGATCATACTATTTTTGATCTTTGCACTATGCCCCTAGGTCAAATTGAAAAATGGTTTCAAAAACTGAAACTAAAAGAGAGTGACGGCAAGATTGTCCAAGAAATCATGCGCCAGATTATTAGTCGCACTCACTTTTTAAATCGGATGGGTCTTCATTATTTAAATCTTCACCGCCTCTCTAAATCACTATCAGGGGGCGAGTCTCAACGTATCGCTCTGGCCAATCAGTTGGGAGCCGAACTCTCGGGTACGCTTTATGTCTTAGATGAGCCCAGCATTGGTCTTCACGCGATCGATCGCGATCGGCTACTGGACTCTCTGCGAGAGCTCGTCGATCGGGGCAATTCGGTGGTGGTGGTCGAGCACGATATCGACACCGTAAAGAAGGCTGATCAGATTATTGAGATGGGGCCAAAGAGCGGCCATGAAGGCGGACAAATTATTTTTCAAGGCGATCAAGAAAGCTTTGCCAAGTCTGATACCTTAACCGCAGATTTTGCGATGGGCAGGCGCCATATTGCAGTGCCCACTGATCGCCGAGAAGGCACGACTCCGTGGCTCAGCATTCAAGGGGCGACAGAAAACAACCTCAATGATGTCAGTCTTCGACTACCCCTCAACCGACTGATTGGGATCTCCGGAGTTTCAGGGAGCGGAAAGAGCACTTTAATTAGACAAACTTTGTTTAATGCTCTGGATCGCCTCTTTAATCAATCGACCGAATCTATTGGGCGCTTTAAAAAACTTTTCGGCTCCGACCGATTAAAGGGCGTGGTTCTTCTTGATCAATCCCCCATCGGCCGCACTTCCCGCAGTATTCCTCTATCGGTCATTGGAGCTTACGACGAAGTTCGACAGATTTTCGCCGAGGTGGCCGAACAACGAGGCCGAGCTTGGGGACCAGGGCATTTTTCTTTCAACGTTACGGGGGGCAGGTGCGAAACCTGTAAGGGCGAAGGATTCGTTACGACCGAGATGTACTTCTTAGACGACTTAAAACTCCTTTGTGAGGATTGCGGCGGAAAAAGATTTAAGAAAGAGGTTTTAGATTTAAAATATCGTGGCAAGAATATTCATGATATTTTTCAAATGACAGTTTCAAACGCTAAAGCGTTTTTCTCGGATCGAAGAAGCTTGATCTTAAAGTTTCAACAACTCGAACGGGTGGGTTTAGGATATTTGCAGTTGGGTCAACCCAGTCAGTCGCTGTCCGGAGGAGAGTCTCAGCGTCTAAAGATCGCGACCGAGATTTTTAATGTTAAGAAGAAGCAGCACCTCTATATATTAGATGAACCCACCACAGGGCTGCACGTGAGTGAAATCGAGATTTTGATCAGCCTGCTCCAAGACTTGGTCGACGCCGGCAATACGGTAGTGGTGATTGAACATCAGCTAGACGTTTTGAAGTGCGTGGATTGGTTGGTCGATTTGGGTCCGGGGGCTGGCGTCGAGGGCGGAAGCATCGTGGGCGAGGGAACGCCCGAAGAAGTCGCCCGCCTCAACACTCCAACCGGTGGCGCAATGAAGGCAGTACTCTTAGCCGCTAAATCTTCTTCGTCCATTGTATCCAGAGTAGGCCTCTAGATTTTCCGTCAAACGAGTGGTGCCCTAAACCTTCGAAGCAAACCGAACCCGAAACATCTTTTGGAATTTGAAAAACTTTTTTCTGTAGCGTCGCGACTTTTCCGTAGCCCTGACATTCGACGCATGAATCTTTTATTTCATAACCCAAGCCATGACAGGTTTCGCAGGTTTTCTTCCAACGAAACGAAGCGCCTCTTTGAATTAGCTGATAACCCAAGCCCCGACACGGGCCGCACTGAATTTTCTTGATTCCCGGATTGCCGCCCCTGCCGCGACACTTCGTGCAAAGCTCTTCTACGCTCCAAGTAACCTCTTGTTGATCACCCGGCTTCTTTCGCGTTTCGATCACGGCGACAATTCGCTGGTCTAGCTTTTCAATTCGAGTAGCAACCTCCGCAGGGACGGGGTTAGGAGAGCTGTTTTTTACCTTCAAGTAAGAATTCAACAGCGAATTTGATTTGGCGCTCGATAAATTGCCACGAATTTTTTCGATTCTCGTTTGAGATCGAAGTTGCTCATAGGCCTCTTGAACCTTAGAAAACTCATCGGCCCGGTTGGGGGCTATGTCGGGATGAAAAAGGCGAGCGAGTTTCTTATAAGCCTTTCTGACCTCTTCGAGGTTGGCATCTCGCTCTAATCCCAAATCGCCAAAGTAGTCGCGCATGAATTTCATTTTACTCCGGCTTGGCTTGAATTAGGCTAAAAATCAGTGATTTTAGGACTTGATCAAGGCACCACCAGTACCCGAGCGGTTCTCTTAAATGAGAAAGGCCGACTTCTGGGCTCTTTTAGCTCTAGCGTGCCGCAGCATTTTCCCCAGCCCGGCTGGGTCGAGCACGATCCAGAAGAGATTTGGCAGAGTGTCGGCACAGCCGTCAGAGGCGCGCTTACTAAGCTTGGTCGAAGTGCTAAAGAGATTCAATGCATTGGGCTAACAAACCAACGAGAAACCGTCAGCCTTTTCGAAAATCGAAAAGCTCTGCATCGATTTATCGTTTGGCAAGATCGACGAACAGCGGACGACTGCAAAAAATTAATTAAGTATGCCGCGAAGATTCAAAAAATTTCAGGAACCCCCATTGATCCTTATTTTTCATCTACCAAGATCAAATGGCTTTTAAAAAAGCTCGGGATCCGTCGTCCTTCTTCTGGTCTTCGTTTTCGTACTATCGATAGTTTTTTGTTTGAGAATCTTTGCGGCGTCGATGCCACTGAGGCAACCAACGCTCATCGCACACAGCTGCTTGATCTTGAAAAACTAGAATGGAGCTCAAGCCTTTTAGACCTTTTTGATATCCCAAAAAGTCTTTGCCCACCGATTGTTTCTAGCGATGGAATTTCTTTTAAAACGAGGGGCTGCAATTTTCTTCCCGATGGAATCCCCGTCACAGCCGCCTTGGGCGACCAACAGGCGGCTCTCTTTGGTCAGCTCGGTTGGCAAAAAGGCTCAGGTAAAATCACTTTCGGAACCGGCTCTTTTATTTTAGTTCACACTGGCAATCGACCACTTCGATCTAAACAAAAACTAGTGAGCACACTCGCGCGAGTCAGAAAAGACGGCACTGCTGAGTACGCGCTCGAAGGGAGTGTTTTTATTTCGGGTGCCTGGATCCAATTTTTAAGAGATCAGCTGAAGCTCATTTCGTCGTCCGATGAAATCGAAAATCTAGCGCGAGAATGCGAGAACTCCGAGGGGGTGATGGTCTTTCCGGGCTTAAGCGGATTCGGCGCGCCTTTTTGGAAGCCCGAAGCGAGAGGCGGCATACTCGGACTCACTCGAGGATCAACCCGTGCGAACTTAGCTCGGGCCTCACTCGAGGCCCTGGCCTTTCAAAACTATGCTCTCATTGAATCAATTCAAAAAGATTCTCCGGGCCTTCGAATGAAAGAATGGAAGGTCGACGGCGGGGCGGTTAAAGACAATCTGCTTTTGCAAATTCAAAGCGACCTTTTGATGGTGCCTATTATTCGTCCGCAGAACCTAGAGGCAACGGGAACCGGCGCGGCTCTTTTGGCAGCATATTCTCACGGGCTCTTATCGCTTGATGACATCCGAAAACAGTGGCAACTCGATCGCCAGTTTGAACCCCAGTCGAAGAGCTCAAGGGTTTTGCGAACTCAATACAAAAACTGGCGGAAGACCTTAGAGCAGATCTTCTGAGCTCTTCATGCAGGGTAAATCTTTTAAGACTTCTTTAAAGCTTTCTTCAAAAGAATCTTGAAATCGATTCTGAAAGATTTCTCGATAGACCCACTGTCGATCGAGAGTCTCCAGCGCGACATTTACCGGATAAGTACCATCCTCCGGGAGCCCACTCTCTTTGCCCGTGATGCTCGACCACAGATTCTTAAATCTATCGGTCCAGTATTCTCCGATGCCGTCTCGGGAGTAATATCCAAAGACTTGTTGGCTTTCATTCACACTCCAAAGCTTTCGACTAAGGCTCACGGCGGACTCGCATTTTTCTTCTTGGCGGCCGCTCGAATTCAACATTCGAAGAATCGAAACATGAGACTGGACTAACATTCCAATCAAAGAAGCATAGCCCTCTTCGAGCGCAATGGCGGCTTTTTCATCGGACAGCTCGCGATAAAGCTGTTTTGGTCGAGTAAGCATCCAGCGATTTTGAATCCTTAAGGCGGGCGCCTTTCGTACATAATTTTGCAAATAAGAATGAAAAGACTCGTGAGCAAGCGTGGCTAGATAATTGGGATGAATCTTCGCGAGTTCTTTAAGACGGCCCCCTCCATCGCTTAGATTGTCGTTTAAATACATAATATTTCTTAGCGGTCGATATTGGTCGACACCGTCCTCGTTAAACTTAATTCGGGATACCGACCGCAAGCCCAGCGCCCAAAAATTCAATGAATAGATCGGCGCCTCTCGGCGAACACTTTGGATGAATTGCTCAGACTGCCAAGATTGCGCTCCAAGTGATTGGACAATAAAAAACCCTGTCAGGCCCAAAAGACCTGCTCGAAAAACTCTACGACTTAATAAAATCATTCCCCAGAAACTCCCCCGATTACAGAACCTATTTCTAGTTTTAAGGTCCCCACCTTAAAACTTTCCCCAGCTTTCATTACAGATATAGAATGGCCCCTAGGTCAATATGATTCGCGCTTCTTCAAAAGTTCATACGCAACCGGGAATAGATTCACTCGAAGTTTTTATTAAAAAGAATCGGTTAAACAAAAAAAGTTTTGGCGTATTGTGTCACCCCTCATCAATCACCTCGAATCGAGAACACCTTGCTACGCTGGTTGAGCGAACAGCAAATCTTAAAAGTCTTTTCGGACCGCAACATGGCATCTATGGCGAGACGCAAGACAATATGATTGAGTGGCAAGACACTCGAGATCTTCAGGGGCGCGCAATTCACTCCCTGTACGGGGTCAATCGCAAGCCCACTTATGAGTCTCTTAAGGGCCTCGACTATATGGTTGTCGATCTCTTCGACGTCGGCGCCCGCTACTACACTTTTATTTACACTCTCTCTTATATGATGGAGGCCTGCGGCGAACTCGGCGTTGAGGTTATTATTTGCGATCGACCTAATCCGCTGGGCGGAGACTTCATTGAAGGCCCCCTTCTCGATCTCAATTATAAATCCTTCGTCGGCCTACATCCTCTTCCGGTTTGTCATGGGATGACAGTTGCCGAACTCGGTCTTTATTTTCAGCAGTTTCATTCTAAGCCCGCCAAAGTTCACATTTTAAAAATGAAATCTTGGAAGCGGTCCCAGCTTTATCCACAAACCGGAGCCGAGTGGTTACTTCCGTCTCCTAATATGCCCACGTTTGAGACCGCAGTGGTTTATCCAGGCATGTGCCTTCTCGAGGCAACTAGTCTTTCTGAAGGCCGAGGCACCACCCGCCCATTCGAGCTGATTGGGGCACCCTTTTTTAAGTGGAATGAAATCGAAAAAGAGTACCTTCGGGTTTGTAAGGCGCTAAAACTTAAGCCTGTTCATTTTCATCGACAGGGCTTTATTCCCACTTTTCATAAATTTAAGGGCGAACTTTGCTATGGGGCGATTCAAATTCCACCTGCCAGGTTTTACCCCCTTCGTCATATGGTCGTCCTTCTCTGGATTTTTCGTAAGCTCTATAAAAACCAGTGGTCTTGGAAGGAGCCCCCCTACGAATATGAGTACGAGAAACTGCCGATCGATATTTTGGCCGGGGGCCCGCAAATGCGCGAAACTATTGATGCTGGCCTTTCTTTAAAATCCCTCTTTCAAACATGGCAAGCGGACGAAAAGACCTTTAGAAAGCTTCGTAAGACTTATTTGCTATATAAATAGGTTAGAAACCAACCAGACGTCTTGAGTGAACCGTGGATTTAAAGAAATTAGAACAGAAAACTCTTCGCGTTGGCGGGCTAGAAGGCTCGTCTCTTAATTATTTTATTGCGAATCATTTTGAGCGCGCGCTCGTGGTCTATCCCCACAGCACGAACCTCGTTGAAGAGCGACGGGCTCTCGAATTTTTTGCCGGAAGCGAATCCAGTGTCGCTCACTTTCCGGCCTTCGAAAGTATTTACGATGCAGTTCGAGAAGATCCCCGCATTACTTTTGAGCGATTACAGCTCCAGTGCCACCTCGCTTTGGGCAAGCGTTCGCCGCATTTTATTTTAACCAATGAAGTAGCGCTCTCTCAAAAAACTCTAAAAGCCTCAGCTCTCGAAAAAGCCATGATTCATTTTAAGAGGTCTGACTTTGTCGATCGCGACGATTTTGTGATCCGCCTCCAAGCTGCCGGCTATGTCCGAGACGAGCTGGCCGATGATCATGGGACTTTTAGCGTGCGCGGCCTTTTGATTGATATCTTTCCGCCGAACGAAAAAAACCCGCTGCGATTAGAGTTTTTCGGCGACGAAGTAATTTCTATTCGAGCCTTTGATTCTGAAACTCAAAGAAGCCTTGAAGAGCGCGAAGAGCTGGTTATTCCTCCATGCCGTGAGTTAATTCTCTCGGGAGGTCGGCTACTGACTTTCAGAAAGAATCTTAAAGACTATGGAGATGCTCGAAATATCGCCCGCGAAGATCGAGAAAGTATTTTGGTACAACTCGAAAATCATCGCGAGTTGGTGGAGTCTCGAACTCTCCTGCCAGCTCTAGGCGAAGATCTCGTCACGCTCGAAGACTATCTTCCCAAGAAACTTCCGATAATCTTTGTAAATCGAAACACAGGCAATGATGAGCTCGATCGCTTTTGGATTAGCGAAGACCATGACTTCTCTGAACTCCAGCGTTTGGCTTATGGGCCCAACGAGTTGCGACAAAAATGGAATTGGAACGATTACCAAGAACAACACGAAGTCTCTTCGTTGATTGATCCCGTCGCCACAAACTATCAGACCGCGAGTCTTTCTACTTTAAGGCCAAAAATTTTAGGGTCAAAAAGCTTAGAGCCCCTCTTTCAAAAAATTCGTGAGGCCCAAGAAAAGGACTTTGGAATTCATCTCGTTCTAAATAATACCAAGCGAAAAGAGGCCCTCCAAGAAAGCCTCGACACTGCCGGCGTCGAAACGCTGACCAAGGTCGAGTGGCATTCTGGCCCTTTATTCTCGGGCTTTGAGTCCGCAAGCCTAAGAAAAATCTACATTACAGAGCGAGATGTTTTTGGAACAAAATCCTCCGCTCGGAGCACGGGCAAGCGAGTTTCTGCCAAGGATTACTTGCGTGAGTTTTCTGATCTGCAAAACGGTGATTTCGTAGTCCACGAAGAACAC
>Ga0105049_10008290_pt1 | contig 12054 bp, 9 predicted proteins | sample MAT06_FD_78087 | JGI IMG/M metagenome (GOLD analysis project Ga0105049, IMG submission 78087) | Freshwater microbial communities from Lake Fryxell liftoff mats and glacier meltwater in Antarctica - MAT-06 | ecosystem: Environmental > Aquatic > Freshwater > Ice > Liftoff microbial mat | place...
AAGTTAGCGAAGGAGAGTTTACCCAACGTGTAGAGGTCGGCCAATTGGCTGCCGGTATGTACCAGTTGGAGGTTCGCTCGGATGCTGGTTTGCGGACGCAAAAGTTTGTGGTGCAACGTTAAAACAGCAGTTAAAAAAAGGAAACGCCGCTTTGGATCATCAGGATCTAAAGCGGCGTTCGCATAAAAGAGCTTGTCTAGTACGCAGAGTCAATTCACCGAAAACGCAGGAACAAACGCATGGTCTGCATTGTAAAAAGTGAGTTCACTCACCCGTACTTTCATATAGCGGGTAAGGGGCAGGCGGTGCACCATTTCCATGAGATCGGCCTCAGATGCTGCGGCAAATACTACCCAAAGCTTGGAGTTTTCCAAGGAAAGGGCATAGTTGAGAATTTTTCCCTCATTTAGCAGCCGATTTACCATACTGCGCTGCTCTGGAATTTTGTTGACAAATTCCTCGGGGAGATCGGTGGGCAGTGTGAAGTCCACCATGTATTGCGTCAGGTTGTTGTCCATAGATCTGTGGTACAAAGATTTGGAATTGCGAGGTAAAAATGGGTGAATTATTTCTAGTACATCAACGTTCAAAAACCGTGCAAATTTTATAAATTTTTATCGAAACTGCCAAGCCGTCAGGCATACTTAACAAAAAGAAAACCCTGTGACCAAACAGATCACAGGGTTTTCTTGCTGAAATGAATGCTTCCGGTTGCTAAAACAGTCAATTATTTCAACTGCTTTTCACAAATCGCAGGGTTTCTGACTGTCCTCCGACTTCTAGTTTTAAGAAATAAATGCCTGAAAGAAACTGGTCTAGCAGGAAAGTCGCCGTGTTTCCATGGATTTCTTGCATCCAAACCACTTGCCCGGTAGCGTTGAAGATTTTGCAATGCACGGTTTCGTTCGGGTTCCAATTTCCTTGCAATTGAATCCGTTCTGTGGCAGGATTGGGTGAAATGTAGACCTTGGCAAAAGACAGAATGGCCGCACGGGGTTTGCTCGCAGCCGGGGACTGGGGTTGCAGAAAACCTTGCGTGATTTGTTGGAGTATGCCGCTGGAAGTGCTCTCGATGGTGGTCACGTTCGACATCTCCCCGATCGAATAATCGAGCTGGTATCCGCCATCAAATTCCACGGAGCCAAATCCACTGTTGATGGCTGTTTGTGCACAAAGACAGCCAACCAACATGGTTTGGGCGATCATAGTTAAAAGGAAGTATTTCATAAGTTTAGGTTTAAAAAGTTTTTGGTGCTTTGTTTCTGACATCCTCACTTTTTTGCCTCTAATTTTGCCAGCCTGGCCATCAAATCGGCATTGTTTTTTTCCAGTTTTTCCAGCCGGGCTTCTTGTTCCTGAATGGCTTTCAAGGCCACCACACTCAATCCGGCATAATCTACGGAGCGAACTTCATTGCCTTGGCGGTCTTGGCCAACGGTCACGAATTCGGGGAAAACCACTTCTAGTTCCTGTGCGATCACGCCGCTATGCCTTGCCCCAGAAGCATCTTGCTCCGTCTGATAAGATACTAGATTTAGTTTTTTTACCGCTGCCATAATCTGATTTAAAGGGCGAATGTCGTGTTTGAATTTTCGATCAGAAAAAGGAGAGTAAGCGCCGGTTACGGGATTGAACTGCCCTACGTAATTATTGGCGGAATAGAGTTGAAGGTTTTGTTTGTCAGGGGTGCTGCCATTGGATAAATACAGTTCCCAGGTGCTGTTCAGGTTGCCATCTTTGGAAAGCGCGAAGCCAAAGTTGCCGTTTTGCTGAATTTTCATCGCATAGGCACCAGCATCATCAGAACCCACAGCCATGCGGCCTTGGTTGTCAAATGACATCAGCGACCGGAGGTATGCCCCACTGGCCGAATGTGCGAAGGCATAATTTAGATGCAATTTCGGGATATCTCCACCGAAGCCTGTAAATCCAAACGACTGTGTTTCTGCACCTCCAATTTTGTCAAAAGTGAGCATTGGTTGCGTAGATTTTACCGACAACTGGCTGAAAGTGGATCTTCCCGAGACTTCAAGCTGATCTGTAATCTCTACATCACCTTCAAATCGGCCTGCTTTTCCGGTAGTGGAACGGGCAATAATACCATGTTCGCCGCCTTCAAACTCGCCGCCAACACCACCAATACCATCACCGCCCGTTATGATTGCTTTGCCGCGAATAGCCGCTGGATCGGAGTGAAATAGACCGGCATTTGCAATAATCTCTGCTTTGATCGCAGAAGCGTCTAGGCTGAGGTTTTGGGTGGTGAAATACGCCCCCGTCAGCTTGTCATGCGCATCAACGATCAAGGCAGATTGCAACAGCTCAGGCGCATAAAACATGCAGCAAGGATCGTATGGGGTAATAATTACGGTATTTTCGTTTGAATTGATGATGGTACCCGGGTTGTTGATGTTTTCAATCCAGTTCAGTCCGCCAACGACCTTATCGCAGGTAGCAGCATGAAGCGCGTAAGGCACACTGAGCAAGCGGGTAGGAGTACCCACCGGAAGATAATTTGTCCCGCCAGTCATATCTAGGGCAATTTCTAAATGATATTGGCCGGATTCAGCCCAATTGATCGTTGCAAAAGGCGCCCAGGAGGGCCGGGATTCACCGAGGCCGACTTTTGCACTAAATAAGCCGAAATCGCTGGTCATAAGTACTTGGCGCTCTTGATAAACAGTACTCCATGTATCATCAGCGCTGTGGAATGAAATGTTGAAAAGGACGGCAATGGTCCGATTGGCAATGGGTGCGCCTGTTGCGTCACGCGCAGCACCTTGGTAGTTAAATGCCTGTGGAGTTTGGGCGAATATTCCTGCGGATGCTCCAAAGAGGCAAAGGGTAACAAGCAGTGATTTGATCATTTGTTTCATTGTGTTGAATTGGTTAGAAGTGTATTGTTAGTGTTTTGCCTTTTATGTGTTTTCGACTGCGAAGTCCGCGAACAGTAGCCCCATATTTTTGAAAAAAAAAGCCCTGTGCCGACTCGCGACACAGGGCTTTTTAAAGTATGGTGCTCTGGAAATGAATTAGTAATTCACACCAAGTGCTTTCAATGTCTCCAAGTCAAGATTACCTACTGGGAGGTTCTTATCTTTTTGGAACTTCGTGAGGGCCGCTTTTGTGCGAGCACCCATGATATTGTCGGATGGGCCTGGTTCATAGCCAGCTTTAGTCAAGGCAGACTGAATTTGGCGGATGGTGTAGCCCGTTACTTTTTCGCCGCAGAGTACTTCGCGCCACTCTGTGAAGCCGCCTGGTTTTACCAATTTACGCTTGGTAACTGTAGCCGTTTCAGCAGGGATGTCTTCTGTGCGGGTAGTAGCTGCAGTTTTAACTACACGATTGGTGACCAGTTGTGTTAAAGCTGGCACGTCCTCTTCGCGGGAAGTCGCAGGTGATTTCACCACTTGCTTGGTGAGTGCAGCGTATTCAGCAGGAATCGCCTCTTCGCGGGAAGAAGCAGGCGTTTTGATCACCTGCTTTTTCACGGTTGCGTATTCAGCCGGGATGGTTTCTTCACGAGTGGAGGCAGCAGTTTTCACTTTGCGTACCGTCATGGTTTTGAATTCAGCCGGGATAATTTCTTCCCGTGTGGTAGCAGGGGTTGATACGTTGCGAATGCTACGCGTACCCATTTTTGCAGCCACTTCTGTGGTTTTGGTGCAACCTGCATCAGAAACACCAGAAGCATCACAACCTTTGTTGACACGCTTGGTGATGGTTTGGTATTCTGCAGGAGTTTCAACCAAACACCACACGAGGCAATCATCCGGGTTAGCACTCAGGCAGTTGGCATCCGCGCGTTTTTTTACCCATTTGGTAGCAGCAGGCTTGGTTTCGATGCGCTCAGTAACGGTCTCGTAGCGCGGCTGAAGCACATCGATTTTAGTGTAAGCAGGCTCCAGTACATACGATTCAGAAACTGTTTGGTACACTGCAGGCACTTCAATAAGGCGTTTGCTTTCTGCCTTGATTTGTACGCGCTCCGTTGCGTTTTCGTACTCGGCAGGTACTGCCGTGAGGCGCTTCGCTTCGGTTTTGATTTGCACCCGCTCCTCGATGGTTTCGTATACCGCAGGAATGGTCACAATGCGTTTGCTGGCTGCTTTGACCAACACTTGCTCCGTTTCAGTAGCATAAACAGCAGGCATAGCAATAATACGCTTGCTGCCAGCTTTTACTGTGATGGTTTCTGTTTTATTTTCGTACACCGCTGGAACCGCGATCGTGCGCTTGCCTGCAGGCTTGATGGTCACTTGTTCGGTGACTGTTTCGTACTGATCTGCGATAAGGCATTTTGCATAGCACTTACCGGGTTGAGCATTCGGAGGTGCATCTTGAGCAGAAACTGCCATGGCAAAACCGAGAAAAAGAAAAGAAAGGAGGAAATGAATTTTTCCCATGATGAGAATGAGTTAGTTAACTATTTAAATTGTTCGTTTTGTTCGTTTTGTCTGATTTTGGGCCTTTCAGCCGTACACTTTTTTATTTTGAAAATTTGCGCGTTCAAATTGTTTGTCATTCTGAATGTAGTGAAGAATCTGAGGCCGAAGGCCGAAGCTTTTTCTTCTAAATTTTAGGCCTTCGGCCTCAGATTCTTCACTACGTTCAGAATGACAAGCCGCAAAAAAGAAGTATACGGCTGGAAAATTTTGGGCAAAAGTAAAAGTATAAACCTTAAATTTTGACGTTTTACTGTGAAATTTTAATCAATTTTGTTGAAAATTACCCGATTTTCTTGGGATAACAGATAAAATGTTTTGTAACCAATTGAGTGTAAAGGGGTACATCGGAACATTGATCGATCGGCAATACTGATCCATTTTTAAAAACAATTTTGATCTGCTCTTTAGAATCGTCGTAAGCGCGGTTGCTTTCAGAACCCGTGTAAACAAGATGTTCAATAATGGCATCCGGTCCCATATTGATCGCTACTTTTTGCCGTATGGATTGAGCGTATGCGGCTTCGATGGGCTCGTTGTGCCACTCTAATCTGAACAACTGCCGGTCTAGCAAGCCCTTGGACAGAAAGGAAAGCGTAAAGTCACTTGCTTCTGACCAATATTTAATGGCCACGGTTACATCATGGTCATCCAGACGGGCAAAATGTGATAACAGTTCGGTAGGCTCGGATGCTTCGCTGGGCTTCCAATTCAGAAACCAGCCCAAATGACGCGGCATTTCGAGTTCTTCCCCGGCAAGGCTGAGTTCGCGGGCACGACGCAAAGCATGGATGAGCATTTTTTCAGCAGATACGCCAGTTTTGTGCAAATACACCTGCCAATACATTAAGCGTCGAGCGATGAGGAACTTCTCAATGCTGTAAATCCCCTTTTCTTCCACCACCAACTCACCGTCATGAATATCCAGCATCGTAATAATGCGATCATAACTGATTACCCCCTCGCTGACCCCTGTAAAAAAACTGTCTCGGCTGAGGTAGTCCATGCGATCCATATCCAGTTGGCCTGACACGAGCTGATGGAGGAATTTCTTGGGATAAGCGTCTCGAAAGATCTTGATTGCCAGTGCCAAACGACCCTCAAACTGACGGTTGAGGTCTTCCATAAAAAGGGAAGAAAGATCCTCATGGTGCATATCAGCCAAAGTATGCTCCAAAGCATGCGAGAATGGACCATGGCCAATATCGTGCAAAAGAATGGCGATATAAGCACCCTCAGCTTCTTCAACGGTGATGTTTGCGCCTTTTTGACGAAGCGTTTCAATGGCTTGTTGCATCAAGTGCAAAGCGCCAATGGCATGGTGAAAACGAGTATGTAAGGCTCCCGGATAGACGTAGGAGGTGAGGCCGAGTTGCCGAATACGCCGCAATCGCTGGAAATAAGGATGGTCAATTAGCTCCAGCAAAATGCCGTGTGGCACGGATACAAAGCCGTAGACCGGGTCGTTGAAGATTTTTTTGCGGGGAGTCATTTTTTAGCTCGTTTTGACTTGTTTTATACTTGCTCCTCCTCCCCCAAGCTCGGTATTCCTACATCCTTAAACCCGTTTTCCATCAAATATTCTCGCCATTTCTCCTGTCGGTCGAGCGTGCCGTGTACCAGCCATAGCTTTTTCACCGACTGTTTTTGATTGGCAATCATGGCAAGCATTTCCACCCGGTCGCCATGGGCGGAGAAGGAATCCATGGTTTCTATGTCGGCTTTTACTTCAAGGTTTTTGCCAAAAAGGGAAATGTTTCTCGCACCCGAGCGGAGCGCGCCGCCAAGCGTATTGGGCGCGCAGTAACCTACAATTAGAATGGTGTTTCGCTCGTGTTCGATGTTGTTTGCAACGTGGTGGCGAATGCGTCCTGCATTCATCATGCCAGAGGCAGAAATGATGATGCAGGGCTCAGGCGAATCATTGAGCTGTTTGGAGGCTTCGGTGTCGCGTATATAAATCAAACCATTGAAGCCGAATGGATTATCATCTTCGGTCATGTAGCGGTGAAGATCAGAATCGAAGCACTCCGGGTGATTGACAAAAACCTCTGTGGCATTAACCGAAAGGGGACTGTCTACATAAACGGGTATTTGTGGCAACTTTCCGGCATGCTGAAGCTTGTCGAGCATATATACGATTTCCTGCGTGCGCCCTACAGAGAAAGCCGGGATGATGACTTTACCTCCTTTGTCTTCACAGGTGTGGCGAATGATTTCCGCAAAATGATTCACCTCGGAAGGGGCAGATTCATGCTCCCGGTCGCCATAAGTGCTTTCGCAGATCAGATAATCTACTTCGGGCATCGGCATTGGGTCGCCGAGAATGGGTCGATTTGGACGGCCAATGTCGCCTGTAAAACCCAAACGCATGGTTTTGCCGTCTTCCTCAATTTCGAGTGTCACACTTGCGCTGCCAAGAATATGGCCTGCATCGCGGTAAATCACGCGTACATCTTCATGAATATGGAAGGTTTGCTCGTAATTGAAACTCACAAACTGCCGCATAACCTGCTGAACATCTTCTACGGTATAGAGCGGTTTTCTTTCCAATTCGCCCTCCTTTCGGTGCTTTCTGTTGTGGTAATCAGCATCCCCTTCCTGGATTTTGGCACTGTCCAAAAGCATGAGGGCGCAGAGGTCGCGGGTGGCATTTGTGGCATATATTTTTCCGCGAAAACCATCACCCACAAGTTTGGGTACCCGCCCCGTGTGGTCAATGTGTGCATGGCTCAGAATCAGACAATCAATCTCTTTGGGATCAAAAAGCCATTTTTCGTTAAAACCAGTGATTGGATTGTTATCGCTAGCCCGGCCATCGTCGTCGCCGCCCTGATACAGGCCACAGTCGAGGAGGATCTTAAAACCATTGTTGAGTGTAAGGAGGTGGCAGGAGCCTGTGACTTCGCGGGCTGCGCCGCAGAATTTTACTTTCATAATTTTTATTGCTGCGCAAATTTCGCAATTTGTTTTTGAAAGGAGGGGGGTAATGTTGACTTACAGGGAACTTTCCCTCCAAACCTTTCGTTTCTTTGCCCCTTAATTATGGAACAACAAAAATTCGCAATTGACAAAGAAAGACTTGGCGAGCGACGGGCGGCGCTGGAAATTTTGCGGGTGCGGCTCAAGCAGGATTTCGTCGGAATCGATGAGATCATCGACAGCCTGCTCGACTACATCCAGGTCTGGTATCTGATGCCTGAGGTGCTTACACGCCCTATTATCGTTTGCCTTTGGGGTATGACGGGGGTGGGCAAAACCGACCTGGTACGCCGGCTCGTGCAACACCTTGATTTTCAAGAGCGTTTTGCAGAAGTTGAGTTGGGTAATACGGACCAAACGACTTATTTCAGCAGCGTAAATGCCATCCTGAAATCTAATGGATTGGTGGATAGCCGCCCGGCCATTGTACTTTTTGACGAGATTCAGCGCTTCTATACCATTGAGCCGGATGGGTCGCCAGTGCAGGTTACCAAGTTCAATGACTTCTGGGAATTGCTCTCTGATGGTCGCCTGGCCAAGCGCGAAAAAGAAGATTTCGACTACTATATCTCTGATTTCATGTTCAACCAACGGCAGCGCAACCGCCGCCCGCCGGGAGAACCTGTGCCTCCCGAAGATCCCCTGCAAGACACCGTAGGCATCTGGGAAGCCCGAAATTTAAAAAAAATGTTGGAATTGGAAGAAGACGTGCTGGATATCGCAGATATGAGTAAAAAACAGATGCTCGACATCATTATCGAAGCTAAGAGCCGTCGGCGTGTGTTTGAACCCATTGATTATTCTCAAATGCTGATCCTGATCAGTGGCAACCTGGACGAGGCATTTCAAATGGCCACCCACACCTCAGACAGCGAGGTGGATGCAGATATTTATCACGCTTTTACCAAAAAAATCACGGCTGTAGACATTAAAAATGCCCTCACCCGTAGGTTCCGCCCAGAGCAAGTGGCGCGTTTTGGGAATATTCATCTCATCTATCCAAGCCTGCGCAAGGCAGATTTTGAATCGCTGATTCGTAAGGAAGTGGGCAAAATTATTGGCAAAACGGAAGAGCGGTTTCAGGTGAAAATTCAGGTCTCAGACCATGTTTTTGCCTTGATTTACCGCAACGGCGTATTCCCGGTGCAAGGGGTTCGACCAGTATTTAGCAGCGTGACCGATATTTTAGAGACCAACCTGAGCAAGTTTCTTTTCGAGTGTTTGAACGATGACTGCGACTCCTTTTCCATTGATTATGACAACGAAGGAAAAAAAATATCTGCCCAGATTGGCAGTCGCAAAGTGGAGATTCCGTTTGTGGGCCGCATCGACAAAATCCGTCAGGGCAACATTGCCGATGTGGTGGCCAATGTGAGCGTGCACGAAGCAGGCCATGCGGTGGCATACGTCACGCTCTTTGGGATTGCGCCTTTGCAACTCAAATCAAAAGTGGCGAGCAGTTATGCTTCGGGCTTTACTTTCCCGCATGAAATCTACGAGACGAAGGAAAATTTGCTCAAAAAAATCAAGGTCTTCCTCGCTGGCGGATTGGCGGAAGAGCTTATTTTTGGAGAAGAAAACGCCACAGTGGGCCGTTCTAACGATCGCGAACACGTGACCATGCTGGCTATGGACTACATTCGCCGCCATGGTTTTGACGAGCGTTATCAGGCTAATTACACCCTGGAATACGGGTTTTCGATGGACAAACATGCCACCGACAAAGATGTGGAAGCCATGATTACAGGCATCGTAAAGGAAACGCGAGCACTGTTGGCCAAGCACCATGATTTTCTACTTGACCTTTCTCGCGTGCTTAATGAAAAAGGGAGTATGGATGCAAAAGATGTGGCCGAAGTGGCTACTCGTTTTAAGCTGGAAGCCGCGATTAAAGCGGAAGGTTACCTGCATTTGCCAAGTTATTTGGAGAAAATGGGATGATGATCAGATTTCTGAATGTTTAGCGCTTGTGACCGAGGACTTTCGCTATAAAAGTTTGAAAATCATGGACTTGCCGAGTAATGTCTAAGATCCGAGCTTAAAATATCTTGTATTCTAAAGGATAATATTAGGAGCTTGTTTCTAAAACAAAAAATTTTTCCTTGTTCCCTCGCCATTAAACCACATAACAATCTTTACTTTTGCAAACTATTTGCCAGCGGGCGCGTAGGCACAGATTCAACGCGCACCTTTTTATCACTAAATTATCACAATTAATTGGCATTCAAACCTTATCGGCCTAAACCCCCCGGTGGCGCTCGTCCCCCCGGTGCTCGCCCAGGAGGGGGCCGTCCTTACAATCGCGGCCCACGTCCACCAGAACACAACATCAACAATTTCATCCGCGCCAACGAGGTGCGCTTAATTGGCGATAACCTTGAAGAAATAAGTGCCGCGGCAGGGCAGCCCGTTGATACGGGTGTGTACACCACCTCAAAACTCCAAAAATGGGCCGAAGAGCTAGGTCTTGATTTGGTGGAAATTACGCCCAATGCAGTGCCTCCGGTGGTGCGAATTGTGGATTATAACAAATTCCTGTATCAAAAAAAGAAGCGCGAGAAGGAGCTGAAAGCCAACGCGGTTAAAGTAGAATTGAAGGAAATTCGTTTTGGTCCAGAAACAGGCGAACACGATTTCGACTTCAAACTACGCCATGCCAAGAGTTTTCTTTCCGAGGGCAACAAGGTAAAAGCTTATGTACAGTTCCGTGGCCGTGCCATCGTTTTTAAAGAACGTGGCGAATTGCTGCTGCTACGTTTTATGAAAGAACTCGAAGATCATGGTTCTGCTGACCAACTGCCACGTCTGGAAGGGAAAAGAATGCACGTCATTCTTTCGCCGAAAAAAGGACCGGTGAAGAAGAAAGAGTCTGCTCCCTCAGCTCAGCCCTCGAAACCCCCGGCTTCAGCATCAACTCCAGCTCCTCTAGCGCAACAGGTATCGACGTCAACTCCGCCAGCGGAACAGATATCTACGCCAGCTCCGCCATCGGAACAGGTATCTCCGCCATCGGAACAGGTATCTACGCCAGCGCCGGAATCGGAACAGGTATCTACACCTGCGCCGGAAGAGGAACAGGTATCTACACCTGCGCCGGAAGAGGAACAGGTATCTCCGCCACCGCCACCACCGGAACAGGTGTCTACACCACCGCCGCCCCCTGCCACTGAGGAAGCATAAAGAATCGCTGTTTTTACGTTGAGCTGAAGTGCTCAATATTTATAAGATTTTTGAACCCCACTTGGCTTTGGCTTTGTGGGGTTCTTTATGTTTTAATATTTCTGCATGATGAAGAAAGCTACCCTAATATTGGCCTTTTTGTGCCCCATTTGCCTGCTTGCTCAAGTGGGTATCCCTCAGTTTGTGCTTCCAATTGAAGGGACACATCTACAAGATTATTATTTGGTAAATTACGTAGACTGGAGTTTTGATAGCATTCAAGACCATCAGTGTGGCCACAAGACCTATGATGGGCATCAGGGCACTGATTTCACCCTCCGAAATTTTGCCCAAATGGATGCCGGCGTGGAAGTCTATGCGGCCAAGACTGGTATTGTGACTTATTTAGTAGACACTTTATTTGATCGAAACAAAACTGCTGTGGCCGGAGGACTAGGTAATTATGTGGCTATCCGCCATTTCAACGATTTTTATACTTACTACGGACATTTGAAAAAAGAATCGGTAACCGTTCAGGTAGGCGATACCGTGCTGGCAGGCCAAAAGATTGGTGAAGTTGGCAGCAGCGGTTACACCAGCGACCCGCACCTGCATTTTGAGGTTTGGTACGACAGTTTGTATTACTGGGATCCCTTTTCAGGGCCTTGTGGGAATCCGGGTTCCTTGTGGCTCGACACCTTGTCTTACATCTATGAATTTGGTCTGATCGATCACGATTTCATCAATTTTGAACCCACCTTAGATACCTTAAAAGAGCGTTTGCCAGGTCAGGCAGTGTTTGCTGCTGCAGATCCACTGGTTACCTTTTGGATGCAGGGATATGGTGTTTTTCCGGGCGACATCAGCACGGTAAAATGGTTTGATCCTGTAGGAAATCTTTGGTTTCAATTTAATTATGAGCATGTTTATGAATGGTGGTACTATTATTTCTGGACGTATATCAACACCCCTCCAGCGGACAAGGCAGGGCTTTGGACAGTGCAATACCTGGTGAACAACGAATTGAAAATAGAAGATACGTTCACGGTTACGGGTGCTTCGGCACTTTCGGATCCCAAGGCAGTGCTGGAGGCAAAAGCTTTTCAAAATGCAGCGGGCGATCTGGTTTTGCAATGGGAGCAACACATTCCTTTTGATGACCAAATAGCAATAGTGGACATGATGGGTGTTCAAGTGTACAATGGCCGAGTTTCTTCCAGCGGGCAAACACTCACCCTGCCAATCGCCCAAAAATTGACTTCCGGGGTTTATGTCTTGTACAGTGCGGAGGGTAGGATGAAGCCAATTCGATTTGTTTTTGTGCGATAATCGTGCCCCTGCCACTAGTGGCAGAGGCACGAAGTCTTTGACGGTTTGTTCGACTCTTTTGAACTGATACTTTGTTGCGCCTCAGTCATGGAGAGCCCGCTACAATCCTTCGTCGCGCCTAGTCTCATCTCAAAAT
>Ga0105049_10008291_pt1 | contig 12054 bp, 8 predicted proteins | sample MAT06_FD_78087 | JGI IMG/M metagenome (GOLD analysis project Ga0105049, IMG submission 78087) | Freshwater microbial communities from Lake Fryxell liftoff mats and glacier meltwater in Antarctica - MAT-06 | ecosystem: Environmental > Aquatic > Freshwater > Ice > Liftoff microbial mat | place...
CTCGATCAGGCCATCAACAAACTGCAAGGTCACGTCTCGCGTCCTCCTGATTCCGCGAGCGATTCCCACACGATTGCCGCCCGGCAATCGCTGGGCGAACTGCTCCTTTTCCGGGCGGAATGCCATGCTTCGGCGGGTCGCGCCGAGGATGCCGCAGCGGACCTTGTTACGGCCCGCCCGCTCGTGCCGCCCGCCGGGTGGAATCGGGCTGCGGCGCGGGCTTGCCGCATCAAGCCGGACCTTGCCTCCGCCGGGGCGCACTTCCTGGAAGTCGTGAAACTCGATCCACTGGCGACCGATTCGCACCGCACGCTTACCGCGCTGTTGGCATCAACCGATGGCCGGTCCGCGGCGCGCTCGCACCTTGCCCAAGCGTGCCAGAAATTCCCCCACCACTACCCACTGCTCAAACTCCGCGCGGATTTCCTCTCAGGCGACCCGGAGGCCGACGCCGAACGTGCCCTGCTCGACATGCTTGAGGAATGCGACACCGACGCCTGGGCACTTCGGCAGCGGGCGCTTGTACTCGCGGAAAAGAAGCAAACCGCGCTCGCGTTCACGGAGGTGATGAAGGCTGGCATCATCGAGCCGGAACACCCGTGGTACTTCGCCGTGCTGGCTCAGGTGCAAAAGCGCGCCGACAAGACCGATGAAGCGCTCGCTTCCGTGCGGGCAGCGCTCACGGCGAACATCGATCAGGAACCCATGATCGGCGAGTTGGTGCAACTCAGCCGGGGTCGCACTGAGAAACGCGCCGCCCTCACGTTCATCGCGGACGAACTCCACCGCCAACCACACACGGGCGAAGGATTGGTCGCTTACACCGAACAATGTCGTCAGGTTTACACCGACCCGGACGACCACGGCGAACTGCTGACCACCCTGGAACAAATCCTGGATGATCGGCCGGACCTGTGGCACGCCTGGTCCGTTGTGATTCAGCAAATGGCCGGCTTGATGCGGCTCGAAGAAGCGAATTCGCTCGCGCGCGAGTCAACCGGCCGATTCCCGCTGTTGGCGAAGCTCTGGCTCGACCGCGCCCAGGTGTGCCATGCGCTCGGCAACGCCGAGGGCCGCCTCGATTCTCTCCGGCAAGCCGTAGCCGTCGCGCCGGGTTGGTCCGTTGCCGCCCGCGAACTCGCGGATGCGCTCGACGATGCGGAGGAACCGGAAGAAGCCGTCATCGTCATGGAACGCGCCGCCACCAAAGCCCCGCTCGATCCGTTCGCCCACGGTTTCCTTGCCGAACGTCTTTGGGATGCCGGTCGGTCGCGCGAAGCGCTGGACCGCGCCAAGACGGCCGTTCGCCATGAACCGGGTTACGATTGGGCCTGGCACGCCGTGCAACTGTGGTCGGAGCGGTTGGAGGTTACCGAGGAACCGGCCGACCTCGTCCGCGAACTGACCCGCGACCGTGCCGGCGACCCCCGCGTCTGGCTGCGCCTCGCCCGCATGTTGCACCACCCCCGGCACAACGAAGAGGTTCTCGCGGCTCTGGACCGGGCCACGAGCCTTGACCCCAAGAACGTCGAAGCCCACGATTTGAAAGCGGAAAGACTCGCGGAGATGGGCCGGTTCGACGCCGCGCTCGCCGCCGCGCAGCCGCCCGAACTCGTCGCGGAACTCCCGTTCGTGCTGCAAGGTCGATTGGCCTGGGTCGAAGCCCGGCGCGGAAACTATCCCTCCGCGATTGGGACCATGCAAGCGCTCGTCGCCGTGGACCCGACCTACCTGTGGGGCTGGCACCAACTCGCGGAGTGGTTCAACGAGACTGGCCAATCCGAATATTACCTTGAGTCCGCTTCCGAACTGGTTCGCCTTCAGCCCGGTCACCCCGTCGCAATGATGATGCGTGGCGAGGCCAAACTCCAGACCGGCGACCGGGACAGCGGCAAGGCGGACCTGCGGGAAATCCTGAAGTCCAACCCCGGCTACTCGCCCGCCGCAGCCGTGTTGTTCGATGCGTGCCTCGCCGACGACGAACTTCGTGAAGCCCGACAGGTTCTGGCTGTGTTGCAGGAACACGCGGCCGGGCCGGAAGTCGCAGTGAAGCAAATTCAACTCGCGGTACGCACGGAAGACGCGGATGGCGCACTGAGTGCGTTCGCCGAGGTGTGCGAAGGTCCGGGTCAATCGCCGTTTCCCATCCAGGCCGCGCTCAGCGAGTTGAAGCGGGCCGACTGGGAAGAACGCGCGTACCGCACGATGCGCGAGGCGTGGCAGGGCGGCGGGCCGTTCCAACCCTGGGTTCCCATATTCTGGGTCGATTCCCCCGAAGGCCGGGCGGCCGAACCGGGTGACCGCCTGCGCGCCGCCGAGGCTTGCATCAAGGCGTACCCGAAATTCACCCCTGGGCACGACTCGAAAGCCGAGCAACTCGCGCTGGCGGGCCGGTTCGATGAAGCGCTGGTAGCGTGCCGACCAACTGATCTCGACCCGCTCCCCATCGAACTGCGTGCCCGCGCGGCCTGGGTCGAGAATCGCCGAGGTGATCGTGGGAAAGCCATCGCTGCCATGCGCCAGTTGGTGACCGAAAACCCGAACTTCGTCCTGGGTTGGCGACGGCTCGCCGAGTGGCACGACATCGCCGGCCGAAACCGAGAATGCCTCGAAGCCTGCGAACATTTGGTGAGGCTCGAACCCAGTAACCCCATCGCTTATGTGTACCGTGGTGAAGCTCGCCGGGGTGTCGCCGACCGACGCGGTGCGCTGGCCGACTTCCAACGTGCGCTCGAACTGGATTCGAGTTTCGAGGCGGCCGGGCTGAACCTCGTCACGGAGCAACTGGCCACGGGCGACGTGTCCGGCGCGGCCCGCACGCTCAGTGCCATCTCCGAGCATTCCCACGGGCCGCTCATTCGGTTGCGAACGGTTCAAGTGCTGTGTCGCCAGGGTGAGTTCGACCCGGCCGCTGCCCGGTTCCGCCTTCTCGCACAGGATTTGGAAACCCCGCGCGGCATGTTGCGTGAAGCCGCACTCGCCTTCGACGCCGAAGGGTGGGGCGCGAAGCTCACGGACGAGATGCGTGAGTTGGCCTTCGCCCCCGAGAGTCCTCCCGAAGTCGCCGGGCTGTGGGCCGAACGCGCCGTCGCCTCCGGTTCCCCCGAAGCCGTGTCGGAACGTCTGCCCGATCTCCTTGGGACGAATCCCAGGGCGGCCCGCGAGGTCACCCTGGCCTACATCACGGCGCTGGCGGACAGTGGAAAGCCCGTGCAAGGCGCGGTGACCAAGTACAGCGAAGTGCTTCGGGGCGACGCGACAGCCTGGGCGAAGGCCGGTACAGCACTCGTCGCCGGGGGGAACCTCGGGTTTGCCGCCGCATGGTTCGGCGACTGGCGGGACCGCGACGGCGTCGAAGCCTGGATGCTCCGCCCGCTGGCCATCGTCTATCGCGGCCTCGATCAGGACGACAAAGCTCTCGAAGTGTGCCGCGCCGGCGTCAAACTCGGAGGGTCGGACGAAATGCTCGCGGACTTCCGGGCCTGGTTGGCGCTGGACCAGGCATTGAGTGGGCAACCGGAAGAAGCGTCCTCGCTCATCGCCCGTGTGGATACGGTCACCGTGGCGGACGGAACCCGGCTCATCCTGGCGATGGCCGAAGCGGTTGTGATGGTCAGCCGTGCCGGACCGGGCGGCAAGTCGGCGGCACTGATCGAGGCGAAGGATCACCTCAAATCAGCGGCTGCGTGTGGGCCGGCCAGTTTCCCGGCAGGGGCGGGCCGTGCCTACCGCCGCACCGTGAAGAAGCTCGCAGCCGACGCCGGAACACTGCGGGCGAAACTCTGGGCCTTCGCGCAACGCTTCTTCCCCTGGGTGCGGTAACCAATCGAAGTTGGCACCTGGCGTTGAGCCGGCGAAAAAATCTGGTATTGACGCGAACGGGGAAAACCGAATATAGTCTGCCATCATCTGGCACGGAACGCCAGACCACACCTTTGGAGCGCAAGGATGCGACTCGTTAGCCTCCTCATCCGTCCCGTCTTGCTTTTCGCTGTCTTGTGCGGATTCTCGGCAGCCTCCCAATCACAACCAGCCCCCGGTGGTGGTTACAACTTCTTAACGTGGGAACCCGACTCGCCCAAGGCGGTTGTCAAAGGGGTCGAGGTAATGGTGAACCTGAAGCTCCTCCCAGGGTGGATGTGCAACGATCTGTGGGTCCAAGTCATCGACAATAAAACCGCCAAGGTTCTCGATGAAGACCATGTCATGACGAACACCGGGTTTTTCTCCAAAACGTATGGTAACTTCGATGGGAATCTTGAAGTCCGTATCAGCATCATCGCGACTCTCAGCAAAGGAGCTGATTTTGACGTCAAGACGCTCGAAGAGATCCGAACAACATTGATAGAGTTTGTGGGGCCGCCGGCACCAATCCCGCCACCCGGCCCGGCACCAATCCCGCCACCCGGCCCGGCACCAATCCCGCCACCCGGCCCGGCACCAATCCCGCTACCCATCCCATGAAACTGTGATTGATGGTCTGGTAGTCGTCCGCCAGGGAGAGACCCGTCGGCTTCACTCGCACTGAACCGACCGGGATTAACTCGGTCGGTCGCCTGCATTGCCGAATCCCCCGTCTTTCCGATCCAATCTCGACAGCCCCATCAGCCTATAATGACGCGGGCGGGACAGTTTGCCCATTTTCGCCGCGCAAGTTCGGTTCTAGCCCCAGTTCTCCTAAACATGCCGTTCGGAATCGTCGGTCTGCACAACCGGTGCAAACTTCCTGTCCCGCACGGCCGATAAGTATTCGGGGGACCGCGCCGCAGTCCGTGCCGCCGTGAGGGTTCAACATGTCTGCGCCGCTCGACTGCCAGATCGGCTTCCTTGCCCGCACCGGGATCACCCGGTTTTTCCTGCGGATGTTCGACGAAGCGCCCGAACTCTTCATGAAAGACATGACGGTCGAAGCCGTCGGGCCAGACCGAACCATCCGTGTTCTGGGCCGCTGGGTGACAAACTTCGGCTCCGACAGTTTCCTGGGGCTTGACCAACACCCCGCGATTATGGAAGCCGTGCAACGGGGCGTCCGCGATTGGGGCACGCATAACGGCACGAGCCGGGCGTTCTCACACGTCGCGCCGCACCGCCAAGCCGAAGAAAAGGTCGCGGCCTGGCTTGGCACTGAGGATGCGCTCATTTACCCGTCCGTGACACTGGCGAACGCCGGCGCGGTTCCGGGCTTGGTTACCCGGCACGATGTGGTCGTTCTCGATCAGTACGCCCACAACTCAATTGAGGAAGGGATGCGCCTGGCCAAGGCGCGAGGCGTGCGGACTGCCAAGTTCGCCCACAACGACCCAGCCGAGTTGGAGCGCACGTTGCGCAGCCTGCGGCCGTACCGGCATGCGTTAATAGCCGTCGATGGCGTCTATAGCATGAGTGGGCAACTTCCCCCACTCGCTGAGTTCCACCAGATCGCGCTTGCCAATGACGGCTTCCTTTATGTGGACGATGCCCACGGAACGGGTGTGCTGGGCACGGCTGGGCGTGGCACTGTGTACGATGCCCTCGGCACTTACGACAACACGCTTGTGGTGGGATCGCTGTCGAAGGCCGTGTCGTGCCTGGGGGGCTTCTTGGCTGGGAGCCGGGCGGCGATTGAAGTGGTGAAACTCCGCTCGAATTCCGTGATCTTCGGTGGTCCGGTGCCGCCGCCATATCTTGTCGCAGTGTGTGCGGCCATCGACATCATCAGGTCGCCGGAGTACGACACACTGCGTGCCGCGCTCGACGCGAATGTTCGCCGCCTCGTGGACGGCGCGGCCGACTTGGGCCTTGAAGTCCTCGGCGGCCGGGTGCCTATTGTCTCGGTGTTGGTCGGTGGCGAGGAAGCGACGCTGCGAGCCGGGCGATTCCTCTTCGATGCGGGGTACTATGTGCAATCCGTGGTCTTCCCGGCTGTGCCGCACGGTGCCGGTGTCCTGCGAATGCAGGTGAACGCGAACCACCCCGCCGAAGCGATTGACGGCCTCATCGCCGCGCTGGGCCACCTCAAGGAAATGTTGCCGCTCCCCGCCGCCACAACCGGAGCACTCCAGAGCGCTGCCTAATTTAGCAGCCGCAGGCTAAAGTTTGCGTCGAGCGTCACGCAGGCTAAAACCTGCGACTACCGGCAATTAGGTGCAGCATGGCGTGGCTAATCCTGATCGTTGCTGGGCTGTGCGAGTGCGGGTTCACGACCTGCTTGAAGCTCTCGGACGGGTTGACGAAAATCGGTTGGGCGGTTGCGTTTGTCGCCTTGTCGGTTGTGAGTTTCGCGCTGCTCACGCTGGCCGCACGCGAGATTAGCCTGGGTACGGCTTACGCGGTGTGGACGGGGATTGGCGCGTTCGGCACGGCGCTGATCGGGATTCTGTGGTTCCACGACCCCGCGACATTCTGGCGGGTGTTCTTCCTGTTCGGCCTCGTCGGTTGCGTGATCGGCTTAAAACTTGTGTCGCCCGGCGAATGACCCGCGCCATTTCGTGTGCCAAATCAAGACGTTTTCACCGCGGAGTTCGCAGAGATCGCTTTCTTCATTTGGCGACGCACAGAATAATTTCCCCGGAGTCCCCGCCCATGTCTACACTGCCGATCCGCCGCGTGGTTCTTTACAAGCACGGCGTCGGCTACTTTGAACGCGAGACGAGCGTTGACGGCGACCAATCGCTGGCCCTCTCGTTCAAACAACGCGAGGTCAGCGACGTTCTCAAGTCGCTCACCGTTCTCGATCTCGATGGCGGCACCGTTTCTGCCGTCAGTTACGACTCGACCACGCCCATCGAGCAACTTCTCGCCGAGATTGCGTTAAGCATTCCAGACCATGGCAGCCTGAAAGGATTGTTGCCGCAGATCAAGGGTGCGCGGGTGTCGGTGAAACCGACCGGCGGCGCTGCGGTTTCCGGCGCGATTCTCGGCATCGACACCGTCGAAACGCACACGGAAAGCGGCATCACGGCACAAGTGCGACTCTCGCTGCTCACCGATTCCGCCGACGTGCGAACCTTCGACCTGTTTGACCTGGAACTCACCATCCTCGACGAAGGCATCAAACGCGACATCGACTTCTACCTCAAAACGCAACTCGCCTCGAAGAAGAAGGACGCCCGGGCGTTCACGCTCTTCGCACAAGGCGAAGGCAAACGCACGGTGCGCGTCAGCTATGTGCTGGAAGCGCCAGTCTGGAAGGCGACGTATCGCATTCTGCTCGACGAAAATGACTTGGCGAGCGGTGGGCGTAAGCCCACTGTTCCCGCAACCCCAGAACAGTCGGTTCACACCGACCGCTCGCCAGAATCGCAACCGCTGATTCAGGGTTGGGCCGTCGTCGATAACACGTCCGACGAGGATTGGGTCGATGTCGCGCTCACGCTTGTCGCCGGGTTGCCGGTGTCGTTCGTCCACGACCTGTACACGCCGCGTTACATACGCCGGCCGGTCGTTGCCGTGAGGGAAACCACCGGCGTGCTGCCCCCAATGGCTGAAAGTGGCGTCGAATCGGTCGATTCGATGATGGTGGAGTTTAGCGACTCGGACGATGAGCAAACTCGGCGCATGTCGCACGCACTGTCTGCTCCCGCGAGCGCACGCCGGCTCCAACAAAGCATGTCGGTGGGTCGCGCAAAGGAGAAGGGCGCGTTTGTTGGTGGTGATGTGGACCGCATGTCCGCGGTTTCCTCCGTGCAAGCGCAGACGCGAGAGCGGCAGGTGGGCGACCTGTTCGAGTACGGCATTGAGAAGCCGGTGACGGTGCGGCGGAATCAGTCCGCGCTGGTGCCGATTCTGTTGAAGCCGTTCGCGGGGCGGTCGGTGTTGCTTTACCAGAAAGCGGCGCGAGCCGAGAATCCGATGCGCTGTGTAGATTTCGAGAACACCACAGGATTGACGCTCGAAGGCGGCCCGATAACTGTGCTCGAGCAGGGGAGTTACGTAGGCGAGGCGATGCTCGACACGCTCAAGCCTACCGAGAAGCGACTGGTGGGCTACGCCGTGGAACTCGCCGTGCGGGTGCTGGACAACATCAAGAGTTTCCGCCAGAGCGTGACCCGAGTTGTCATCAGTCAGGGAACGTTGGTCAGCTACTTCGGCCAGGCGCAGCAGACGACCTACACGTTCACCAGCAAGTCCGACAAGGAGCAGACACTTTACCTCGATCACCCGCGGCCGGGTGGCGATTGGGAACTCTACGACACGCCCGCCGCCCACGAAATCACCGAGAACTACTGGCGATTCAAGCTGATGTTGCCGGCAAACAAGGCCGTGAAGTTCGCGGTGAAGATGCAGCAACCGCAGAACCAGAGCTTCGGCTTGGCTGGTATCTCCGACCAGCAACTCACGGCCTGGATTTCGCTGCGGTTCATCGACAAGAAGACGGAGAAGTTGCTGCGCGACTCGTTCAAGATTCGCCACGAAATCGCTGGCTTCGATCAGAAGGTGAACGAACTCGCCACCGAACGCAATCAAATCCACGCGGAGCAGAAGCGCATCCGCGAGAACCTCGGGTCGCTCGGCGACCGGTCGAGCGAGAAGGAACTGCGCGAACGGTTTGTCCGCACGCTTGGTCAACAGGAAGACCGCCTCGAAGCGATGATCCGCGAGGAAAAGCAAGCCCAAACCGACCGCGACACCGCCCGGGCACGTCTGAATGCTCTGCTCGGGGGGCTGGAATTCGAGACAGCCGTCACGGAATGAACGCCTTGCGCGAAACAAGCCCCCCGGCAAGCCGAGGGCTTAGTTCGCGGAAGGCCAACGGTGAGGATTCACCGCGTTCGGCGGATCGCGCCGTCTTCGAGGTGGAAGACGAGGTCGCCGAGGCGGTCGGCTTCGGCCCGGCTGTGCGTGATGTGAAGCACGGTGACGAGCCGGCCTTCGCGCAATCGGCACAGGAGTTCGAGGAGGTGGGCGCGGGTGTCGTCGTCGAGTGAACTGAGCGGTTCATCGAGCAAGAGTACCGGCGGCCGTGAGGCGAGCGCTCGCCCGAGCGCGACACGCTGCTTCTCGCCACCACTGAGGAAATACGGCTTGCGGTCGAGGAGGTGACCGAGTTCGAGCCAGCCCGCGAGTTCGGTCACGCGAGCTTCAATACCTTGGGCTGAATCGCCGCGCACGTCGAGCGAGAAGGCGAGGTTCTCGCGCACGGTCATGGTGCCGAAAAGTGCGCCGTCTTGCGGAACGTAGCCGACGTGCCTTGCCATTGGTCGCAACCGGGTAACGTCGCGCTCGGCGAGTTTCACTGTGCCAGTTGCGATGGTCCGCAGCCCCGCGACCGCTTCGAGAATCGTGGTCTTGCCGCACCCGCTCTTGCCCATGAGCGCAGCGTATTGCCCCGTCGGCACGGTAAGGGAAACTCCCGCGAGCGAGAACTTCCCCTGCCGAACCGCGAGGTCGTTGATTTCGATCATGGCAATCGCGGAAGCGAGGCAGAATGGACTTCAACCCAATCGTACTGAGGTGTTTTCCCTGGGACCGAGGCCGCTTTACCGAAGCGGCCGAGACGGCCGCGGTCCCAGGGAAAACTAACACAAACGGCGTTCAGAAGCCCAGTTTGCTGCGAACGCTGCCGATCACGTCGCCGATGCCGTCGCCACCGCCACCACCCGCGAGCAGCGCGGCGATCTGTTCGCCCATGCCGGGCATCTTCGTCTTGATGAACTCCATGACGGCGGTGATGGCATGCTTCGCCTGCTCAGGGTTGATGTTGGCCTTCTCGGTCACGGTCTTGATGAGTTCTTCCACGGTTGCCTCTTTGGGGATTCATTGGGATGGGTGTGATCGATCAGTCCTTCGCCTCGAACTTCGGGAAACGCTTCGATGCGGTGACGGTGGGTTTGTCGTCCTTGCCGAGAATCACGACGTATGCGGCCGCGTTTTGGGTGTCCTCGACGAGCTTGATCGCATCGTCGGCGGGCAGCACGCTCACGGCTTTTGTCATGCTATCCGCCAAGATGCCTTTTGGCGCGATGACGGTCACGCTGCGCCGGCCCGTTAAGCCCAGACCGGTTTTAGGGTCGAGGACATGCGAATACCGCACGCCACCGATCACGACGAACTGTTCCAGGTCGCCCGAAGTCGAAACCGCCGCGTTGGCCAGCGCGAGCGTGCGGGGCTTTTCGCTTTTGGAAATTGGGGCAATCTCGACAGTCCACGCCTTCTCGCCGGGCGGTGGGTCGCCACACGTGATGTCGCCAGAAGCCGCCACCAGCGCCGACGCGATGCCGAACGTCTCCTTCAGCAACTTCAACGCCTCGTCGGCTGCGTAGCCTTTGGCGATGCCACCGAGATCGATAAGCATTCCTGGCGTCGTGAGTTGAACCGTCTTCTTCGCCGTGTCAAGTTTCACCTTGGCATAGCCCACTTTCGCCCGCGCCGCGGCAAACTCCTTCGCGTCCGGCAACTCCTGCGTGCGGCGGGCGTGCCGCCACAGTTGTACCACGGGGCCAACGGTGACATCAAACGCGCCGTCGCATTTCTTCGATAATTCTTCCGCCGCACTCAGCACGACAAAGAGATCATCACTGACTCGTACCGGCTCAACGACTTCCGTGGCGAACCGCTTGCACAACTGCATCAACTCGCTGGATTGCTTGTAGTCGCTCATGATGGCGTCGAGTTCGGCAACCCGTGCGAACGCCGCGTCGGCCGCTTTCTTGGCGGTCTCCTTGTCGGCAGCGTAGAGGGCAATGCGGAACGTCGTGCCCATGTGCGTAGACTTAAACTCAAACCGCTCAACGGCTTGGGGTGCCCCGTTGGGGTGACCGCTAAACGGATTCGGAATCTGAGCCAAGATTCCGAACAGGATGACGAATCCGCGCATAACATTCTCCATTGGGGTCGAGTGAGTTCTTGACATCGACGCCCGCATCGGAGAATCTAACAGAATGACACGTCGATTCACCACATCGTTCCTGCTGTTCGCCACACTGCCTTGGGTCGCGGTCGCCGTTGCGCCGCCCGACGAGCCTGCGGACAAAGTGCCCGCGCCACCCAAGTTGGAACGCAAGAACTTCACCCAGAAAATCGAGTCGTTCAAGACGATCACCGACGCCAACACCAAGACCACCACGCGGTACGACCTGAAGGGTCAGTTCGAGATGATCTACGTTCCCGGTGGCGAAATGACCGCGGGCAGCCCGGAATCCGAACCCGGCCGCGATGCCAATGAAGGGCCGGCATATAAGGCGAAGGTCGGCAACTTCTGGATGCAAAAGCTCGAGGTGACCTGGAACGACTGGGACATCTTTTGGTACGACGAGAACTTCCTCAAGGCCGACCACAAGGACGCGAAGAAAATGGGGCCGGAGTTCGTCACGCGGCCCACAAACACCTTCCTGGATGAAACCTACGACCACGGCCGCGATGGTCACCCGGCGCTGAGCATGACGCACCATGCCGCCATGATGTACTGCGAATGGCTCCGCAAGAAGACCGGCCGGCTATACCGCTTGCCCACCGAAGCCGAGTGGGAATACGCTGCCCGCGCCGGCAAAGGTGACACCGCTTACTCGTTCGGGAACGACGCGAATGACCTCAAGGAGTATGCCTGGTTCAAAGAGAACTCCGTGGACGAAGACTTCCCCGATAAGCCCAAGGGTTGCACGCACAAGGTCGGCACACGCAAGGCGAACCCCTTCGGGATTCACGACCTCTACGGCAACGTATGGGAGTGGACGCTCGATCAGTACGAGGAGAACACCTACGCGAACCGCGCGAAGAACAAGCTCAACCTCGGCCCGGTGAACATTCCGACCGCCGATAAGTGGTCGCACATTGTTCGTGGCGGTTCCTGGGCGGACAAAGCCGAGAAACTCCGCAGCGCGAGCCGCCGTGTGTCCGAAGAAAGCTGGCAGAAGCACGACCCGCAAGAACCCCGCAGCATCTGGTGGCTCACCAAAATGGATGTGATCGGCTTCCGCGTCGTGCTCGCCGAGGAAGAACAGCCCGATCTCGCCACGTTGAAGCCCAAGGTCGTGAAGAAGTCGGGCTGACGCCTCACGTTTAACGTTGCACGTTTAATGTTTAACGTTTGTATCCCTCGCGTTTCAGGTTCGCGTTTAGCTTGAACATTGGCCACAC
>Ga0105049_10008292_pt1 | contig 12054 bp, 9 predicted proteins | sample MAT06_FD_78087 | JGI IMG/M metagenome (GOLD analysis project Ga0105049, IMG submission 78087) | Freshwater microbial communities from Lake Fryxell liftoff mats and glacier meltwater in Antarctica - MAT-06 | ecosystem: Environmental > Aquatic > Freshwater > Ice > Liftoff microbial mat | place...
CATCATTACCGGCGCCGGCGGCGGCCTGGGCCGCGCGCACGCACTGCTGCTGGCCTCACGCGGCGCCAAGGTGGTGGTCAATGACCTGGGCGGCAGCGTGGGCGGCCTGGGCGGCGACGGCAGCGCCGCTGCCCAGGTGGTGGCCGAGATCCAAGCCGCCGGCGGGCACGGCCTGGCCAACCACGACGACATCGCCACCCCTGAAGGCGCGCAACGCCTGGTCGACGCCGCGCTGCAGGCCTACGGGCGCGTGGACGTGCTCATCAACAACGCCGGCATCCTGCGCGACAAGACCCTGCACAAGCAAGACCCGGCCGACTTCGAAGCCGTGGTGCGCGTGCACCTGCTGGGCTCGACCTGGTGTACCCGCGCCGTGCTGCCGGCCATGCAGCAACAACAGTACGGCCGGATCGTGATGACCACCTCGGCCGCCGGCCTGTACGGCAACTTTGGCCAGGCCAATTACGCCGCCGCCAAGCTGGGCGTGGTGGGGCTCATGAACGCCGTGAAGCTGGAGGCCGAAAAGTACGGCATCCGCGTCAATACGGTGGCCCCGGTGGCGCTGACTCGCATGACCGAAGGCCTGCCCTTCGCCCGCATGCTCACTGAAGCCACGCCCGACCGCGTGGCCGCCGGCGTGGCCTACCTGGCGTCATCGGCGTGTGAGTTCAGCGGCGTCGTGCTGGCTGCGGGTGCCGGCTATTTCTCGACCGTGCGGCTGGTCGAAGGCCAGGGCGTGCACGCTGCCTTGGACGACGTATCGCCCGAGTTCGTGGCCGCCAACTGGGCACGCATCAGCGACCCCAGCGGCGCGCGCCCCTTCGCCAGTGCGGTAGACGCGCTGATGGGCGCATTCGGGCCGCAATCAACTTCACCATGACCACGAGTCCCTTCGACCCCGCAGCGCTGCTGCGACGCGCCCTGCCCACGGTGCGCCAGCGCTACCAGGCGCGCGACACCATGCTGTACGCGCTGGGCGTGGGTGCCGCAATGGGTGCGAGGGCGTGGGACGAGCGCCATTTGCGCTTTGTCTACGAGCGCCAGTTGCAGGCCTTGCCCACCCAGTGCGCCATGCTGGGCGACCCTGGCTTCTGGATGCGTGAGCCCGACACCGGGCTGGATTGGCAGCGGCTGGTACATGCCGAGGAGTCCATGCACTGGCCGCAGCCACTGCCGACCGAAGGCGAGGTGCAGGCCCGCCACCGCGTGCTGCGCGTGGAAGACCGCGGCCCCGAGCGTGGCGCCCTCTTCGTTGTACAGCGCGAGCTGCGCGAGGCCGCCACCGGCGCCCTGTGGGCACGCACGCTCACCACCGTGCTGGCCCGCGGCAACGGCGGCTTCAGCCCCGCAGGCTGCCCGCTGCAGGTGCTGGGGGAAGCCGCCGAGACCGCGTTGCCCGCATTGCCGGAGCGCCCCTGCGATCATGCCGTGCAATGCGCCACCGACGCACGCGCACCCCTGATCTACAGGCTCAGCACCGACCTGAACCCCTTGCACGCCGACCCCGCCGTGGCGCGCAGCGTGGGCTTTGAGCGACCCATCATGCACGGCATGTGCACCTTCGGCCTGCTGGGCATGTTGCTGGTGATCGAGTTCTGCGACTTCGATGCATCGCGGCTGGCCAGCCTGCGCGCCCGCTTCACCGCGCCGCTGTACCCGGGTGAGACCCTGCATTGCGAGTTCTGGCGCGAAGGCGTGCAGCTGCGCTTTCGTGCCACCGCCGTCGAACGCGGCGCGGTCGTGATCAACCAGGGTCTGGCCCTGCTGCGCCAGGCCGAGGAGACCTTTTGAGCGAGCTTTACCCACCGACGGCGCCGCTGGACAGCGCCGAGCACCAGGCCTTTCGCGACACCGTGCGGCGCTTCGTGGCCGACGAGATCGTGCCCCACCACGCGCAATGGGAGATCGATGGCCAGGTGCCGCGCGCACTGTGGCGGCGCGCCGGCGAACTGGGGCTGCTGTGCCTGACCGTGCCCGAGGCGTACGGCGGCGCGGGTGTGGACTTCAGCTACAGCGCCATCGTGGTGGAAGAGATGGCCCGCGTGGGCGCCACCGGGCCGCTGTTCTATCTGCACTCCGACATCGTGGCCCCGTACCTCGTGCATTACGGCACCCAGGCACAGCGCCAGCAGTGGCTGCCGCGCATGGTGCGCGGTGAAGTCATCGGCGCCATCGGCATGACCGAGCCCGGCGCCGGCAGTGACCTGGCCGCATTGCGCACGCGCGCCGAGGCTTACGCCGACGCCACGGGCGATGGCTGGTGCATCAACGGCCAGAAGATCTTCATCAGCAACGGGCAACTGGCTGACCTGCTGTTGCTGGCCGCCAAGACCGACCCCACCCGCGGCGCGCACGGTGTGAGCCTGCTGCTGGTACCGACAGAGCTCCCGGGCTTCAGCCGCGGCCGGCGGCTGGACAAATTGGGCATGCACGCCCAGGACACTTCGGAGCTGTTCTTCACCGACCTGCGCGTGCCGGCAGACCATCTGCTGGGCGAACCAGGTCAGGGCTTTCGCTGCATGATGAGCCAGCTGCCGCAAGAGCGCTTGTTGGTGGCCATCACCGCCGTGGCGGCGATGGAGGCGGCCGTGGTCTGGACCCGCGACCACCTCAAGCAGCGCCAGGCCTTTGGTGCGCCATTGGCCGACAAGCAGGCGCTGCGCCACCGCCTGGCCGAGGCACATGCCAATACTCAGGTCGCACGCGCCTTCCTCAACGACTGCCTGCGCAAGCACCTGGCCGGACAGCTCGATACCGCGACCGCGTCGATAGCCAAGTTCTGGTGCACGGAAATGCAGTTCAACGTGCTCGACAACTGTCTGCAACTGTTCGGCGGCTACGGCTACATGCGCGAGTACCCGATCGCGCGCGCCTGGGTCGACGCGCGCGTGCAACGCATCTACGGCGGTACCACCGAAGTCATGAAAGAGATCGTGGCCCGCGACCTTTTCGCGGACAAAATTTTCGCGGACAAACGCTGAGCGTCGGCTGCAGTCCCGCGGACCCCTGAAACATCCCCAGGGCGAAGGCTGATCACGCAAGTTGAAGATCCAGCAGGGGGAATCTTGGGGTGGCTGATGGGGCTCGAACCCACGACCACTGGAATCACAATCCAGGGCTCTACCAACTGAGCTACAGCCACCAAAGCAGTCGCTCAGTATAACTGCGCGGCCGTCACCCGGCTCAACTCACTCGGCTCAACTCACTCGGCTCAAGTAAGGCCGCTCTCACCCGTGTACGGCCACGGCGCTCTCATTGCGCGCCCAGGCACGCATAGAAAGCAGCAATGATCGGCGAGACGGGTCGAAGCCGTCAGCTGCCGAAGGCTGCAGAGGCTGCACCGGCGGCCGCTGCAGCAGCAGGTTTGATCTCGACTTTGAAGCGGCGCTTCAGCGCAGCCAGGTAAGCCTCCGATTCAGCGGCAGCCCAGGTTTGAGCGTATTGCTCGCGTATCGGTCCCTCGCCGCCGGGAATGGGCTCGCGCGGCAGCGTACTGCGTATCCGCACCACATAGTAGCCCCCGCCTTCTACTTCGACGCCCAGCAGCGCTGGCAACTTGGCCGCGTCTGCAGCCAGCACCGCATCCAGTGCCGGCTTGGGCAGACCCTGAGGCAACTGGCGCGACACGATGCCGGCGTTGGGCAGCGGCTCGCCCTGCACTGCGGCGGTTTGCAGCGCATTCAGGCGTGCTTTGCCGTCATTGAGCGCCAAAGCTCGCGCCTGTCGGCTGATCAGCCGCTCCAGCACCCTGTCCCTGACCTCCGCCAACGGCAACACGCGCGAGGGGATGTGCTCCAGCACGCGCGCCGAGATCAGATGGCTGGAACCCAGGTCGACAGCATCGGTATTGCGCTTGTTGACCAACACCTCTTCGCCAAAAACCGCCTCCAGGAGTCGAGTCGAAGACAAGGCTCCGGTGGTATCGGGCGTCGGTGCACGCTGCACGGTGGCGGTCTTTTTCTGCAGCTTGAGCTTGTCGATCACCGGTTGCAGGCTTTCTGACTGCTCGTAAACCGTGTTCGTGAACTGTTCAGCCGTTTCTGCCCAACGGCGCTGCGCCGAGGCGCGCTTGAGCTCGGCCTCTATCTGGGCCCGGACGGCGGCCAAGGGACGCTTCTCTCCACCTTTGGCTTCCGTCAGCTGGATGATGTGGTAGCCGTACTCGGTCTCGACCAGATCACTGATCTCATCGACCTTCAGTGCAAAGGCTTGGTCCTCAAAGGGCTTGACCATCGCGCCTCGACCAAAAACGCCCAGATCACCGCCCTCGACGGCGGAGCCCGTGTCTTGTGAATGCTTGCGCGCCAAGGCTGCAAACGCGGCCGGGTTCTTGCGCAACTCTGCCAGCAGGCCTTCAGCCTTCTCTTTGGCCTTGGCTTTTTCAGCGGCTGCTGCGTCGCTGGCGGCGTTGATCAGGATATGGCGTGCGCGCCTCTCTTCTGGCGCGGTGAAACGAGCAGCGTTGTCGGTGTAGAACTTCTGCAGTTCTTCTTCGCTGGGGTTGACGCTTGCGACCAAGCTGTCGATCTCCAGCTCCACATACTCGATCCTGGCCTGCTCTGGCGCCTTGAATTCGTTGGTCTGCGCCTTGTAGAAGGCCTCGATCTCTGCCTCGGTGGGCTGCACCTTGCTGCGGTACTGCGCCGGGTCATAAAACTGGTACTGCACATCCCGACGCTGCAACAGCGGGTCCAACGCAGCGCCAACGATGCTGGCAGGGGCAACGGCCGAGCGCACCACGCCTGCCATCACCTGCATGCTGGCAAATTCCTGCCTCAGCTGCTGGGCGAACAGCTCCGAGCTCATGCCTTGCATGGCCAGAATCTCGCGGTTGACGCTGCCGTCCGGGTTGCGCAGTTGAGCAAACTGCGGGTCGGTGCTGAAGAGCCGCTGCAAGCGTGCGTCGCTGGGAGTCAGGTGCAATTTGATCGCTGCTGCCAGCAGTACACGCTCGCGCACCAGCGCTTCCAGTGTTCTTTGGCGAGCCTCCGCGCTGTTGAGCAATTGTGGATCCAGCGCAGAGCCTTGTGATCTGGCGCGATCCATCACGCGGCGGTGAGCGTTGTCCCATTCAAGACGCGTGATCTTGTAGCCGTCCACGGTGGCAACCGCGGTCGAGTTGGCATCGTTGGAACTGGTGTAGCCCTCCACGCCCACAAAAATGAATGCCGGGATGATCTGCAAGAGCATGAATCCCAGCGCGAGCCGCATGTGGGTGCGTAAGTATTCGAACATCAGGGGACCTATGTTGGATGTTGGCGACCGCAGCGCAAAAATTCGCACCAACGGGAAAGGCCTGGAAATGGCGCGCGCAGAGGCGGCGGCAGCCCATGGCCAATCGGGCGCCAGTCCTCGCGACAAGCACCCCGATTCTATTCGAGCTGATGGTGGGTGCTGACGGGTTCGAACCGCCGACCTACGCCTTGTAAGGGCGCCGCTCTACCGACTGAGCTAAGCACCCGGCTTGGTTCAGACTGCGTCGCGCAGCCCTTTGCCAGGACGGAATTTTGGCACCTTGGCCGCTTTGATCTTGATGGCTGCGCCAGTGCGGGGGTTGCGGCCAGCGCGCGCCGCGCGTTTGGGCGCAGTGAAAGTACCAAAGCCGGTGATGGTCACGCTGCCACCCTTCTTGAGGGTAACCTTGACGGCGCCGATCAGCGCTTCGAGTGAACGGGAAGCCGCGGCCTTGGAGATGTCGGCCTGCTTGGCGATGTGTTCAATCAATTCACTCTTGTTCACGTCAAGGTTCCCTCTGGAGTTGTATCGAGCCCGCTCAGGTGGGCACGTTGGATGGCGTGCACTGCAGACAACAACGCCGCTTCTGTGCGGCTGGTTTTGATTAAATGCACAGCGTCAAGGCGATGTCAAGCGAGGGGAATATTCTAGGTGCAACTTGCTCGATTGCGACCTCGTCAAAAAGTGCTGGCGCGCCTGCCACGAGCGATTCGCCGCTGGCGATCTGCCGCCTGAAGCACGCAGCAAACTGTCACCGAGAGCCCCAACCAGCACGCGCTTCAGCGCGCTGGCGCTGCCTTGCGAACCACCAAGGCCACGCCAAAAGCTGCCAACGCCAAGCCCAACAGCACGTTCGCGTTCAGGGCTTCGCCAAACAGCAGCGCGGCCAGCACTGCGGTGCACGGGGGCACCAGGTACATCAAGCTGCTGACCTGGGTGGCAGCACCACGCTGGATCAGCAGATACAACAAAGAGCTGCCGCCCAGGGTCAGGACCAGCACCGACCACAACATCGCACCCACCAGCTCGGGGTGCCAGATCACGCTTTCCGTCTCGAGCCATGCCAGTGGCGCAGTGACCAACAGCGCGGCCAGCAACTGCACCGCGTTGGCGGTGCGCACATCACAGGGCTTGACCCAGCGCTTCTGGTACAGCGTGCCAGCGGTGATGCTCAACAGCGCCAGCAGCGCCCAGGGCAGATTGCTCCAATGCACCTCGCCCACGTGCAGCTTGCCGCTGACCACCAGCATCAGCCCGCTCAGCCCGAGCACCAGGCCCAGCCATTGCCGGGCGTTGACACTCTGCTCACGCTGCATCGCGCTCAGCCACAGGGCCGTCAGAAGCGGCTGCAAGCCCACGATCAGCGCTGCCAGGCCCGCCCCCAACCCACCCTTGACGGCCGCCCAGACACCCCCCAGATAGCCGGCATGGATCAGCACACCCACCACCGAGAGATGCAGCCACTGCTGCCTGTCCCTGGGCCAGACAGCGCGCACCAGCAGCACCCAGACCACGAAGACCAGGATCGAAAACAAAAAGCGCCAGGCCAGGAAGCTGAAAGGCGGCGCATGCGGCATGCCAAAGCGTGCCACCACGAAGCCGGTGCTCCAGATCAGCACGAACACGATGGGCATGGCACGCAGCCATGCCGTCTCGGCTGTACCGTCTGCCGCACCGTCCTTCATCAGGACTTGGCGCGGATCTCGGGCAAGGCCTTGTGCAGGTAGTAGGCCATCGACCACACCGTCAGCACCGCTGCCACCACCATCAGTGCCTGACCCCAGGTGCGGGTATGGATGAGCCCGAACAGCGGCCCGTCAAAAAGCAGAAACGGGATAGCGACCATCTGCGAAGCTGTCTTGAGCTTGCCCAGCATGTGCACGGCCACGCTGCGCGACGCGCCGATCTGAGCCATCCACTCGCGCAGTGCAGAGATGGCAATCTCGCGGCCGATGATGATCAAGGCCACCAGCACATCGACCCTGTCGTGCGACAGCAGCACCAGCAAGCAGGCCACGATCAGAAACTTGTCGGCGACCGGGTCCAGGAAGGCGCCGAACGCCGAGGCTTGATTGAGCTTGCGCGCCAACCAGCCGTCCAGCCAGTCGGTGGCAGCGAACAGCACAAACAACGTGGTCGCCACGAGGTTCTTGGTCGCCATGTCCCAGTTCAGGTAGTAGACACCCACGATGAACGGGATGGCAGCAATGCGCGCCCAGGTCAGCAAAGTGGGAATGGTCAGGAACATCCTTGGATTTTGCGCTGCTGGCAGCGGCGCGGAGCCGGGTTTGCTCATCAGTGCAACACAGTCTGCAGCTCAAGAGCAGGCTGCAGGCCAGACCCTGGGCAGGATTCGGCACGACGCAAGCAGTCGGGGTGAGGGCCTTGACCCCTGCCAAAAGAAGCGCTTCGCAAAAACATTTCAGCGGTCCAAGGTCATGGGTTTGAACCTGCCGTTGTATTCGAACAGGAAGGTCTCGACAAATTCCCAGGGCCTGGGCAGGCTCGTGACATTGCCATAGGGGGCGGCACGGTGCACCGCTTCGATGGCCCATTGCACCGTGTGCTTGGCCTGGCGCGGCTCGCGTACCACGGTGATTTGGCGCACCGTACCGTCGGCATTCAGGGCCACACGCAGCACCGGAATGCCCATCAAAGGCTGCACCGGCGCACTCATGTAGCTGGCCTCAGGATGCGCGGCCACCAGCCGGCGAGCGGCCTGTGCGCGCAGCTCCTCAAAATTGCGCGGTGCCACTGGCGCTGGCAATGCAACTTTTCGGCCGCCACCAGGTGGCCGCGCTGACAGTTGCTGCGGGCTGGACGGCGCGCTCTGCGTCGCTGGCGCCGGCGCGGCCGGCTTGGCTGCTGGCGGCACGCCAGGGGTTGCGGCTGGCGCGGGCCTTGGAGCTGCCGCAGGGCCTGGCGCTGGCGCTTGCGCAGTCGGTGGCGCTGGCGTGGCTGGTGTGGCTGGTGTGGCTGGTGTGGCTGGCGTGGCTGGCGTGGCAGCTGTGGCGGCTGCAGCTGGTGGCGCCGTCTCAGCTGCAGGCCGTGCGGAAGGCGGTTGCGTGACACCGCACCCTGTCAACGCCAGCACGACCGCAAAGAGCGCCCAAACCGTGCTCCGCGGATCCACGACACCCCACCTCGCGGGCCCGCGCAGCGTGGCAAGTGCCGGCCCTGCTGGCCGTCCTGCAGGGGTTTCAGGTTCACCCCCCGCGCTGCAAGTCAACCCGGGCCAAACCGCCGTCTCAATGCAAGGCACGGTAAATCTCCTCTGCGAGTTCTTTGGAAATGCCTTCAACCGTCAACAGATCTGCCACACCTGCATTGGCCACACCACGCAAGCCACCAAAGCGTTGCAGCAGTTTTGCCCGTTTGCGCGGACCGATGCCTGCAATGTCTTCAAGTTTGCTGGCACCGGTGCGCACGCTGGCGCGCTTGGCCCGCATGCCGGTGATGGCGAAACGGTGCGCTTCGTCGCGTATTTGCGCCACCAGCATCAGGGCCGCTGAATCATGCCCTAGAAAGGCCTTCTGCCGGCCGTCTGCGAAAACCAGCTCCTCCAGCCCGACCTTGCGGCCCTCCCCTTTTTCGACACCGACGATCAAGGACACATCCAGACCCAACTCTTCAAACACCTCACGCGCCATCGTGACTTGCCCACGCCCACCGTCCACCAGCACAAGGTCCGGCAAGCGCGCCAGGCCACCGCGCTTTTTTGCAACCGGATGTGGCTTTGTCGGCAGCGCTGCTTCCTGTGCCTGCGCTGCAGTCGAGGCAAGTTTGGCTGAACCCTCATCAGCAGCTCCAACTCCAACCTCAGCTGCACCCTCAGAGTCAGCGTCGACAATCCCCTGGGCCCAACGCGCATATCGACGCGTCAGCACCTGGCGCATGGCGGCGTAGTCGTCACCACCCTTGACGCCTTCGATGTTGAAGCGCCTGTATTGCGCACTTTGCATCTGGTGTGACTCATAGACCACACAGGATGCCTGTGTGGCCTCGCCCGCCGTGTGGCTGATGTCAAAACACTCGATGCGCAAGCTGTTCGGATCAGCCACGTCCAGATCCAGGGCCTCGATCAAGGCCCGCGTGCGCTGTTGTTGCGAGCCTTCTTCGGCCAGCAAGCGGGCCAGGGACAGCTCGGCGCCTTTGGCCGCCATCTCCAGCCAGATGCGGCGCTGTTCGCGCGGCTGGTGCTGCACCCGCACGCGGGTGCCAGCGGCCTGGCCCAAGGCTTCCAGCAACTCGGCGTCCACAGGATGGCTGGTCACCAACAACGGTGGCACTGATTGACCGATGTAGTGTTGGGCGATGAAAGCTTCCAGTACCAAGACTTCCGCCAGCATGGCTTGCGGCAAGATCGGTTCCGGCGCGATGGGTTCCGGCACCGGGCTTGACGCCGTAGTGTCTGCGCGCGCCTCGGGCTGACTTGCAGCGGTCCCTTGGCTGTCCGCAGGCGGCGGCTGTGCAGCTTCCTGCTGATCTTCCGCCATCGATTGCAGCAATGACGCCGTCAGTGCAGCGGCGTCTTCAAGATGGCTGGGGAAGTAGGCCCGGTCGCCCAGGTGGCGACTGCCGCGCACCATCGCCAGGTTGACGCAGGCGCGCCCACCCGCCACCTTGACGGCCAGAATGTCCACGTCCTTGTCGCCCGAAGACAGACTGCTGGCGTCCACCGACTGTTGATGCAGCACGCGCGACAGCGAGCCGATGCGGTCGCGCAAGGCTGCCGCCTGCTCAAAGTCCAGCGCTTCGGCACAAGCCATCATTTGCGACTGCATGTCTTCGACCACTTCATGCGATTCGCCGAGTAAAAAGCGCTCCGCGGTGGCCACGTCCCGGGCGTAGTCCTGGGCTGATATCAGCCCCACGCAGGGGCCGGAGCAACGCTGGATCTGGTACAGCAGGCAAGGCCTGGAGCGGTGGTTGAACACCGAGTCTTCGCAGGTGCGCAGCCTGAACACTCTTTGCATCAGCTGAATCGTCTGCTTGACCGCCCAAGCGTTGGGATAGGGCCCGAAGTAGCGGTGCTTGCGATCCACCGCACCCCGGAAGTAGGCCATGCGCGGAAAGCTCTGGCTGGCTGACAGCGCCGGGCGCTGCTGACCGGCCGTTGGACCGCTTCGTGCACCAGTGATCTTCAGATAGGGGTAACTCTTGTCGTCACGAAACAGGATGTTGAAGCGTGGCGCCAGCGTCTTGATCAGGTTGTTTTCGAGCAACAGCGCTTCGGCCTCGGTGCGCACCACCGTGGTCTCCAGTCGCGTGATGCGGCTGATCATCTGGCCAATGCGGGTGCCCTCATGGTCACGCTGCAAATAGCTTGAAACACGCTTCTTCAGGTTGCGTGCCTTGCCCACATACAGCAGCCCGCCCTGGGCATCAAACCAGCGATAGACCCCAGGCAACGCTGGCAGTGCAGCCACCTCTGTCAGCAAAGCCTCCCTGTCAGGCGCTGCAGGCGCGTCGGGTGTCTGGGGTGGGTCTGTAGGCACAGGGGCAGCGGTCGCACTCATGGGACGCAATTTTCACCGCCTTTGATAATCCCCCGATGTGCCCTGACTTCAGCCCAGCGCCAAGCCCGGCGCGACCGCCAGCAAGCCCGCCCGAGACGCCACCTGCGGCCCATCATGCCGACCCGCTTGCCGACCCGCTTGGCTCCCCACTTGGCACCCCACCTGGCACCCAGCTAAGCAGGCAACGCTGGGACATTTATTGCCGCGTCGTCGACAACCTGGGTGACGTAGGCGTGTGCTGGCGACTGGCCAGCGCGCTGAGCGGCTGCGGGCAAGAAGTGCACCTGGTGATCGACGACCCGAGCGCGCTGCAGTGGCTGGCGGCCGGGGCAACTGCCGAGGTTCAGGTTCACCGCTGGCCGGGTCCGGATGAACTTGGCGACGTGGTCATCGAGGCCTTTGGCTGCAGCCTGCCTCAGGCTGTCCTGCAAGCCTTGGCGAAGCGCGTGGCGCAGCAGCAGCCGCAAGCTGTGCCGATGGCGGAAAGTCGCCAGCAGCCTGCTCCTGCTCCTGCTCCTGCTCCTGCTCCTGCTCCTGCTCCTGCTCCTGCTCCTGCTCCTGCTCCTGCCCCCGGCACTTCTCCCACTTTTCCCACTTCTACCGCTGCTGCGCCGGATGCTGCACCCGGCACCGCACCCGCCACCGCACCCGCACCCGCACCCGGCGACTTGCCGGTCTGGCTCAACCTGGAACATCTCAGCGCAGAGCCCTACGTTGAGGCCTCGCACGGGCTGCTGTCACCGCAACGCGAAGGGCCACCGAAGTGGTTCTTCTACCCAGGCTTCAGCCGGCGCACGGGCGGCCTGCTGCGCGAGCCGGACCTGCAGGCGCGCCAGCGCAGCTTCGATCGCCTGGCCTGGCTGCAGAGCCAGGGTCTGCAACTGCGGCCGCATGAAAAGCTCGTCAGCCTGTTTTGCTACGCCAACGATCATCTGCCGGCCTTGCTGGCCAGCCTGGCCGACACTGCGCAAGGCGGCGGGCCGACCTTGTTGCTGGCTACCGCCGCGCTGCCGGCTGCTGTGCGGCAAATGCTGAGTGCTGCTGCCCTCAGGCATCCCGCGCTGCGAGTGCATGGGCTGCCGCTGCTCAGCCAGATCGACTTCGATCACTTGCTCTGGGCCAGCGAGCTCAATGTGGTGCGCGGCGAAGACTCCCTGGTGCGCGCACTGTGGGCCGCGCGGCCATTCATCTGGCAAGCCTATGTGCAGCGCGATCAAGCCCACCATGCCAAGGTGCTGGCGTTGCTGGATTGGCTGGACGGCTTGGATCGACTCGATGCCCGTCCTGAGGCTCCTGAGGC
>Ga0105049_10008295_pt1 | contig 12053 bp, 6 predicted proteins | sample MAT06_FD_78087 | JGI IMG/M metagenome (GOLD analysis project Ga0105049, IMG submission 78087) | Freshwater microbial communities from Lake Fryxell liftoff mats and glacier meltwater in Antarctica - MAT-06 | ecosystem: Environmental > Aquatic > Freshwater > Ice > Liftoff microbial mat | place...
AATAAACCCTGAACCACATAATACTATACAACTAAGCCGGCAATAAAGACTACAAGGCCAGCAGCGCATTTCGTTATTTTTATTGCAAAGCTTCACTTACCGGATCGTTGGTTAATACTTCTTAAACCTTTTGGCTACTTATGGCTACATGTGTGCACTTTAGTGAGCGCACAGTATCGTGGCAAAATATTTCTCATGTGCTGCGACTAAGGCTGATAATTTTCCTTTTAAACGATGCCCAAGCAGAAAAGCAGATTTGAATGCTGGCTCTTTGATAACAACAGCCTCAACACTGTTATCATATTCCTGAACGGCTTTCTTTTAGCTAAAGCGGTGCCTGCTCTTGGGTCTCCCCAATACTTAAATAAACAAGTGGCAAAACATGTGACCAAACTCATTTTAATTAAACTTGTATAAAACAATGAGCTTTCTTTTGTTACCCGTTACCTGCCAATAGCAAAAAGATATTACAGGATGAATTTTGCAGCACTCAAAAAAAATAAAAAAGTTTATCCCAGGTATTCCGTAGAATAATAATTCGCCTATATTTACGTAATAGAATTGGTATTCAATAATGATGAATTTAAAGTTACATTGAAGAGCCATCCTGTTAACAGCATTCGATTATTCTACTACTAAACATCGTCAGTATGAAAAAAAATATTACCCTTACCTTTTTGTTTATTTTTATTTTGTTAGCAACAAAAGTTTTAGCTACAGATTATTATGTATCGGCGCTTACCGGTGACAATTCTTTTTCAGGAACTTCTACCAGCCAGGCTTTTGCTACCATTAAAAAAGCGGCCGACCTTACCAATCCTGGCGATACCGTATTTATAATGAACGGTACTTACAACCCTATTGCCAACTTTCAGCAAAGTATCGTTACTATTACCCGCTCGGGTGCACCGGGCGCATACATTACTTACAAGCCATTTCCTGGTCATACGCCCAAGTTACAATTGCAAATAAATTTGAACTTTCAAATTTGGCGGGCTATAGCCATTGATGCTTCTTATATTGTTGTTACAGGAATCGAAATTGAGGGTACCAACCAACTATTAAATTATGCCGATGCCTTGCAAACTTATAATGACTACAAAAACAATATTAGGGACTGGAATAAAATCTCCATGTATAACTGTGGATCCATATCTATTGGTAGTAATGCAAGCGCCGCACCCCACCATGTTATCGTAAGCAATTGTAAGATATACGATACAGGAGGTGGTATTGGAGCATTCAACTGCGATTATGTGACTATAGAAAATAACCTGGTTTACAATACCTGTTGGTATTCTATGTATGCCGGCAGCGGCATCAGCATTTTGGATCCCCGGAGCATAGATGCGGTAACTACTTACAAAATATTTGTACGTAATAATGTAACTCATAATAACAAAACCCTTATACCCTGGGAGCGCATTAATGCACTTAGTGATGGCAACGGAATTATATTGGATGTTAACATTGGAAATGGCACTACCACACTTCCGTATGTAGGCCGCTACTTAGTGGAGAATAATGTGAGTTACAACAACGGAGGCGGAGGTGTGCATGCTTATAAATGTGCTCACGTAGACATCATTAATAACACTGCTTATAATAATGGTACTGTAGTGGGCTATCCAGAGATAGACGCCAACCAATGTTCTGATGTAAAAATTTATAACAACATTATGTATGCCCGCACGGGTGGCAACTGTAATGGAAACGATGCCAATACCATATATAATTACAACTTGTACTTCAATGGCACTGCTTTTAAAAAGGGCCCGCACGATAAAACTGCCAACCCGCAATTTGTATTGTTGGCTACCAACGCCAGCGCCAACTTTCAATTGACCAGTACAAGTCCTGCTATCAACAATGGCAGCAACATAAGCGGTCAGTTTAGTGCTACAGATATTGTAGGATTATCAAGGCCGGTAGGTTTTGCCACTGATATGGGGGCTTATGAACATGCCACTGTAATTTCCCGCCCAAAGATTGAAATTAAACAAGCTGCAACGGAAATGTTGAGTGGCACTGTTTATGATTTTGGTGATGTATCCTCTACCAATCCAAAGACCATCACGTTTACCGTTAATAATATTGGTGACCTACAATTGAATCTTACCGGTACACCAAGAGTGGTTGTTACCAATACAACCGGTGCCGGTTTTTCGCTTGCTGCTGACGCCCCGGCTGTAGTAGCACCAAACGGCACAGTAAGTTTTGATGTAACCTTATCACCACAATCAACCCCGGCTAATTATGCAGGTAGTATTTCGATTGCAAATAATGATGCCGATCAAAACCCCTTTAGCTTTCCAATTTCCGGCTATGGCTATGATGGCACAAAGGCTGTACAAACAATAACCTTCCCACCCTTGCCCGTTAAGGTTACTGGCAGTGCCGACTTTAATCCCGGTGCTACTTCCAGCGCAGGGTTAGCTATTATCTACACAAGTTCAAACACTAATATTGCTACTATCGTGGGCGGGCAAATTCGCCTTCATCCAACAAATACAGGTACAGCTAATATCACAGCTTCGCAACCAGGAGATGCCACTACTAACCCGGCCCGAAGTGTTGTACAATTATTAACCGTTACCCCGGTGCTGCCAGCTCCTGGCACCAACATGGTATCCAATCCAACATTTGATGTGAATACCAGTGGGTGGACCTTTTCAAATAAAAACGGCGGAATATCAACGGTCACATCTTTACCCATGACGGGCTCCACTACCAATGTTGGTAAAATAACCATAACAACATTACCTGCGCCTGCCAGTTCCGATAACATACAGCTTAGTACCAACGTATTTTTCGTAAAAGACAGAAATTATTTAATCAGCTTTAAAGCCAATGCTGATGCTGCCCGTTCTATCGGGTTAAGGATATTGCAAAATGCTTCACCCTTTGCTACTATTTTTTCCCGGACTATTAACATTACTACCACGCAGGCTACTTATGGAACCTACGCCTATACCAGCACGTACACAGGCTCGGTAGCACTACGCTTCTTTTTAGGCAATAGCAGCATACCGGTTTATTTTGATGATGTAATAATGATAGAAGAACCCTCTGTAGTTTTACCTGTTTCTCTCCTGTCGTTTACTGGTACGCTATCCGGAGACAAGGCACTGCTTAACTGGAAAACGGCAATGGAATCAAACGTAAATGACTATGTTATTGAGAAGAGTAAGGATGCAATCTCTTTTTCAGTGATTGGGAAAGTGCCTGCAAGAAATATTTTAATTGGAGGCAGCTATTCATTCTCAGATGTCGAATCCATTAACGGCCAGGTATATTACCGTTTGAAAATATTAGACAAAGACGGTTCATTTGCATACAGTAAAATAGTTTCTATAAAGGCCGGTGCAAGTGGAATATCGGGTGTGAAAATATTCCCTAATCCCGTTACCACTTCTGTTACGGTTTCATACCCGGTGGCTTCGGAAAGGGCTTCATTGAGTATTCTAACGGCAGATGGTAAAAAGATCGGAGAATATATTGTTTCGGTTGGTTCCAATCAAAGAACTATAGATGTATCACCTCTAAACCCAGGCCAGTATTTTATTATTTATTTACACAGCAATCAGAAATGTATCCTCTCCTTTATAAAGTAAGGTACAATTGAGGTATGCTGTATAGTGTGCAACACTGATTACAAAATTTTCAGCGTTGCATATTTTTATCAATTTAAAAAGTGGCCCGCATGGTAACAGCAAATTAATAGAATGTTAGAAGTAAATTTCTTTATCCCCTGTTTTTCATCTCAACAATTAAACTTAAAGAATTTAATTAGTATCCGCCAATGACAAAAGTTTTATATCCTTTTCATCGATTGCTTTAGCAGATTTGAACATCACCGGTTTATTTGCCCCCGGTAAAAGATCGAAGTAGTTATCGGAAAAACCGATGTTCTCACTGTTAACTTCAATACTTGAGGGATTATTCAACAAAGAACTAGAAGCCGGCCCGCCATCACGCAAAAGCCCAGGAGCTTTGCTGCGACCTGCCTGCAATGATTATCATTATTCCCGCACCTGCAGTTGCAACTTGTGCAAAACACTGAAAGCCGCTGAGAATAAGTGGAAGAATAACCAGCCGATTGGCTCTTGCGTGCAAAATTTCATGGTGTGTTAAAGCATCTCAACTTATTACCTCAAAGAAAGATAAATCCCCTGGGCTCAATTGTCTTTCTCTCAAATTTAAAAGCCTCATCTCCAAAATTTACCACCGCTCTTTTACCCGATGAAAATACACTTTCCTGCACCTTGCCATCGGCTGTTACAAAGCGGTGCGATATCATTTCATCGTAACCAATCTGCTGCAGCCATGGGCAAATGTTTTTATAACTCTGTATAAAAGTATTTTTAAAACTTTCCCAGCGGTTGCGGTCAAGCGTCCATAAAGGAGCAGAGCCGTAGAGTATGTTGAACAAATCTTTTTTCCACCATATTTCCGGTGTATGATGATTAGCATCTTCCCAGCGCCAAGAGGTAACCACTGCATCATGATACACTAATTCATACAACGGCACACGAAGCGCTTCATTGATAGAGTATTTCATGTACAACGGAGGAGCGGTTCTCACGCCTAACATTTGCGTTGGACGCTGGCCGTTTTTCCAATCACCACCATAATAGATGGTGCCTGCCTTATCCACTTCCGTTCCAAACCATGTGCGCTGTAAGGTCATCATGCCATGCGCATAAACCGATTGAGCTGCGGCAAAGTCAGCGCCCCACTCAGCTCCTAGAAAAACTTTATGGCTGTCAACAATAGTTTGCAGTGTATGCCTGTGTGCATCTGCCCATTGTTCCCGGGTGAGCCCGTTATTAATGGAGTAATCTTCATAAAGTCCGTTAGCTTGCACCACGTCAACAAAAAAAGATTCATGCGGCCAGATAGCCATTTCTTTGGTTGTGCGTTTCATCACCTCGGGAAAAACAGCTTTGGGATTGGTGTAAGTACCGAATCGGTTGGAGTAAGTACTGCCATCTTTTTTTCGTGCCACCAACTGGTTATACATTCCGGGAAAAGCGTTGCGCTTCAGATAAGTGGCTGACTTTGACAAATCGTACCAGGCAGTATCACGCAGATTTTCATCGGTGTACAATTCGTAGGAGCTTACGGCATAACCCATCGCTTTTAAAGAATCATTATAACCTGCAGATGGATACGGCAAATGATTTGGATTCCAGATAAACATCGCTTTATCAATTCCTGCATCTTTCAATTCTTTTGAGAAGGCAGCATTGCGTGCATTGTCCCAAACATAAATGTGTACTGCCCCCACCATCTTATCAATGGCAGCAATCTTCCCGGCATTTTCTTTTAACGTGGCCACGCCATTTTTTGGCCAGATGTAATTGCGGTAACGCTTGCATTGTGCTACATAACCGCCTTTATCAAAAAATATATAGGTGACCTTTCGGTGATACCCAAAACTTTCTTTGGAAGAAAGCCACACCGGTTCAAAAGTAATGGCCCCTGCCTCCCGCTTTGCCCGCAATGCCGCATCATAAGGTGTTTCCAAAATTGCCATGTAGCCGGTACCAAATGCTTTGTCTGTTACACCCATCCACGACATAGATAACCCTCCCCCACAATAAAACGTAATACCACTCCCCAAAGGATACGCTCCATCTACAACAGGCAACAACAATCCCTCGCCATCTGTAAGCAACAGGTAATGATTTGCAGGAGATTTAAATGCAGCCGGGAAGGCGATTTCACTCATTGGCATTTCGGGAGAAGCCGTTACCGTTATCTCTAATTCTGATTTAGCCGATAATGTTAGATGGGCTGTGAAAGGAGCCTTTCCTCTAAAAGTGAGACTGATAGTATTACCTTTTACGGATGCTTTTTGAAAGCTGAGATTGTTCTTTCCTGGATGCTGTTCCCATAATTTGTTACACCTTTTGTCAAATACTTTTATCGTAACAGTGGCATCATCAAAAACTACTTTAATATGCTGATCCTGTACAACCCATTCCTTCGCCAACAATTGCAACGGCAGAAAAAAAAATAAAAATTGAAAGAGGAAACCGGTCAGCAGGTTTTTATACTCTACCAACCCGGCCTTCCTTCTTTCTTCGATTGCTGCTTTCTTGCTAAATGAGAAAAACTTGTTTGTCATGAATAAATTAAAGTTCAAGTGATATTGCCTTACCGGTTAAGTCTATCTTTTTTATTAAAACTGTACCCTTGCTAAAATCGGTTGGCTGCTTGCCACCCACCGCTATTTGAAAACCACTTGCATCAACCACTCTTTTGTTCTGGGTATTGATGTGGGAAAAGTCGGTTGGCCGCAACTTAAAAGAAACCGTTTTTTTCTCTCCTCTCTTCAACGCAATTTTTGAGAAGCCTTTTAAACTTCGCAACGGTGTATTTTCAGTTGCATTCATACGCTGCACATATAATTGCACCACTTCATCGCCCTCCATTTTACCAGTGTTTTCTACATCAATGGTAACAAGGACTGCATCGCCAACTTTTACAACAGGTTTTACTTTTAAATTGGTATAAGTAAAAGTAGTATAGCTTAACCCATAGCCAAATTCGTACAAAGGCTTCCCCCCATAATAGCGATAGGTGCGACCCTTCATGTTATAATCTTCAAAGGCAGGCAACTCTGTTTCCGAAGTATAAAAAGTGACGGGCAACCTTCCTGATGGATTAAATTTTCCCGTAAGTACATCGGCAATGGCAGTACCAGCTTGTTGCCCACCATACCAGGTTTCTACGATCGCCGGAATGTTTTCCGCTTCCCAATTAATGGCCACGGCACTGCCATTCACCAACACTAATATAACAGGTTTACCAAGCGCCACTATCTTTTTTATTAAACTTTGTTGCACCGCAGGCAGTTCCAGTTTTGTTCTGTCGCCCTGGTTAAAGCCATCTAACTTAATATCCATTTGTTCACCTTCAATGCGTGGCGAAAGCCCCATGCACAAAACAACTACATCTGCTTTTTTGGCGATTGCTATTGCCTCGGCTTCATATTCGGTATTCGGTATGGTCCAATTTAATTTAACAACGGCATTAGCGCCACTATTAGCATAATTAATTTGTATGCTATACGCTTCACCTGACTTCAATGCAATATTTTTATAGCGATGATCAGCGCCGTCCGCATTACTGTACTTAAAAAGCGAGCTGTCATTTATATACAACTGGAAGTCGCTGCTTCCGTACATGTCTAAAAAATAATTTCCGTCGGCAGGAACTTTGAGGTAGCCGGTCCAACGAACAGAGAAGTTATCCAGGTTAATGGATGAAACTGGCGGTTCATTGATCCACAAAAAATCAATCACAGTGTCAACTCTTGAAAGAACCGGGGTACCAGTAAATTTATTGTTGGTGAAATAGTCGCCTTTTAAACCATGTTCGCTGGCTTCTTTATTGGTAAAAAGATATTGGGAAGCAATCAGTTTCGGCACAGGCAAACCATTGGCATGTGCCGAACCTTGCGCATACAAAATATTAGTATTGGGCATCGCATTTTTCAAGCCTTGCAAAACTGTGATGGTGGAGGAAGGCAGCCCGTTATAGTTGGCTAATAACACTTCGGAATCGTCGGCGTTAGGCCCTATTACGGCCAATGTTTTTATGTTTTGTTTAAGCGGCAACAGGCCTTTTTCATTCTTCAATAACACGATTGACTTTCTTGCGGCTTCCAATGAAAGCGCCACATGCTTTTTACTTTCAACAACGCTATACGGTATCTGCGTAAATGAAACGCTCCTGGGGTCATCGAAAGAACCTAATAAAAACCTGGCGGTAAATAAACGTCTCAACGCATTATCTAATTCCGGCTCTGTAATCAATCCCTTTGCCACGGCTTTATCCAATGCATTAAAGGCGCTGCCACATTCCAGGTCAACGCCAGCTTTAATGGCGATGGCAGAGGCTTCTTCTGCCGTTGGCACTCTTTCGTGTGCACCTTTCCGATAGATGTTTGATACAGCCCCGCAGTCGGTAACAATAAAACCTTTAAAGCCCCACTGCTTGCGCAACAGGTCGTTCATTAAATAATTGTTGCTGCAACAAGGCTCACCCCGAAAGGCATTATAGGCACACATCAAAGAATAAACCCCGGCATTTTTAACTGCAGATTTAAAAGCCGGTGTATAGGTTTCCCATAAATCATTTTCGGTGATGTTAACATTGAAACCGCTGCGGCCTTCTTCGGGCCCGCTGTGGGCAACAAAGTGTTTGATAGTTGCAATGGTTTTAAAATATTTTTTATCATTCCCCTGCAAGCCCCTGATGAAAACATTGGCCATGCTGCTGGTTAGCAAAGGGTCTTCGCCATAAGTCTCCATGCCCCTGCCCCATCTCGGATCACGAAAGATGTTGATGTTGGGCGTCCAGAAATTTAAGCCCGTATAAATACCTCTTTGATTTTTGGAAGCAAAGTATTCATGTTTCGCTCTTGCTTCGTCGGAGATAGCGTTCGATACTTTACCCATTAGCACTGTGTCCCATGTTGCAGCAAGGCCAATGGCCTGCGGAAAAACGGTGGCCTTGCCGGCCCTTGCCACACCATGCAAACATTCGTTCCACCAATTATAGGCCGGAATTTTTAATCCGTTGCTGTCAATGGCCGTGCCTTTGTTCATGAGCAACTTTACCTTTTGCGCCAGGCTAAGTTTTGAGATGACATCGTCTACCCGTTCTTTAATGGGTAATGATGCATTGAGATAAGCCGGGGAAGTTGTTTGCGCCTTTACAGTGTTGACGTGTAAAAGGGCTATGATACATACCATGTTTGTAAAAGACGCAATGTTTATCTTATTCATATGTTGGGTTAGTAAGAATGTTTTACCTGTTTAACATGGTTAGCGTTTAGAGCCAGCTTTCCGGGAAATTTGATTGCTTTGGTTTTAAAAAGATTTAAATAATCCTACATTACCTGGGTACCATTGATTACAAAATAGTCTCAAGGTAGTTAAAGCCATGGTGGTATGTGCGTCTGCCCTTAAATGAGAAATAAGAAACTGCTACGAAATTTATACATAACAAAGGTTTCTAATCAGGTGAGTGCAAAAAACTTAAACTGCTTTTATGATGAGCCGTTCATCGCCCTGTTTAAAGTATTGGTAATCTTTTTAACCCTGTTTACACTTTGGGGAATCATTTGGATTGTGCTGGGATTAAATTTATTTCATGGCTTTCCAATCCACTGCCTTTCTCTTCAACCGCTTGATAGTGTAATTCTTTGCCGTTGTGTACAACCATGCTTCTACAGGAGTGTCGCTTTTAATGTTGTTCCGCTCCTGGCGGAACTTCAGAAATACCTCTTCTACTACTTCCTGCGCCTCTATAGAAGACTTTAAATATCTGAGCGCTACCTGGTAGATACGTGGCTGACAGGAATTATAGATCAATTTAAAATCTTTTTCACTAGCTGCGGGAGTGATCTTGTCGACACGATTTTCTGGCGATGAAATAAAACCAGGCGTGAAAGAAGCATGGCATGAGTTGATGGTATGATAGCTCGTTAAGTTCATATGGCAATCGTTTTGAGGTGATCTACTATTCATTAATGTTGAATAGATATTTTACGATATCAAATTTAGGTAGTTTTTTTAAAGAACCAATAATATTTTTTCCCCTTTTTTGAAATGCTGTGCCGTTCCGCAAAAGCGTTGATCTATGAGCAAACAATATCCAGGCATACGTTAGCTGACAACATTATGATATAAAAGTTTTTTTGCTAATTTTAAGTTCAATAATATTGAGTAAATTAATAACGATGATACAGGTAATTGTAAGAGCAATGGATATACTGGAGTTTGTGGCGCTGCAAGGCAAGCAACCGGTGCAGTTAATAAGGATTGCGGAGCATGTGAAGCTAAGTCAGCCTACGACGGCTAACATTGTAAAAACTTTGCTGAACAAAGGATACCTGGAACAGGTAAGCAGGAAAGAAGGTTACCGTATGGGTGTAGCAGCGTTTCGTCTCACGGGAAGTGAGTCATATAACCAGGATATAATTGCAGCTTCCAAAGAGCCAATGGAAAAATTAGCCGGGCAGTTAAATGAAACCACTTTACTTGCGCAGATTAGAAATGGCAAAAGGGTGATCCTAAATATGATTGAATCTGAGCAGGCATTGCAGGTTAAAACGGTTATGGTAGCGGATGTATATGACACCTCTACGGGACGGCTATTGATGGCCTACCTTTCCCCTAAAGAATTGGAGGATCTTGTTAAAACGATAGGTTTGCCATCTAAGAAAAGTTGGCCCGGTGCACAAACTGTGGTGGGTCTCCGAAAAGAATTGCAACAAATAAAGAACAATGAATTTGTGCAAACAGTTTCCGTATACCATACAGTTGGCTTTGCTGTTCCGGTGTATAAAAATGATAAAGTGGTAGCAGCATTGAGTGTTTTTGTACCGCAAAGCCGATACACTGATTCACACAAAGAAAAAATTTCAAAATTGATACTTACTGCTGCAAAAAAAATAAGGGAGGGGTTGGATAGTTAGAGTATCTACTAACTATTCACCTGAGTTTCATGAACTATTGAGTCAAGAAGATGCTGTTAACAGGTCGATTCACAACCACCATTTTTTTCCCCAGGTAGAGGATTGTATCAGTTTAAAATCCAGATCGGCAATCCCAAATATGATCCATATTTACCGAAACATAAGGGATACGTTAAAGTGCTTTGAAAGTTTAGACAAAAGCAAATAACATTTAGTGACATCAATTTCAACTTTTATGAATCACTAACAAACTACCTGCTTTGCAAACAGATCCATCAAAGAAGAAAAGAAACAATTAAAGGCTTCAAAGTAAGCACTGCCGGTAAGATTATAAAATCAATTAAGAATTTTTATCCGAAACAAGGTCAAAAGAAATATTATCCCGCCCATCAACCTGGAGGCTAAAATGACTCCCCCCATGCAACAGGTATCTCCACCCTGGTGCCGCCTTCGGGAATAATACCATGATTATGAAATATTTAATTCTTATTCTAATTGTTTCAGCCTGCACAGGAGCATCGTGCAACAAAAATCACCTGCCGGAGTATTATTTTAAATGTAAATTAAACGGACAAGAATATGTACCGGATAATTGTGCTAATTGCAGAACGGCAAAAGTATTAGGCGATACCCTTTTGATTTTGGGAGCCAACCGATATGTAGAATCTATTGGCGTTGACGTGCTGGAATATCCATTAAAGGAGAAACCCTATGTATTAAAAGAAAGAAGGAATGCAGCTGCAGGAACTGCGGACTATGACAATACTATTGGTAGTCCGTCTGACATTTTCCGTACTGACTCTTTGAGAACAGGGCAGCTTACTATAACAACCCTCGATAAAACAAATAAAATCATTGCCGGTACTTTCTATTATGACGCATATAATGCTGTTCAAAATAAAACAATAAAAATCACCGACGGCAAATTCCGTCTTCAATACAAAACCAATTAAAACTTAAACCAAGACACCACCAATTATGAAAAATAAATTTTTACAGACATATTTCTTTGTGCTGTGCTTTTCGTTACTCGTTGCATTTAGAGCAAATAGCCAGGTAATCTGGGATACGCTCCCCTATAAAACTTATGCAGATTATAAATTGTAGAATCTTGACAAATCCATTATTACTTCCGGCATTTTGTATGACCGAGCATTTCCGGTTGCCGATATTTGAACGTTTTAAACAACAAGACCAGTTCACAGACACGACAAGCCCAAGACACTGGGTGCAGGCTTATTACGAGATCTATAATGCTGCTTACAATAATACAAATTGGCTATCACCCGATGCGCTGGCCTGCCGGCATCACCATTCACAGCATAATTAATGGTAGCATCTGTCTTCACCGTAAAAGCAAGTCCTTTGTCTTTTGCTTTTTCGGAAAACATATTTTTCACCGAATGAAGTACATCTGTAATATTGAATGGAATGTCTTCTATGGCAAACCGGCCTGCATCAAGCTTGGAAAGATCAAGAACGTCGTTGATAATTGTAAGCAGGCTTTTGCCTGAATTGCGAATAGCGTCTATGTATTCCCGCTGGGAAGTATCCGTGT
>Ga0105049_10008299_pt1 | contig 12049 bp, 12 predicted proteins | sample MAT06_FD_78087 | JGI IMG/M metagenome (GOLD analysis project Ga0105049, IMG submission 78087) | Freshwater microbial communities from Lake Fryxell liftoff mats and glacier meltwater in Antarctica - MAT-06 | ecosystem: Environmental > Aquatic > Freshwater > Ice > Liftoff microbial mat | place...
CGGAACACCCGGCTCACCACCCCCATCGAAATCACCTACGACTGCGCGTTTGGATTTCCGCGGTCGCTGATCGTGATCGAAGCCGGCGCGGAAGCGACGGTCGTCCAGAAGTACATCGGCAATCCCACCCTGCACGCCAGCGGCACGGAAGTTTATGTGAAGGAAGGCGCCAAGCTGCATTACGTGAGCATGCAGAATTTCGCCCCCACCGCGTACGATTTCACCTTGAAGCGCGCTCACGTGGCGCGCGACGCCGAGATTGACTGGGTGATCGGGATGTTTGGCGGCGGCTTCGCGCGCTACGATGTCGAATGCATCATGGAAGGCGAAGGCGGCACCAGCTACATGTATGGCGTCGGCATTGGCGAAGGGAAACAACAGCTCGGCCAGTTCACCCGCCAGCATCACACAGTCGGCAACACCGTCAGCGATCTCCTTTTCAAGAACGTCCTGCGCGACCAGGCCGTCAGCAATTACGCCGGCACGATCAAGGTGGAAAAACACTCCAACGGCACAAACGCCTACCAGTCGAACCGCAACCTGATTCTCAGCGACACGGTGCAATGTGACACGCGGCCGATTCTCGAAATCGAATCCAATCAACTCCGCTGCACCCACGGCGCAACTGTCGGCCGGCTCGATGAAAACCAACTCTTCTACCTGCGTTCCCGCGGTCTCGCGCCGGTCCAGGCCCGGCAGATGTTGATCGAGGCGTTTCTCGAACCCGTGCTCGCGCGGATTCAAGTGGACCCGGTGCGGGAAGAATTCGCTCGGCTCATCCATCAGAAAGTTCTACGGTAGCGCCATGGTTCCCGTTCTCGACACCGTCGAGTTGGAAGAAATTCGCGACGATTTTCCGATCTTGCACCAGCAAGTTCACGGGAAACCGCTCGTCTATCTCGACAACGCCGCCACCTCGCAGAAACCGCGCGTCGTAATTGAGGCGTTGAACGACTATTACCAGCGCTACAACGCCAACGTCCACCGGGGCATCCACACCCTCGCGGAACGCGCGACCCGCGAGTACGAACGCGCCCGCGAACGCATCGCCCAATTCATTCACGCCGAATCCACGCGCTCGGTCGTGTTTACCCGGGGCACCACCGAAGCCATCAACCTCGTCGCGCAGTCGTGGGGACGCACAAACCTCAAGGCTGGCGATGAAATTCTCACCACGTGGATGGAACATCACAGCAACATCATCCCGTGGTACCAACTCTGCGAGCAGACCGGCGCCGTCATCAAACGGATGGAATTGAACCCGGACGGCACACTCGCCATCCCGGCGATCAGTGCGCGCACCAAACTGGTCGCGATCACGCATTGCTCCAACGTCCTCGGCACCATCAATCCCATCCAGCAGATTGCCGATGCCGCGCACCAAGCCGGCGCAGTCGTCCTTGTGGACGGCGCACAAAGCATCCCGCACATGGCGATTGACGTGCAGGCGCTCGGGGCGGATTTCTTTGTTTTCAGTGGCCACAAGATGTGCGGCCCCACGGCGTCCGGCATTCTGTATGGCCGGGAGAATCTCTTGGAAGCGATGCCGCCGTTCATGGGCGGCGGCGAAATGATCCGCGAAGTCACCGCCACCGGCTACACCACCAACGATCTGCCCTACAAGTTTGAAGCCGGCACGCCCAACATTGCGGAAGCCATTGGCCTCGGCGTGGCGGTCGAGTATCTCAGCCGCATCGGCATGGACAAAATTCGCCGGCACGAGAAGGAACTCACCCAGTACGCACTCGACCGGCTGAGCGAACTGGTCGAGATCAAGATCTATGGTCCACTGGACGCCGAACTACGGGGCGGTTTGGTGGCGTTCACTTTTGGCGACATCCACCCGCACGACCTCGCGACTATTGCCGATCAACAAGGCGTCGCCATTCGCGCCGGCCATCATTGCGCGATGCCGCTGCACAAACATTTGGGACTCGGCGCCACGGCCCGCGCCAGTTTCGCGCTCTACAACACCCGCTCCGAGGTGGATGCCCTGATTCGTACCCTCAAGGAAGCCAAGAAAGTTTTCGGTGCCTGCCCCACCGCCCGGCAAATGGGTTATTGAGACACGACATGCTCGACGACCTGTATCAAGAAATCATCCTCGACCACTACCGCCGGCCGCGGAACAAGGGCGCGCTGGAACCGCACGACATGGCCGCCAAAGAAAGCAACCCGCTCTGCGGCGATGAAATCGAAGTCACGGCCCGGCTCAAAGACGGCAAGATCGAGGAAATCAAGTTTGCCGGCCACGGCTGCGCGATCAGTCAGGCATCGGCCTCGATCATGACGACCAAGCTCGTCGGTAAAACCTTGCCGGAAGCGGAGAACCTGATCACGGATCTACTGAAAATGATGCGCGGCGACCGGCAATTTGGCGGCAAAGAGTTGGGCGACATCAAGGCATTGGAAGGCGTGTTGAAATTTCCCGTCCGCGTCAAATGCGCGACGCTCGCGTGGCACATCGCGCAAAAGGGCATTACCACCCTCAAAGGCGAGGCCGCGTGAAATCCGCCCACCAATTCTCCAAACATTTCACCCTCGCCGAAGCCCAGAGCCTGCTTCCCCAACTGCGCTCCATTTTGCGAGACGCCCACCGCCGGCGCGATGCCGTGAGCCGGGCCGATGAAAAACTGGGCGAACTGCTGCAATCCACCCACAGCGACCTCGGCGGTCCTCTCGTCACCGGGTTGTTAATGGATTTGGCGCAGACCAAGACCCAGTTGCAGCAGATTCAAGATATGGGCGTCCAGATTAAGGACTTCGACCGGGGCTTGCTGGACTTCCCCCACATCCGCGACGGTCGCGAAGTATTTCTTTGTTGGGAACTCGAGGAAGACGACATCGAGTTCTGGCACGACATTGACTGCGGTTACTCCGACCGCGAACGGTTGTAACCCGAACGTCGTCAGCGTTTGCCGTTCTTGCCCTGCTCCAAGCGTTTCACGTCCGCCGGCACGAGACACGTGCCGAAGCTGAACGAGTACACCGAGAGTCCCCGGCTGAGCGGATACAACCGCAAATCGTGTGCGCCGTACGGTTGATTGGCGATCAGATTGTACATGCGCGCGGCATCCACTTTCACATAGCTTCGGCCTTCCTCATCGAACAACACGTCGCTGCCGGCCACCGCTTTCCGCAACCATGCGCCATCCTGTTTCACGAAAATCTGGAACCAATAAACATCCTCGGGTTTCATGACCACGTTCACCTCCACCGCGCGGTAGAGCAACGCAATGAAGTCCTCGATTTCCTCGGTGTCACGGGCATGGCGGAAGTACTCCGAATGGTTTTGCCACGCTCCGGCGGCGTAGATCCGGTCCGGCTCGAGTTGATCGGGCAGCGTGTAGAAGCTCCACGAATTCGTCGTCGCCTCGGCCGGGTTGGCCAACTTGCCCCGCTCCTTTCCCAAGTATAATTCTGGTGTGATCGGATAGCACACCGCCCCCAATCGGTCGGTCGGCTGCAGCAATTCCATGATGGGCGGCAACGTCACTTGTGGATTACCCCGGCGGAGCAACGCTTGAATCATCTTTTCCATCTCCTCATACGCGCCCTCGCCGGTGTGATCGAACTGAATCAGCCCGTCCTGATCAATGATGACTTTCCGCGGCCAAAACCGGTTTTGATAGGCTTGCGCGATGATCAGGTTGCTGTCCACCACCACCGGATAGGTCAGCCCCAAGCGTTTCACCGCGAGAAACACATTCTGCGGATCCATCGAGAATCCGTATTGCGGCGAGTGCACGCCGATGATGACCAACCCCTTGTCGCTGTACCGCCGTTGCCACTCCTGCACATACGGCAACGTGCGCAGGCAGTTGACGCAGCTATACTCAAAGAAATCCAACAGCACCACCCGGCCCCGAAAATCGGCCAGCTTCACAGGCGTGGAGTTCAACCACGTCAAACCGCCGTTCAACTCGGGTGCCGGCGTCCGCTCATTCTGATTCGGGGGCTGGCCGCCACAACCCGCGAGCCAGCAATAACTCGCCAGCAGCCAGCACCACCCAAGCTGGCGAACGTACCCCATGCTACCGCTGATCGCGGTTGGCGGAGTGAACGCTCTTGACGCTGTCGCGCCGCACCTCGTCGGCAAGGATGATGGCGCGGGCGACATCCGCGAGTTTCCGATTCTCGTTGCGGGCCGTCTTTTGCAGTTTGAGATACGCCGCTTCTTCGTCGAGGCCGGTCTGGCGCATGAGAATACCTTTGGCGCGCTCGACGACCTTGCGGGTTTCCAACTGCTCGTTGAGATGTTGCAGCTTTTCTTCCTGCTCCTGGCTGCGCGTGAAATTGGCCAACGCCAACTCGATGGCCGGCTTGATCTGTTGAGCAGTGAACGGCTTGACCAAATACGCATGCGCGCCCACGCTGGCCGCCTGACTGCCCAACCCGGACTCGGTGTGGGCGCTGAGAATGATCACCGGCGTCGGCTTGATCACCTGAATCCGCCGCGCGGCTTCCAACCCATCCATGCGCGGCATGCGAATGTCGAGAATGCAGAGATCGGGGTTCGCGGTGCGGGCGAGCGCTTCCGCTTGTTGACCATCAGGAGCTTCGCCAACAACTTCATGGCCCATCGCGAGGAGGATTTTTCGCAGCACAATCAGCGTCAATCCGTCGTCATCCGCTATCAAAACTCGCAGTGGCTTCATGGCCGATGTTTACGGTGCGATTACCGCGATTCCTTTGTGGGATGATAGAGATTGCCCACCAAAAGTCAAGCGAGCCGCGCCGACTCCTCGGCCTCCGGCGCGAGATCAAAATGAATCGCGGCCCACACGCCACCCTCGCGAACGCCGATGTCGAGGTGACCGCGCAAGTTCACTCGCGCCAGTTGGATGATGATATTCATCCCCTGCCCGCGCGAGTTGCGCCAATCAAAACCGGCCGGGAATCCGCCGCCGTTATCGCTCACCGACAACCGCGCCTGCCGGCCGACGCGTTGGCAGGTGACCCGGAGTTGCAGCGGCTGACCCACCGCCGGCTGCGCGTGTAACATCGCATTGGACAAAAGTTCATTCACAATCAACGCCACGGCCACCGCTTGCTCGGACGTCAGCCAGACCGGCTCCACTGCCACATCCACGCGAGGCGTCGCTTCGCGCGCGGCGGTCTGTGCCAACCGATCCACCACCGTCTCAATCAACTCCTGCGCGTTCACCTTCTCCGGCGTGTCCCGGCTCAGGAGATTGTGGACTTGAGCAATGGCGTAGATGCGCGCGTTGGCATCGCGTAGATGCTCGGCCGCGGTTCCGCCGCCGACCGCCTCGGCCTGCAACTGCAACAAGCCGGACACCATTTGCAGGTTGTTCTTGATGCGGTGATGCGCCTCCTCGACGAGTAGTTCCAGCAGATTGTTTTTGTGCTGCAAATCCTTCACGAGTTCTGCGTTATCAATCGCCATCGCCGCCCGGCTCGCGAACACTTCCATCAATTCCAAATCCGCCCGCGAAAAATCCCGGCTCGCACTCACCTGCCGCACGAGCGTCAGCGTGCCGATCAATTCACTCCGCGAAATCAACGGCACCACCAGCACCGACCGCACTTGCGCGTTCCGTAAAATCGGGCTGTAACCAAATTGCTGCACTTCCGCCGGCGTAAAAATCCGCCCCTGCCGGGCTTGTCGCACCAACCCTGACAACCCACGAGATGCCGGCCCACGCGGTCCGATCAAACTCTCAAAAGGCGATGTCGCCGCGACCACTTCGGCCTGCTCCGTCGCCGGGGGAAATCGAATCAGGTACGCCGCGTCCGCGCGCAACAACTCCGCGGCGCGCGTCAGGATTAGTCGCAGCAACGGTGTCAATTCCAACTGCTGCGCCGTGCCACCGCTAATGTCGAGCAACGCGCCGAGTTGTTGATTCGTGCGCAGTAGTTCTTCCTGCCGGCGTTTCGCCTCAGTAACATCCCGCACCACAAACTGCAATTCGCGCACCCGGTCGCCGTCCCGCGAGAAGACGCTGCCATTGCATTCCAGATCAATCCACACGCCGTCCAGCCGGCAAAACCGATATTCCAGATTGTGCACCGGCTCGCCGTGCACCAACCGCGCCACGGCCTGCGCCAACGCATGCGCGTCGTCCTCCGCCACCCGCGCGTAGGACCCCAACGCCGCCAGTTCCGCCGCCGTGTAGCCGAACATGGTTTGAAACGCCGAATTCGCAAACCGCGGCCGACCATCCGCGTCCGTGATGAAAATCGCATCGTCGGAATTTTCCACCATCGTCCGGTACTGTTCCTCGCTGGCCCGCAAGTCGGCCTGCAACTGGGCGTGCACCATCGCATTGCCAATCTGGTTGGTGATCACCTCGATCAAATCAATGTCGCCCAACTCAATTTTCCGCCGCTTGTAGGTGCCCAACACCAACAATCCCACTACGTACCGTTGCGCGCGGATTGGCGAAAACACCGCCGAGACAAACCCGGCTCGCACGGCATCCGTCTCGAAGAAATGGCCGGCCAGCTTGAAGTCCTCAATGATCCGCGTCTCGCCCGCCAACGCCGAATCCATCACCGGATCCGTCCCCTTCCGAATCACTCTGGCTTGCCGCGCGAACGCCTCCGACACTCCGCGCCACGCAAACAATCGCAACTCCCGGTCCCCGTCCTGCAACACATACACCGCTCCCGCATCGAGCTTCATCACCGCCAACACGCTATGCAACGCATTGTCCGCGATCTCTTTCAGGTCGAGAGCGCGGTTAACGGCGTCGGCGACGAAATTAATCGCCGTCAAACGGGCATCGCGTGGTTGCGGTTTCATGTTGCCGTCGGTTCTACCAAAAACTCCGTGATTTTCCACCCTCAATCCCCGATACTCCCGCCCATGACTTCCCCCGACAAACTCGAAGAAATTTTTCACCTCCAAGAACAACTCAACAAAAAAATCGGCGTGGACACCTCGAACATGACCGACGAACAGCGCATCCAGTGGGTGCTCAACTACTGCCGCGCCATCACCCAGGAAACCGCGGAACTCACCGACAGCGTCCCGTGGAAATGGTGGGCCAAGTACCAGAAGTTCGACAAACAAAACGCCCGCGTCGAAGTCGTGGACCTCCTCCACTTCCTCATCAGCATCGCTCAAGTCCTCGAAATGACCCCGCAAGATTTCTACGACGCCTACACCAAGAAACACCAAGTCAACGTCGCCCGCCAAGCCAGCGGTTACCAAGTCAAAGACGAGCACGACAGCAAACATATCTGAGCTCCTGCCAGAATGTCATAACCTCCCCACCCGGCTGACAGCCTGACAGGCCGGCCGCGATGGCGGGACTGTAGAACACCGGTGCACCGGCTTGTAAGCCAAGTGTTTACGGCCTTCGCGAAATCCGTGGCATCACCACTGCTAAACCGTTAGCGGGTGACTACCATGTTTCCGATCGTGGAGAAACGAGAACTGGCGCATCACATCGTGTTGATGCGTATCATCGCGCCATTGATCGCGAAGAAGCAACTCGCCGGGCAATTCGTGATCTTGCGCGTCCACGAGCAAGGTGAACGCATCCCGCTCACCATCGCCGCCTCCGACCCGGCCGCTGGCACGATCACCCTCGTCATTCAAGCGGTCGGCAAAACGACCAAGCTGCTTTGCAGTCTCAACGTCGGCGAATCCATCCTCGACGTCGTCGGGCCGCTCGGCAAACCATCAGAAGTCCATCACGTCGGCACAGCGGTTGTCATCGGAGGCGGCGTCGGCACCGCCATCGCCTATCCCACCGCCAAAGCCCTCAAACAAGCCGGCAACCGCGTCCTCTCCATCATCGGTGGCCGGTCGAAAGACCTCGTCATCCTCGAAGACGAAGTCCGCGCGGTCAGCGATGAATTGTTCATCACCACCGACGACGGCAGCTATGGCCGGCGCGGATTGGTGATCGATCCACTCCAAGAAATGATCACCGCCGGCACGCCGCTGGATCTCGTGCTCGCCATCGGTCCGATTCGCATGATGCAAGCCGTTGCCGAGGTCACCCGGCCCCACGGCATCAAAACCATCGTCAGCCTCAATCCCATCATGGTGGACGGCACCGGCATGTGCGGCGGCTGCCGGGTCCTCGTCAATGGCGAGAGCCGGTTCGCTTGCGTGGACGGGCCGGAGTTCGACGCGCATCAAGTGGACTTCTCCATCCTCGCCAAACGGAACGCGATGTATCACCACGCCGAACGCGCCGCCTTGGCCGAACCGCACGTCTGCCGACTCACCGGCTCATGAGCAATCCCCTCAAACCCAAAGAACGCCTCGCCATCCCGCGCCAACACATGCGCGAGCAGGCCGCGACCGAGCGCCGCCATAATTTCCAAGAGGTCAACCTCGGCCTCGAAACGGAAATCGCCAAACGCGAAGCGCTCCGCTGCCTCGAATGCACCAACGCCGCCTGCATTCACGGCTGCCCGGTCGGCGTGAAAGTCCGCGAATTTGTCTCCCTCGTCCTCGCCGGCGACTATCTCGCCGCCGCCGCCAAAATCCGCGAGGACAATGTCCTCCCCGCCGTCACTGGCCGGGTCTGTCCGCAGGAAGACCAGTGCGAGGGCGCGTGCGTCCTCGGCAATAAATTCGAACCACTCGCCATCGGCTATCTGGAACGTTTCGTCGCCGACTATGAACGCCAGTCCGGCCAGATCGGATTGCCGAAGAACGCGCCCAAGACCGGCAAACGCGTCGCCATCATCGGCAGCGGCCCCGCCGGCCTCAGCGCCGCCGGCGATCTCATCCAACGCGGTCATGACGTGACTGTCTTCGAGGCGCTCCACGAAATCGGCGGCGTCCTGATTTACGGCATCCCGGAATTTCGCCTCCCCAAAGACATCGTCCGCAGCGAAGTCGAAAACCTCCGCCGCATGGGCGTCGAGTTTCAAGTCAACGTGGTCATCGGCAAAACCGTGACCGTGGACGAACTCCTCCAGGAACAAGGCTATCACGCCATCCTCGTCGCCACCGGTGCCGGCCTCCCCCATTTCCTCAAAATCCCCGGCGAACATCTTTGCGGCGTCTATTCCGCCAACGAATTTCTCACGCGCGTCAACCTCATGAAAGCTTACCGCTTCCCCGAGTACGACGAGCCGGTCTATGATTGCCGCGACAAAATCGTGGCCGTGTTCGGCGGCGGCAATACCGCGATGGATTCCGTCCGCACCGCGCTCCGACTCGGCGCCAAACGCGCCCTGCTCATCTATCGCCGGTCCGAACAGGAAATGCCGGCGCGCGGGGAGGAAATCAAACACGCCAAAGAAGAAGGCGTCGAAATCCTCCCACTGACTGCGCCGGTGGAATTTCTCGGTACTGCCGACGGCTGGCTGACCGGCGTGCGTTGTTTACGAATGGAACTCGGCGAACCGGATGCCACCGGCCGTCGCCGTCCCGTCATCGTGCCCGGCTCGGAATTCGATGTGCCGCTGGATCTCGCCATCATCGCCATCGGCACCAGTGGCAACCCACTCGTCCAATCCACCACCCCGGACCTCAAGACACGGAAAGGCAGCTACATCGAAGCCGACCCGGTCACCCTGAAAACTTCCAAACCCGGCGTCTTTGCCGCCGGCGACATCGTCACCGGCGGAGCCACCGTCATCCTCGCGATGGGTGCCGGCCGCAAAGCCGCCCACGCCATGGCCGACTACCTCACCACCGGCCAGTGGTGACAAAAACCCTGGTGGTGCGAGCGTCCCCGCGAGCAAGATTCAGCCCCCTCGCGGGGACGCTCGGGCCACCAAACAAACTTTTGCGTTGCGCAGGCCCGGGTGATTCCGTATGCAGAGCACATGAAAATCGGCATCATTGGCGGCAGCGGGTTGTACGCGATGGAAGGTTTGGAGCGGAAACGGTGGGTGACGGTGACGACGCCGTTCGGAAAACCTTCCGATCAATTCCTCACGGGCCGGCTGGCGGGACGCGAGTTGGTTTTCCTCCCCCGGCACGGGCGGGGGCATCGCATTTTGCCGAGCGAGTTGAATCATCGAGCAAACATTTATGGGATGAAAAAACTCGGGGTGGGTACGATCATCAGCGTCAGCGCGGTCGGTAGTTTGAAAGAAGAATACAAACCGACTGATGTGGTGGTGATTGACCAATTTTTTGATCGGACCAAACGGAGTGCGGATTTCACCTTCTTCGGTGCCGGCGCGGTGGCGCACGTGGCGTTCGGCGATCCGGTGTGCGGCTCGTTGCGACGAACGCTGGTCGCAGCCGCCAAAAAAACCGGCACCACGGTCCACGACGGCGGAACGTATGTGAACATGGAAGGCCCGGCGTTCTCCACCCGGGCGGAGTCATTGTTTCACCGGGCGCAGGGTTGGGATGTGATCGGGATGACGAATCTCGGCGAAGCCCGGTGCGCGCGTGAGGCCGAGATTTGTTACGCCACGTTGGCGATGGTGACGGATTATGATTGCTGGCACGCGAGCGCGGAAGCCGTCACGGCAGAGATGGTGATCAGCTTTCTGCAGCGCAACGCCGCGACCGCGCAACGGATCGTCCGCGAGGCCTTGGCAAGGCTGGACGCCGCCGCTGATTGCTCCTGCCGGCACGCATTGGCAAGCGCGCTCGTGACCGACCGCAAACTCATTCCGCCGGCGACGCGGAAGAAGTTACAGCTTTTGGTCGCGAAGTATCGTTAGTGAAAGAGACCGGTCTCCGCGCGTTTGCGCACATGCCGGCGGGCGTCGCTTTTGTGCCAGCGGGCTGACTTGGCGCAGAGCCGTTTGACTTCGATGTTGAGAAAGACGCGGCAGATGATCCAGTCGTAAAGCAGCAGCACCGCAATCACCACGACGGCGGGGAGCATGTTTGCGTGATTGAGCATGAAGAAGAAGGCGCCCACCAGCGCGGTCAAACCTGCGAGTTCAATCAATTTAAGGGCGTCGTTCTGCCGGGTGACGGCGGGGCGGGCATGCACAGTCTTGTAGAGCCAATACCGGGCGTAGGTCTTGGCCACCAAATAAAACCCGCATAACCAGAAAGCTCCATTCCTCATCGCATTTTTGCCGTGTGGGTGACGTGCGGCTGAAAGTTTATCGCCCCCGCGCAGGGCGCGCAAGGGCATTTTCCACCGCGTCGCCCGCCGGCCAGCATTTCCGTTGCTTTCGGGGGGGGGCTTCGTTACTTTCGCGGCGCAATGATCGGGAGCACGTTTGCCGGGCTGACCATTTTAGAGCGCATCAACCATGGCGGGATGGCGGACATTTTCTTGGCCGCCGACGCGCAGGATCGGCGCGTCATTTTGCGCGTGCTACTGCCCGAAGTGCGCACGGACTCACGCCGCATCCGCCAGTTCAAATGGGGTTGCAGCGTTCTCACCAAACTCGAACACCCCAACCTCATCCACCTCATCGAACACGGCGAGCAGGCCGGCACGCTGTTCGCCGTGATGGAGTTTGTGGATGGCTCCAACCTGCGCGAGCGGATCCTGCGCGCCGATCCCTACTTGAAAGCCAATCGCATGCAGATGCTCGTGGGCATGGCAAGCGGGTTGGCGCACATTCACGATCACGGTTTCCTGCATCTCGATTTCAAACCAGAAAACGTCCTTGTCCCCCATTCGTATTTCCCGAAGCTGATTGATTTTGATCTCGCCGTCGAGCGCCCCGAAAAACCCAAACGCATTGAGACGCCAGCCGGCACGCCGGCGTATTGGTCGCCGGAGCAACTGAATCAGGAGCCGATTGACGAGCGGGCCGACATTTTTGCTTTTGGCATCACCGCGTACGAAATGCTCTGCGGGAAAAAGCCCATCACCGGCAACTCGATTGAGGAAATTCTCAGCAAGATGGCCGATCTCGACCACAACCTGATTCCCCTTCGCCAACGCGCCCCGGATGTGCCGGCGGCCGTGGAACGCGTCGTCCTCAAATGTCTTGAAAAGGACATGTCGCGTCGTTACCCTGCCATGAGTTTGGTCGTTCGCGACCTGCAGAAATGAAACTACGGATCAGTGGTGCCCTGATTTTGTTTTGCGTTACGGCCTGTGAGCGAATGCCCGAATCGCCCACGCCGTCCGGCACCGCACCGGCTGCCACGACGACGCCCGCCGAAATTCCCCTCAGCCCG
>Ga0105049_10008300_pt1 | contig 12049 bp, 7 predicted proteins | sample MAT06_FD_78087 | JGI IMG/M metagenome (GOLD analysis project Ga0105049, IMG submission 78087) | Freshwater microbial communities from Lake Fryxell liftoff mats and glacier meltwater in Antarctica - MAT-06 | ecosystem: Environmental > Aquatic > Freshwater > Ice > Liftoff microbial mat | place...
GACATCGGGTTGCTCGACGTCACGATCCAGCTTCTGTCGATTGAGACTTTGGATGAATTGGATTTGATTCTTCTGTTCTTGTTGGGAAATGCGAGGATTGGAGATGTCGGGTAACTGAGGGCCGGTGTTCGATGCACCTCTCATGGCCAGTCCGGCCCCCCGTCCCTGCGGTCGACCTATCTTGGTCCCTTGGTAGATGGCTGGCAAGAACGCGCTTCCAAAACTTTGGGCCGATGCCGTAGGTGGATTCAGAGCAATGAAACCCGGCATACTTTCGTTTTCGGTGCCGAGGCCATAGAGCGTCCAAGCGCCGAGCGAAGGACGAATGAACTGAGCATTGCCCGTATGCATTTGGGTCATAGCCCGCGGGTGCGTCGGCTGATCGCAGTGCATCGAGCGAATCAACGCCAACTCGTCGGCGTGTTTTCCTAATTCAGGAAACAGTTCCGAAATCCAAAGTCCACTTTTTCCTCGCTGACTAAATTTCCAAGGAGAAGGCATCAGTTTGCTGCCGCCGAACCTGCCCCCCTTGCCTGAATCCTTTGCTAGCTGTGGCTTGTAATCAAAGGTATCGACATGCGACGGACCACCTTGCATACATAAAAAGATAACTCTCTTAGCTCGAGCCTTAAAGTGCGGAGCCTTGGGTGCAAGCGGGTTCGCAGCGGATTCCTGTCCGGCCGCTATCGCTCGGCTTGCCGCTATCGTACTCAACCCAGCGAACGCCAGATATCCAAAGCCCGCGGATGCCGTTTGCAGCAAATGACGACGCGAAAAGAGAGACATGTCGATAGATGGATCGATAGCCCTATCATCTGGATCAAAGTTCATTGCGACTATCCCTTAATTGAGGAGGCGGAATTCTGCAGAACATAGAAGCGCCTGGCAAAACTGGCTTAATGCCTGAAAGATCTTTTGTTCTTGGGAGAGCGAATTCTTGAAATCGATCGTCTTGCGAAGAAAATCGTTGGCCGCTCGTATTTCTTTTTCGGTACCAGACCTACCCAAGATTTGCTGAAACCCTAGGGCGACGCGTTGGCCCTGGTTGCTCGAAGCTCGAATGAGTTGGCGAGCGATCGCATCGCTTTGTTCGATTACGAAAGGGTTGTTCAACATGAACAGGGCTTGATCGGCCGTATTCGACGTCTCACGGTCTCCGACGACCAAGCTCGGTTCTGCAAAATCAAACACATCCAGGGCCCTCGGCAAGGAATTGCGGGCAATCGGTAGATAGACCGACCGATGGTAGTTGGACGCTTCGAAGGGATTGACGTTACGAGCCCCATTGCGCATCGCCCCTGCTATGGCCGAGCGTCCTTCGCCATTGAGCACTGCCTGCGGTATGGCAATCGGTCCATTGGGCCCCAATTGAACCGTTCCGAACGAGGCCATCACGGAGGCCTTTGGACGTGTCAATTCCAGTTGTCCGCCCAACGCGAGGATTGCATCGCGTATCGCTTCAGCATCCAGCCGACGAACGTTCGCCTGTGCCCAGTATAAGTTCTCGGGATCCGACTCGAATCGCTGCCGGTCGAAGCTCGAGGACAATCGATAGACGCGCGAGGTTACAATCGCTCGAACTATCTTTTTTACCGACCAAGCCTGATCCATGAATTCCGTCGCTAGGAAGTCCAGAAGCGCTGGGTGGGTTGGAGCTGGGCCCGAAGCACCGAAGTTATCGGGTTCGCGAACGATGGCTTTACCCATCAAATGCTGCCATACACGATTGACCATCACACGGGCTGTCAAAGGGTTCTCACGCGAAGCTAGCCATTCGGCGAGCGCACGTCTTCCAGTGGGCTCCGAGTTGTTACTGAGGCTCGAAGTTGTGCCTTGGGCGTTATTCCACTTCAACTCACCGCCGTCTTTGCTCAGGACCTGGAGCAATCCACGCTTGACCTCTTGCGCTGGCTGGTCGATCTCACCGCGTACGAGTAGTTTTGCGTCGCGCGGTCGGTCGCTCGATTGAACTCCCATGCACATCGATAGCGGCTTGCCATCGCTATCGACACTGTGGATACGACTGTTCAATTGAGCGATGATTTGGTCGAGAATAGCTACACTGAGAAAACTGGAACGAGGATTTTTATCTTCCTTGCTTCCCGCCGGTTGGCGTTGCGCACGACGGGCTTCGATATACTCTTTTTCGCGATCTTCCAATTGCTTCTGAAGACTCGCCAATTCCGTTTTCGTGATGGTTTTGTCGTAAGGGCTTGGGGCATTGATGGGCAGGATGATGGACTTGCTCGGTTGCCGATTGCGAATGCTCCGCATGCCGCCAAAGAGGGTCTCGGTACTTTGGAAAATACCGGCCATCGCATAGTAGTCAGTTTGTGGTATCGGATCGAATTTATGATCATGGCAGCGTGCGCAACCGACAGACAAGCCGAGAAGGACGCGTGTGGTGGTATCGATCTGTTCATCGATCAAATCGGCCTGGAACTGACGAGGATTCTGCTCGATCAGGGCTTTGGGGCCAATGGCCAAAAAACCGGTCGCGATCAATTGCTCCGCAAACTTCCGGTCGTCTCGGGTTGGTAGTAAGTCGCCAGCGATTTGCTCCCGAACGAATTGGTCGTAGGGTTTGTCGCTGTTGAAGGAGTCGATGACATAGTCGCGATATCGCCACGCGTTTGGAAAGGTCATGTCCACTTCTTTGCCTGATGATTCGGCATAGCGAGCGACATCGAGCCAGTGCCTTCCCCACCTTTCTCCGAACTGGGGACGTTGCAACAGGTCATCCACAACTTGATCGATCGATACCGCGGGGTTCCGTTTGTAGTTCGTAACGAAAGAGTCCAGTTCCTTATTACTGGGGGGTAAGCCTATCAGATCGAAATGGATACGACGAATCAGCGAAGCGGGATCTGTGTCCTCGGCCGGTGAGAGATCGTGCTTCTCCCAGACCTCCGCGATTTGCCGATCGATCTCGGTCACTGCCCAGTCTTTGTGTTTTGATTCCATCGCCAGCACTTTGGTAGGCGACTGGAAAGACCAGAATTGTTTGCCCGTTTTGATGTCCTCTGCGGTGACCTTGGAATGGACAACAACGCCCGTGGATACCCGCGGGTCGGGCGCACCCATCTCAATCCACTTGCGAAAATCCTCAATCACCGCTTTGGGTAGAGGGTTTTTCGGGGGCATACGGTAGTCTTTGTAATTGATCGCGTTCCAAAGGATACTTTCCTCGAGATTGCCAGGTACGATCGCCGGGCCTGACTCCCCTCCGGCCAGCAAGGCATCGCGATTGTCTACGGCCAGCCCAGCCCGAACACCTTGACCGTCCGCCGAATGGCATCGATAGCAATGCTCCACCAAAACAGGTCGTATCTTGGATTCGAAAAACTGAACGCTTTCGGCAGGCAACGAAACTTTATCGCCAGCCATCGCAACCACGGAATGTGCCGTAAGTGAGCTAGCACAGAACAAAAATACGAACCATCGAAGGGAGGACATGGGCTTTTTCCTGAAGCTGAAATTGCGAAACGGAAGTTCCGATTCACGAACGCGATTTACTCTCCCGGACGCTTTGGCTTGACGCCGCCACCTTCTTCTTTACCGTCCTTTCCTTTGCGTTGCCCAAGCCCCTCCATGCGTTGCATAGCGGCTACCATTTCCGACTTTTGAATGGAACCATCGCCGTTCGAGTCGATTTGCTTGAGCCGATCTCGCATCCGTTCGGGGATTTCGTCTCCGGTCAATTTGCCATCGTTGTCCGAATCGCTCTTTTCAAAAAGCTTGGCCATCATCGCGCCGCTGGGCGCTCCGTTCGAACCGGGACCCCCGATCCCTGCCAAACCTCCTGGAGCCATTCGGCTTAAGTCCGGACGCATCTCTTCCATGCTGAGAACACCGTTGCCGTCTTTATCCAATTGCATCAAGGACTTCGAGGCGTTTGCAATCTCGGTCGCGGAAAGAATGCCATCCTGATCGGTGTCCAAGGCCTTCATGATTGGTAGCATTGCCATAGGACCACCCATAAATCCGCCTTGGCCAGAGCCTTCTCCAGTTGGAGTCATTTTCGGACGCCGACTGCCCGGTCGATCCTTGCCATCTTCTTGTGCCAACGCCCAAGTGGGGGTTGCAACCGCCATCAGCATCGCGATCAATTGCCATTTGAATTTCATTCTATTTTCCTCTATTGTGGTTGGCTTGGGTTCTTCGTTCTATAGGCCTACCTTACTTATACCGACGTGGCTCTTTCACCATCCACATGGATTCTAGGAATTTTTTAAAATGCGACAGTCAGAGCAATTGAATGGATGAATCCCTGGAAAACCATGGCGAAGTGGAGCGAGCTCGATTGCTCGAGGGTGGTCAGCAGGCGCTCGCTGAGTTGCTCTCACAGCATCAATCGCGGCTGGAGAGAATCGTTTCATTCCGCTTGGCACCAGTACTCCGGAGCCGAGTCGATCCATCCGATGTGCTCCAAGAGGCATATATCGAAATCGCTCGCCGCATCCAAGAGTTCATAGATGGATCCAGCGTTTCCTTTTTCGTTTGGATTCGTCAGAAGACGATGCAGACATTGATTGATATCCATCGCAAACACATGCGCGAAAAGCGAGACCCGAACCGCGAAATCGCGTTCGTGTCCATTTCATTGCACCAAACGACCAGTCTTTCGATCGCCAGACAACTCATAGACGATGTAACCTCACCCAGCCAAGCGGCCGTACGAGAGGAGGAGGTTCTTCAATTGCAAATGGCATTGGAATTGATGAATGAAACGGACCGAGAGGTTTTGGCTTTGCGTCATTTCGAGCAATTGAATAACCAGAACGTGGCCGAAGTGCTTGGGCTCACCCCAACAGCCGCCAGCAATCGCTATGTTCGCGCTGCTGCCAAACTGGGCGAGATCCTGAAGCAGATAAACTCTCGACTTGGTTAGCTCCTGTGGAACCGGTCGGAGCGATAGCGGAGTTCGATGCTTGGCCGCGAGTCAACTTTCGATGCATGGCCGCGAGTCAACTATTGATACAGTTGATGAACTGCCTCAGTCTTCCAAGATTGCGTCGATTGAACCGGAAGCATAGTCGCGGCAACTCACTATGCTCCGGCTCGTTGGATTCCTGTGCCAAGGCAGCTCGTTGTTCTATCTTTCCAGAGACGACGATGTCCATGAACTCTTTATTGATCGCATTCAAGTGCTCATCTGTTAGCCGCCTGTTCATGCGAATCACTAGCAAATCGTTGACGTACCTCATGCTGTGGTAATTGCTATAAAACTTCATCACCTCAGCCACGGCTTCATCCGTGTTATCGGTAACCTTGTAAAGATATATATCCTCCGGGCTGATCAGTTTGGTAGTCAACAATTGGCTTTTGAAGAAGGATTCGAGTCCCGACCAGAACGTACCGCCCGGTTGGTCCAGAAGCACTAGTGGAAACATCGCTTGCTTGCCGGTTTGGAGCAGGGTCAGAACCTCTAGTGTTTCATCGAGTGTTCCGAATCCGCCTGCGCAACAAATGACCGCACTGCACTCTTTGACGAACATCAGTTTGCGCGTAAAAAAGTATTTGAGTGTGACCAGTTTCGGGTCCCCTTCGATAAAGGGATTGGCCGATTGTTCGAAAGGGAGCATGATGTTCAAGCCCATCGACAATGCGCGGCCGGCTCCTTTGTGGCCGGCTTCCATGATGCCTCCACCTGCGCCGGTGATCACCATCCAGCCGTGTTCGGCCATTTTCTTTCCCAACTCTACAGCTTGGATGTAGGTGGGTTCGTCCGGTTTTGTTCGCGCCGAACCGAAGATCGTGACTTTGCGGTGTCTTCGAAACGGCTGAAAGACTTTGAAAGCATAGCGCAATTCTCGGAGCGTACGACTGAGGATTTTGAGGTCGCCGCGGGCCGTTCCATCCAAATGCAGGCGGTCCACTGTCCTGCGCATCATGTCGATCAAATCATCGCTTTCGAGCGAGGAGGGCAAGTCGTCTGCTGGTTGAGGACGCAACTTTTCGTCTTCACCCAAGGCTTCCGGCTTAATAGGCAACGGTAACTGCTCTTCGCTCACTTGGTTTGTTCCTTTCCCGTGGATTGCCTCGAAATTTCGTACTGTTCCCATTCCAATCGCACTCGGCTGGGCAACAGTTCGCGGATCATTTTTTGCTTGTCGACGTCGAGTTGGTCCATCTCTCGAGCTGCGTCATCGTAAAAGTTAGAGGAGAATTTTTCGCCAACAACCTTCTTGCTTAAAAAACCAATCTCAATGGTTGCCATGGTGCGCATCACCGGATCTGCATATGGCGACTGCAGGACCTCGAACGCCGTCTCCGCTGCGGAACCATAGCCCTCGCGTTCGATCAGCCACCGAGCCGTCTGTAGCTTCGACTTGAGAAAATAGTCTCGACTGACAGCATCGTCAGGAGGGAAAAATTCAGACACCCCGTTCCAGTGTTTCAAATCATTTTCTAAGAGCGCCAAGGCGTACTGCTGCTGGATGTTGGATCGTTTGGCTACCCCCGCCGTCGATCTTGACTCACGCGAGAGGAAGTCGTCCTGAAACGCGTATAAAGTCGACAGCAATCCAACGAGCATGGAACCAGCAACGACCCCAACTCTGCCAGCAATTTTCCTGATGTTGAACGACACTCCGGCATGCGAGAGGCTTTGCTTCGATAGTTTCTGAAGCTCTTGAGTCACTTGTAAATTGCTGATGAATTGGTGCTCAACCACCAGACCCTGAAATGGGACCATCTCGTTGGCTTTACCCGCCAAGCTCGCGTCGACCACCTCTCGCAAGGCCCGAGCCAACTCCGCTGCGGAAGCAAACCGATCCTCTGGGCTCTTGGCCATCAAGCGTTGAACGATGGAGATGAGCGATTGAGGCAGATCCGGTCGCAACTGTTGGAGAGGTACCGGTTCGGCTTGCAAATGCTGCATCGCGAGGGCCAAAGCGGTTTCGCCAGCAAATGGCGGTCGGCCTGCTAACATGTGATATGCGGTGGCTCCCAACGAATACAAATCGCTGCGAGAATCCACCGTTAAACCTTGGATCTGTTCGGGACTCATGTACAGCGGTGTGCCGAGCGTCACACCCACGGCTGTAAGATTTTGCGATTGTCCGCGAGCACGGGCCAATCCAAAGTCCGCTACCTTGACTTCGCCATCGGGAGTCAGCAATAGATTGTCCGGTTTGATGTCGCGATGTACCAGTCCGATCGAGGCCGCCTTTTGCAACGCAGCCGTCGCTTGCCATAGAATGGAAACCGATTCCGCTAATGGCAGAGCTCCACGGCGCTGGATGTACGAGTGCAGATTGCTTCCCGGTACATATTCCTGGGCAATGTAGTGAACGGATTCGAATCTTCCAACATCATAGACTTGTACGATATTCGGATGCATCAGTGAAGCGACCGCGCGAGCTTCTTGCAAGAAGCGTTGCTCATGATCACTGGAACCAACGAAGTCAGCCCGCATGACCTTCAACGCAACATGGCGGTGCAACGACTCCTGAAAGGCGAGATAAACCTCCGACATGCCACCCACACCCAAGCGGTGCAAGATGGAGAAACCGGCAATGCTCTGGTTGGTCAGGTCGTTTTGTTCCATAGAACTACTCATTAGGAATCGCTCCTGCGCGGTTACCCTCGCTCGTGCCCGTGTCCCATCGCAGAAGAATTCGGGACTGTTCTCCAGCGTGAACGTAGACGGTGACTTGTCCATCCGAAACGGATAACGAATCGAATTCGCGACCTTGACAATCCACTCGCCAAGCCTCTGCAACGTTTCGGAAAAAGCTTAGTTTAGCAGAGCCGGATTTACCCTGCATTTCTCTCAACCAAAGACATGCGTCGCCGGTCTTTCCTGTCCACAATTCAGCCTCTGCCGCAGGCATGCTGCTCGGTTCCAGGACCGGCCGAGGATCGTCCCACGATAAATGGATATGAGGTAGATTGCATTGCGCCAACCAAGCTCCTGGATCGGGCTTGATATTTTGCGTAGCCGCCGTTTCCAGGAGCCACGGTTTGTCGCAAATATCCATGGCCGTTTCGTAAGCCCGAGGCCAATCAAGACCAATCGCGAAACGAGCGTGAACCGTTCGCGTGTCGCTGACCGGCAAATTTGAAATCAGAAATCGAGATCCGGACTTGCGATGTGCACTAAGCCCTCCCGTCGCCATAAAAATACGGTGTTCCGCGTCATCGATTCCGATGAGCTCTACGGTACTTTGCAGCGGACTGGGGAGTTTCCCTTTGATCCCCTGTTGCCAAGCTGAAATAGATGCCGCTTCGCTCTGCCAAGCGATCCGCCAAACACAGCTAGCGACCGCAGGATCGATGTTGTCTCCTGCGATTTCGATGTTCATCCAGCGGGCACCTTTCCAAAGCGTATAGCGTGTCTTAATCGAGGCGATAACCCCGCTTGGTAACTTGGATTTGCCCGTGACCTCGATCACTCCCACCAGCTGCGAGGATTCAATGACCTGGAGCCGAACGTCGAAAATCTCTAAGCAATCGCTATCCACCCATTTGCCAAGGACATCGCTTGGTGCTTGGACCACCGAGGTCATACCGCTCAAATGGCTACCCCGTTTGTTGGAGATGTAGATCGATCGCAAGTGACCTTTCTTCGGATCCAATTGGACTTCCATAAACTCGTTGGCCAGCGTCCAGTCCGCTTGTGCTATACCAGTTCTACCCCCCCCAAGCCGCTGCCAAAGCGATGGCTTCATCACAGTCTGTGTGTTAGCCGAAAGAGTGCTGGCCGAAAGAGTGTTGGCCGTGCGGACTTTCGTTGCCTGCAGCTTAACGAAGCCGAAGGGGGGTAAATCCACAACAGCATTCGAACGGCCGCCGATCGTCTCGGCGGCATAGATCCGAGACGACGACTGGATGTTCAAGCTGCCTGGTAAATCACGAAGAAACAACCTTTGTGGATGGCTGGACGGGTTTACGATCAAGGTTCCGATGGAATTCGGATCGGCATTGGCCGCTGACGAGCCATGCAGCGCAGACTCAATGGCCAACATCAATTTGCGCCTAGAGCCCTCGAGAACTTGTGCCAAAGCAGTATCGTTAGGATTTGCACCGGATGGCGTATCAAACCAGCTATCGATCTGCGAAAGCAAAAGTCTGCATTCTTGTTCAAGTGTTACATCAAACATCTTTGTCGATGAACTTGCTACTTGTTTCCAAAGGTGAAACAACGACCACAAACGTTCGACCTGCACACGAATAGATTCATAGTCGACCAATCGACGATGGAGCCGTTGTTGCTCCGTGGCTATCGGCGGAATCGATGTTTTGAAAGCGTTGCTGGGAAAACTATCGCTTGCGTAGGGCTGCGAGGTGGTTGCAAAATAGCTTTCCACCGTATGGAACTTGCCCAATGCGGGTGTACGTGCGACCACGCGATGCAAATCCTGTAAAGCATCCGATTGGATACCGGGCCAGTGAGCCAGTACCACCGTGGGTACGTGGTGGTAGTCCAATTGGGAGGAAAGGGTCGCGGCCAAATCGATGAAGCTATCGGCGTTGGCGGCATCCAATACGTGACCAAGAACCGTGTCGATCGCTTTTCCATCATTGCTCGCCTGCCAACGTATTTTCGCTTGATCCTTTTCGGGAAGCGTGCCACCCGACCAAGCGACTAAGAATGCACCGTTGTAACCAAACTGAGTGAGCCACGTCGGCGACGAAGCCAGGAAGCCTGCTGCGAACCGAGTAAACACCTTGGGCAAAGCACATCCGAGTTTCGCGTAGGCTAGCATCCCTCGCCCGAGATCGCGAATCATCGCTGACGACGAAAGGTACGCGTGCGGTCGTTCCAGCTCGAGCCCGCCCAGGAGTGAACACTCTTTGGCGGAGAGCTTGGGCCCGAGGGCAGACCAAGCCTTCGGATTGCGTTCTTGCAGCTGCTGCACCAGTTCCGACGTCGCGATGAGGCTGAACGGATGCTGAGCTTCCAGCTGCCGATCAAGCGATGGACCCAGAGTATTCGGCGCCAGCAGAACCGTATCGAGCAAGTAGGCTTGTTGGGAGCAGTAGCGATCTCGCTCTTGGGATAAAGAGTCAAAGCAGGTCTGAAGCCATCGTTCGGTTTCTTCGGCATCGTTAGCAATCGAGGCGCGAGCGGCCGAAAGCACTTGTTCGGTGAACATGATCCAATCAATGTTCCAGGAGTAACGGAGCTTGCGAGCTAGGATCTGAACTTGAAGGACAGCGTATGCCAAAGCGTAGAAGTCTTCGGCGTGCAGTGGCGGTCCCGGCGTTTGCTCACACACCTGTCCGTTGGCCGCAGCGATGGCCGACAAAATCGCATGGGTCAGATCCGAGCGAGATCGCGCGTTGGATTCGACGAGAATGCAGTTTCGCACCGCGATCTGTTCACGGATCGGAACATCGAGCTTGTCTTGGGAGATATCCGGGCAGAGCACGAGAGAATGCTCGAGATCCAAAGCACTGCTTTCGGCTCGCTTCCATTCCGGAAGCGATGGAATCGCGAGCAAAACGCGTGGATCCCATTGGGAGGTCCAACCGCATAAAAAATCCTTAGCTTGCGCATGCCCCATTTTTGCGGGCAGATCTTCTAACGCGGAGCTTGGGATAACGAAAATCGATCGCTTAAGCTCGGACATCAAAACCCAATCCTTAGAAGAGCGAGGATGGCCATAACCGCGATCATGGCCAAGTAGAATCCGGCATGGTTTGGCGAACGGGAGCGGATTGTACTAACGGATTGGTACGGATTGGCAGAAAAGTCATTTCCACCAAAAGTCTCTGGAGACATTCGATTTCTGTGGGTTTGAGGCAAGCTTGCACTCGACAGTATACCTCAACTCTCTGCATTGCGGACTGTTTTCGCCCTGATGGCCCAACGAGCCGGTTATAGCGATTGCGCAGAAGTTTGACCCGCTTGCATTTCTGGGCTAAACTGAATGACGGTTAAACAACCTTCTTTTTTCCCAAGCAATCGTCATGGCTGGACGCAAACGATCCTTCCGATTCATCGAGCGACTTGAGCAGCGGAACCTGTGCGCAGCAGACTGGCAGAACGCCGTCAATCGACTTGACGTGAATTCGTCGGGATTGGTGGAGCCGCTGGATGCTTTGGTTGTGATCAACAACATCAATGTCGATGGTATTCGTATTCTACCGACAAAGCCCGCAGACTATTCCGGCCCCATGCTGGATGTCAATGGCGATGGCAGCATCAGTCCGCTGGATGCCTTGATGGTTATCAACGCGCTCAACCGAGTCGAGGTAGGGATGGTCGCTCCGCCCGTTCGATTGCCAAACCAGGATGGCGAAATGGTCGACCTTGCGTCCTATGTAGGCCAGAGAGCGGTTGTGCTCTATTTCTATCCGAAAGACAACACCCCTGGCTGTACGCTTGAGGCAATCGACTTCAGCAACCGAAAGAACCAGATCGCTGAACTGGGGGCAGAGCTTTTTGGTGTCAGTCTAGACAACGTGCAATCCCACGCGGACTTTGCAGATCAACACCAATTGAACTTTGATATTTTGGCCGACACGAGCAAACAAGTAACCACTGCCTACGGAGCATTGACCGAGTACAACGGTACTCCCATCGCGAAACGCACGACGTTTATCATCGGTCGCGACGGCATCGTGAAAAAAGTCTTCACCGATGTAGACGTCCTGATCCATGGAGAAGAAGTAGTGGCCGCGCTTCAGTCTGGTCAGTACGTTTAACGCCTCCCTCGCACGAGAAGGTGATTTTTATCGGACATTAATGGATCGATTGAAGCTCTTTGAGTCCACACGTTTCTCGTTCGCCAAGGGATCCGATACAAAACGAATCTTTTGCTTGGGCGGATCCACCACTCAGGGAGAGCCATACAAGCCACCCACTGCATTTCCTGCTTGACTACAAAGGAATCTAGAATTGATCGCACCCAGCCAGCGATGGGAAGCGATTAATTGTGGCGGCCTTTCCTACGTGCCAAGTCTTGATTTGAGTGGCCGGGTTACCCTGCAGAATTGCCAGTTCGGCTGAACTGTTCTTATCCCGCTACCCCGCTTCGTAGCGCATATTTCTAGGACCTAGCTACTCAGCCCCTTTTTTTCGGCTTGTTGTCTTCAC
>Ga0105049_10008301_pt1 | contig 12048 bp, 11 predicted proteins | sample MAT06_FD_78087 | JGI IMG/M metagenome (GOLD analysis project Ga0105049, IMG submission 78087) | Freshwater microbial communities from Lake Fryxell liftoff mats and glacier meltwater in Antarctica - MAT-06 | ecosystem: Environmental > Aquatic > Freshwater > Ice > Liftoff microbial mat | place...
CCAGGCTACCCGCTTGCTGTTGGGCTACGGCCCCAATTGCCGCGTGACCGGTGGAACTGAGGCCAAACAAGAAATGGAAAAGATGATCCAGGAAATGGCAACCCTGTACGGATTTCTGCCCAAAGAATCGTGAGGTTCCGCGGTTTTCTGCGGAAGCGCTGTGCGACAATGAAGATAGTTGATATTTGCTGAAGATACGTGAGGAGAACAATGCGAATTCACACGTTGCCGGTCTATTCTAAACTAGCGGATAAAATACCAGATGCGCTGAAAGCCAAGCTACCCAAAGGCTGGCGTTTGTCCCAGCATCAGGTCGAGACATATCAAGCATTGACCGATCCGAACGGGCCAGATGTGATCTTCAATACGGCGATGACAGGTGATGGGAAGAGTTTGGCAGGGCAGTTACCCGCCCTGGTGCATGGTTGGCAACACGCAATTTTTGCCACTTACCCAACCAATGAACTGATTCGGGACCAGATGCGACAGGTGCACAACACATGGGCGCAGTGGGATCAATCACCATCGGTACGCTTGCTAGACAGCAACCAATTGGATGTTGTAATAGAAACAAGAGACTTTGGTCAGCGCGGAGAAGCTTTGCAAAGTGTGCTCCAAAATTGCGAATTGTTGTTGACCAACCCAGATATCTTCCACTACATCATGCAGTTTTTTTATGTACGCCAAGGCAAGACTGGCGATGCACCAGACAAAATCATCTCTGAATTAGTCCGACAGCAACAATTCACCTTCGATGAATTTCATATTTTTGAGACACCGCAAATCGTGAGTGTCTTAAACGCGATATTACTAATCCACGCCATGCAAGGGCACTGGAAGTCACGCTTTCTCTTTCAATCTGCCACACCCAAGCCACTCATGGAAGAATACCTGATGCGCTCAGGGCTACGCTATACGGTAATTGAAGGGAAATATCAACATGGCTGGCAGAACCCCGATCTAACACAATGGCGGCAGATTTTACAGGGAAGTGATATTCATTTCAGCGCAAATACCAGCGATGAATGGATGGATGCTCATCTGGAAGATACCCTCTTGGCTTTTTTCTTGAAGCATCGCCCAGGCGCTAAAGGAGCCGTGATTGTCAACAGTGTGGCGCAGGCAAAACGACTCTTTGTACACTTGAAAATTGCATTGGCACCACATGGGTTGACTGTGGGCGAGAATACAGGCTTGACCAGCCGAACCCAACGCGCCGTATCCTATGACTGTGATCTCCTGATCGGCACCAGTACAGTGGATATCGGCGTGGATTTTCAGATCAATTTCCTGCTCTTCGAGAGCCGCGATGCCGGTTCATTTTTGCAGCGGCTCGGTCGCCTGGGTCGCCACACTGGCTACGAGCGGAATGGACAACACATTTCCTTCGCGGATCAATTTGAAGCGCACGCCCTGTTGCCACGCTGGACGATTGAACGACTCTTCCAAGGCGACGGCAGCGCGCCGCCACTCCTGACCGCGGATATGGAGACGGATCGCCAAAGTTTGATCAATGCGATCAACGATGCCTTTCCACCACCAGCAGACTTTGCACGTTATGTCCAACGTTGGGGCGGTTTACAATCGGCACAAGTCATTCGCAAACTGCGCAATCCGCTGATCCGGGATACCTACGCTGCGCTTAGCAAAACATTAATGCAACAATACAACGACACTTTTCAGATCAATGTTGGTCGTTTGGCTGGGCGGGTTAAGGAATTGGAAGATGATAAAGCGCAGAAAGCCCTGCTGGATGAAGCAATTGCCTTTCGCGGCGGCAGTTACTTTACTTGTGGCATATTGGACCTGAGCGAAACCGGCACCGATCAGGTGAAGAACTATGATCTATTTGCCTTGATTGCCAATGCCGATTTGAGTGAGTTGAGTGGCAACGACTTCTGGGCAACAGTGGATAAAGTGGGCTTATCGCGCAAAGCCATTGAACGTTACCAGCCAATGGCATACTTTCGCCTACGCGGCTTTCGTGCCGAACGCACCCGTTACTGGGTGATGATCAACGATGATCTAGCCGGTTGGGGAACAGATCGTTTTGGGGTTGCGCAGGTCATGCAAGGATTTACCGTGGAGAGCGAATTTGCCCATGAAATTCCTGGCATCAACGCAATTAACAGAACGCTGGAAGGGTTACGTTTGCCGGCGTTAATCTGTGCGGGCAATAGTCCATTCGACCTCAAGCGTAGGTTGCGCCTGCCCATGCTCTTTCCACTCTATGAACTACGCAGTCGTGACGGCGTCAGTGGCTCAATTGCTTTTGGGCGTGAAGCACTGTTGCTTGATGTGGCATTGCAATACCGCGGCATCCATTGTGGCGGCGGAGCAATGATTTTGTAATTGTTGTGAAATCCAAAATTTGGAGTGGGTATGACTGAACTGAACCTAATGCAACCTGAATTACTCGAAGAATCCTCTGAAATGGACGCCATTGATGCAACCTTGAGCGATCCAGAGGGCGAAACCGACGAACCGACAAGCGCTATCGTGCTTGCGCCGGAACCGCTCTTTAGCAATCTATTGCGCAGCGCTGTCTCTAGCCTGTGGGGCGATGACGCGGTGATGCACGACTTTGTTAACGTAGTCGCGCCCAATCTTTCCAGCCATTTGGGGCATAAGACCGCAAAGGGTGGGGATTTTTTCCTAAAGAAGTTGGCCGAGGTAGAAGAAGGCGATGACAATGGCCGCGTCTTTGATTACCAAGACGATCAATCCATGCGCGCCCATCTGATCAACGGGCTGTTTCCAGTATTGCATGTCGCCAAGACATTGCAGGAGTGGGACGCACCACAGTTACGCAGCTACGATGATACAGTGCGCCGGCTCTTTATTGCCGGCTATGTGTTGCACGACTGGTTAAAATTGCCCGATGTAGAAGATGAATTAGCCGCGTATGGTCTAAAGCATGACCGCGTCAACGCAGTACAACATCTTGCGGTCGTCGAGACTATTTTTAGCCAGTGGTGCGAGCGGCTGGGGTTGGATCATTTCCTTGCACCGATCGGTGGTGTGGACGCGTTATTGCACGACCTGATCTACATTGCCTGTAACACGCAGATCAAGTGGGGGACATTGCGCAATCTGGCCGCGTTACCGAAGTTGCGTACCCATCCGCGTCAGCTCGCGCTGGCCGAAAATCTAAGTCGGTTGGCGGATTATCTGGCTTATCTTGGACGTGATCCGCGCCAAGTGGTTGCCCATCGCGGCATCCATCGCCAAATCAGCATGTTGAGTGATCAAATGGCACAACTTTCCTATCATCATATTGCCGAAGTGCGGGGTGTCATCACCAATCTGATTCAAAATGCGGCACTGACTACGCTGAAAAGCGCTGATTGCGTCCCCTTACTGTATGCACCAACCGGCGTGGTCTATCTAACCCGCAAAGCCAACACACCAACGCTTGATCTCCCTGCATTGGCAGAAGCTGTGGTTGGGCAGGTGAAGAAAGTGGCTGGCCGCCGTTTGGAACTCAACTTCACTGGCTTTGGGCGCGATGGTAAAGGGCTAAAATACGCCGATTACTACAACCTCTTCTTCAAAAAGATTGACCTGCTGGCTGTTGCGCTCGCCGCCAGTTCAAAATTGATCCACGAAGGTAAAAAATCTTCAGCAGGGAAACGTTTTGCCAAGATGGGCGAAGGGCAATGGCTAGATCCTGAGGTTGACCTGGCCTTGCCGGACGATGTACGCGTCGATCAGGTGGCAGAATGGTGCTATGTAGCAGAGCGGATCGCCCGTGATCTGCCGGGCGGAAAAGGCGCGGCGCGAGTTTTGATCGAAGCGATGGGGTTGGACGATCTTTATGCTACGTTTTTAGAGGTGCCGCGCGATGCCCGCGCTGGTGGAGTTGGCTACCACTGGTACTTTGCGGCTGGACATTTCCTCAAGCGTACACCAGGCCGTGATCCTGAACAGTGGACAGATGAACTGCGTCGGCTAGCGCGCCAACTAACGACCTATCTTACAGACGAACAGAAAAAGATCGTGCAAACAGAAACAACCAGCGACGATGGCTTTTCTGATCTACGCCAATATGTCCAGCAAGTGGTCACTATCGGGGCAGCAAGTAACAATGCCACCCCAACTTTGCCACGCGAAACCATTTTTGGCTTGGAACTTAATCGTTACAACAACGCCAAAAAGCGCGGGCGTAACGCCATGTGTTCGCTTTGTTCGTCGCCCTATACTGTCGATAAACAACAAGAGTCGGCGATCCTCTTTGCGCCGCAGGTCTACAGTAATAAATTAACATTGCATGGTTCAACCGCCATCCGTGACATCTGTTCGATCTGCGGATTGGAGACAATGTTGCGCCAACTGCTGATGAATCGCACCAATTCAACGGGTGGACGCTTCGAGGGGCGCAATCTCCGTTACCTTTACTTCTATCCCACCTATTTCTTTACGCCGGAAACGCTGGCCATGTTTCAAGCGGCCTACGTTCGCCTGCGTCGAGTGAGCTTTACCGAACTTCGTAAACAATTGGTGGATGAAAGTGGCGAATCGCCGACATTGCACCTCGACCCAAAAACTTGGCAACGGCTAGAACCTGTGATGCTCACGCCGGAACAAGAGGCAAAGCCGGAAGAGGATCGCTACCTGCGACTGCACTTTCCCGACAACATGCCGATCACCTTCTTTTTTATGGGTGTGCCACCGCCTGGACGCGATAGCAAGGATGCCGAAGCCTGGGTACACCCTGCTTTTCTGGCTTTGTTATTGCCACTTTGTATGGATGTCAAAGTCATCGCCAGCGAATCGACGATGCCGCTGATCAATGAAGCTAATGAATTACCGGAAACCGTCTTTTTGGACGGTGCACACGCTGCGATTGGGTATATCACCGGCCAAGAGCGCATCAATTTGGATCATGTCCTGGAGAAGCTTAATCGACTGGCAACGACCTATTTGATCCACATGGACGGCAATAGCAGCACTGGTGGCAGTGGCTATGATTATCGTTGGCAGGATTTACCCACGTTGGCGCGTAGTTTACATGGATCACCACTCTTTGCCTTTCACTATCTCAAAAAGTGGCAACGAAAAACCGGTATGGATGGCATCCCAGACGCTAAAGCTAGTTTGTATCTTCAATTTTATCAATATTTGACCCCTGGAGGAGATGATGACATGACACGAGCAGAAGAATTAACGACCAAGTATCGACAGTTTTACCGCGCTCGCAGTCGTAAGACGCACGCAGTTGTGCGCCCTTTGAGTATTGCGGCTGAAGCACTATTGACGGCAGATAAGGGCTTTTGGGATGATCGAACCGCGCTGATGCAAGTGGTGCATGGACGGCTTTATACGCGCATTCGTCAGTTGTTTCGCGAGAAGCTGGCCTATCCACCCCAGGGCAGCACCATTGAAGAACAGGACGCGGCAATGGCAGATTTCGCCCACTACTTTGTCGAAGAAGTCTATGACAAAGCGTTTCGTCGTGATTTAGCCGCCTTAGGTGGGAAACAACTAAATTTGATTAAAAACGCCTGCGAAGTGCTCTACCGGACAGCCGAGGCGCAATATTGGCGAGAACGAAAGGCCGCTGGTGTTGTCAATGAGGAAGAGTTGTTCAATGAATCGTTGGACGAATAGTGGTTGGCTTCTCGTTCCACGCTCGGCGTGGAATGAAGCAGTAGACGCTCTGCGTCTGGTGCTGCTTAACCGCCTACGGGACGCAGAGCGTCCAAACCCGCATTCCACGCCGAGCGTGGAACGAGTTGTAATGCAGGCTGAACTGTTACAAGTAATCTTTACCTACCAAATCGGAGAAAAACAATGACTACCTTGAATGAAAACTGGTTTCCCAAGCAAGTTCCGCCCAAACCGTCTGGCCACTATGCCCACATCATCATGTTGCGGGTCACGGAAAGTTACCCGCTCTTCCAGACCGACGGCGAGTTGAATACAGCGCGCGTCAACGCTGGCGTGGCCAATAGTGATGTGATCACCCGTTTGACCATGTTTAAGCGCAAACAAACCACACCAGAACGGCTGGTCGGTCGCGAACTCTTACGCCGCTACGGCTTCATCAGTGCCGAATCGGTGGATGCCAGCGACAAACGGGAGAAGGGCAATGATGGGTTGCCGTTGGATGAGTACAACGTCAAATTCTGCCAATGGACGCCGGACGCCATTGCCTATGGGTACGCGATTGGCGACAGTGGTTCGGAACGCAGCAAAGTGTTGAGCGATACCTGTTACTCGTTGACGCCCTATGACGATAGTCACGAAGCGTTCACGCTCAACGCTCCCTACGAAAGTGGCACGATGAGCCAACGCGGTCAGGTAACCAGCCGCATTAACGAACAAGATCATATTGTGCCGCAGACGATCTTCCCATGTGTCTTGACGACCCGCGATTTAACGCTGCCACTCTTTCGCTATGTGCTGAATAACATTCTCCGCACAAAACGTTATGGCGCACAGACCACACGGACCGGGCGCGTGGAAAATCAGCTTGTTGCGATTGCCCTCACTGACGGCGAAATCTTCAGCAATCTCAAATTCACCCAATCGCTGTACGACGCGCTGAAGCAGGCAAATGCAATTATGCCGCCTGATCCGGTTGACCCCAACCAGGCCATGACAGCAGCAGGCGACTTGGTAAAAACGCTCATCCAAGCCGATGGCGTAGCCATGAATCAACTGTTAATGGGTAAAGAGTTGGCTGCGCTAACGCAGGAGTTGATCAAGACGACTGCGCAAGAGGATGGCGCAAAAGATTTGTTACAAGCCGCCTTCACTTCTAGCCAGCATTATCACGAAACCTGGCTGGCGAAGGCAAAAGGTAAGAAGTAGGAGGATTGATGGTTATCACAACCTGCCAGATCACGCTACATGAAAACCTTTTTTACGCGACCCGCGAAATTGGGAGACTATATGAAACCGGACGCTATCTACACAATTATGGCTTGACCTATGCGCTCGAGTTGGTTGTTGCACCCTACTTTAACGCCAACGCACTGCCGCGTTATGCCGAAGATTTGGGTACGTTAAATTTGCAAGAAATCTATGTCACACCGGCCCGACCCATTGCCGTAGCATTCGAGCTTAATACGTTCAAGTATGCCGACAATCGCTATCGCGTGAAAATGGAGCTTGGCAGCCGTAATACACCCAGTTTTGGCCGTGCCAAGGAGTTGGCAACCGGTAGCACATTTCAGTTTGCAATCTTGAGTAACAAGCCAATTTCAAAGATTCCAAGGTGGATTCGCTTAGGCAAGTGGATGAGCAAAGCGGCGGTAACCACAAAACAAGAGGAAATTAAAGAGCGGAGAGACGGCAACTTCACCAGCGCGTTTCCGATCAACCCACTCGATTTGCCATCGGAAACGCGCCTGCTGACCTATGATCTCATCTCCATGCCGCCCGTCTCCCTGCTCGATCAGGCCCACCTGGAGGGGCCGCACTATCGGCTGGCGGATGGGCGGTGTGTGGCGGCGGGGCTGGCGTATCGGGTTGGTGCATGACGGGCGAGGATGGGTGTCTGGGTTGGGGGCGAATCCGTGCATGGCGAATCAATTCGCTGGCTAACAGCGAGAAGCCGCCTCAGCGGCTGGAAACCCATTGCCCTAGCGCCTGCGGACGCTTCTCACTGTTAGCGTGGGGATTGATCCCATTGACCATAACCCATCATTTGTCGAATTGACCCTTACAAATCGTTCCAGTATCATGGGCTTTTCCCTATCTTTGCATAGCTCAACCAAGGAGAATCCTATGGCCTATTGGCGGCTTTGTTATCATTTTGTGTGGACCACCAAAGAGCGGCAACCGTGGATTACACCCCAGATCGAAGGGCCGATCTACCGGTGGCTTTACAACGAGGCGAAGAAAATGTATTGTCCCTTCTTTTATATTGGTGGGGTTGCCGACCATGTCCATGTCTTGGCAGCAGTGCGGCCCAGTGTAGCGCCCGCTGACTTTATGCATCAGTTGAAAGGCAGTTGCTCGCGGTTTGTTAGCCAGGAATTTCGGATTCCTTTCGCTTGGCAAGAAGGCTACGGGGTCTTTAGTGTATCGGACAGTCTGATCGATACCGTCAAAGCTTATGTTCTACGCCAAAAGAGCCATCATGCCCACCAGCATCTGCAGCCGGCATGGGAGGAGACCCACGAATGGAACCTGGGCCCAGCCGCAGTCGACCAAACCAATGATGAATTTTTACAAACACCCAATCAACACGAATGAATCAATGTGTGGTGAATCAATTCACCCTCTAACAGCTCTAACAGCGAGAAGCCGCCTCAGCGGCTAAATGCACACTGTCCTAGCCGCTGAGGCGGCTTCTCGCTGTTAGCTGCGGGATTTATCCCTGTTGCGGGATTTGCGCAAGAAAGGAAAAACAACCCTATGACCCAATCCCTCCACGCCATTGTGATCAACCTAATCGCCCAGGAGAGTGGCACGTTGCCGGGCACCGTCGGCGAGTTGGCCCATGCCGCATTTTATGCCGCGGTGGATGCTGTGGATCCAGCCCTGGCGACCCAGATCCACAACGCGCAAAATCGCAAGGCGTTTAGCCTATCACCGCTCTATGGCTATTGGCAAAATCCACAAGATGGGCGCATTCAGGTCAACACGGGCCAACCCGGCTGGTTGCGACTGGGGTTGCTCGATGAAGAACTTTTTGGCGTCTTTATGCAACATATTCTCTTTAGCGGCATCACAGGCGGTGCGGCGAGCATCCGCCTGGGACGCATTCCTTTCACCATTACCGAAGCACTCGGTTCCCCCGGTAGCCATCCGTGGGTGGGCTATACCAGTTGGGCCGCGCTAGCCGCCCTAGACACAACACCCGATCGCTGGGTCGTGGAATTTCTCAGCCCCACGGCGATCCGCTGGGGCGAAGCAGACAACAAGGCACGCCGCGTGGAGCTATTTCCCACCCCCCGCCTGGCCATCGCCAGCCTGCGCACCCTCTGGGACCGGACGACCGGCGACCATTGGGGGCGTGATTTTGAAGAGTGGGTAGAGCGCAACCTTGCCGTGGGTCGCGTCTGGCACTGGCAGACCGAACCCTTTCGCTATCAAAAACAGACCTACATCGGCGGTGTGGGCAAGCTCGAATATCGCGTGCTGGATGGGCGCAACCGGGCCAATGTCGCCCATTTTAACCGGCTACTCCAACTCGGTTTCTACGCCGGGGTTGGCTACAAGACTACCCACGGCTTGGGGCAGATGCGGGTTGTCCGCAGTGGTAAACCCGACCAGGAGGACTTTGATGAGTGAAGTGGTGAACGATCTGCTACCGCTCTCCTATATCAACCAATTCGCCTACTGCGCCCGGCGCTTTTGGTATATGTACGTCCAGGGCGAGATGAAAGAGAACGCCCATGTCTTGCGCGGCGTGATCAACCATGAGCGCGCCCACACGCCCGGCTATGAGACGATCCCCAGTGGCGTTACCATTCACCGGCGCGTCTATGTCTACAGCTACACACTGAGCATCAGCGGCTACACCGATCTATTAGAAGAACACCTCGATGGCCGGTTGGTGCCGGTGGAATACAAACAGGGACAGCAGGGCAAATGGAGCAACGACGAAGCCCAACTCTGTGCCCAAGCGCTCTGTTTGGAAGAAATGACCGGCAAACGCATCGATGAAGGCGCGATCTTCTACTTTGGCAGCCGCCGCCGGGTGACGATAGCGTTTGATGACGCGTTGCGCCAGCAGACGCGCCAGTTCGTGCAGCAGATGCAATGGACGCTGGCCCACGACCGCATTCCGCCCCACACCGATCAACGCCAACGCTGCAATGGTTGCAGCCTCTACGAAGTCTGTTTGCCCAAGGAGACAGCAGCGATCGGTCGCTTGCAAGCGTAGCGCTTGCTCGTTACGCCGCTCCGCGGCGTAATGCCAAAGGGACGCTCTGCGTCCACCGGGCAGCGCACCCAGCGTGGGACGCAGAGCGTCCCTTCTGGATGCCCACGCAGCGCGTGGAAACCAGCAATAGGAAGGTAAAATGACCACTCTCTATTTAACCGAACCGTACAGCGTCGTCAATAAAGACGGCGAAACCCTCGTCGTAAAAATTCCTGCCAACAAAGAGACTGGCAGCGAGCCGCGCAAAGTCACGATCCCGCTGATGAAAGTCGAACAGGTCGTGGTGCTGGGCGATAGCACAGTGACGACCCCGGCGCTCATCGCGTTGCTAGAGCAGAACGCCGACATCTGTTTTTGTGATTTCTGGGGGCGCTTCAAAGGCCGCTTGGCCCCCTCAGTGACCAAAAATGTATTTGTGCGCACGGCCCAATTTCGCCGGCATGAAGACTACCGGCAACGGGTGGCGCTGGCGGCACGCTTTGTGCGCGGCAAGCTGCACAACCAACGGACACTGCTATTGCGCAGTAGCCGCAGCATCGAAGATAAGCTGCATACCGAACGGCTGGCCGCCGCCGCCGCCACCCTGGCCCACCTGATCGCCGAAGTTGATCACCTAGAGATCGAGGAAGACGCGCCGCCCGATCCGGCACGGCCCCAACAGGGCTCGGCATTGGGCGCGTTGCAGGGCATGGAGGGTGCCGGAGCCGCGGCCTTTTTCCGCGGCTTTGGCACCTTGCTCAAACAGGATCTGGGCTTTGCCGGGCGCAACCGTCGCCCACCGCTGGATCCGGTTAACGCGCTGCTCAGCTTTGGCTACACCTTATTGATGAATCATCTGTTGAGCGCCGTACAGATCGTCGGCTTTGATCCCTACATTGGCTATCTGCACAGTGAAGGCTATGGCAAGCCGGCGTTGGCGCTTGATTTGATGGAGGAGATGCGCACGCCGGTTGTCGATTCGGTGGTGCTTACAGTGATCAACAAAGGCATTCTCCAAGCCAAACATTTCGAAGAACAATTGGGCGTCTACCAGTTGACGGGCAGCGGACGCAAGCTTTTCTTGCAACAATTCGAGGCGCGCCTCAACACCGAGATCCAACACCCCGTCTTTGGCTATAAAGCCAGCTACCGGCGTTGCCTGGAGCTACAGGCACGCATCCTTGCCAAATTCTTGCTGGGCGAAATCCCCGCCTATCAACCCTTTCAGGTGCGCTAGCGCTACACCTAGCCAACGCCATGCCCGATAGGCAAGGAGAATAACTTTGGCCAAAGAGACCACCTTTTACCTGATTGCCTACGACATTAGTTCAGACAAACGACGTACCAAAGTGCATAAGACCTTAAGTGGCTATGGCCAGTGGACCCAATATAGCCTCTTTGAATGTTTTCTAACGGAAAAACAATATGTGCAACTGCGCCAGCGCTTGGCAAACATTCTAGAAGAAAGTCTGGATTCGGTGCGCTTCTACACCTTTTGTGGCACCTGTCGGCACAAAGTGGAAACAGTGGGCAATCCACCACCCCAAGAACCGCTGCTCTTTCTCGTGTAGCGCTCATTGGTTGCCACTCATGCATTGGCAGACGAAAGACAACGTAGCGCTACCCAATCACAGAGTTGTCAAGCTGGCATTGATTTTGTATACTTTGTATACTATAGGTATACTGTGGGGGAGAAGCGCTGCTACGACTTTTACTATCGATTTGCGAGCATCGCAGCCAGCCACTTGGCTGGCAGGGATGCTCGCAAGCAGCCACAAACAGCCCGCTACCACTGGTTTTGTAGCGCTTTTCCATACAATTGTGCATACACAGCACGCCGGATCGACACGCCTGGTCGTTAGAAAAAAGGAGCCAAATGAGAGACGCTCGCTGGTGGGAGGGGTATAGCCCTCAAACCCCAGTTTTACAGCCAGTTTACCTTTTATTGCCCGCTTCTGCCACGCAAGTGGGAAATCGACCCCCATTTCTGGCAGCACGGTGGGACAGGGCGAGCAAGCGGTCGAAACCAATATCAACCCAGTCGCGGGATTGAAACTTTTAACTCCGTCACAAACTCACTCCAGCTTTTCCAGTCGAAACCAATATCAACCCAGTCGCGGGATTGAAACTGCCACCGACCCCCGGAGTCGGGAACGTGCCAGGGGGTCGAAACCAATATCAACCCAGTCGCGGGATTGAAACACTAGAAGATGCAAAGGCGTCCCTCA
>Ga0105049_10008303_pt1 | contig 12045 bp, 9 predicted proteins | sample MAT06_FD_78087 | JGI IMG/M metagenome (GOLD analysis project Ga0105049, IMG submission 78087) | Freshwater microbial communities from Lake Fryxell liftoff mats and glacier meltwater in Antarctica - MAT-06 | ecosystem: Environmental > Aquatic > Freshwater > Ice > Liftoff microbial mat | place...
CGCCAGGCGCCGTTGCAGGTTGCCCGCGGCGGCGCGTCCCGCTTGCATCGCCGCCTGCGCCACGCCGGGCACCGGCTGGCCGCTGGCGTCGGGCAGGTGCATCAGGTCGCCGGCCACGAACACCTCTGGAAGGCCTGGCACCGACAGATCGGGCAACACCTGCACGCGCCCGAGGCGATCCACCGGCGCGCCCAGCAGACGGCCTACCGGCGACGCCTGCACGCCGGCGGCCCAGACGATCGTGCCGGCGGGAATCCGCTCGTCGCCGAGCCGCACCTCGCCGTCACTGACCTGCGTGACGGTCGCGCGTTCGCGCACCTCCACGCCCAGGGCCATGAGGGCGGCGCGCGCCGAGTCTCTGAGTGACTCGACGTAGGTCGACAGAATCGTGGGCCCGCCCTCGAGCAGCAGGACGCGCGCGGTGTGCGGGGTGATCTGGTCGAACTCGTGGCGGAGCGACTGACGCGCGATCTCGGCGATTGCGCCGGCCATCTCCGCGCCGGTCGGGCCGCCGCCGATCACCACGAAGGTGAGCAACTCGCGCTGGCGCGCGGGTGAGGGCTCACGCTCAGCCCGCTCGAACGCCAGCAGCACGCGACGGCGGATCGCCACGGCATCGTCGAGCGTCTTCAGGCCCGGCGCATGCGCCGCCCAGTCGTCATGTCCGAAATAGGCGTGCGTGACGCCGGTCGTGACCACGAGCGCGTCGTAATCGAGCGCGGGTCCCTCCGCCAGCGTCACGCGGTGCGCAGAGGTGTCCACCGCCACGACCTCGCCGAGCAGCACGCGCACGTTGGCCTGGCGCCGCAGGATCCAGCGGATCGGAGCGGCGATGTCGGCCGGCGAGAGACCCGCCGTGGCCACCTGGTAGAGGAGCGGCTGGAACACGTGGTGGTTGTGGCGATCCACGACCGTCACATGCACGGCCGCGCGGCGCAGGGCCTTCGCCGCGGCCAACCCGGCAAAGCCGCCGCCCACCACGACCACCTGCGGCACCCCGGCGCTCATTCGTAGCGCAGCGCCTCCACCGGATCGAGCGCCGCTGCGCGGCGGGCCGGCCAGTAACCGGCGATCACGCCGACGCCCACCGACGTGCCGAGCCCCGACGCCACGGCCCACAACGGCGGCACGGCTGGAAAGGACGGCGCAATCGCCGTCGCCGCCAGGCCGAGCAGCGTCGCCGTCACCACGCCCGCCACGCCGCCGGCACCTGCCAGCATCGCCGCCTCGAACAGGAACTGGCGCAGCACCTCCTGGCGGCGCGCGCCAATGGCCAGCCGCACGCCGATCTCACGGGTGCGCTCGGTGACGCTCATCACCATCACGTTGGCGATGCCAATGCCGCCGATGAGCAGGCTCACCGCCGCGAGCCCCACCGTGGCCAGGAAGATCTGCGCGCCCAGCTTGTCGAATTGCGCGATGATCTGATCAGAGGTGGACAAATTGAAGTTGCTCTCCTCGTCGTCGCGCACGCCCCGCAACAGCCGCAGGATGGTCTCGGCCTCGGCCCTGGCGCTCTCGCGCACGCCGGGCTTGGCGCGCACGTAGAGCACCGTGTTCTGGGCTTCGGGGAAGCGGCGGCCAGCGGTGGCCACGGGCAGCGACACGACGTTGTCGTTGCGGTTCTCGCCGAAGAACGTGCCCTTCCGCTTGGCCAGCACCCCGACCACGAAGTAACGCTCGCCGCCGAGCAAGAAGGGCTTCCCCACGGCCTCGCTGGGTCCGAAGAGCGCCTCAGCCACATTCGCGCCCAGCACCGCCACGGGCGCCACCACGCGGTTCTCCACGTCGGTGAACGGCCGCCCGGCAGCGAACTCCGCGCCCGTCACATCGAAGAAATTCGCCGACACGCCCTCGATCAGCACCGAATCGGATTCGTTGCCGCCGGCGCGCGCCGTGATGGTGCGCGTGGCGGTCACCGCCGGCACGAGCAGCTGCACACCGACGTCACGCACCGCCGTCGCCTGCCGCTCGATGGGCGCCGCGTCGGACGGCTTCAACGGCCGGCGGAGCGCGTCGCGCTCGGAGGCCGGAGTGTAGGGATCGCCGTTGCGGTGGAAGGCGAAGATGTTGTCGGTGCCGAGTTCGCGGAACAGCTGCGCCACGCTGTTGCGCAAGCCCACGAGCACCGACGCGACGAGGACGACGGTGACGATGCCGATGACCACGCCGCCGATGGCCAGACCCGAGCGCGCCGGCTGGCTCCGCAGCGAGTCCCACGCCAGCCGGGCGGCCTCGCGCACAGAGGCACCCAGCAGGGCCATCTGACTGAGATGCGATGAGGAGCCGGCCATCGTGTGGTTACTCCGCCCTGAGCGCGCTGATGACATCGAGCCGGGTGGCACGGCGGGCGGGATACCACCCGGCGAGGATGCCGCTCAGCGCCGAGGCTGTCACTCCGAGCGCGACGGTATCCAGGCGCACGCCAATCGGGACGCCGAGCGAGGACGACAGGAGCGCGATCAACCCGGCGGCCGCCGCCGCGCCAATCGCGCCCCCCAGCACCGCCACGACCACCGCTTCAGCCAGCACCTCTCTCATAATCTGCCCGCGCGTCGCGCCGAGCGCGCGCCGCACGCCGATTTCCCTGGTGCGCGTCGTCACCGAGACCAGCACGGTGTTGGTCACGACGATGATCGCCGCCAGCAGCGCCATCGCCGAAATCGGCGCGGCCGCCGCGCCGATCCGCTGCGACAGGTTCAGCACGAAGCCACGCGACGCATCCGGCGTGAGCAGATCGAACGTGTCGTCGGCGCCTGGCGCCAGACGGCGCACGGCCCGGAACGAGATGCGCGCCCGGTCCTCTGCATCGACCGATGGCCGATCGCCGAGGCTCTTGGCGAAAATCTGCAGGGTGCGCGGCGCGCCGAACGCGCGCTCGTAGGCGGCAATCGGCATCCACACATAGCGGTCGAGCGAGGCCCCGCCAGAGTTGCCCAACTTGTCTTGCAGGCCGATCACCTCAAACCGCCGGCCAGCTACCCTGACGTACTTGCCGAGCGGATCCTGCGACGGATAGAGCGCGTCGGCGACGTCCGCGCCAATCACCGCTACTGCGGCGCCGCGCCGGTCCTCGTCGGGCCGGAAGAAGCGCCCGCGCACAATCGCCAGATCGCGTAAGTCGGCAAGCGCCGACGTCGTGCCGGTGATGGCGCCGTTCTCGAAGGTGCGGCCGCCCGCGACGACTTCCGCTGTGGTCTGGGCATTCGGCGCGTACTGCACGAGGCCACCGGCCAGACGCTCGACCATCGCCTGCTCCGAGCGCCGGATCGCCGGGTTCCGCTGCAACTGCTGCTGCAGTTCGCGGCGGGTGACGCGCCCGGGCGACGCCACTTGCGCGATCAGGAACGTGTCGGAGCCGAACGAGCGCGCGGTGGTGGTGCGCGCATACGCGGCCACGCCGTCGAGGGCGGCGACGACGACCACGATCGTGGCCACGGCCGCAGCAATGGCCAGCGCGCCCAACGCGGAACGAAGCCGATGGGCGGCCACGGCGCTCACGCCCTGGCTGATCGCGTCGGTGAGAATCCGGAATCGGGAAGGAACAGGCATTGCCGCTCACCCTTGGACGCGAATTCGCGGCGTCAAGCCCCCGATAGTCGGAACCCTTCTCGGCCGGTGGTGCGTCAGAAGCATACACTTACCGTGATGACCCCGCGCCGCATCGTGTTCGCCGTCGTCCTCGTGGGCCTCGCCGTCTTCGTCTACGTGTCTCGCCAGCGTGGTCCCGAAGCCCGCGAGGTCGACCTGGCCGTCGTCGGCCGCACCACCTCGCTGCAGTCGTTCGTGACCGCGTCGGGCGAGATCGTGGCCACGCGTTACGCCGACATCGGCTCGAGCGCGATGGGCCGCCTGGTCGGCCTCAACGTGAAGGAAGGCGACCGGGTGAAGGCCGGTCAGGTGCTGGCGCGCATCGACCGGGTGCAGGCCGCCAGTTCCGCTGCAGCCGCCTCGGCCGGGCTCGGCGCCCTCGAGGCCGATGCCCGCGGCCTGTCCGATCAGGCCCGGTCCGCGCAGGCGGAACTCGACGCCGCCAGCGCCCGCGCCGCCGAGAGCCAGAAGGCCCTCGCGCGCGCTACGGACCTGCGCACCGCCGGACTCATCCCGCAATCCGACCTCGACACGGCCATCGCCAACGCCGACAGCGCCGCCGCGCAGGTGGCCTCTGCGACTGCGTCAGTGGCTCGCGCCGCCCAGACGAACAACGCCGCCGAGCGTCGCGTCACGCAGGGCCGCGCGGAGCAGACGCGAGCGCGCGACCTGCTCGACAAGACCGAGATCACCGCGCCGATCGACGGCGTGGTCACGCGCCTCGATGTCGAAGAGGGCGAGATGGTGGTCATCGGCGTGCAGAACCAGCCGGGCACGATTCTGATGACGGTGTCGGACCTGAGCGCCATCAACGCGGAAGTAAAAGTCGCAGAGGCGGACGTGCTGCGCCTCGCGCTCGACAACCGGGCCACCATCACGGTCGATGCCGCCAACGGGCGGACGTTGCCGGGGCGTGTCGTCGAGATCGGCGCCAGTGCCCTGCCGCAGGTGGGCACGCAGGCCGCCGCCCGCGAGTTCCGCGTGAGGGTGCGTCTCGAGGGCGACACGGCGGTGCTGCGTCCCGGACTCACCTGCGACGCCGAAATCCTCGTGGCCGAACGGGCCAACGTCCTCACCGTGCCGCTGCAGGCGGTCGTGCAGCGTGGCGCCGACACCGGCGTGTTCGTGGTCGCCAACGACACGGTCACGTTCACGAAGGTCACGACCGGCGTCATCGGCGGTCTGTCGATCGAGGTCGACGGCGTGCCCGAAGGCGCCTCAGTCGTGTCGGGACCGTTCCAGGCGCTGCGCGAGATGACCGACGGCGCGCGCGTGCGGGTCCGCCAGCCGTCGTAGCGCGGCCTCGTGCCACGCCGGCCTCACGCCCAAGCGCGCCGCGATAAGATGGCGCATGGCCATTCGTCCCGCCGTCGCGCCGCCTGAAGCCACCGTCGAAACGGCCTGCCCTCTCGACTGTCCCGATGCCTGCACCCTGCAGGTCACGGTGAAGGGCGGACGGATCACGACCATCGACGGCGGCACGACCAATCCCGTCACCAACGGCTACATCTGCGCCAAGGTGCGCCGCTTCGACCGCCGGGTCTACGGCGAGGATCGGCTGCACTTCCCCGCCGTGCGCGTCGGCCCCAAGGGCGAGGGCCGCTTCCGCCGCACCAGTTGGAACGACGCGCTCGACCTCATCGCCGCGCGGCTGTCGGCGATTCGCGCGGAATCGGGCGGCGAGGCGATTCTGCCGCTCTGCTACGGCGGATCAAACGGCCTGCTCACGCAGGACACGGCCGACGCGGTGCTCTTCCGCCGCCTGGGCGCCGCGCGCCTGGCCCGCACCGTGTGTGCGGCGCCCACCGGCGTCGCCAACCTTGGCCTCTACGGCAAGATGCCGTCGGTGACCTACCAGGATTACCCCGACGCCAAGCTGATTCTGGTGTGGGGCGCCAATCCGTCGGCCTCAGGCATCCATCTGATGCCCTACCTGAAGGAGGCGCGTGACCGCGGCGCCCGGATCGTGGTGGTCGATCCACGCGCAACGACGGTGGCGCGCCAAGCCGACATCCACCTGGCGCTCAAGCCCGGCACCGACGTGGCCGTGGCGCTGGCGCTGCACCGGCATCTCTTCGAGACCGGAGCCACCGATCTGGCCTTCCTCGATGCGCACACGACCGGCGCCGATCGCCTGCGCGAGCGGGCCGCGCCGTGGACTTTCGAACGGGCCGCCGAGGTCAGCGGCGTGCCCGCCGCACAGATCGCACAGGTGGCGCGGCTCTATGCCACGACCTCGCCCGCCCTCGTCAAATGCGGCTGGGGCCTCGAGCGCAATCGCAACGGCGGCAATGCCGCCATGGCGGTGATGGCGCTGCCGGCGGTGGGCGGCAAGTTCGGCGTGCGCGGCGGCGGCTACTCGATGAGCAACTCGTCGTCGTGGGGCATCACCGACACGTGGAACCGCGACGCCGAAGGTGAGACGCGCATCGTGAACATGAACCGCGTCGGCCGGGAACTGCTCGAACCGAGCGGCACGCCGATTCGCGGACTGTTCGTCTACAACTGCAATCCCGCGGTGACGCTGCCCGATCAGCAGCGGGTGCTGGCGGGACTGGCGCGCGAGGATCTCTTCACCGTGGTCTTCGACCAGGTGCTGACCGACACCGCCGTCTACGCCGACGTGGTGCTGCCCGCCACTACTTTCCTCGAGCACTACGACATCGCCAAGAGCTACGGCCCGATCACGCTGCAACTCACGCGGCCGGTCATCGAGCCGGTGGCCGAGTCGCGGCCGAATGCGGATGTGTTCAGCGACCTGGCGGCGCGCATGGATCTCAGGCGTGACGGCGACGCCGACGGCGAGCTCGATCAGATGCTGGCGGTGATTGCCGGGCTGCCTCCGGCCATCAGCCAGCACGTGGCCGACCTGGGCACCGCCGAACCGCCCCACGGCGGCCGGCCGATTCAGTTCGTGGACGTGTTCCCGGGCACGGCCGACCAGAAGGTGCACTTGTGGTCGGACGCGCTCTCGGCCGAAGCGCCAAACGGCCTTTACGCCTACATCGACGATCCGGCCACGGCGCACTACCCGCTCGCCCTGATCTCACCGGCCTCTGAACGCACCGTCAGCTCCACGCTGGGCGAACTCGAGCGACCGACGGTGCGGCTCGAGATTCATCCCGATGACGCTACGCCGCGGGGCATCGACGACGGCGATGAGGTGCGGGTGTTCAACGAGTTGGGCGCACTCGAATGCCCCGTCAAGGTGACAGGACTGGTGCGAGCCGGGACGGTTGCGTTCCCGAAAGGCGTGTGGCGGCGCCATACCGCCAACCGTCTCACGTCGAACGCCCTCGTGCCCGACTCGCTCACCGACCTGGGCGGCGGCGCCTGCTTCAACGACGCGCGCGTGCAGGTGGTGCTACTGGCGGCGCGTTAGGCCACCGACTCGTTCGACGACGACGGCGGCAGCTTGCCCCGCCCGCCACGACTGACCATGCCGCCCTTGCGGCCGGCGTCGCGGGCTTCACCAGACGACCATTCGTGCGCGGTGCCCTTGGCATGGGCCGCGCGGCCGCCCTTGCTGGCAATTTCCTTCTGCTTCTCGGCGGACATCGATGCAAAACCCCGACGTGCTTTCGGCTTTTCGTTCACGGATTGCTCCCTTCGCTCAGCTACTAGCTGGGCAATCCCTGTACCAAAATTTTGTACTCTGCCGCGGTCGCGTATGTTGCTGGAAACAGACGGGCTACCGGCACAAAGATGTCCGTAGACAACTACCAATGCGTATTGAGTTAATTCACTATGGATAAAATGTGAATTTAAATACTACATTTGTGGCGCGCACGCTCCGCTGCTTCGCGTTGCCAGTTCAGCTATTTCGGCGTCGCAGGTCGCGCCGGCCGGAAGTAGTCACAGTCGGTGCAGTTGGTGACGTCGAACTCATACCCGACAATTGGCCACAACATCGGATGGGCGCAGTACAAGAGCTGGCCGTCCATGATCGTGTGCAGGCCGAGGCCGGGCGGAATGGTGGGCGTGCGGCGGCTGTACCAGCACACGCAGTGGCGATCCTCGGGAGTCACGGGCGTGACCTGCATGATACGACGAGCGCGCGCCGATGGTCGCAGGTACAATCAACTCCATGAGTGACGACCATTCCGACCATTCGCACCACGATCACGCCGCACCCCACACTGGCGGAGCCCGCCTGGTGCAGTGTGTGAAGCTGCAAGAGGAACTGCCCGGGCTGGACACGCCGCCATGGCCGGGGGCGATCGGCCAGCGCATCTTCGAGCAGGTGTCAGCCCGTGCCTGGAAGCTCTGGGAAGAACGGCAGAAGATGATCCTCAACGAATACCGCCTGATGCCCTGGCAGAAGGAAGGCCAGGAGCTCATCCTGAAGCACATGGAGGAGTTCTTCTTCAGCGAGAACGCGCCGATGCCTCCGGGCTACGTGCCGCCGCGCTCGAAGTAGGCCGAGGCCATCCTTCGCCTCATGCGCCGACCGCCGCCCGCACCTCGATCACCGGATCGATCTGGAACGACAGACGCGCATGCGCATCGCGCAGGGCGCGATGCACGGCCCGATCGTCGGGCCCCTCGGCGAAGATGAACCCCAGGTAGCTCGCGCCCTCGGGCAGGGCGACTAGTCGCTGGTCGGTCTTGGCCGTGATCTCGACCCCGCTCACGAGCGGCACGGCGCGCGCGTCGTCCTCCCCCGCTACGGCCCGCAACACACCCGAGCGCGGAATCGGCACCATCATCACGCCAACGGCGGCGCCGGCCAGACGCCAGCACGGCGGCGCCAGCGCGGCCGCGTGGGCCAACAGCACCTCTTCGAGCGGCACGCCGGCGCCGCTTGCACCGTCGAACACCAGGGCGCGGGCGCACAAGCCGCCAATCGGGCGCGCGGCGACCTCGAGCACGACGACCTCGCCCGACGTGTCCAGATCACCCAGCGCCGACACGCGGCACTCCGCATGCACCGGGCCATGCCACAGCCCGGCCGCGTGCGCGGCCCGCGTCACGGCCGGGATGAGTGCCAGTGCCTGGGCGCGCGTGCGCGCGGTTGGCGTGAGGTAGACCGTCTCTTCGAAGTACGGGCCCGTGAGCGGCTCCGGCTTGTCGAAGACGGCCAGCACATGCAGGCGGCCGTGGTCCATCACCCCCTCGAGGGCGAACTCATCGCCATCGACGTAACCCTCGATCTGGATGGCTTGGGCGGCTTCGTCGCGCAACTCGCGCACATCAGGCGCCGCCAGCAGCGCGCTTAGGCGCGCCAGCGCAGCCCGCAGTTCGACGCCATCGTTGGCGCGCATCACGCCGCGACTGCCAGAGAGCACGAGCGGCTTCACCACGCACGGATACGACACGCCGCCAGGTGGATCGAGCTGTCCGGCGGGCACCGTGAGCGCCCACGGCGCCGGCAGGCCATGCGCGCGCTGACACGCGCGAAAGCGGCGCTTGTCACGGCTCACGCGCGCGCCGGCCACCGAGTGCCAGGGCACGCGCCGCGCCTCGGCCACGAGCGCCGCCAGCACCACGGGCCGATCGCCGACCGCCAGCACGCCGTCGAGACGCTGGCCCGCCAGCGCCTGCAGTACCGCGTGCACCGACGCGGCCTCGTCGTGGAAGCGTACGGCCACCGCGCGGTCACGCCACGGATCGTCGAGCTGGTCGCAGCGGTCGGTCGCCAGCACGAGCTCGACGTCGAGCCGCGACGCCGCCTCGTCGAACATGCGCGTCTGGTAGCCCGTGGTCGTGGCGCACAACAGCACCCGCGGACGCCGCGTGACCTGCATCATCGTGAGGGTTCCATTCTTCCCCGAGCCCCGAGACCCGACTCCCGAGCCCCGTCTAGAGGAGAGCCACCTGCTCCCCCGTCGGCTCCGCTCAACAGTACCAGGGCTCGGTCAGGTAGGGAATCGACGCGCGCGACGGCAGCACCGGGCGCGGGCCAGGCGCGCCCGCGACCTCGGCGGCGGCGCGCGCGCGAATGTCTTCGAACATAGCCCGGCGCGGGCGACCCTGCGCCACGCCGGCGATCTGCATCACGTCACGCTGCAGTGCATCGACCCGGGCATCGGCATGGATCCACGGGTGGGTCAGCGTGGCGGGATTATAAGGGCCGGCCACCGCCTGGATCTCGTCGAGTGCCAGCAGGCCCGAGTCCTGCGTGACGAGCAGACGCAGCGTCCACTGCACCGGGGCCACGTGCTCCACGAGCCCCAGGCCGTCGATGTCGTCGAGGAACGCGAGATAGCCGGTCGCCGTTGTCCACGGCGTGAAGGCTACGAACGTGGGTGACAGGGCCAGCCCCACCTCGTGGCACCGGGCAGCCACGGCCTCCACGTCGGCGCGCGTGTGGCCTTTGTCGAGCGCCACGAGCACGTGGTCGTCGAGCGATTCCACGGCCGAGGTGACAAAGGCGCAGCCGGTATCGCGCAGGCGCGGCAGCAGCGCGTCGTGCCCGCGCAGGTGCTCCACTTTGATGGTCACGTCGTAGGTCAGTGCGGGCCACTCGCGGTGCAGCGCCTCGACGATGCGCACGGCGTGCGTCGGCCCGTTGAAGAAGTCCGGATCGGCAAACGTGATGTGCGTGGCGCCCAGCGCCACCTGCGCACGCACATCGGCCAGCACGATCTCGACCGGCACGGCGTGAAAGCGGCCGTGGTAGATCGGCACCACCGGACAGTGCCGGCACAGGTGCTTGCAGCCGCGGGTGCCTTCGACGGCGCCCACCACGCTGGCGTGGCCGTCAGGCCAGATCAGCTGTGCATAGCGATCCAGTGCAGGCAGGCCGGTGCGATCGGGCACCAGAGCCAACGCGCGCGGCCGCGGCCCGCCGGCGGGCGCCGCGAGGCCGTGCACAGCACAGGCCAGCGCCACGAGCGCCTGTTCGCACTCGGGCCCGAAGACCGCCGTGGCGCCGGCCTCGCGCAGGCGCGCCTCGTTGAGCGGTCCGTAGAGTCCGTACGCGCAGATGTCCACGCCGGGCAGGCGGCGCCGCAACTCCGCAATCACCGGCAGCGCCAGACGCGTGGCGGTGTGCATCGGCAACGACACGGCCACGAGCGCGACGTCCTGCAGCGCGTCGGCCGGCAGGCGCTCGACGGCGAGGTCGTGTACGCGCACGTCGAGTCCGGCGTGCCGCAACCACGCCGCCGGCGTCGCGATTCCGACCGGCTGCCGGCCGAGGTCGTAGAGCGAGAGCAGGAGGACCAGCTACGACCTTTCCGCCGCCGGCTCGGCCTCGAGCATGCGGCGCATCGGGCCCACGAACACCAGCAGGATCGCCGCCGCCACGATGGCAAAGCCGCCGACCGTGCCGAAGAGCGTTGGCAGCGCCATCGATTCATAGAATCCCGACACCCGGCCGCCAATGAAGTTGCCCACCGACGTGGCCAGGAACCACACGCCCATCACGAGTCCGGCAATCCGCGCCGGCGCCAGACGCGTCATCGCGCTCAGGCCCACCGGGCTGAGCGACAGCTCGCCCAGCGTATGCAGCAGGTAGGTCAGCACCAGCCACAGCGGGCTCACCTTGTCGCCACCCGCCGAGGCGCTCGCCGGCCCCATGAGAATCACGAACCCGAGGCCGACGCACACCAGCCCGAACACGAACTTGCCGGGACTCGACGGCTCCTGCCCACGCGCGGCGAGCTTCACCCACAGCCACGCGAAAACCGGCGCCAGCGTGAAGATGAAGAACGAGTTGACGCTCTGGAACCAACTGCTCGGAAAGGACACGCCGAAGATCTCGGTGCGCGTGGCCCGGTCGGCAAAGAGATTCAACGTCGACCCCGCCTGCTCGAACACCGACCAGAAGAGCGCCGCCGCCAGGAACAGCACGGCCACGACGACGAGGCGCTTGCGTTCCCCAGGCGTCCACTCGCTGCTCGTGAGCAGCCACACGAAGAACACGACGGTCGACAGCAACAGCCCGACGCCGGCGGCATCGGCCACGCCCACCGCGGTGATCGGCAGCGCGCCGGTGGCACCGCCAATCCCGACGACCGCGAGCAGCGCCAGGAGCCCGCCGCCCCACATCGCCGCCTTCGACCGCAGCGCCGCCGCGGCCCGCGGCGACGCCGCGGGCACGGGGCGAAGCCCCTTGTCGCCCAGGTGGCGTCCGCCGAGCACGTACTGCACCACGCCAATGGCCATGCCGAAGCCCGCCGCCGCGAAGCCCGCGTGCCAGCTCACGCGCTGGCCCAGATAGCCGCAGATGAGAGGCGCGAGGAACGCGCCCAGGTTGATGCCCATGTAGAAGATCGAGAAGCCGGCGTCACGCCGGTGATCCTGGGCGGTGTAGAGCTGCCCGACGATCACGCTCACGTTGCCCTTGAGCAGCCCGGTGCCAATCACGATCAGCACGAGCCCGAGATAGAACGTGACGAGCGACGGCACCGCCATGGCGAAGTGGCCGCTCGCGATGATGATGCCGCCGTAGAGCACGGCGCGTCGTTGTCCGATCAGCCGGTCGGCAATCCACCCACCGGGCAGCGC
>Ga0105049_10008304_pt1 | contig 12044 bp, 7 predicted proteins | sample MAT06_FD_78087 | JGI IMG/M metagenome (GOLD analysis project Ga0105049, IMG submission 78087) | Freshwater microbial communities from Lake Fryxell liftoff mats and glacier meltwater in Antarctica - MAT-06 | ecosystem: Environmental > Aquatic > Freshwater > Ice > Liftoff microbial mat | place...
TCGGATGGCTCGCGGACGCGCGTACCGCACAGGCGCAGTTCGGTGGCGGCTTCGGTGGTGCCGGCTTCGGTGGTGCCGGCTTCGGTGGTGGGTTCGCTTCCCGAAGCAGCTTCTCATACGGTCGTGGGTTCTCGTACCACCGCAGCGGATTCCGCGTGGCAGGCTTCGCGAGTGGGTATTATTCGCGCTCCGTGTTCGCGGTTCCTGTGGGTCCGTTCGGCTTTGGCCCAAACTTTGGCCCTGGTTACGGCTCCGGCTTCTGGGGTGTTGGTTCGGGGTTCTGGGGCGGCCCGCCGACGGTGATTGTGATTCCGCCACCGATTATCCTCGCGGGCAACGGCTTCGACCCGAACGCGCCGGGTGTCACGGCGGCAGGTGGGGCGTTCCCCGCCAGGGTTGCCGAAGAGCCGAGGCCGCTTGGGGCGAAGCCCGGCGACTTCCTCGTGTTCGCACCGAAACGCGAGTTCCCACTACCTGGGCAGATTGTTCCCGATGTGGCCCGCGTGGCCGTGCCGCAACCCGCGCCGGGTATCGCCTTCGACCCATTCGCTCCGCGTGTGCAGGTGTTGGTCGATAGGCGAGAAGCAGACCCGCTGAAGGAAGCCGCCCGGCTGCTGAAACTGGGGCGAGAAGCGTTCGCGGTCGGGGAGTTTGGCAAGGCCGGCGACCTGTTCGAGCGTGCCGGCGTGGCGAATCCGAGGGCGGCGGAACCACACTTCTTGAAGGCCCACGCGGCCTTCGCATCCGGTGGGTTCGCCGATGCTGTGGCCGAGATTCGCGCCGGGTTGTTGCTCGATCCCGAATGGCCCGCGGGCACATTCGACCCCAAGGAGCCTTACGGGGTGAACGCCGCTGGGTTCGCAGTCCACCTCGCGGAGTTGAGGCGGGTCGTGGCGGCGAACCCAGGCGAGGCGGCGCTCGAATTCCTGCTCGGTTACGAATTGTGGTTCATCGGTGAACGAGTCGAGGCGAAGAAGTGGTTCGACGCCGCCGAGAAACGCCTTGACGCACCTGGGCCGATTGCTCTGTTCAAGTGACAAAAGCGATCAGCTATCAGGTTTCAGTTGTCAGCCAAACCGGCAAAATGAGAAACACCCGACTATACTTCGCGCAGTCGAGATTGGGACAATTGGCAGCTTTGAGTTGGGACGAGGTGCTCTGTTGCGTGTCTCTGGACGCCTCACGCCAGGGGTTGCGCGAATCGCTCCACCCCTGGCGCGTATCCGACGCCCATCCGGGCTAAAGAGGGTGAATCAACCTCGTCTTTGCAGCCCGAAGGGCGACCGGCGTGTAGCCAGGGGTGAAGTGGAGCGAAGCGCAACGAAACCCCTGGCGGGCGAACGGAGAATCTCGCGACGCCACACCCTTTGGGGCAACAATGTGTCAATCCTGGCTGTGTAAAGAATAACACCTAAACTCCGAGCGGATCGCCGACTGCTTTATCTTGCTGATAGCTGATAGCTGTTAGCTACCTAACCAACCTGAGGCCGGGCCAACACACCTGGCAACACACTCCATGCACATTCTCTTCGACCAGCGGTTGACCAATCCGACCGAAGCCGCCCTCGCGAGCGCGCTTTTGGAGGTTTGTGCGGCTGTCAATGGAAAACGACAGGTTGGCATCCTGACCATCCTGGAAACCGCCACGAAATTTCTGACCAAGCCCATCATGGCACAGCCTGAAGGGCACCACGACAAACGCGGCACGCAATCCGAGGAAGACACCACCCGAATCGTCGTCGCGTGGTGGACGGCCGCCGGCTCGCGGAAACTCGTCCGCATCCGGGGTTGGCGCGAGCCGTGGCGCGAATATCAGGCCGACTACAGCAACCCGCTTCGCGTCGCCATGCGCGACCACGATGGTCGCCCGCCCGTCTGGCACCTGGACCCGGAACGCATCACGCTCGCCGGCACGGGCGAGACGACGCAGTGCGTCGCGGTGTGTGGTTGCGGCGCGGTCGGTTCGCCCGAAACGCTCGCCTGGGCAGGCGGCATGTGTGGCGCGTGCCACGACAAGATCGAGAAGTCCGGCCCTAAATCCGTAACGCACGACAGCGGACTTCTCACCACACCCGACTTCGTCCCCGATGGCGTGGCGTTCACCAACGATGCCAAGCAGGTCATCGGCGTCGGACCGACCGAATACCACGTCTGGAACCGCATCAACGGGGACATTCTCAAAAGCGGCAAGTGTTCTGGCCCACGCGCCGCCGGGCTGAGGCCCGCAGTCAGCCCCGATGGCCGATTCGCCTTCCTGGGCAGCAATTCCACGGGATTGCTCGCGATAGACCTTGCACACGCCTCGAAGGAACTGGCCGCCAATGTCGTTGACCCGGAATTTGTCATCCAATCCGCGCACTGGACAGGCCGGCCGGGCGAATTGCTCATCGGTACGCTGCTCACCACAGCCACCACCCCCGTCGGCGATGAACGGGCACTCGCATTGGTCACGCTTCCCGATTTCAGCATCGTAAAATCCGCAATGCCGGGCACCTCGACCCGGTTGCACACCATCGCCGCCGACGCCAAGCACCCACAGGCGGTCTTCAGCGATGGCGGAAATATCGTGGTGTGCGAGATCGACCGCAAGGGCAAACTCGGCGAGCAACAAAAGTTCCGGCTCGGCACCGGGCAGCACGACCGCTCGGGGAACTGGACTTCGGGGCCGGACATCGTCCGCTTCTCGGCGGATGGCGAACGGGTTCTCTTCGTGTTCCGCAACGAGATGGAACTCTGGAACCCGCGGAAGCCGAAGGCGCTCGTGCAAGCCACCTTCCCAATGCGGATCAGCGATTGCCAGTTCTCGCCCGACGGCGAGCGCCTTTATGTCGTGAGCGAAGACGGTACGCTGTTCGTATGCCACCCCGGACTGCTGACGCATGTCCGGGTGCGGCTGCGCTGGCACGTTGGCGCGGTCGCGGGTCTCACGGTTTCAAACGATGGGAAAACCCTCGCAACCGCGGGTGCCGAGGGCGTGAAGCTCTGGCCAATTGATCGGCTTCTGGAGGTGCTGTAATGGCCAGTATCGTGGACGTGCGACTCATCGACCCGACCGAGGCAGAACTCGCGGCGACCCTGAAGAAGGCGCATGCCGCGGCGAATCGAGGCGTCGGCGCACGCAGCACGAAACTGGACCGCGACGCGGACTTCTGGAGCCGATTCGCCCGCGACTGTCTGCGGGAGCCGGCGGGTCGGCGGCGGTCGTGCAAGGCTGGCCCACAAACGCCGGAGGTGATCGCCGGGTGGTGGACCGACCCCGCCAACCGCCGGCACTTCCGCGTGATTGGTCGCCTTCGGAGTCGCTACGGCCGGATGCGGGGTGAAGGCGAACTCCGCGACCTGCCGCCGTGGTGGCAAGTGTACCCCGAATCGGTACTCGCTGTTCGTCGAGCCGACCAAGGGGAAGATGAAGAGTCGTACATGGCGTGTTGCCGGTGCGGCGCGACCGGCTCACCGGAATCGCTTGGCTGGATGGGCGACACCTGCGGGCCGTGCTTCGACCGCAAAGCCGATGGCGGAGTCGCGGCCGGTGGCTTCGGGCACTTTAGCGGTTGGGGCGGCTGGCAACCCCGCGTGGGCTTCTCGGCCGATGGCACCCAACTTGTTGGCTCGAATCGCACGAACAAACTGCGGATGGTGGCTCGCGCCGACGGGGCCGAAATCGTCGGGAAGAGCGTTAGCCCGGCGGTTGCGGTTGTCGTTGGAACGGGAGAAGGATTCGTCTGCGCTTCCGGGGAAGGGTCCGTCTCCATCTGGGATGGCACGGAATCCGCCGCTCGCCGAGTCCTTGCGAAACCGCGTGTCTACGGTCGCGTCTTGCTTGACCCCACCGGCCGCCGCGTCGTAACCTTGAGCCACAACTTTGGGTTCACCGCGGACCTGGCGGATGCGGAACCAGCGTACCACCGTGTCGAAGGATTGCGGGGGTACGCAACACTTCGGTTCGCTGCCGACGGAAGCCGCCTGTTCGCGCTGATGCCGTCGGGCCAACTCGTTTCGCTCGACCCCGAAACACTTGCCGAAACCGTCCTCCGCGAGAACATCTTCGAGGCGAGCAATCGGTACGGGGCGCTGCACGATCTTATTACTGCCCCGGACAGTTCCGCCGTCGCCGTGGTGCGGGAAATCCATTACCCGTCCTTGGACACGGTTCGCATCATCCCCTTGCACGCCAGCGAACCGATGTACGACTTGCCGTTGCCGAGATGGTTCAAGCCGAGGGTCGCCGCGTTCGCGCCAGATAGCAAGCACATTGCCGTCGCGGACCCGCAAACCGGCTGGGTCGGGTTCTGGAAACTCCCCTCGGTGAAGTCGCTCGGGTTTGTCCGTGCGGTGCCGGAAGACCCGAGTTATCGCGGCGGGCAACTCCTCTTCTCGCCGGATGGTCACAGCGTCGCCATGATGTACTGCGGCTCGCACCCGGAACGCGGCTCAACGGTTGTCGTATGGCCTTGGCCCGATGTGACACGCTTCACCACCTGATTTCATCTCGAATTGCATGTAGCGGGCGGTTTACCGCCCGTTCTTCCTCAAGACGGGCGGTAAACGCCCGCTATGTGAAACTCGATAGGGAGTCATTTCGGTTTCTTCCCGAGCCAATCGCCTAATGCACCCAGCGCAACCGAGGCCACGTTGCCGAGTTGGTCGAACACCTTGCCGACCGGACGCTCACCAGCACCCGCCTCGAACGCCTTGAGAATGGCCGCGCCGCGGGCGTGATCCAACCGCGAGGCGACAGCCGGGACCACGCCATCCACAAGGCCAAACGTTTCGTCGGCGTGGGCACACACGGGTATCACGTCTTCGGCCCGCGTTCCGAGTTGCTCGCGCACAACCTGAACGCATTCCCGGATGTTCATTTCTTTCAGCCGCGACCCGGTTTGCCAGTCGTAAGGCGGCTTCCACTCGGATTTCGGCGACAGTAAATCGACATGGCTCACAACGGCGACAACCGGTGGCATGCGAAGATGTGGCTTGCCGCCGAACCACAGTTTTAGCCTGTCGAGCAAGTCCACATCAGGGGCGCGACCAGGGTTGGTCGCGCCGGTGACGAGCAGGATCATGTCGGCGTCGCGGGATGCTTCCACGGCGGCGGCGAAGTCCGCGTCGTTCACGCCGTCGGCACCGTAACCCGATGTGTCGAGTAGGCTAACAGGTTGGCCGCCCGTAAGCGTGAGATCGTAGCGGATGCCAGCCGACACGGGGAGGCGGTCCACGGTCGCGGCCTGCCTTCCCAACAAGGCGTTCACGAGGCTCGACTTGCCGGCCTTCACCGAGCCGAGAACGGCAATCGTGATGGGCTTCACGGGCGAACCGCTGGCGAGGGCGGACGGCTCGCTTGCGGTCTCGGTTGCCGCCGCCGCGCCGGTGGGTGGCTCCTGATGCGCCGCGAGGATTTCGCGGTAACGTTTCACACCGACCTTGAGCCGACCGCTGTTGAGTTCGATGAGGTAGCGGCCGAGTTGATGGATGAACGCGGTGTGGAACCACAGGAGAAGGTTCCCCTGAATGCGGTCCATGAGCGTGCCAAGCCCGGCACTGGAAGCGAGGTAGCGAAGGCCAGTCGAAATGGGATCGAAGACCGCCGCCCCGGCCCAGTACACGTTCTGGGTCTTCTTGTACCAGACGTGGGCTTTCTTGGCGCGCTTGGCGTCGCGGATTCGGAGCAGGTGAACGCCGGGAATATACTTCTGCACCATCCCATTGAGGTCGGCCGCGGCCAATTCGACGCAGGCCAACACCTCCGGCAGGGTGAGCGTGTCGAACAGGTCTTCGGAGCCGGGGTTGTAAACGCCGCCGACTTCGGTGGCGAGCGACAGCGACAACTCCATGTAGTGTTTCGCGTTGGAAATCTGGTCGAGCGTGACCGTCTCGAACGAGTTCGCCTTCGCGTCCACCTTGTCCCAGGCGATCTTGTCGCGGTCCGTCCAGTATTGCGGCGGCGGCGCGTCGGTCGGTGGCAGAATGCCTTTGCGGCGTGTCCAGCGCCACGCCAGGAAGTAGGCCAGCGCGAAACACGCGAGCAGCGGCCACCACACCCAGAGGTAACCCGTATCCCACAAGTGGTAACTGCCCACGCCAAACAGCACGATGAACGGCGAGAAGAACAGGGCAGCCAGCGCGATTAGGCGAAATCGGGTCATCGGGGGTTCTCGTGGTTCACTCAGAGGAGTTACGCGGTTGGCGTTGCGAGGGTTCCCAGGACGTGCGCCCTGGGGGCAAACCGCGCAGATACCCTTCCCCAAAATACCAACTGCGTAACTTCTATCTCATATAGTCCTGGGCTTGCCCAGGGTCTTGTATTTGTTTGAGAAAGAACCCTGGGCTTGCCCAGGGCTATGTGTTGTGTTTCACCCTTTCCACTTCGTTTCGGCAGCGGTGTACTGCTCCTGATAATACGCCTTGAGCGAGGCCGCCTCCGGGACGTGGCCCTCGCAAATGGCCTGGAAGTAGTAGCACAGCGCGCGGCCGAGGGCGTAGGTCGAAGCGCCACCGACGGCCGCGCCAATCGCCGATCCGACCACGGGGATGAACTTCGTTGCCTGCCGGACCAGACCGCGTGTCACAAGTCCCGCCCCGACAACGGCGGCAATTTCCTTGAAGCGGTCGTTATTCATCGGCTGGCCGTAGAGTTTCGCCAAGTGTTGCGCCATGCGAGCCTGGACGCCGGGAATGACGATCATGTCCACGAATGGAATGGGAATCGCGCCGGCGGTCGCGGCCATCGTGGCGTAGCCGAGGAGGACGGGTTCGGCGTGCCGCAGATGCACATCCTTGAGCGTGTCAGTCGCTTCCTTCAGCCGCAACAGCGTTTGGCGATACGCGCCGGGCAGCAGGCGGAGGAGGGTAACTTTGAGGTGTTCGCCACCGTAATTCGGCTCCGTGAAACCGTCCTCGGGTTTCGTGAAGTCAATGGGCACCAACACATCGTAAAGCCCCTCAAAGGCCCGACCGTGTTCCTCAATGGATCGCCAAAGGTCGTCGGAGATCGCCGCGACTACGGCGCTCTCTTGCCGGGCATCGGGCTTCGCCGCTCCGAGTTCCGCGAACGGGTACGGTGTCGGGTGTGGCTGGCGCGGGATGGATTCGTGCAGGCAGGTTACGCACAGCACCACAGGGCGTGCGGGGTTGGCTCGGCGAATGGGTTCGAGGGCGGCCCGCACGTTTCCCTGGGCTAAGTCAGTGGCTTTCGCCGTGACGATGACAAGGTGAGCCTGGGAGTCGAGCGCGGCGATGTCGGCGGCGGGGTTGTAGCCGGGTTCGTCGAGGCCGCGAGTGTCGAGGAACGCGAGTAGTGGGGCGTCGGCGGTGGGAAAGTCGAAGCGGCGGGTGGTTTTCGTCGTGGGGCGGAACCCCGCACCGATCACGGCATCGTCGGCACCCGTGAGGAACTTCACGGTGGAGGTCTTGCCCGATTGTGTCTTCCCGATGAGCCAGAACACCGGCGTGGGCGTCTTGGTGCGAAGCTCGTTAAGAGTCGCGTCAAGGTCCGGGCGGTCGTTGTCGCCGCCGTGGAATATCCGCCGCAGCGTGCCCAGTAATCGGCTCATGGTTTCTCCGTGCGTGATTCGGCCTGGTCTCAATGGAGACGCCAAAGAGAGTTTTCGTTTAGCGTCGTCCCCAACAGGGAGGGCGTTTGCAAGCGAGTGCCCCGCTTGGGACGACGCGAAACGAAATGCGGACTCAAACATCTCAGTTCAAGCCGCCCGATCCCCGTCATATCGCTCTTGACCGCTCACAACCCCCACGATATTCGCAGCGATCATTCTACCAGGGTTCGTTCATGGACGCGGTGCGGGTCAACCTGAAGTTATACACCGGGGAACGGGATTCCTCCGAAGATGCCCTCGCGCACGTTTCCGAGGACACGACAACGCCGTTTCCCGTGCAGCCAACGATGCCCGATCCAGCAGCGTTGACGAGCCGAGAACTGATACGGCCGCTGCGTTCTCGCCGGTCAGCCACGGACCTGACGCCGTTCTCGGCCGCGTGGTTCGATGAGTTGGAGCAAAAGCGATACCAACGGCACGGAACTTGGCTGACAACGGCGCTGGAGTTCGGCCGGCACCCCGGCGAATCCCTCCTGCTCCTCGGCCCAGGATTGGGCACCGACGCGGTTCATTACATGCGTACCGGAACGCCCGTGACCGTCGGCGTGACGACCCGCGACCACCCCGGACTCATCCGGGCGAACCTCGCACGGCACGCCTTGCCGGCCCGAATCGTGGACACCAGCGCTTCCGTTCTGCCCTTCGCGGACGGCACGTTCGACGTGGTAACCTGGAACGCTCTCGACGCCGACGCTCCGCTAGACCCCGTTCGGGTTCCGGAACTGTTCCGCGTTCTGAAGGCAGGCGGCAAAGTGATCGGGTTATTTCCCGCTCATTACGATGCGGGTTACTGGCAAGACTTGCTCCTCCCGCTCCAGCACTGGTACTGGCGACGGCCTGCCGATCCCGTGATCGGAACGAAAGCCACCTCCCGATCGCTCCGTAGTGCGTTCCTGGGCTTCACGAGTTTCAAAGTCAGCAAGCGTCACCTGCGCCGCTCGGAACTGCCGCACATTTGGCGCGTGCTGCCGCTGGTGTTGCTCGAAAGGCTCATTGGCCGCGTGCTGGTCTTCAAAGCGCTGAAGCCACTGACCACCCGGACCATCAACGCGGTGAAACTCGCCGCGTGAAGCCTCAACTTGGGCAAGATCTTCTCGGCGGCCTCGGCGAAACTGCCCAAGGCACCCGCCAAGGCAACGGCTTGTGTCGCCCCTGGACTCAACTCGCCGGTGGTCAGTCCGAGTTGCAGTGGTAATAGGCGCGACTGACTCGCACGCAACCCAGTACGCTCACCACACATTTGGGTCGCCATCGTTGGAATCGGGCGACTTCACTGCCCAGCGGGGCGAGCGCTGCCAACGGAGTCCCCGTTGAGGCCTCCGCTAAACGGAAACCAGTTTGACTGCCCGCCTCGACCCAGGCCGGCGTTCGCGGTACAACGTGTCCAACAAGGAGGGGCGGATGCGTTATTTCAGCCTGTTCGCGCTGGGTGTGGCGGTCATTGTCGGGTGCGCTCCAAACAAAGAGATGCCCGAGACGCTACCCACAATCACCATCGAAACGCCAGACCCCAACGGGACTCCACCCGCCACATCGGAGCCGGCCGCGAAAGCCATTATTGAGCGCGCGGTCAAGGCCATCGGCGAGAACGTGCCGGGTGGGATCGCGCGGACAAAAGTCTGTACCTGCATCTTGAAGGGGAAAGTGTTCCTCCCGAACGAAGCACTGCCGCTTGAGGCAACGCGCCGCTTCGACGCCGTTTGGCCGGATAAAGCCCATGTCGCGTATATCTACAAGGACAACAAACTTCCCGACCAGATATTGCGGCTCCAGCGCCCCCTCGGATGGATGACGGTGGGCGGGAAATCCCAGCCGACCGCGAACGCCGCCGACGCCGGGAAACTGCTGTTCACGGATATCGTCGCCCAATATTGGGTTCCCTTGGGCCAAGTCTTCACCGACGCGCGGGTGATCGTGTACGACGTCCAGAAGGTCGCCGACATCGAACCGCGAGCCACCTCCATCAAGATCGTGTTCCCCGAGTTGCCCGTTTACCTCGTAGCGTTCGACGATGCCTCGGGCCTGCCTGTTCGCGTGGAATGCCACCCGATGTTGGGCGGTCAGCGCGTGCGGGAGGTGTTCACCATGACCGGGCACCGACCTGCCGGCGGGTTCATGCTTCCCACGGTCATGAAATACACTCAGCGTTCCCGCGAAGCCGAGGAATGGACCGTCGAGAAGTGGGAGTTCCCCGAGAAACACGACGAAGCCTTGTTCGCCGCCCCGAAAGAGTGATCGCCGCCGCTTGCGGCTTCGCCGGCCAGCCCGACTCGCCACGTCGTGCCCCGACTCATAACGTAACGGTGAATGCGCATCCGGCGCGGCCTGAAGGTCGCGAACGCCGGGTTCTCAGTAAGGAGATACACGAGATGGCTGTGAAGGTTGGCATCAACGGATTCGGGCGAATCGGTCGGCTGGTATTCCGGGCATTGGTCGAACAAGGGCTACTCGGCAAGGAACTCGACGTGGTCGCGGTGAACGATCTGGTGCCTGCGGATAACCTCGCTTATCTGCTCAAATACGACAGCACGCAAGGCAAGTTCAAGGGCGAAGTGAGCAGCAAGAAGTCGTCGCCGGGCCTGGCCGAAGACGACATGCTGACCGTGAACGGGCACGACATCAAGTGCCTCGCCGTGCGCCAGGGGCCGGCCGCGATGCCGTGGAAGGAACTCGGCGTGGAGTATGTGATCGAAAGCACGGGCCTGTTCACCGAGTGTTCACGCAATGTGTGGACGAGCAAGGAAACGGCCACCAAGGACCAGATCGACCCGAACCGGACGGCCTACGGGCACATCCTCGCCGGCGCGAAGAAGGTCGTCATCTCGGCCCCGGCGAAGAGCGACGACATCACCATCGTGATGGGCGTCAACAACGAGAAGTACGACTCGGCGAAGCATTCGCTCATCTCGAACGCGAGTTGCACGACGAACTGCCTCGCCCCGCTCGTTCACGTTCTGCTGAAGGAAGGCTTCGGCATCGAAGAAGGGCTGATGACCACCATTCACAGCTACACCGCCACGCAAAAGACGGTCGATGGCCCAGACGCGAAAAAGGACTGGAAAGGCGGGCGAGCCGCTGCCATTAACATCATCCCCAGCAGCACCGGCGCGGCGAAAGCGGTCAGCCTCGTGTGCCCCGAAGTGAAGAACAAACTCACCGGGATGTCCTTCCGAGTGCCAACGCCAACCGTGTCGGTCGTGGACCTGACCGTGAAGACAGAAAAGGCCACCAGTTACAAGGACATCTGCGCCGCGATGAAGCGAGCGAGCGAAACGTACCTCAAGGGTATCCTCGCCTACACCGAGGATCAGGTCGTTTCCACCGACTTCATCCACGACAACCACAGCAGCATCTTCGACGCCGGCAGCGGCCTGGAACTCAACAGCAAGTTCTTCAAGCTCATCTCGTGGTACGACAACGAGTGGGGCTACTCGAACCGCTGCGTGGACTTGCTGAAGTTCATGGTGAGCAAGGCGTAACGCCAGAAAACGGAACGCGGATCGGTTTTTCAAAGCAATCGGCGAGAAAGAAAATCGGCACTGGCTGTTTAGCGGTCGCCCAGCGGGGCACCCGCAGTGCTCCGCTGGAACGACCGCTAAACACGTTCCCGCGGCTGGTTGAAGCTGAATAAAGGGACCACATGGCGAAGAAATCTCTCGACGACCTGGGCGACCTCGCGGGCAAGAAAGTCCTTGTGCGGGTCGATTTCAACGTGCCCCTCGACAAGAAGACAGGCGCGGTCAAGAACGACCGTCGCATTCGGGCGGCGCTGCCCACGATCCGCAAGCTGCTCGCCGGTGGCGCGAGCGTGATCGCCATGAGCCACCTGGGCCGGCCCGAGAAGGCCACGGCCGACGACCGCAAACACCTCACGATGGATAACGTCGCCGCGAAGTTCGGCGAACTGCTCGGCGTGACCGTCAAGAAGGCTTCAGATGAAGTCGTCGGGCCAGCCGTGAGCGCCGCCGTCGCGGCCATGAAGCCCGGCGACGTGATTCTCCTGGAGAACCTCCGGTTCGACCCCCGCGAGCAGAAGAATGACCCCGCGTTCGCCGCAGCCATTGCGGCTCTGGGCGATGCTTATGTGAACGATGCTTTCGGGACGTGCCACAACGATAACGACGCCAGTATGGTCGCCGTCCCCGCCTCGCTCAAGGCTGCGGGCAAGCCGCGCGCGGTCGGCTACCTCGTCGCCAAGGAATTGGAGATCATCGACGCCCTGATGGCCGCCCCGAAACGGCCAATGATCGCCATAATGGGCGGGGCGAAGGTGTCCGATAAGATCGCATTCATTCAGGTTCTGTTGCAGAAAGTCGATAAACTGCTTATCGGCGGGAAGATGACGTATGCGTTCCTCAAAGCCCGTGGCGTGAACATCGGGGCAACCCGAATTGCGGACGAGGAAGTGATCGCCGCGCGACCACTGCTCGCCGA
>Ga0105049_10008305_pt1 | contig 12044 bp, 6 predicted proteins | sample MAT06_FD_78087 | JGI IMG/M metagenome (GOLD analysis project Ga0105049, IMG submission 78087) | Freshwater microbial communities from Lake Fryxell liftoff mats and glacier meltwater in Antarctica - MAT-06 | ecosystem: Environmental > Aquatic > Freshwater > Ice > Liftoff microbial mat | place...
CGTGAAGGAGATGGACAACGGAAATGGGCCGTCGGCCGTGCCGTACATCGTTTGGACGACGATGCCCTCCTCGCACCAACCGTAGAACGCGCCTGCGAGAAAGACCGCCCAAACATTGCGGACTTGAAAGACGCTCACGACGCAGAGAAAGACATACGCCATGACCGAGTAAGCGAGCCATGTGATAATGATACTGCCGACAGTCATACCCTCGCGTTCCGGCGTCGCCCGAAACACCAGCTCACCATAATAGACGATGATATAACCCGTGGTCAGGCCGATGAGCACACGTTTTAGAGCATGGCGATGCAAGGGGACACAACATGTTTTCAGGTGGTTGGTTGTTTCTTCGGTCAACTCATTCCCTTTTTTCCCGGAAAGAGCAACCAATCTAGGAAAGGGAACTGATCTCCGCGCGTAGTAGAAATGAAAAATGGAGTCGAAAATCACGACGCGGAGCGTCGTGCAACTAAGGGAGTCGGTTATGCACGCCCATCTGGTCGAGTAAGAAAGCGTATTCGTTCGACTTCTCGAGCAGTGCTTCTCAGCGACCTGATGCGCCGCCGTGGCCTGCATCCATGGAGACGGAAGGACATGCACAGCTTTTAAAAAGCTTACGGCGATCTTCGATCGGGATCAACCATAAGTCACGTTCCAATCCATCAGAAACCTTCGCCGCAGCTACACCTCCATTGCGTATCTCGGACACGTCGGCAATTCTGCCCGTCGCCTTCACATGCTCCACTCGCTCCTTAATCGACGTATGCGGACTCTCCTCTGGCAAAGCGACAATACCGGCCGCTACGGGATTCAAATCGATATAAGCACACACCGACAACAACGCTTCCTCATCGAGAATCGCAATCGATTTGTAACGATCCTCGAAAAAAAGCCCCGGTGCACCCATCCTGTTTATTGGCTATGCGAGCCAGCGGTTCTTTGAGGCACTTCATATAGGCGAGTGGCAGCATCAAAAGTACCGTAGGATGGGACCATTGTCCCGTCCGTTGATTCGTTCGGGACAATGGTCCCAAACTACAACTGGTATCTCACAGCCTGCCGCTCGCCTTACGAGTCGCCGCAACCCAAGCTGGATTGTCAGCCTTGAGCTTTAGAAACTCGTCAGTCACTTTGAGCGGTTTTCGATCCTAACCACGCGGTGGATAGAGAGCCATCCACCGACTACTACAGAATCGCTGAAGTTGCGTTTCTCTTCCGGCGACGAAAGCCAACAACGAAGCCTGCGATTGCCAGAGAAGCAAAGGCAAGGCTGCTGGGTTCGGGAACGGCGGCAATGTCGACAATCACAAGTCCCGATCCAATCGTTCCGAGTGAAGTTGCAGCCCCGGTCGAAAGATCAAGTGAAAAAAGGGTGGTATTTGTCGCAACGAACGCTAAGCCTGGTGAAGAGGTGGCTGTTCCGGGTCCATTCAAAATGTCGAAACCGACGATCGAAGATCCAGTTACTCCGCTAAGTGCGGCTAAATTCGTTAAATTTCCTGTATTGGGCGAAACACCACTCCCCGTAAAAAAGTCTATGCTTCCCTGAGTGACGAGTTGATTGGTAGTTCCATTTATTGCGTAGAGCGTGGTCGCCCCACTGGTGCCACCACCAGCATTGTTTCTGGAGTATGCAGTAGCCTGAATAACTCCCGAAGGAACAGGATTAAGATTTGAATCTACCGCCAATGCCCCCGTGCCCCCCGAGGAAATTCGCAAGTTATTCCTATCTGCTGCGCTGGTTACAACTCGCAACGCATTTGGGGTAGGATTGAAGTCGGCAGTGATTCGATTCAAAGCCGTCCCGAGGTCCAGCGTGTTGGTGTTTATGCTTGCAGCAACGCCGAGCGCGTTGATGGAGTAGACGCGTGCGGTCCCGGTACCACTGTTGTAGCCGAAGCCAACAAGTTGGCCGTCGATTGGTCGATAATCAATTGCAACCAATGAGTCACCAAGAGTGAGGCCAGTGACTGAAACAGTATTGAGAATTGCCCCTGGGGCAGCAGAGTTAAAAGTTACCAACGAGTTTGTGCTTGTTAGTGCCGACATGATGGCGGCGCCAGCTAACGGGCAAAAGCTCCCTAGTATCAGGGCGGTGGACATACCAATCGTTAACAGAAACTGAAACTTCATCGTAGTTGCCTCTTTTAAAAGTAGAACAGTTCGACGCTTTAGTATGAATTTCCGCCTTCGGAATTGCGGTGTCAATCAGTCGACGATCGCATTTCCCTTAATTTCGCCCATTTCTTTCCCCATTCTTTCCCCAAATCTGGAGGGTTTGCTCGCTGAAACGCCTGCCGTATTCTCGAATCGCTTAGCCGGATTTAGCTGATCGCTAACCCCGCGGGTTCTTTTACGTCCTGCTCATGCTTGGTTGAGTGGTCATGGCCAATCGGTTCTGTGCCGAGCATCTGTCCGGGAGTAAAGACCGCCAGCGCGTACATCTTGTAAAGAAAGGGGACCATCAATAGAACTAGGCAGGTCGACGCCATAATCCCAAATGCAAGGCTGGTCGCCATCGGTATCAACGCTTGCGCCTGAAAGGATTTTTCAATAAGCATTGGAAAAAGCCCTGCCACCGTGGTAACGCTCGTCAGGAATACGGCTCTCAAGCGACTGGAACCGGCGGTCATCAACGCCTCATTGACGGGTATTCCTCTTCGAATTCTCTGGTTGATAAAGTCGACCATCACGATCGAGTCGTTGACGACCACGCCAGCAAGGGCGACCATACCGAAAATGCTAAAGAGGGTTAAGGACAATCCCATAAATGCATGTCCAAAAATCGCTCCGACGACTCCGAACGGAACGATGGCGAGAATAATGAGGGGTTGTAAATAGGAGGTAAACTCAAAAACCAGCAGCAGGTACATGGCTAGCATGGCAATGGAAAAGCCAGTTACCAGACTAAAGAACGACTCCGCGGTCTCTTGTTGTTGGCCTTCCCATCGGAATCGAAGTGATGGGTATTTCGCAAGAAGCTCGGGAACCAAACTCTCTTTCAGCTTGCCGGCTACCAAAGCCGCGTTCCCTTGTGCAGTATCGATTTCAGCGCTAACCGTGATGGAGCGCAGTTGATCCAAGCGATTGATTTCCGAGTATCCACGTGGCGTTGCAATGTCAGCCAGTTCAGTGATCGGACGTTCGATACCGTCGGGGCCTCGCACCTTGAGGTCTTTAAAGTCGGCTAAGGAACGGCGTTGTTCCAGGGGATAGCGGACCATCAATTTGACCTCATGTCGTCCGCGCTGCAATCGCATCACTTCGGCGCCATAGTAGGCATTGCGAACAGTCTCAGATAGATCTGCGACCGTGATGCCCAGTGACTTAGCCCGTTCTTTGATGGAGAATTGAAACTCAATTTTACCAGGTGCGGAATCGTCTCGAACATCGTAGACGCCCGAGAAGTTGCTGAGTGCTTCTTTGGCTGCCTCGACACCCGCTTCCAGGGCCGCAACGTCTTGTCGAGGAGCCAGGATTTTGAACTCAAGGGGTTTACCGCCTGGGCCAATATTGGCCGCTTGGAAAGTGACGCGTTCCGCACCTGGGAAAATACCTGCCTCTTCCCGCCATTGGTTGATCAAATCGTCGCTGGTAACATTTCGCAAAGTGGCTTCATGGATTTCCACTTGCACCTGGCCGACGTGAGAACCCGAGATGCGATCTCCCGCGGCTGGATCCCCTTGAGCGGCCGATCCGACTTGTAAAAATGTCAAGACGACTGGGCCATTGGGTGCGGACGGATCCTCAGGTTTGGGTGTCTTGTTGGTTCCCTTTATGGACTCTTCGTCGTAGATACGTTCGCTGACGGTGCGCATAGCAGCTTCCATTCTGCGAGTGGCTTCGCTGGTGATTGTGACCGGAGTTCCGTCCGGATAGACCACTTGGCCGATGATGGTCTTTCCATCCAGGCTAGGAAAAAACTCGAACGGGACGATGCCGGATCGGACCATCCCGCCGGCAATCAACACGACCAGCAAACCGGCCGCGACGGGTAGTGCGGGATACTTTAAGGAGAGAGCCAGAATTGGACTGTAAAAGCGTTCACCGAACCAATCGAGTGCGGCGTTGCATGGCCGACCGATGGCTTCAAAAAACCGCTCAATCGGTTTTAGGGATTGCGAAGCATAGTATTTCAGTCGTTGCAACGCGGTCTTAGGTGGCTTTTCGTCGTGCGAGAGGTGACCGGGCAACGCGATCGAGGATTCGAAGAGCGAGACCAGGAGCATGGCGATGATCGCCACAGGCATCACTGCAATGAATTTGCCCATCACCCCAGAGACAAAAAACAGCGGCATAAAGGCTATGATGGTCGTCGCTATGCTGGAGAATACACTTGGCAAAACCTCCGTCGCCCCATCGATAGCCGCTTGCAAATTGGATTTCCCACGCAAGCGGTGCTGAAAGATGTTCTCGCCGACCACGATTCCATCATCCACGACAATCCCGACGGCCATCAAGAAGGCAAACATGGTGAGCATATTCAGGGTTTCCCCGGTGTACAGCAAGTAGATCCCAGCGCCTGTTAGGCTGATAGGAATCCCCATGGCTACCCAGAACGCTAGCCGCAGATTGAGAAAGATGGCCAACAGCAAGAAAACGATGATGCCTCCCTGCAAACCGTTCTCTCGCAACATCCGGATACGGTCTCGAACGTCCAAACTCTCGTCACCCCAGGCTCGTACGCTGTAACCTGGAGGCACCTCCGCGTTTTTGATGAAGTTCTGAACTTCGTCGGAGATGTTGAGTAGGTCTTCGTCGCTAGTACGCTCGATGGTGATGACCATGGCAGGCCGGCCGTTGATCTCGCTGATCGCAGTCACGTCGTCGAAGTCATCACGAACGGTCCCGATATCCCCAACCGTCAGGACGACCCCATTGCGTTGTGTAATGACGGGTAGGGTAGCTATCTGTTCACCAACATCTCGTTTGTTTTTCCCGCGAAGCAAGATTTCTTGGCCATCGCTTTTGAGCTGACCGCTAGGAAGTTCGATGTTTTCTCGCCGCAACGTGTTTGCAATTTGGGAAAGGGTCATTCCATATTTTCGCAGGGTGTCCTCATCGATTTCTACATCGATTTGATAGGGTTTGGCGTTGGCAATTTGAGCTTGCGAGACAGACGGCAGTTCCAAGAGCCGTTCTCGGATATTTTCAGTGTAGGCTCTCAGCTGCAGTTCCGAGGTTAGAGTGCGATTCTCAGGTCCGACGATAGCGATCCGAATGGCGGGCAATCGAAAGGTCACCTGTTCGACGGTCGATTTCTCGCTTCGCTCTGGGAAGAAGACAGATACTCGGTCCACGGCCGAGCGAATTTCGGACAGAATACGTTGAGGATCGGTTGCGTTCGAATCCAGCTGGGCGAGGGTGAAACCGCCACTCTCGCGGCAGATGCTCGTGATCTTCTTGATGCCCGAAAGTGGTTGAATCGCTTCTTCGATCTTTTGACAGATTCCGCTCTCCACCTCGTCGGGAGTTGCACCTGGATAAGGTACCGATATCAAGACTACGTCGAGTTGGAACTCAGGAAACGTTTCCCGCCGCATTGCAAAAAACGAAAAAAATCCGATGAGCAGGATGGAGACCACTAGAACGTTGACGCCGGCTATGTTGTTCACGGCCCATTGAATAACTTTCTTCATGGTTTTTGGTCGCCTCCATGGCTCAAGCGTTCACATCTAGCTTTGTCCGATCCATCACCGATGATGTTCGCCAGAGGAGTCACTACGGTTAAGCTTCCGGCAGGCAGATCCGCTCGAGACTCCGCGATCCAATATTCCTGTTTTGGATCTGACGGGAGGCGAATCGTGCTGATGACTCTCACATCCGAAAGAACGCGAACTCGGCCAGCGGCCCATTTGTCCAAATCGAGCTTAGGTTTAGTTGCCACTAAATCCACTTTGGGAGCATCGGGTTTGCGGGCAAAGTTGCTCACCGCTTTGACATCGGGCTCTGGAGCGTCAGCCCTCACGAGCGAGTCGTCAGGTTCAAACCACCAAACTTGATTGCCCGGTTTCAGAGCCAGTTTGGGCAAGAGCACTAGCGATTGGTTAGGCTTAGTTTGAATCTTGCATTCTACAAACATTCCGCGGACGAGAGCGGGCAAGCCACCGTTATTATCTTCTTGAATCTGTTTCCCGTTTTGCCATACTTCGCGCGGGTTATCCACCGAAACGCGAACAGGGATCGTTCGGGTCTGCTGATCGATTCCAATGCCTTCGTAGCGGCTCAGGTGTCCGTGCCATTGGAACTCGGTATTGTCTCGTCCTGCGACGAGGTAAGAGATGGTTACGGGTGTCTTGGGCAGTTCGTAGCTGGACGATTGCACGATGCGCGACGATGGAGGCGAAGTCTTGGAGGCGCCAGATTGCTTGGAGGTGCCAGATTGGTCGAGAACAAGCAATAACTGATCCGATCGCAAATTGCACGAGACTTCGACTCGTTCCGTATCCTCAATCATGCAAAGCGTTGCTCCCTTTTGCACATACGAATCCTCTTGGACCGATTCGGTAACAATCACGCCCGACAAAGGAGCCTTCACTATGGTTCGGTCCAAGTTTACTTTCGCTTGTTCGAGTTGCGTGGCTGCCAACCTTTCCGCAAGTTGGATTCGGGTTCTGCGTGTTTCGATCATCTGCAATTGATTTTGGATGGTGAGTCGTTGATTTGCACTGGTGATTCGCAACCGACGAGCTTGGTCTACCTCGGTAGCGGACGCGAAGCCGCTGGGCAACGACTCTAACCGCTTTTGCTCTCTCTCCTGCAACGCGTAGTCCTCTTCAGAAAGTGTGAGCGACCTCTTTGCGTTGGCAAGTTCTTGATCAAGTTCCTTTTGCTGAGCGTATTCAGAATCTCTCATAGCAGCCAAGCGATCTACATCTAGCTGAAAATCAGTCGGGTCAATTTTGAAGAGCACGTCCCCTTTGTGCACATATCTCCCGATTCGGCACTCTTCGCTTTTGAACTGAATTCGACCGGCGATTTCGGCGCCCAGTGTGACCTGTCGAAACGGAACTACCGTTCCGCTGATGCTCACATCGAGTGATTCCAGCCCCTCGTAGGATCTGATAGCTTGTACGCCAACGATGGAGAGTTTCGCCATTTTCGAAATGGAATCGCCGCCATCTGAAGGGGTCAATTTGGGCTGTTGGCTACCCATCGCCACAAAGCTAGCGATTCCTGCCGCGAGCAGCAGAACGGGGAGGACCAGCCCGAACAGAATGTTCTGGGCTTGGTGAGTGGATCTGGACACGCTCAAAAAAATTCCCAAAGGAGGTCAACGGATCGAAACGACGACCCCACAGTTTATTCCATTGGGTAGCCTAAGCCTAACCCAACTTGATCAATTCTCAGTTTTAGAAACTATCCACAGTGCCGCTGGATGCTGAACTAAGTGGACGGATCGACTGCAAGTTAGCTGACATTGGACCATCGACCAAAGTTTCGGCGTCGTGCTGATTGCTGGCGATATTCGCTAGTTTTTTCTGCGCTCGTGTTGCAGGCAAGGAGTTCGTGGCCTTGAAATCGTCGACCAAACATTGAATACCAGGCTGAAGCTCGTTCAGCATTTCAGCCAGCGAGGCCATGATGGTATAGGTTTCTTGGTTCTGATGGTGTCCAAGAACCTCGATACGGCCTAGGACTTTAGTGCTCGAGATGACTGGCAGCCGCAGAGACCATCGCTCGGAGAATTCAGGAAGTTTGTTTTTGTGCCAGCTCGCATGAAACCCCTCGTGCAACCATGGCATGTTGAGATCCAAGCTAATCTTTGACAATTGATGCTTCTCGGCGAATTCAACCATAGTGCTCCAAACCGTATCCCATTCCCGGGAGCCTTGGAGCCGAACCATCTGTTGACGTACCTTGCCATCGGAGACACCTGTTCTCGAAAGTAGGCTCCTCGAGAAATTGATACTCCTCTTGCTCAAGAGCTCCAATTCGGCGAAGCCAAACACTCGCGTAGCAACCAACGATCCAAGAGCAAAGACCATCGTTCCTATAGATATCGCATCCGACTTGAAGATCACTCCCAGCACGGCACCGCTGGCCGTTACGAGACTCAGCAGGGTAATCACCCCCACCAGCATCCGATTCTTGATTCCAAACCGCATGAGGTTGTGATGAAGATGTCCTCGATCTACGGTGAATACACTTCGCCCTGTCAGCTTGCGACGCACGATGGCCATGCCGGAGTCAAACAATGGTATCGACATAAGCACGACTGGAATCGCAATCGAGATTGGACTTCCCTGGACCAACCAGCTTCGCATCGCAAGCACCCCGAGGATCAATCCCACGAGCATACTCCCCGCATCCCCAAGGAACACTTTTGCGGGTGGCAGATTGAATACCAGAAATCCCAACAGTGCCCCGGCCATGGCCGCTGCCACCATCGACTCCATGTGGTGACCCGTGTAAAAACCAATCGCAGAAATCGCAGAGAAGGAAATCCAACCAACGGAAGAACACAAACCATCCGCGCCATCGATGAGGTTTACCGAATTGATAGACAACAATAGCCATCCCAGAGTTACAGGTATCGCCAGAAGCCCGAGTTCGAAAGGCAATCCGAAAATGCTGAAGGATCGAATTTGAAAACCGAAAGCGATAATCGACAAACAAATGAGGACTTGGCCAGCAAGCTTTTGGCGACCGCGAAGTGCAAACCGATCGTCTAGTACGCCGAGCAGGACAATCGCTACAGCCCCTAAAGCCAGCGAGGCGACCTCTAGCACATGGTTGCTAAACATGTTTGCAAACTCAGTGTTGGTGAGCAAGCAAATGCCGCACGAAGCAAACAGGCTAAAGAGAATGGCGATACCACCGCAAAGGGCGATCGGTTCTCGGTGAAGCTTACGATGCGTATCCGGGTGATCCATCAATCCAATGGCCAAAGCCAATCGGCGGGCCAATGGAGTCGCGATCAGGGAAAAGAGAAACGCTATGGCAAGCGCCACAACCGGGTAGACAAGAGGAGAAATCATGGATGCATGTGCTTCTTTGGAGGTTCTCGCTCGGACTGGCAAACCTGTCCATGCTTGCGACACTGGATCTGATCAACGCCACATTCCCACTATGATCCTCAGCCTCAACGCATTCGTCTAGATGCAGAAACGTGAACTATTCGTAAAAGTTTCCGTCAAAACCGGACTTTCCTCTCTGAGTGTTACAACCCACGCCCCATCACTTTTCCCAGCCCACCCATTCGGAGCGAAAATGCTATCCTGGCATTTCAAGAACGCTCGGGCTTAACCTTTTCAACACAAATTCCACGAAACCCATGGATCGAATCAAATACCAAGAGCTGGTTTCCACCTTTTTCGAGTGGAACCAGCCAGCTATCTCTCAGATTTTTTCGGAACTGCTTTCGGCAGTCGCAGCCGAAGGGGATCTCACCCCTTCAGGCCTGATGAGCCAAAATTACGAAACCGCAAGAGTTAATCCAGAGATCCACATGCTGCCCGGTAATCTCAAGGATGCACGGGATGCGATTTTCCCGTACTTTTGGGGGACCGACAGTTGGAACAATCCGCTTCATTTGGAAAATGTTCGGGGGCCGGCTAATCATGCATCCCTCATCGGATCGCTGGCATGCTTGCTCAAGAATCCCAACCTTTGCACAGATCGCTATAGCCAACGATCTAACGAACTCGAGGTCAAGGCGATTACGACTCTGGCCAATTTGATCTTCTATCACACGGATGATCCCTGGGGCGTTTTTACGATCGGCGGCACCATCTCGAATTTGTACGGTGCGAAGATAGGACTTGAACGTGTGCTGCCGGGCGCCATGCGATCTGGCTTGCGCGGCCACCGGGTGGTTGGCATCTGCTCACAAGCTAGCCATTACTCCAACCAGACGATTGCGGGTTGGCTGGGTATCGGAACCGAGAATCTGGTGGAGATACCCACGGATGAAAACCTGAGCATGCGACTCGATTTACTCGAGTCCAAACTGGATGAACTTTATCGCGAGAATGTCAAAGTAGCTTATGTTTGCGCAACCTTTGGTACGACTGACGGATTCGGAATCGACGATATTCAAGCGATTCGAGAATTGCTCAAGACCAAGTGCTCTCAGTTTTCTGTACCTATGCCACAGCTACATGCAGACGCGGCCGTAGGCTGGGCGTTGGTAATGCTCACCGACTACGATACACGGGCCAATTCGCTTCAAATGACTGAGCAATTGCTGGCAATCGTGAAGCGGGTTCAACTTCAGAATCAAGGGTTGCGATACGCCGACAGCGTGACCATCGATTTTCACAAGATGGGTCGGGGTCACTACCCGTCGAGCGCGTTTATCGTGAATCGCCGGGAGGATCTTCAGTATTTGGCCCGGACGGTTGCGGATACTCCGTACTTCTCGGACGCGGATGCCAGTCGGGATCCGGCCCTGTTCACGTTGGAGTGCTCGCGACCCGGACTTGGCCCGTACAGCGTGATGGCATCGCTCAACGGGATAGGACTAACCGGTTGGCAAATGCTTACTGCACGCTCGTTGGAACTGGCCCAACGATTGAAAGATCGCCTGGCCAAAATTGAATACTGCAAGGTGCTCAATGCCAATACTTGCGGCGGAACGGTCAATTGGTGGGTGCTACCCAAGGGCCGCAATGCCGAGGAAATCTACCAGCGACTTGTTCGCAACGAGCTGACGCCAGAACAGCTTGCTCGCTACTTGCCAGAAGTGAGACAGCTCTACGATAAACGGGCCAAGATGATGGATCCTGCGTTGGATGCCAGATTGGGTTTTACTACGAGTTTCGGGTACTGCCCTAACGGAATCGACATCCCAGCCTGGAAAGCAGTCTTTTTCAATCCAAAGACCAGCGAGGAAATCGTGGACCGCATCGCGTACGGAATCGAGGAACTCTAGGCTCAGAAAGGCACGAAAACGTGGCCTGATCCGACGGTCAGCAGAGTCTGGGCAAAATACGGCGAGTTCGACACGTGGGAGAGTTGAGAATAGGCCGTTAAACGCCGGTCATGCGTCTCTCGCGGAACAACCGATGCTACCCAACGTCAGGCTTGTTGTCGGGCGTGAGTCCTGCTCACACCGCTCCACAATGCGTTGGTTTTGCTACGTTTTATCCGAGTACTAGACCCGGCCCAGAATGAAATCTCGCGCAACCAAAGAAATCCTTTTTGCCCTACGCATGGGAGTTTTGCTCGCGGCTGTGGGAGGGAGCTCGCTCCTGCCACAATCCGTGCACGCGGAGACCAGTCGCAATACGCCAGTTGTGCAAGCCATTCAAAAAGCCGAGCCGGCAGTGGTCAATATCCAAGGCAACAAGACCATCACCAACGCCTCCGCCAGCGGCCAGTCGACCCGACAAGAAGTCAACGGTATGGGTACCGGCGTAATTATTGACCGTCGCGGTTATATCATCACTAACTACCACGTCGTCGACGATGTCGCCCGCATCGAAGTGACTTTGGCCAACGGCAACAGCGCCATCGCTAAGCTCATCAATTACGATCCACAAACCGATTTGGCATTGATCAAAATCCCAACCGATCGGGATCTGCCGACCATTCGAGTAGGTCAGAGCGATAGCTTACTCCGAGGGGAAACCGTCATCGCAATTGGAAATCCGTTCGGCTACCAGAATACAGTCACGGTCGGCATCATCAGTGCGCTTCATAGAGATATCCCGGTCAACGGTTCGCAACAATACAACGATCTTATTCAGACGAACGCTGATATCAACCCAGGCAACTCTGGCGGCCCGCTTCTCAACATTGATGGCGAGGTGATTGGCATCAATGTCGCAGTCCGAGTAGGTGCTCAGGGAATTGGATTCGCGATTCCGATCGATACGGCGATTGAAGTGATGGCGGATTTGGTTGCCGATCACCGGGATTCCGGATCTCATGGTATCGTTTTCGAAAGAGAAGCCGCCGCGTCAGGAGAGGATCATCGACCTGTCCACCTGATCGTCCGAGAGTATCGTGGTCCACAAGGCACCTCAAGCCAGGATATTCGGAGCGGCGATCGTTTAGCCAGCGTGGGGGGCCTCCCGATTTCCAATCGACTGGAGCTC
>Ga0105049_10008310_pt1 | contig 12035 bp, 9 predicted proteins | sample MAT06_FD_78087 | JGI IMG/M metagenome (GOLD analysis project Ga0105049, IMG submission 78087) | Freshwater microbial communities from Lake Fryxell liftoff mats and glacier meltwater in Antarctica - MAT-06 | ecosystem: Environmental > Aquatic > Freshwater > Ice > Liftoff microbial mat | place...
CGGCGTCACCCGCCCCGGATCGACAACCGGCACCCGCGTGTGCCAGCGGATCGTTTTGACATGCGGCATCGCCTCCAGCCGCTGCACGATCTCGGCGGCCCGGCGCGGCGACAACATGAACGGATCGCCGCCGGTCAGAATCACCTCGGAAATCTCTTCGTGCTCAGCCAGATAGGTGAGGGCAGCACTCAGCTCATCACCGCTCAGCGGCGGCGCCTGTCCCGGCCCCACCATCTCGCGCCGGAAACAGAACCGGCAATAGACCGGACATGCGCTGATCACCTTCAGCAACGCCCGCCCTTTGTAGCGATGGACCACACCCGGCACCGGCGTGTGCGCCGCGTCGCCGATAGGATCGCCGTTCTCTTCCGGCAGCACGGTCAGCTCGTCCACCGACGGCACGAACTGCCGCGCAATGGGATCGCCCGGATCGGTGCGGTCGATCAGCGCCGCCATCTCGGGCGTGATGGCGATGGCATAGCGCGCCGCGACGGCAGCCAGCGCCGCCGTATCGTCCACCAACCCACGCGAGCTCAGCGCAGGCACATCCCGTAATGTCACTCCAGCGGCGTCCATATCACCTGACCGATGCGCGTCGCGCCGGTGCATAGCATGACGAGCCGGTCGAATCCGAGAGCTACGCCGCTGGCCGGCGGCATCAGCTCAAGCGCGCTGAGGAAATCCTCATCCACCGGATAGCGCTCGCCATAGATCGCGAGCTTCGCCTCCATCGCGGCGACCCAGCGCGCCCTCTGCTCGGCTGCATCGGTCAGCTCGCCAAACCCGTTCGCCAGCTCTACGCCGCAAGCATAAAGCTCGAACCGCTCCGCCACCCGCGCATCATGCGACGCACGGCGGGCGAGGGCCGCCTCCGGCGCCGGATACTCATAGAGAACCGTCAGCCGCGACGGATTGAGCGCTGGCTCGATTTTCTCCGCCATCACACGTGTGAAAATGTCGGACCAGCCATCATCCGCCGCGACCTGCACGCCCGCATCCCGCGCCGCCGCCGCAAAACCGTCGCGATCCATCGCCCCATCCGCATCGACGAAATTGAGCAACCCGATCCCAGCGAAACGCTGAAACGCCTCCGCCAACGTCAGCCGCACCGGCTCGGCAAACGGATCGGCCTGACGTTCCCGACAACTGAGGACTTTCGCGCCCACCGCTTCCACGGCCCCCCGCACGATCGCCACACTATCGGCGATCACCGCCTCATACGGCTCGTGCGCCCGATACCATTCCAGCATCGTGAACTCGGCCGCATGAACCGCGCTTTCCTCCCGGTTACGGAACGCCCGCGCGAGGTCGTAGATTTTCGTCTCCCCCGCCGCCAGCAGCCGCTTGGCCATCAGCTCCGGCGAGGTCGGCAGCCACAGCGTCTCTCGCGTTCCATCGCTCCGGACACGCTCGGTCGAGAAGCCGTGCAGATGCGTCTCGGCGCAGGGCGCGGCCTGCAACAGCCCGCATTCCACCTCGGTAAACCCGGATTCTTCAAAGAACCGCCGCACAAATCCGCGGATTTTCCCCCGCGCAGCCAGGAAGGGCCGCCGGTCTGCGTGAGAGTCAGGGGTCCACCAACGCGCTTGGCGTTGGGCCGCCGACTGTGTATCACCCGCCGAGTTTTTCACCGGACATCCGGACATTGAGACGTGCGCGGGGCGCAGGGCCTCGCGCGCCAGGAGGATTAAGTGGTCAAGGTCATCGCAAGCAACGTCCGCAAAGGCAATGTGCTGGAGCTGGACGACGGCAGACTCTACGTCGTGCTGACTGCGGAAAGCTTCTTCCCCGGCAAGGGCACGCCGACGACGCAGATCGACATGCGCCGCATTTCCGACGGTGTGAAGACGACCCAGCGCTACAAGACGACCGACGGTATCGAGAAGGCCCAGATCGACCATCAGGACTACACCTACCTCTATGACGCTGGCGACAGCCTGGTTTTCATGAACCAGGAAAACTTCGAGCAGCTTCAGGTCCCGCACGACCTGGTCGGTGACGCGGTTCCCTACCTGCAGGAAAACATGAAGTGCGAGATCGCGCTCTTCAACGGCGTCGCGATCACTGTCGAAATCCCCCAGCGCGTCACGCTCGAGATCGTCGAGACCGAGCCGGTGACCAAGGGCCAAACGGCAACCAGCTCCTACAAGCCGGCCATGCTCTCCAACGGTATCCGCAGCGCCGTGCCGCCGCATGTCGCCTCGGGCACCCGTATCGTCGTCAATACGGCGGACGGTTCTTACGTGGAGCGCGCGAAGGACTAGGCGTCTTTCTTCCCTATCAGACGCCGCGCCAGCGGCGACGTCCTCACAGCGGCGCGGAGATTGATCCGCGCCGTTTTTATTTTGCCTGCCAGCGACAGCGCGACCGCCGTATCGAACAACGGCGCCTTCCCGATGCGGAAGTTCTCCTTGTAGGCGTAGTCGCCAACCGAGAAATCGAAACGGCGTACGCCCTTCGCATGCAGGGCGATCATCGTCTGCTCGATCACCAGCCGGCCGGGTGAGGTTGTCGCCCACGCGCCGCCCGCATGGGCCAGCCGCACAAACGTGACCGTCTGTCCGTTGGAAATGCCGAGCAGCGCACCGACCGTCTCTTCCTTGTGGATCAGCGCACCGAGCACGACGTCGCGCCCGATATCCACCGCCACCAGATGACGATAGTGTGCGGTAAAGGCCGCCTCGCCGATCTGCGCATCGATGCCAAGCTCGGCCATCCGCGCGCCCTGCAGGCGGTCCATATCGGCGAGAACGCGCAACGCCTGATCGGCGCTCTCCACAAGATCGAAGCGCGCACCGTCATGGCGCGTGAACACCCGCCACACCCGCTCCTGCTCCTTGCGGAACTTGGTCGCCCGGCTGCGCGAATAGTCTTCAAAGCTTTCGCCCATCTCCAGCGGATGCGCACTCAGGGGCGAAGGCCGCGCTGTGCCGATCGCCAGCAGCGGATTGGGGTTCCCTGCCACCAGCTCAGGCTGCTTCTCGAAATGCAGCATAGCTGCTGCCGGCAACGCCTTGCGGATCACCGGCCACAGCGCGCGCATGTCGTCGGGCGAAGGAAGGGCCGGCCCGGCAACCGGCGCGTTATTGTCGCTGATCCCGGCATCGGCGAAACGGATCACCCCATCGATCCGCGCCAGAGGCAGCAGCATCGCCGGCTCGCCGCTGCGCATGACCTCCACGATCACCGGCGTCACGCCATCGCGAACGCCATAGCTCACATACCAGGCATCCAGAAACGCAGGTGTCTGGAACGGCGTCGCACCGCCACTGCGCGCAATGGCGTGCCATGCCTGATCGACCGCACCCCAGCTTTCAAGGACGCGGACGCTATAGCCGGTTGCGGCGCTCACGAAGTTGCGGTGTCCACGGGCAGCACGCCGCCGCGTGACCCCGGATCGAGCGTGAATTCAATCGGCCGCTTGCCCGCGCGTTGCTTCGCCAGCCACGCCGATCTATGCGCCAGCTTCTGCAGCGCCGCTTTGGCGAAATAGCCTGGCCCGCCGATCTTGCGGCTGCGCGGCGTCCAGCCATGACGATGGCGCAGCAGCCCGTTCGCCATATTGACGTGATGCTTGCGCGCGATCGTCCGGCTCCAGTGCTCGGAGGTGATCGAGACGTTCAGCACGTCATAATTCTCGACCCGGTGCGGGGCGTTCAGCGGCCAGTGCGCCATGTCGCCGGCTTCCAGATCGAAGCTCAGCGCAAAATTGTCGAACCACGCTTCATAGGGAAGATCGACTTCCACGCCGAACACCGCAATCTCTTCGAGCGATCTGGGCAGCAGGAACGGTTCGGTGTTGGGATAGATCAGGATTTTCTTTTTCCCGTGCACCTGCCACAGCGCCTGACCGGGCAGATCGCAGTGGTAATAAACCTGCGCCCCTGGCGACGAGATCAGGATGCCCATCGAGACGTTGGTCATCGCCTCGCTCGGCACGTTGCGCGCCATCTCGTCATAGGCGGCCCGAAGAAGCTCGCCATAGCGGCCATCGACTTCATCGACACGGCGCATATTCAGCCACATGCGGCCCGCCGCGATCCACTCGATCACATCCGCGCCCTTCATCCCTGCGATGTCACCTTCCCGCCAGAAACGCCGCTGGGCTTCGCCCTGCGCGCCCATCTGGATCAGGCTGTAATGCGAGCGCGGATAGGCATCGATCAGCGCCGCAAGTGCGTCCATTGTCATCAGCGGCGAGCGATGGAGCGTATGCCGCGTGACGACAGGCTGCGTGCCCCACACCTCTTTCAGATGCGTCGGCCACGGCTCGAACACTGTCAGCGGACTAAGGCTATGCGCATTCATCGCCTGCGATCCCGGCACCCATCGACGACTTCCAGCCCGCCCGCCCAGTTGACAGTATGCAGTCCCGATCCGGGCCAATCTGAGCCGCCGGCCCGCAAAACTGCCCTGATTTCCTGCGCGAAGCCTTCGTCATCCAGTTTCGTCACGCGGCAAAGTGCAAGGCCCGCGCCATAGCCAGTCGTACAATCCTGCGCCGGCCGCCACAATTCGCCATTGCGCCGGTAGAATGCGCCCGCCGGCCTCGCACCAAGAGCATCCAGCAAAACCGGATTCGTGCCTTGCGGCGCCCAAGGCCCTTCAAGCCGGGCGGACGACCAAAGATGAAGCGCATCCCAGGTCGAGGCGTCGCCGCCGCCGACCGTGCCCGCGAGCCATAGCTTGCCACCATGCTCCACCAAGGTCGCATCGCCCACCTGCATCCCGCTCAGCAGCGTCGCAACATGCATCCAACCGCCTGGGAAATTCTCGGCGCGATAGAGATCGACCGTATTGCTACTTGAACTCTCCGGGATCATCCACATCGCGCCATCGCGTTCGAACACGAACGGGTAAGAGAGGTGCCCCTTCGCCTCGAACACAACCTTTGGCGCGCCGACCGGACCTTGCGGCCCGATCTCGACCGCGGAGATCACGCCCTTGGCGGTCGCATAAGGAAATTCTTCGACAAAGACAAAGCTACGGCCCTGCCAGGAGACGATCATCGGATCGGCATAGAACCGCTTGCCGTCATCCGGCAGCACCGACCAGCCGCCGGTCGGGATCTGCATCGTCTCGGTCAGGCGGTCCGCGCCGGCCCGCCGCCAGCCGACATACCAATGCGGAGCCCGGCGCAGCAGCTTGGCGAGGACGTGGCGCGCGGCATGGCTCAGCGTGCTGAACGCGCCGCTCGCCGTCCACACCACGGCGTCGCGCAGCGCTAGGGCGTCCGCGCCCGCAGCCTTGCGCCCCTGCGCTGCCAGATCCGCCGCTTGCGCCAAAATCGAAACGAGCCGCGCATTCAGATTGTCGAGCGAGCGCCCCAGATCGTGCATATGCTCCACCGCCGGGCGAGTCATTAGCGGATAACCCGGTGCCTCGCTGTCGCTGACACCGATCGCCGGAATGCGCCCCTGCAGCAGCGAGGCCGCCGCCGCCTCTTCGACCAGCGCGTCCGCATAGACGGGCCGCAATGTGCGTGAGGTCGCCGCGGGGCATGAGACACCCGTAAGATCGATCTCGAGCTGCGCCTCCTTGGCGCTGTCCTCAGCCTGCTTCAGCTCAGCCCCGTCCCATGACGAGCTGGCATGGACGCCGCGGCTCCGGCCGGTCAGCCGCTCCAACATCAGGACAAGACTGAGCGACGGCGGGGGCTTGGGGCCGCCCGGACGCAAGGCAATCGACACCTGATGCCCGCGCCGGCGCAGCTCGTCGGCGAGGCCGCGATGCCACTGCCGGGCGCGCGCCGGATCGATCGCGAGCCTGATTTTCAGTCCCGGAAACGCCAAAAAGCCCCAACTTCCGGCTATCCGCGCGATGTTACGCGCGAACGCTCGGTTTAGAAGTTTCCTCTAATCTGGCGCGAAGTTTACCTCCGGCCGTTTTGAGAAATGCCTAACAGACGCCTCCTTTTTTATACGCATGGTCTGGTCGGCGGCGGGGCGGAGCGCGTCTGGGCCCTTGTGGCGTCCGGCCTTTTGAGACGCGGCTGGGACGTGACGTTTGGCGTCGATTTCGAGGACGGAGCCAATGAAGGCTTCCTCCCGCCCGAGTTGAAGCGAGTTGTGTTTGGCCGCTCCCATACGAAGGCAATTGCAGAAATTGCGCGGTTTCTGAAGCGCGATCAGCCCGCCGTCGCCTTCGCGGCGGTCGGCGCCTCCAACCTCAAACTGATGCTCGCCCGGATGCGGTCGGGCTGGCACGGCGCGGCCGTGCTCTCCGCCCACGGACGATTTGACGCCGAGCCGCGTTTCCTGGGACGTCTCACCTATCGCGCGACGCCCCTCACCAGCCGTTGGGCCGCCCGCACGCTCACCGTCTCCGACGACCTCCGCAGCTATCTCATCAAGCGATTCCGCGCCCGCCCTGATCGCGTCACGACGATCCACAACGCGATTCATCTTCCGCCGTCTGATCATGTGCCAAACACAGCCCAACTCGCCGCCCGTCCCGACATTGTCCTCGCCGTAGGCCGCATGGTCCCGGAGAAAGGCTTCTCGACGCTGATAGACGCGCTCGCCCTCACCAAACCCAACACCAGACTGGTCATTCTGGGCGACGGCCCCGAACGCGCCGCGCTCGAATCGCAGGCGATAGCGCTCGGCGTTCAGGGCCGCATCGACTTCCGCGGCTACCGCGCCGAACCCTGGCCGGCTTATCGCGAAGCCAAGATGCTCGCCCTCCCGTCATGGACCGAAGCCTTCGGCAATGTCCTCGTCGAAGCGCTCGGCCACGGCCTCCCCGTCGTCGCCACGCGCTGCGGCGGACCTGAGGAAGTTCTGGAAGATGGCAAGCATGGCACGCTCGTCCCTCCGCGCGATCCCACAGCCCTCGCCGCCGCCATCGACGCGACACTTGCGAGCCCCGGCGATCCCGCCCCGCGACGCGCCCGCGCCGAGGATTTTTCCATCGACCGCGCGCTCGACAAGTTCGAGGCCCTGATCGCCGAAATCGCCCCCGAATGACGCTCGTCACCCGCGACATTCTCGGCGTCACCGTCACCTCCGCTCCGATGTCCGAGATGATCGGTGCGCTGGACGCCCGCATGCTGGCCGGCGAGCGCATCAAGCTCGCCTTCCTCAACGCCCATACCTCAAACCTTGCAGGCGCAAATACCGCCTTCGCAGCGGTTTTGAAGGACTTCACCGTCCTCAATGACGGCATCGGCGTCGACATTGCCGCCCGCCGCCTGCACGGCGAACGCTTCCCCGAAAACCTTAACGGCACCGACTTCGTCCCGGCGCTTCTCACGCAAATAAAGCGCCCGCTGCGGATATTTCTCTTCGGCGGCCAGGAAGGTGTCGCTCAGGCCGCCGCCGATCGTCTCGCGGAAATGGCCCCCCAACACGCCGTTGTCGGCACCCGCACCGGCTATTTCGCCCCCGGCTTCGAACCGCAAATTGTCCAGCTCATCGCCGGGTCCAAGCCCGATCTGGTGCTCGTCGCCCTTGGAAACCCGGCGCAGGAGCTCTTCATCGCCCGCCATTTCGAAGCGCTGGGCAGCCAGATGCTGGTCGGGGTAGGCGCGCTGCTCGATTTCCTCTCAGGCCGCGTCGGCCGCGCCCCGTCACTTTTCCGCAAGGCGCGCATCGAATGGGTCTGGCGGCTGGGGCGTGAGCCGGGACGGCTCTGGAAGCGCTATCTCTTGGGGAATTCTCAATTTCTTTGGCGTGTAATCACCCGCAAAGGTTAACGCGGCAGACCTCGCCGCGCCGAGGATTTGCGTCCGTTCATGCCGTCTGCATCGATGACCCCTTATGGCGGCGCCACGGCGCTCCCGCGCGCGCCGATGCGCAGCGCCCTGCCGCCTGTGCTAATCGAGCCGCAGCGGCCGGGCGATGACGGCGTCGATATTCGCGGCCTTATCGACATCCTGCGCCGCCGCTGGCGCGCCGTGCTTATCCCGGTCCTGCTGCTTGGCGGCTTGGCGCTCGTCTACACGATCCTGACGCCCAAGCTCTACACCTCCTCCACGCTTCTGCTCCTCGATCCGCGCGACCAGAAGCTGCTGCAGACCGAAGTGCTTCCGACCGGCGCCGGCTCCGACGCCTCGCTGGTTGAAAGCCAGGTTCGCGTCGTCACCTCCGATGCCGTCCTTGCCCGCGTCGTCGAGAAAATGGCCCTCGCTAATGTCCCCGAATTCGGAGGCACGAAGGTCAACAGCGTCGAGCGCGCCGCCGCTGCGCTCGATACGCTCGCCCACCGTGTTGCCGTGAGCCGCGCCGACCGCACCTACATTCTCGAGATCAAGGCGACGGCCCGCGAGCCTATGCTCGCCCGCGACCTCGCCGATGCCGTCACTGCGGCTTATCTCGACGACCAGACCGAAGCGGCCCGCGCCGCAACGCGCAAAGCCAATGAGGCCCTCAGCGGCCGCCTCAGCGAACTCCAGACCCAACTGCGCGATGCCGACGAAAAAGTGCAGGCCTATCGCGCCGAGCAGGGTCTTGTCGGCAAGGACGGCAGCGCCGTCACCGAGCAGCAGCTCGCCGAACTGAACCAGCGTCTCGTCCAGGCTCGCGCCATCCTCGCGACCGCCCGCGCCCGCTACGAGGAGGTTCGCCGTGGCGGCGCAGAAGGCACCGCTCAGGCGCTCGCCTCGCCGGTCATCGCCGCGCTCCGCACCCAGCTTGCGACCGCTAGGCAGCGCGAGGCCGAGCTCACCGCCACCTACGGCGACAAGCACCCGCAGGTCATCCAGATTCGCGACCAGATTCGCTCGATCGAAAGCCAGATCGCCGGCGAGATCGGCCGCATCGCCGATAGCGCCCGCAACGACATGGCTGTCGCCGAGCGCGACGTCGCCGGCCTCCAGGCCGAACTCGACCGCCTGACCGGCCGCGACGTTGAAGACGCTTCGTCGCTTATCAAGCTTCGCGAGCTTCAGCGCGAGGTCGATGCGATCCGCGAGGTCTATGAGTCCGTGCTCGCCCGCGTGAAACAGACCGCCGAACAGGTGCAGATCGAAGCGCCCTCCGCCCGCATCCTTGCGCCCGCCGCGACGCCGACAGCCGCCAGCTTCCCGCCGCGCAGCTTCATCATCGGCGTCGCACTCGCCTTCGGCCTCGGCCTCGGTGCGGCATTGGCGCTGATGCGCGAGCGCTTCGACGATCGCATCCGTAACGCCGCCCAGCTCCGGCGCGACGGGCTCGAGGTTCTCGCCGTCCTGCCGCCCTTCAACGCGCCGAAAAAGGGCCGCACCAACGGCTTCGACTATGCCGTGCGGTTGATGCGTGCCGAACTTCGCGACCCCGTCGAGCGCCAGCGCGAACGCTCCGCTCTCGTCGTCGGTACCCGCAGCGGCGACGGCGCGGCCTCGGTCGCGCTCAACCTCGCGCTCGCCGTCGCCTCCAGCGGCGAGCGTGTCCTCATCATAGACGCCGACCCCTCCACCCGCGCCCTCACCGGCCTCGTCGCACCGAACGCGGTCATCGGCCTTTACGACGTGCTCGCTGGCCGCGTTCCACTAATGGAAGCCCTTGTCGGCGACAAACGCAGCGGCCTCCGCGCGCTCCCCATGCCGCAGCGCAAGTCCCAGTCACAGGCCCGTCCCGCGCGCGGCAGCTACGAGCGCCTCATCGCCCAGGCCCGCGCCCGCTTTGACTATGTCGTCCTCGTCGGTGCGCCGCTGGCTGACGAACCGGACAGCCGCGCCATCGCCGAGGCCGCCGATCAGGTGGCGCTCGTCCTCCGCGCCGACCGCGCCACGCGCAGCGACCTTTCGACTGCGCTTCGTGCGCTTCGTGTACGCGGCGAAAAGACCTGCGGCATCGTGCTCACTATGGCGCCGTCCGACGCCGCAACATGACGGGGACACCAGCCACCGCGTCGCAGTGGAACGGCCTGAACCCCGGACGGGCTCGTCGCACAGCCACCACCTGGCCGCTAACTCTCTGCGCCTGGGCGGCGCTCATCACTTTGTTCCTAATCTCCAATCTGATGATGGCGCGTCTCGGCCTCGCTTATGAGACGACCGGTGGCGCACAATGGGAAAAGATCTCCCCCGCGACCTATTTCGCAATCGCCGGTCTTTTCGGTCTGCTCGTCGCGCGTCCCGATCTCGCGGCGCTCGCCGACGAGATCGTCCGCCGCCACAAGGGCCTCATCGTCTTCTTCATCGGCTGGGCGATGCTGTTCGCTTACATCGTCAGGTTTCAGGGCTCGCCGCTCACCGCGACCTTCGACACCTTCCTGCTGCCGATGGCCCTGTTCCTCATCCTGCCCCGCACGCGCGGGATAACGCAGCGGCGCATGGCGCTGTTCATCCACGCCTTCATGGCGGCGAACGCGCTGCTCGGCTTTGCCGAGTTCGCCGCCGGCTTTCGCCTCACGCCCATCGTCGCGCAGGGCCTTGAGATCACCTCCGACTACCGCTCCTCAGCGCTCCTCGGCCACCCGCTTAACAATGCCGCCATCACCGCCTGCTACTCCCTGATTGTGATGCTCGGCGGGGCCAAGTATCTTACGCCAGTCTGGCGCACCGCCGCGCTGCTGCTTCAGCTTCCCGCTCTTGCCGTCTTCGGTGGCCGCTTCGCGACGGTAGCCTTTCTAGGTTTTGCGGCAGTCATCGCGCTTCACCGCCTCGCGCAGATTTTCGCGGGCCGGAAGTTCAGCCAGACCGCCGCCGCCGCGATGCTCATCCTCGTGCCGCTGATGCTCGTCGGCACCAGCCTCCTCATCGCCGAAGGCTTCCTCGATAAATTCCTGATGCGCTTCGTTGAGGACGAAGGCTCGGCCGCCAGCCGCCTCATCATGTTTGACCTGATCGGGAAGATCCCATTCCACGACCTCCTCATTGGCGCGAGCCCCGAAGTCGTCGCGACACTACAGCGCACCGAAGGAATCGCCTTCGGCATTGAGAGCTTCTGGGTCGGCTTCATCGCCTACTACGGCATCCTCATCAGCGTGCCGTTCTTCGCGGGGCTTGTCGCCTTTCTCGTCGATCTCGCGCGCCAGACGTCGAAAGGCTCCGCCTGGACAATCCTCCTCTTCATCCTCATCTGCTCGACCTCGGCCTCGCTCTCTGGCAAGACCACCTCATTTGGCGCGTTCGTCGCGCTGCTGATGATCCTGATGCGCCCGCTGCTCGTTGCGCAGGCGCCGCCCCAGCGGAGGCAGGTCTGACCATGCTCCTCCGCCAGACCATCCTTTATCTCCCCGCCCAGCTGATCGGCCCGCTGGCCCAGATGGTCGCCACCATCGTCTGGACATACTGGCTCCAGCCCGAGGCGCTCGGCGCTTACGCGCTCATATGGGCGATCCAGGAACTGGCCGGCCTCGCGGCGCTCGCCTGGTGGTCGGCCTATGTGTTGCGGTACGTCGCGACCCTCGACGCCGAGACCGACCGCGCCCGCCTCGACGGCATGGAGTGGACCGTCCAACTTGCCGCCGCTCTGGCGCAGGCGGCCTTCGCCGTCGCCGCCGTCAGCTTCGCGCTCGATATCGAGCCGTCCATCCAGCTTGCGGCCGCTGCCGTCGCCTTCACCCTCACGCGCAATCTCGCAAGCCATTTCGCCGACCGCGCCCGCGCCCATTTCGAAATCACTGCCTATTCGATCATCCAGATCACCGGCTCGCTGTTCGGCTTTCTCTTCGGCCTCGCCGCCGTCGCCTGGATCGCCCCGACGCCCGAAGCCCTGCTCTGGAGCTACGCCGCCGCGCAGGCGTTGGGTCTCGCGCTGGCGCTGCCGCTCATGCGCGTCCAGTTTCGTGTTCCCCGCCTCGATCCGGAAATTCTGAAAGCCGCCTGGCGCTACGGCGCCCCGCTCGTTGTCGCCAGCGTCCTCGTCTGGGTCGGCAGTCACGCGATCCGTTTCATCGTTCAGGCCGATCTTGGCGTGGAGGCTGTGGGTTTCGTCACCGTCGGCTGGGGGCTCGGCCTCCGCCTCACAACCTTTGCCTCGATGCTCGTCACCGGCGCGTCGTTCTCCATCGCGGTCGAACGCATCCGCCAGGTCGGCCCCCGCGAAGCCCTGCCGCAAATGGCGACAAATTCCGCGCTCCTGCTCGCCATCCTCGCCCCCAGCCTCGCC
>Ga0105049_10008316_pt1 | contig 12033 bp, 10 predicted proteins | sample MAT06_FD_78087 | JGI IMG/M metagenome (GOLD analysis project Ga0105049, IMG submission 78087) | Freshwater microbial communities from Lake Fryxell liftoff mats and glacier meltwater in Antarctica - MAT-06 | ecosystem: Environmental > Aquatic > Freshwater > Ice > Liftoff microbial mat | place...
AACAAAGGAATAAATTCTGTAGTAAGGGCATCGCCCCATGGACCGTTGTTTTCACTGTTGGCATATACAGAATGTCCTAGCGAACAATTGCCATCCAAAAAAACCTTAATCACCGGAATACTATCTATAGGGGAAGCAGGATTTAAATCACCTGAATAAGCGCGGTAATCACCACCATAACCTGAAACCTCCAACAACACCGGAAACTTTCTTTCGGGGTCTGTGTAATATTCTTTTGGAAGAATAATAGCAGCATCAACCGTCGTTGGTTTATTAATAAATTGGCTCAATAATTTTGAGGGTGCTTTGAACTCTTTTACAAATTCAGTTTCTTTGAATACATCTGGAGTCGGAACCAATTTTGTAGCAACAACGTTAAACACCGTATTCCTGTCCTTTGTAATGCGAATGCTTTGCGCTGCGTTAAAAAGATTGCCAGGACTTTGTGCAATGGAACGTCCCTCTAAGTTTCTGTCCCAAACTATTTGGAGGTAATATTCACCCCGTTCAATGTCAGAAAGACGAGCAGGATAGGAGACAGCATTGTCATCAAAAACAATGGTTTGATTGGGCGCTATGTTTTTTACAAAAATAGAAAAACAGGGAAAGTATTCAAATCCCACTCTACCACTTTTAGGCGATTTGTTCTCTTTCGACAAATATGCAATCACCTTTCCTGTAAAAAATTCATCCAAAACTGCAGGAGAAAAACTAGCCTTTATTTTTTGGCCAAATCCAATTGAGCAAAGTATGCTAAGGAGCAAAATGCAGCCAAGTAATTTTTTCATAATTATTTTTTACTGTGCGAATAAGGCGTAATATCTTTTGCGGTGAAAATAAAAAGCGCTGTATGTCCAAGCTAAAAACAGCAAGGTGTTTTATACCCTTCTAAAGTAGTGCTTGTTTAACTAGAAAACAACAGTTGCCATACAACAGGGAAGCCTTTTTCAAAATGTATTTGCTGGCGGTGGGGGAGGGAACTACGAAACCAACTTTTTTTTGTTATCATTTATAAACTGCTCAAAGCTGAAGGGTGGCCGATGAATGATTTCCTCCACACATTTAGTTAATGCAGGCTCTTGTTGAAATCTTGGAAAATAGTGAAGCATGATCAAAACAAGAATGAGCATCGTTGGTGTATTTTCCCTTTTTTTGGCAAGAAAGAAGCTGAGTAGATTCGGAGAAATAAATTGAATATCGACCCCCAGACGGCTACTCAACGAAATGGCCATTTCTTTAAACGTCATCTTTTTATTGGAGGTAAGTGCATAAGATTTATTTACATGTTGCGAAATATTTATCAAAACCTGGGCAGCAACAGCTCCTATATCCCGAACGTCAACCAGCGTAAATTTGGCTTTGCCCGCAGGCAAATAAATCCGTTTTTTACTAACCAATTCATGGTGCAGCGTTGTTGTAAAATTTTGCATAAAATAGGCTGGTCGCAAGAAAGTATAGGGTATGCCACTGTTTACAATTAGTTTTTCAATTTTATGGTGTGGGATAATGCTGCTGTGTTCTACGCCTTGAACCGATAAGAATACAATGTGTTGCACGGCTTTGGCTATACATGCATCAATAATGGGTCGGAAGTATTTATCTACATCAGATATTTGCGGTGGGCGCAACAAAAACAAAATAGTACAATCTTCTAATGCGCCGTTAACAGTATCCATATCTGTAAAATCAAATCGAACGCATTGTATGCCATTGGCTGGCAAGGTAACTTTATCATGTTCCACATCTCTTACCCCAGCATACAGTTCGAGCTGCTGATCCATTTGCAGCAATGCCTTGATTAGCTCCATGCCCACATTTCCTGTTGCACCAGTAATCAAAACTTTGGTCATATCATTTTAATTTTAACATTCTCAAAGTAACCTATCTTTTTGAAGTATAGCCGTAGACAGCAACAAAAGGGGAAATGTTTTAGGGTAAGTAAAATGTATTACGGTAGAAATGCAGTTTCAGGTGTTAGGTAATTTTAAGCATCATACCATTGCAATACAATAGGTTGAATTTATCGTACATATACCGCCCAGTCAAACCTGAATTAACCTAGTTATACAAAATAAAAAAGGGCTTCAATTGATGAAACCCTTTACTGATGTTGCTCCCCCTGTCTGATTTGAACAGACGACCCTCTGATTAACAGTCAGATGCTCTAACCAACTGAGCTAAGGAGGAATATGTTTTCCCCACCAGTGCGATTGGGGTTGCAAAAATAAGGGTTTTTAGTTTTCACAAAAAAATATATCGTACTTATTTAAAGAAGGAAAACGGATTATTTTCCCTGAACCCCACATAAATCCCATCTTCCCGCTCTTCTACGGGGTAGGTTTTTAAAAAATACCCCTCACCGCTCGTATTTCGGCCATTTTGTAAGGAGAATTTGTAGCGATGTAGCGGACATACCAGGTTTCCCAGCGCATCCACATAGCCCGCAGCCATGTTGCCGCCTGCATGCGGGCATTTGGTAGCGCACCCAAACAAATTATCTTTGTACACACTGACACAAACCTTTTTGCCGGCTACCATACATTCCGCAAAACCCTGAGCATTCCATTCCAGTTCTGAACGGTGATCGGCGATCTTGTGCCAGGTAAATTTTTCGTGGGAGGCCATGCTACATCCGTTCGTTGATCAATAAAAATACTCTGCTTTGTACGGATACCGGATCTGGTACATTTCACGCACTTTATTTAAAATGGTTTGCCGCAACACATCCAAATTGGTACGCTGCACGGCAGATACAAAAACGCAATTGCCCTTGGTTTCGGTTTGCCAACGTTCTTTTAATTCTCTCAATATGTCCTGCTTCACTTCGGGCTCTAACCATTCGTCGAATACTTCCGCTTCGTATTTGTCCATCTTATTAAAAATGGTGATGGTTGGTTTTTCTGCAGCGCCCAATTCTGCCAATGTTTTGTTCACAACAGTCAGTTGCTCTTCATACTGTGGATGCGAAATATCTACCACATGCAACAATACATCAGCCTCCCGCACTTCATCCAACGTACTTTTAAAGCTCTCTACCAGGTGATGTGGAAGTTTGCGAATGAAGCCCACTGTATCGCTTAGCAGGAAGGGAGTTTGCTCAAATACCACTTTGCGGGTGGTTGTATCCAAGGTAGCAAATAATTTATTTTCGGCAAATACCTCACTCTTGCTGAGGGTAGTCATCAGGGTAGATTTGCCCACATTGGTGTAACCTACCAATGCAACGCGGATAAATTCACCTCTTTCTTTACGCTGGGTAAAGGATTGTTTGTCAATTTCGGCCAGTCGTTTCCGTAAGAGACTGATCTTGTCTTTTACAATACGACGATCCGTTTCAATTTCTGTTTCACCCGGACCTCTTGTGCCTACACCACCGCCTTGTCTTTCCAAGTGCTTCCACATGCCGCGCAACCTCGGCAGTATATATTGGTACTGCGCCAACTCTACTTGCGTTTTGGCCTGTGCCGTTTTTGCCCTGCTGGCAAAAATGTCGAGGATAAGATCACTTCTATCGATCGTTCTTACATCCAGTACTTTTTCAATATTCTGAATTTGGGAGCCAGTTAATTCGTCATCAAAGATCACCAGCGTAATGTCGCCCTTCAATAAAATAAAATCTTTTATTTGCGTTAACTTGCCCTTACCTACAAAGGTTTTACTGTCGGGGTGTTTCAGTTTCTGGGTAAACCTTTTTACCGTTACCGCTCCTGCAGTTTCCGCCAAAAACGACAACTCGTCCATGTATTCGTTAACTTGTTGCTCTGTTTGATCTGGTTGCACCAGCCCTACCAGTATGGCAATTTCTTCTTGCTGTAATTGTACCTTTTTTTCAATCATATTTTTTCTGTTCTGCAATGGTTGTATTTCCACTGCTCTGTTATAAAACTACAAACGTTCCGGCAATCACCGGAACGTTTTCGCTATTATTTTAATACCGCTATGCGGTTCCGTTTATTTATTCTTGATGATGCTTGATTTCTTTGAAGCATCTAACCATTTTTCCATCACATCACAACTTTGGTATTCGGGATCTATCATGAGATAGTAAGTCTTGATTTTTTTGTAAAACCAGTCTTCCAGCGCATTTTCTTTTTTCTCTTCCAAAGCTCGAAACGCAACTTTGCTGTAATCATCTTTCAGGTTTTCTCTGTGCGGCTCCGACTTAGATTTAAGGTACAAAATACGTACCCCTTTTTTCCCTCTTTCGTCAGCATATTCTAGCGGCTGTGAGTATTGGCCAACCCGCAATTCCTTGAGCAAGGCTACCACGCCAGCATCCAATTGGTCGATCGTTAAAAATGTACCATTGGGACCTTGCATAAATCCACCCGCACTTTTGCTGGCCTCATCTTCGCTATTCAGTTCTACCGCTTTTCCAAAATCGGTGGTGCCCACAATCAGTTTAGAACGTACGGAATCCATTTTATCATAGCCCTCTTTCATTTCAAAAGTAGTTACTTGTGGTATCCTTAAAATATGTCTTACCACTGCATCATCCCCTGCTCTGTTTACCATTTGAATAATATGGTAGCCAAACCTTGTTTTGAAAGGCTTGCTGATCTGTCCTTCTTTTAAGGTAAAAGCTTTTGCCAGCCAGATGCCGTCCATTTCTTTAGAAGTTCGGTTTACCTCATACTGACCACGGTTTTGTGTTACACCAGGATCTTCCGATGCACGGTCGGCTACCGTTCGAAAATCTTTTCCTGACTCAATTTCTGCTTTATATTCATTGAGCTGTTCAATCGCATATTCCTCTGCTTCTTTGCTGGCTTTAGGATAAACCACGATTTGCCCGATCTCTACTTCGCTTTCGTAAAACGACAAACTATCTGCCGGAATCTTTTCAAAATATTCCTTTACTTCATTGGGGGTGATTTTTACGTCTCCTACAATTTTGTCCCGCATGGCTGATGCCATTTTCTGATCACGGATGCCTGTTTTAAAATCTTCTTTTAATTGATACACCGTTTTGCCGGCTACTTTTTCTAACTCATCTACTGAACCGTATTGCTGACTAAAATAACGGATACGATTTTCGATTTCTGCATCCACTTCTTCGTCAGTAACAGGCAATGAATCTTTTTCTGCCTGCAATACCAATGCTTTTACACCAAGTGCCTGTTCGAGCACATAACAATTGGCGTTCGGCGGGGCTTCGATTCCCTGGCGTTGCATGTCTATCAAGGCATTGTCGATGTCTGTTTTTAAAACAATTTTATCTCCGACGATGGCCACGATCTTGTCTGCCATTATTTTTTTAGGCTGCGCCATTACCGATGTAGTTGCACAAAAACAGATCAGGGTGAGTAAAAATTTGTATAGTTTCATGATCCTCTAAATTCCTTTGATTGAATATAATCCAAAAATAACTTCCATCGCCGGCGGTTGGGCACTTCAGCTTTCATTTAACAAAAAATTGTAGTGGTGAACACTACAATTTTTGTGATAACCCGCCTGTGAAAGTTGGTTTATAATGTACGTTTAACTTCTATTTCTTCAAATGCTTCTACGATATCGCCAATTTTGACGTCGTTGTAGTTTCTGATCACCAAACCGCATTCCATATTGGTGGTTACTTCTTTGGCGTCATCTCTGTAACGTTTCAAACTTGCGAGTTCTCCCGTATAGATCACGATACCTTCTCTTACCAAACGGATTCTGTTGTTTCTGGCAACTTTACCATCGAGTACGAAACAACCGGCTACGGTAGCCTTATCAAATTTATAGGTCTCCCTGATCTCAATATTACCCAGTATTTTTTCTTCCACTGTAGGTTCCAACATCCCTTCCATTGCACTTTTGATTTCTTCAATGGCGTTGTAAATGATAGAGTACATTTTGATTTCAATCGATTCAGCTTCCGCCATTTTAGCCGCCTGAATACTTGGACGAACGTTAAAGCCGATAATGATCGCATCCGAAGCATTGGCGAGCGTAACATCACTTTCGGTAATGGCACCTACTGCCTTGTGAATCACTTTGATCACAATTTCTTCGGTACTTAGTTTCTGTAAAGAGTCACTCAGGGCCTCTACTGAACCATCCACGTCACCTTTGATGATCACGTTCAGTTCTTTAAAGTTACCCAGTGCCAAACGACGCCCAATTTCATCAAGCGTAATATGTTTTTTAGCTCGCATACCTTGCTCGCGTAAAATTTGCCCGCGCTTGTACGCTGTTTCTCTTGCGTCTGCTTCGTTCTCAAATACCTTAAAAGTTTCACCTGCCTGGGGAGCACCATTCAATCCGAGTAACAATACCGGTGTGGATGGGGGTGCTTCCTCGATGCGCTGGTTGCGTTCGTTGTACATGGCTTTTACTTTACCAAAATGCTGACCAGACACGATCATATCACCTTGACGAAGTGTGCCGTTTTGTACCAATATAGTAGCTACATATCCGCGGCCTTTATCCAGCGATGCTTCAATGATGGTTCCATTACCTTGTTTGTTGGCATTGGCTTTCAGCTCGAGAATATCTGTTTCGAGTAATATTTTTTCGAGCAACAAGTCGATGTTCAACCCTTGCTTTGCACTAATTTCCTGACTTTGGAATTTACCACCCCAGCTTTCAACCAGGATGTTCATTTGTGACAGTTGTTCTTTAATTTTTTCAGGATTGGCCCCGTCTTTATCTACCTTGTTGATGGCAAATATCATGGGCACGTTGGCTGCCTGCGCATGCGAAATGGCTTCTTTTGTTTGAGGCATCACTGCATCGTCGGCCGCTACTACAATTACCGCGATATCTGTTACTTTGGCTCCGCGGGCACGCATTGCGGTAAACGCTTCGTGTCCTGGTGTGTCCAGGAAGGTAATGGCCCTGCCATCTTTAGTGGTTACCTCATACGCACCGATGTGCTGGGTGATACCACCTGCTTCTCCGGCAATTACATTGGTATGCCTGATATAATCGAGCAAAGATGTTTTACCATGATCTACGTGACCCATGATGGTAACGATTGGCGCTCTTGGTTCAAGATCTTCGGGAGCATCTGCTTGATCTTCGTTTTCCAAATCAGCCGCATCTTCTACTCCAATAAATTCTACTTCAAAATTAAATTCGCTCGCCACCAATTCAATTACATCTGCCTCTAATCGTTGGTTGATAGATACCATGATACCCAGGTTCATACACTTGCTGATGATGTCTGCAAAACTCACTTCCATCAAACCAGCCAACTCACTTACAGAGATGAACTCCGTTACCTGCAGTTTGTTGTTTTCCATTCCTTCGGCACCCATTTGCTCTGCCATTTCCTCTCTTTTGGCTTTGCGGTATTTGGCTTTTAGGCTTTTACCACGTCCGCCCGATCCTGCCAGCTTGGCCTGGGTTTGCTTCAGTTTTTCCTGTATCTCTTTCGCATCGATGGTTTTATCTTCTCTGCGAACATTGTTATTATTGTTTGTACTGCCTTGTCCTGGTCTTGCAAAACGATTGCTGCCACCGCCTTGTTGCGGACCTCTGTTTGGAGCGCCTGCATTTCGGTTGTCCGTTCCACCAGGTCTGTTAGTAGCACCAGGCCCTGGCCCGCGATTAACGCCACCTTGATTGGGAGCGCCGGGTTTTTTCTGGATGGGAATGCGTTTGCGTTTGTGCTTTTCGTCACTGTCTTTTTTAGGACGGGTGTCATTGTCAACAGGCAAATTGATTTTGCCCATAATTTTTGGGCCAGTCAGTCTGGCTGCCAAAATATTTTCGATTTTCGCTGGAGCATCTACGATAGGTTCCGGAGCGGTTGCTGGCGTTTCAACGGCAGGCGCTTTTACGGGTTCTTCTACAGCGGGGTTATCTTTAATACGCGGCTTGGGCGCGTCCTTTTCAGGAGTTACCGGCTTATCTGTTTTAGGCGGATCGATGGGGGCTGGCTCTTCTTTTTTCTTCGTCGATTTTTTTGGACGGGTACTAGAGTCGATGGCATCCAAATCTATCTTGGCAAGAACCTTGGGTCCTTCCAGTTCTGGCGCTTCAATTTTAACAATGTTACTCACTGGTACTTTGGCTTCAACAGGAGCTACAACAACAGGAGCTACAACAACTGGAGGTTCTACAACTACAGGCTTTTCAGCCACGGGCTTTTCTACCACTGGAGCCGGTGGCGCTACTACTTCTGGAGTTGGCGTTACTTCCGCAGCCTTTTCTTCCGTTTTAGCCTTCGCTTTTTCTTCTTTCTTTTTGATAGAAAGGTCTTCTTCGTCTTTCTTCTTTTTAGCATCCGCAGAAGCTCCTTTCGGTAAGTCTATCTGCTCCGCTTTTTGTCGGGCGGCTTTGTCTTGCTGAAATTCTCCCTGCAGCACCCGATACATATCTTCTGATAGTTTCGTGCTGGGCTTCAGGTCATCTGCATTAAAATTCTTCGACACAAGGAAGTCTATCAGGGTGTTGGTCCCGATGTTAAATTCCTTGGCCGCGGCCATCAATCTTGGTGTGTTTAATTCTGACATTCTTTGTTTTTTGCACCTATTTACAGGATAAATACAGTGCTATTAGCTGTTTTTATGATGGAATGTTCCAGACATCTTATCTGGAGACGATTCTTATTCTTTTTCAAATTCTTCTTTCAAAATTCTCCTCAGATCTTCGATGGTTTCTTTCTCCAGGTCGGTTCTGCGTTCCAGTTCTTCTGGCGTAAGATCGAGCACACTGCGGGCGGTATCACAACCTACACGCTTCAGCTCTTCAATTACCCATGGTTCTATTTCATCGCTGAATTCTTCTAAATCAATATCGAAGTCACCACTCTCGTCTTCACTATCGCGGAATACATCAATTTCATAACCGGTGAGTTCACAAGCCAGTTTGATGTTTACCCCACGGCGTCCAATGGCCAAAGAAACCTGATCGGGTTTGAGGTACACGTTCGCATGCATTTTTTCATTGTCCAGTTCGATACTGGTGATTTTTGCAGGCGTCAAAGAACGTTGAATCAATAACTGTGAATTGGCAGTATAATTGATGACGTCAATGTTTTCGTTCTTCAATTCTCTCACTATACCATGAATACGGCTTCCTTTCATACCCACACATGCACCCACCGGATCGATGCGGTCGTCGTAGCTTTCCACCGCTACTTTGGCTCTTTCGCCCGGATCTCTCACGATCTTTTTCACTACAATCAAACCGTCAAATATTTCCGGCACTTCTATCTCCAATAATTTCTCCAGGAACAACGGACTCGTTCTGGAAAGGATGATGACCGCCTGGTTGTTTTTAAGTTCTACTTTTTTAACAACCGAACGAACGTTCTCTCCTTTTTTGAAATAATCGGCTGGTATTTGTTCTGATTTTGGCAACAACATTTCATTGCCGTCTTCATCCAGGATCAACACTTCTTTTTTCCACACCTGGTACACTTCACCACTAACGATCTCGCCTACACGATCTTCGTATTTTTTAATAAGGATATTTTTCTTCAAATCGTTGATACGTGCAGCCAGCGTTTGTTTGCCAGCCAAAATGGCGCGGCGACCAAATTCTTTCTGAATATCTACTGCTTCGTACAGTTCTTCGCCTACGCTGTAATCCGGTTCAATTTTGATGGCATCTTTGAGCTCAATTTCTGTAAGGGTGTTGTACAGATCATCGTCATCAACGATGGTGCGGCGACGAAAGATTTCCAGATCCCCTTTTTGGTCATTTACGATCACATCAAAGTTTTCGTCACTGCCGTACTTTTTGCGGATCAAAGTTTTAAACACGTCTTCCATTACTTTCATCAATGTGGGACGATCGATATTTTCAGCGTCTTTAAATTCTTGAAACGAGTCACTTAAATTAATACTTGCCATAATCTTACCGGCTTTTCCAGAGCTCAATCTGGAATCCCCAGCCGGTAACAGGGTTTTTTGTTAGTTAAAATTTTATTAGAACTTTAGTTTGTTTGATTGTTTCAAATGGGATCACTTCTTCCGTTACCACCATCTTTTTTCCTTTACCTTCTGTAGTAATAACAGTAATGGACTCTTCTGTTACTTCCTGCATCGGCCCTGTAATGGTTCTTTCGTCTACGGTAATCACTTCAACATCTCTGCCTTTGTTTTTGTGGTATTGGCGTATTTTTTTCAAAGGTTCACCAATGCCTGGACTAGATACTTCGAGCGAAAAATCGCCGTCTGGGTAAATGCCCATCTCTTCCATCATCTTGTACAAGGCCCTGTTGATCTTGATGCATTTTTCAATGCCCAATCCGCCGTCTGCATCCAGGAATATTTTAATATTGTTGGTCGGCTTTACTTTGATCTCAATTAAAAAAATATCGTCTTTGAGTAAAGGAAGCAAAAGCTTTTCAACGGTTGTTATTTGATTATCGCTACTCATAATGCTGTAAAAAGCAGAAGGGAACAACCCTGTTCCCTTCTTTCTGTTTCTTTTTTCCGTTGCAAATATATAACTATCCTCCCTATCCTCCAAACATTCACACCAACCGTTTCTTAAAAATTAACAGCAATATATTTTAGTGGGTTTAATAACTTTGCGGCATGAATATTTTTAAAGTCTTGTTTCAGATTTTTTTATTGTACATGTTGTACAAACTGGTATTTGATTTTATCATTCCTGTTTACCGTGCCAGCAAGCGCATGAAAGACCAGGTAGGGCAGATGCAACAAAAAATGCAAGAGCAGCAGCGCCAGCAACAGGAAGCGCAAGATCGTGCAAATGCGGTGGCTAGCAATAGCCCATTGACCAAAAATGACGGTCGTGTAGACAAGGATTATATTGATTATGAAGAAGTTAAGTAATTAAAGTCGGATTTTTTCCCAATAAGGTAGGGTTTCCATTTTTTCTCCTTCCAATAATAAATGGGTTTGAAATCCAAGGGAAGCAGCAGCTTCTATGTTATTGTAACTATCGTCGATAAACAGGGTTTTTGCCCGTTCCAAACCGGCATCTGCGGCCACAAATTCAAAGATATCGGCGTTGGGTTTGCGCAACCCCACTTGGTGAGAGTAGTAGGCTTTGTGAAAATAATCGTCGATTGTTGCCTCTCCTGTGCTTTCCGTAAAAATAGATTGAAAGGCCTGCCAGTGAATATCGTTGGTATTACTGAGCAAATAAACCTGGTATTGCTGCTTTAGCTGCTGTAGTTTTGTTAGACTTTCGCTTCTAAAATCGAGTAACATGGCATTCCAGGCGGCTCGTAGGTCAGCTACGGAGATGGGATGGGTTGCTTTAGATAAAAGAGTTTCATAAAAATCTTCATTGCTGATCTTACCTGTTTCGAGTTTGCTGAACACTTCATCTGCCGTGTATTGAGTGTACATATTATTGAATTGTTCAAATCCCAGGCGCTGAAAAGCGTCTGCTGTTTTTTGGTAGTTAATATTGAGTAGAACGCCCCCCAAATCAAAAATAATATTCCGGATCTCTTTCATCATTTTTTAAAAGCTTTCTGCAAATATCTGAATTTACCCGCTTTGGTGTGCCGCTGGTTAAATGGAATTTTTCTTAACTGTGTTTCATACCCGAAGATGGCTTCTACAGCCTGGTTGGTCAGCGCTTTTCATTGATGCGAGATGCGCCGTTATGCCACGTTTTGATTGAATGGTTTAATAGATTGCAATATGGTTCCCATAAGTGTACTTTCTTCTTCAATGTCAAATTCGTCTTGCAATCCTAACCAGAATTTTGCTGAGTTATTGAGCATTCTAAGTTTACGCTTTCTAATATTTTGAATTTCATTTGGTGACTTTTTAACCCTTTTACCAATCTATATTTGTTCAGTTTCACTATTGCCAAATGAAATTATCATACCACCGTCTTAAGTTTCTAACGTTAAAAGTAAGTGCAATTACATAGCCAACAACATCTAGCAGGAAACTGCTAAAAGCGGATAACAGGTATGACATGCGGTATGCAGCTAAATTTGAATCTAGATTTGCAATAAATAAGAGAAATTTAAAATCCAAAGCATTCTTGAACTTTCAATTTATTCCCTAAATATTCACTCGAGAAGAAAATGGATTTTTCAGTGCCTATAGCTCAGTTGGTTAGAGCATCCCGACTGAAAGTCGGGAGAGTCCCAGGATCATCCAA
>Ga0105049_10008322_pt1 | contig 12032 bp, 11 predicted proteins | sample MAT06_FD_78087 | JGI IMG/M metagenome (GOLD analysis project Ga0105049, IMG submission 78087) | Freshwater microbial communities from Lake Fryxell liftoff mats and glacier meltwater in Antarctica - MAT-06 | ecosystem: Environmental > Aquatic > Freshwater > Ice > Liftoff microbial mat | place...
CTTTCAAATTATTTGGTTGTCTAGGTTCTTGGCGCTTCTCTTTCGTCGGGTTTGCTTCGCTTTCGCTCCGCTCTCCCTTCAGCGCTTTACTAAGTTAGCAAGCTTGGTTTGCTTTGTCAACCCCTTTTGTGGAAATGTTTCTTGCTCGCGTTGTTCCTTGATCTTGAATAGTCACAACCCGATGAAGAACAAGCCCTAAACCTATGCAACACCGCTTCAACTAATTGACAATGTAAGGAGAGGAGATTGCCTGTAATTTGCCTGAACTTACCAACGCTTGATATATAAAAGCTGCTACTTCAGCTCTTGTAGCTGTTTGATTAGGTTTTAGAAGGCTTAGGGTGGGGTAATTGACCACGATCCGATTTTCAGATGCGGCTGCAACACCGTTAAGGGCATATTTGGGAATCCCACTAGCATCTGAGAAGGCTTTTAATGTTACATCAGTTGACTTAGATGGCTTGTAACCCAGTCCATTAGATAAAGAGACGAGAATTTGGACGCGGGAAATGTTTTCGCTGGGGCGAAATGTAGTGGCAGAGTAGCCAGACATGAAACCAGTTGTAAAGGCTTTTTGAATAGCAGTGTTTGCCCAGAAAGTTGGCTTAACATCCGTAAATTTGATGCTGCTGCGTACATTAGATTTACTCATTGCTTGGCTAATGATGGCGGCAAATTGTGCTCTTGTTACAGGATCATTGGGGCGAAAGCTACCATCGGGAAAGCCTTTGATGATATCTCTAGAAGCTAGCTCCCTAATAAAAGCTTCTGCCCAGTAGGTATTAGGAACATCTTTAAATGAGACTTGAGCAACTGGTGTGGATGGTGGAGTTAGTGGCGAGGTTGGTAATGTTAAATCAACTGAACCATTAATACGTTCAGGATCGGCTTGATTACCGATCGCAATAATGGTGATGCCTGAAGCGTTGTTAATGTCTGCTTGTTTATTATCTTGAAAAATATTTTGTCCAGGGCTAGCCGATGAGCCAAGATCAACTGTAGGTTGACCTTTACGATCTTTCAAAACTACTAAGCCATTTTCTTGATTATTGGCAATCAAGTTGCTGCGAAGTGACGGCATGGATAAGTTTGAGACGACTATGCCCCCTCGGTTATTGGTGATTCGATTAGAGGCGATGGTCACTTTTGAATTTTGACCGATCGCAATTCCAAAACCTGTATTGTCAAACGTGTTTGACTCGATCTTGCCTGTACTTGTACCTAATGCAGAGAGTCCGTTAGCACCATTTTGAGTAAATACATTGCCAGTGACGCTAACAGCAGAAGTTTCACCTGTTAAGAAAACTCCGTCATGCGTCGATCTTGCAAAAGTATTACTAAGGACACTGACATTTTGAGCAGATTCGAGCCAAAGAGCATAGCCTCTGGGATTTGTATTGGTAAGGGTAATCCCTTCAATACGCGCAGAATTTTCTGCAAGCATAGCAATATTTTGACGGGCAAAAGTAGGGCTTACAAAAACGCCACCACCCAAGATGGTTACTTCTTGTCCTTGATTGGCGGGATTACCTCGCAGGGTCACACCTGATGGGATCTTAATGGGAAACTGTTCGCCAGTTTCACTGCTATAAGTGCCATTGGCAAGTTGGATAATCGATCCGCTTTGAAGCTTTCGACTGATCGCGGCTGTAATAGACTTTAAAGGCTGATCGGCAGATATTCCTGTGTTTGTATCAACTCCGTTAGGAGAGACAAAGATGACATTATTTGCTTGAGCAAGTTGAGTTGTTGTAAAGGCGATCGGGCTGTTTAATTTAAGGGAATCAGCGATCGCTGATTCATTGGGGACGATGTACTGACACATCCCGAAGGTCAACAGAATTGTCAGCTTTAAAGAAGTCCGTAAAAATGACATAAATTTATCCTCTACAATTTATCTAAGTCTCGAAGTTTTTAGTCCCGAATATATTTGGCTTGACGCGAAGTATATCCAATAGTTTCTATATGTGTCTTTGCGTAGTAGCTCTTAAACTCCACACAAATATACATCTAAGTTTTAATTTTGGTTTTGAGGTATCTGTGAGTTCACTTCCTGTTCCATCCCATATTCATTACGAGTTGTTGCTTCAGCTGTTGGAGCGTCAGACTTTACCTGCGCTACATAATGAAATGCGGCAGCCACACTTAGCGGCAAAAATGAATGTCTCTAGGGAACATTTACAAGCAGCGATTATCAATCTTCGCAAAGCTTTTGCATTACAGAAGCAGGTCGAAGATTTGTGCGAATATCATGGCATCGAAGTTTCCTATCGTTGGTCTCTGAACGAGTCAGAACAAGAGATGGGCAAGTCTTTGAAAGAGATATCCTCGCCATCGCCTACAGCTCCAGCCAAAGATGCTTAAACCCTAGATCGCAATTGTGACAAAATTGTTACAATGAAGCCAAGAAAACCATTTCAATTGGTAACTACCTATGGCGCTGACTGCATTACCTACTTTTTCTCGCGAAGATTGGCAAAAGGGATATGAGTCCCTGCGTACTGAACAGTCTTATTGGATTGATGAAATTGAGGGAGAAATCCCTCTCGCGCTGGAAGGAACGCTGTTTCGCAATGGTCCAGGGCAGCTAGATATCAACGGCGAAAAGTATGGTCATCCCTTCGATGGAGATGGCATGGTTTGTGCGATCTCTTTCAAGGATGGCAAGGCACATTTTACAAACCAGTTTGTAAAGACTCGAGAGTTTTTAGCCGAAAAAAAAGCTGGAAGAGTTTTATATCGTGGAGTATTTGGCACGCAGAAAAAAGGAGGCTGGCTTAGCAATATTTTTGATCTACATAATAAAAATGTTGCTAATACTAATGTGGTGTATCAGGGCGGGAAATTACTGGCTTTATGGGAAGCGGCTCGCCCTTATGCGCTTGATCCTAAAAGCTTGGATACGTTGGGACAAGAAAGCTTTGATGGTAAATTAGCGGCAGGACAAGTTTTTACTGCCCATCCTCGTAAAGATAACTTGACTGGAGACTTGTGGGGATTTGGGGTGCAACCTGGTCCCAAGTCTACGATTTCGATTTATCAAGTGACACCTGATGGAAAATTATTAATAGAGTCTCAGGTTAAAGTTTCAGGATTTTGCTTTTTACATGATTTTGCTTATACGCCTAACTATCGTATTTTTATGCAAAATCCTGTGTCTTTCAAACCTTTACCATTTTTGCTGGGACTATCAACCGCAGGCGAATGTATCGAGCTAAAGCCAAACTCACCTAGTCAATTTTTGCTGATTGATCGTAAGGGCAATTTACAAACTATTGAAACTGATCCTTGCTTTGTTTTTCATCACTGCAATGCCTATGAGGAAGGTGATCAGATTATTTTGGATTCAGTTTGTTATTCTGACTATCCCAAATTAGAGCCAAACACAGATTTTCGGGAAATTGATTTTGACAAAGTAATTGCGGGGCAATTGTGGCGCTTTACGATTGATCCCAAGCTTAAAACTGTGAAGAAAGAGTTAATTCTAGATCGTTCCTGTGAGTTTCCTGTGGTGCATCCGCGTTGCGTGGGGCAAAAGTATCGCTACGCTTACATTGGCGCGATCGCACAAGAATCTGGTAATGCGCCCTTACAAGCGATCGCAAAAATCGATATGGAAACAGGAAAGCAAGAATTTCATAGTTTTACACCGCGCGGTTTTATCGGTGAGCCAATTTTTGTACCGCGCGATCGCCATTCTGATAGTGCTGAGGATAGCGGATGGCTACTAACTCTAATTTTTGATGCTGCCCATAATCGTTCGGACTTAGTGATTTTAGACGCTCAAAATATTGCGGGTCAGCCATTAGCCAAATTACATTTAAAACATCATGTCCCCTATGGTTTGCATGGCAGTTTTACGCACGAGATATTTTAGATAGAGTTGCGGCGCGAAGCGCCGCAACTCTAATCCCTATTGGCGGTGCATGGCGAAGCCGCGCACCGCTAATTATTTACTGGAAAGGGAGTATCGTGGTTAAAAGAGATCTAGTGGGAAATGACCATGAGTACCGCTATACCCATCGGTAAAATCTGTATGGAAGGATAACAAAACCCCGCGATAATTACCTTTATAGCTGTCGCAGTGATAGCGAGGACGACGGGGATTATATTTGAGATACACGCCATCATTAATCAATGGCAAATCACCGCTAGGAAGCTCGTAATGAAAGTAACTTGTGTATTTTTTTAAAACTAACAGAGCCTCAGCAACGGTATCAGCACAGACCCCAAAAATGAGATAATCAGCCTGACTAGTTAGATAATCCAGAGCTTCGCAGATTTGACTTCGGTGGTCTAAAGTTGCAGTTTCATTGTCTAAATCACTAAGCTCCCATAAGATCCGCTCAGCATCGTTGATGGTTAAGTTATTGCTCATGGTTGCGATATTGGCTATTAGGATAAATCTTACTTATGAATATTAACGAAGAAATTGTTCGTTTGCGCGATCTCTTAAATGCCTCTTGGCGAATGCATACCGCGATTAAGTCGAAACCTGAACAGATCGAGTTAATTTCTAGTTCCGAGATTTTGCCTTGGAAAAAAGGTACGCAAGTGAGTATAAATTTTCGGTTGTGGCGACAGTTACCCGAAGCTGAGCGAGATCTGCTCCTACTACATGAAATTAGTTGGCGAGAGCAAACTAAGTGGTTGCAATTTGGAGTCTATAAAGGTGTAGCCGCCATGGCGATGCTCGGCGGAGTTGTGGAAGGACTTCAGGGAGATGTTACAGGGATTGCGATCGCGTTTTTGCTTGGGACTGTGGGTGTTAATCAAGTTTTGCGCGCTAATAAAAGCTCACAGGTCAGATTAGCGGCGGATAAAGAGGCGATCGCTGTAGCTCAAAAACGGGGATATCGTGAAGCTGAAGCGGCAAAGGTGTTGCTTGAGGCAATCCCCAATGCAGCTAGGTTGTCAGGTCGTAATAGTCCTGAATTTACAGAGTTGATTCGTTGCCAAAACCTGCGGGCGATCGCAGGTATGTCGAGAACGACCGTTCCTGAAACGACTACCAATGATTTTTGATAATTTAAAGAGCCAGCCATTGGGCTGGCTCTTTAAATTATCAATTTTGGGATTTTCAGCACCTAATGCGCTGAAAATCCCAAAATTATTTTCACAATCAGGATTGCTGTCACAAACTTTTACGCAATTACAGCAATTTACTTTTATGCTATAGTTTAAGACTTTATTAAAGTTAAATGAAGCTGTGGCTCGGCACATCTACTTCTCAAAACAGAAGGGTTTTATATGAGCAGTTGTAGAAATGCGCTTGAAGAATTAGTAATCGAAGAGGCGGAGTCTCAGTACAAAAAACTGGGAGCGGATGTCAAAAAGCGGGTTGATCTTAGTGAAGTCATAGCTTATACGCTTAATCGATTGCCCACAATGTATGCAACAACCCAACGAGGCTGGGTACAGCAGCGCAAAAAGGCAGCTCAAGAAATGGGCGCGGCGATAACCAAGACCGTGCGTAATGGCTTTTTGAGTACTCAGAGCGATTCACTCAGGCAAACTGATCCAATTCCTGCCCATGAATTAATTAGTCAGGCTCGATCGCTCGCTAAGTTGCGGAAACTGTTTAGCAAAGAATATCTCAAGTGGAAAGATGTTCCAGAAATTGTTCGAGATGCATTAAATTCAGGCTATTACCAAAGCCTCTCTAACGGCACTTATGTAAGTTTAGATCGGCGTAATTCCTTATTAGCTCGTAGTTATGCTGTGCGCCGGCGTACCAATTCTTCTGTATTAGCAAACGCAACCAAGAATAATCGTACCGAACAAGAAATAACAGCAGAGATAAAGGATTTTGAATCTTATATGTCTGGCACAGTCTATCGGTACAGCAATATTTTAGAAAGCCTTGTGGCGGCAATTATTGAGCGCCGTGTACTGCGCCTTGATGAATTAATGCAGCAAAAAATTAGCATCGACGATGTGACTGCCTACGTTTTAAATCGTCTACCTCCAATGTATGCCACCAGCCGCAAGGGATTACAAAATCTTAGACAAAGAGTTAAGTCTGAAATGACGCAGCAGATTATTAGCATAGTCAAAGAGGCTTTAACCAAAGTTATTCAAGCTCCTGAACGCTCTTTATCGCCATTGCCTTTTGAAAAATTCAACTTGGAATTAGAAGACACTTTAATACAGCTACGTGAACTACTCGGACGAGAAGATATAAATTGGCGCAATGTTGCAGAAGTCGTGGAGGAGTGCTTGCGTTCACCAAGATCTGACTATCCAATCTGGAAAGCCAAGCATGATGTGTAATCAAGATTGCTATAGTAGCAATAGAAAGTTTAGTAATAACCAGCCTGCCAATTAATATGCTCAGTCCTATTCTGCAAACTAAAATCGAAAGTCAGATTAGCAGCAATAAAATCATGCTCTACATCAAAGGCACTCCCCAACAGCCTCAGTGCGGATTTTCCGCAGCAATTGTGCAGGTTTTTAACTCTCTAGGTCATTCCTATGAAACTGCGAATATTCTTGAAGATGCTGAATTGCGTCAAGGACTCAAGGAATTTTCTAGCTGGCCAACTTTTCCACAAGTTTACATTGATGGAGAATTTGTTGGCGGTTGTGACATTGTGATGGAATTGAATACTCGCGGTGAGTTAGCAACAATCGTGCAAGAAGCGATCGCTTAGTATTAAGCCTAAAAAACCCTACAGTTTTGGATTCGCCAAAATTGTAGGGTTTTTTGATTTTTAAAGCACGTTTTCTAAAGCTTTCTTAGTTCTCTTCCATGCCCAAGAGCCAAGAGCAAAGACAATCAGACTAAACACGACTAATACAATTTGAAAACCGATTTTCTGATTGCCGCCCCCCTGTGTCGCAAATACACCTGTCAGGAAATCTAAAGACACGGCGACTAAAGCCAATGGTAAGCTGGCGGCAATATTTTCACCATTATTTAGCAATCCAAACACTTTACCGCGCATATTTTCAGGAGTATGTTCTTGGATCGCAGTTCGCATAGGTACTACGATAAAAGCACCATTTACACCAATAAAAGCGCCAATCATCCAGGCCAGCCAAAGATTTGTCACAAAGGCATACATCAGCAAGCCGAACGACATTCCCATAAATCCTAAAAGTGGCAAGGGGCGACGGGAAAACCTTTTGCCAAATTTGCCGAGTAACAATGCGCCGATCGCCAGACCAACACCAACTGAAGCCACAAAAGACCCAAACTCTTCACGATTACCTGTAACAACTTCGGCAAGGTTGATCGATAGTTTTTGCATTGCCCCTAAAACTGCGTACAGCAATGTTAGCTGTATCATTGCACCGCCAATTAAATGATTGTGTCGCACATATTGAAAAGCATCGCGGAGATCAGACCAAATTCCTGAGCCGACTTTTTTAGGATGAATAATTTCATCTTTTGGTAGGGCAAATAGAAGCAATCCAGAAATCAAGTACAAGCTTCCCAGTAGAACTTCACGACTAAAGGTTGTAGCCTGAGGAAATAGCCCTAGCGTCAAGGCAAGCAGTGGCGCACCGATCGCAAACCCCACAATTAAAGATCCCACTTCTGTAATGGTGAATAATGCATTGGCAGGTAAAAGCTCACTTTTAGGAACGACAAGGGCGATCGCAGATTGTTCTGCGGGAGCAAAAACATTGGTAAAAGTAGAAATAGTAAAAGTAATCAGCAACAGTACTGGCAAGGAGCGTGGGGCTAAGGGAATTGCAAATAAACAAGCTGCGCGTAAAAAATTACATAAAATCAAAACCTCTCGCTTGGGATTCCAGTCCACAACAATGCCTGCGATCGAGCCTAAAAATATAGCTGGCATAGTCATCGCGATCATAATCGACGACTCGCGAGTATTGAGATCTCCCCCCCCATCAGCGACAGCCAGAGCAATCAATAAAATCAAAACCACTTTATCTACGAGCTGAGCCAATATTTGAGCAAACCATAGTGCTAAAAACTGACGATTACGCAACAGGACTAGGTAACCAGAAGGCGAGTTCAGATCAATTTCAGACATCAGTTAAAGTTGCATTTCCCAAAATTACAGAGACTAATAGCAGATTAATCTCTAGCCTACTGTATGCGATCGCCGTCTTGAAGTTTCGCTTTTTTCGGAGCGCTTATTTTTAGTCCCTTGGCGATCGCTACGCGCAAAAGGAATCACCACATCCGCAGTTGCCATCTCCCTCGCAGCACGGATTAACAGCCCCGCAATAAACAAACAAGATATGGTCGAGCTACCTCCATAACTTAGGAAAGGAAAAGGTAAGCCAGTAGTCGGTAAAACGCCTGTCGCTACACCCACATTCAAGAGGGCTTGTACCACAATCAGGGATGTTGAACCAAGAGCAACTAAGCGAATTACAGGATCTTTACATTTATAGGTCACAGCTAGTCCAATCGTGCCGTAGATCAACACCAATAACAGCAAGCAGATACCACCAAACAAGCCAAATTCTTCAGCAAAAACTGCAAAAATAAAGTCTGTGTACTGAATTGGCAAAAATAGTTTCTGTTGCGATAAACCAAAGCCAGTTCCCCATAGTCCTCCTGAACCGATCGCCATCAAGCTCTGGACTAACTGATATCCATCACCTGCTTGATCTTGCCAAGGATCAAGGAATGACATGATGCGGCGGCGTTGATATTCTCTAAAGCTAACACTGGCGATCGCCACAAAAGAGCCTAGAGCCGCAGTGCCTAATAATTGAATAGTCGGCAGCCCTGCCCCCAAGGCAATCAACCAGAGGGTAATGCCACAAAGGGCGGTCACACTCAAGCTAGGCTGCATCAAAATGCCACCCAAAACCAACATAAATACTAGCAGCCAACCAATCCTTACTTTCCAAGGGGTGCGCTGCCAATTACCAAAAAGTTGAGCAGCCTGCAAAATCAAAAATGGTTTGATCAGCTCCGATGGCTGTAACAAAAAAGAGCTAGAGCCGAGAGATAACCATCGAGTCGCCTCATTGCGAGTTGTACCCAATCCAGGAATATGGGTTGCGTATAGCAAGGCTAGGATGATAAATAAAAATATTGGACTAGTTTTGAGCAAAGCCCGCAAAGGCAAATGGACAACCACATTAAAAATCAGTAATCCAATCACAGCCCAAGCTAGTTGGTACTTGAAGTAGAGTGTGCCGTCCTTAAATGCTAAATCCGCGACGGGATAGGATGCAGAGAATAAAATTGCTAAACCTGCAAATAGCCATAAAAAAGTCAGCCATCTCAAGAGACGTGCTTCTGTTGCCCACTTATCGACAGTGCGATCAAAAAATGGTAGTACCTGAAAAATCTGAAGGAGTTTCACAGTTGGGAGATGGCTGATTTGGTGATGCTATTTTAACCACGATTTTTGGCGATCGCTCATAACACCCAAATATTTCTTTTTACATTAAGTTAAGTAAGCGAAAGAAACCTTAAAACCCAAAAAGCTGTGGCGCACGCTGCGCGTGCGCCACAGCTTTTTGGGTTTGGTTTTTGGTTAAACCTTGAGCATTACTTGCTCAACCACAGCGTTCCGCGCCCATTGATCAGCTTCCAGAATATCTTCGAGTTCTGGTTTAGCAACATGGTTGTGGCGATCGCATACATATTTAATTAAGTCAGCAATCTGCACATAGCGAATTCTTTCTTGTAAGAATAATTCCACCACCTGTTCATTTGCCGCGTTCAACACCGCAGGCATAGTTCCACCTGCACGCCCTGCCGCATAGGCAAGATCCATGCAGGGATATTTTTGATGATCGGGGGCGCGAAATGTTAAAGTGCCACACTTTACGAGATCAAGACGTTCCCATTGGGTAGGAATTCGCTCTGGATAGGATAGAGAATAGAGCAGGGGCAACCGCATATCAGGCAGACCAAGCTGAGCTAGCACCGAAGTATCCTCTAGCTCAATTAAGGAATGGACAATACTTTGAGGATGGATCACGATCTCAATTTGGTCATAGTCAACCCCAAATAAGTAATGCGCTTCAATTACTTCTAAACCTTTATTCATTAGCGTCGCCGAGTCGATGGTAATCTTTTTACCCATTGCCCAGTTAGGATGTTTTAGGGCATCAGCAACGGTAACAGAAGCAAGCTCCTCGGTAGGGCGATCGCGAAACGCACCACCTGAAGCAGTCAGGATAATTCGCCGCAGCCCTCTATCGGGAACCCCTTGCAAACATTGAAAAATTGCAGAATGTTCAGAATCGGCTGGTAATAGCTTCACGCCATGTTTTTTAACCAACGGCACGATCACCTCTCCCCCCGCGATCAAAGTTTCTTTATTGGCAAGGGCAATATTTTTACCAGCTTTAATGGCGGCAATCGTTGGCAATAGCCCCGCACATCCAACAATCCCTGTCACCACGACTTCGGAGTCGCCATAGGATGCCACAGTCTCAATACCTTCAGATCCTACAAGCACGATTGGCTTAGTCTCAAGATCAGCGATCGCTTCTTGGAGATCTGCTAATTTTTTTTGGTTAGCGATCGCCACAATTTCAGGACGAAACTGACGAATTTGCTGAGCAAACAAATCAATATTCCCCCCCGCAGTCATCCCCACAACTTGCAATTGTTCAGGATATTCGGCAACAATATCTAGAGTCTGTGTACCGATTGAACCAGTTGAGCCGAGCAGGGTAATGCGTTTCATAAAAAGGGGCTTATTCAAAAATTGTTAATAAATCTAAGATTAGTACAGTAAAGCTTTTTTTTAGCCATACAGCGCTTTACGCTTTTGTAAAACCCAAAGAAATTTTTGAAAGTGCCGCGAAGCGGCACTTTCAAAAATTTCTTTGTAACCTTTAAAGCCTCAATAAGCAATAAAGGGGTGGCAGTGCTTTTTACTGCCACCCCTTTATTGCTCAAACCTTGACCAGAGGTTTAGCGTCAGCACGAATCGGAATTGAGATACACATTCCCTCCCTTGCCATCACTGCTCCTGCAAATCTTTCCTTCGCTAAACGACCAAATTCATCTAGTTGTTCATCGCTATGCAGAGGATCATGGTGAAAAATTACTAGAGTTTTGACATTAGCAGCTTCAGCCACCTTAATTGCTTCTTGCCAAGTCGAATGCCCCCACCCCACCTTTGGCGATTTATCTGACCAATATTCCTCATCAGAATAAGTGGCATCCATGATTAAGACATCCGCATTGCGAGCCAGATGGATTAAGTTTTCATCTTGGCGATCGCTAAAGTGTTCGGTATCAGTAGCATATACAGCTACGCGATCGCCACAGGTAACTCGATATCCCGTAGCTTCCCCTGGGTGATTGAGCATTCCTGTCTCAACCGTAACACCATTACTAAGCTCAATCACACTTGGCACTTTAATATCAAAGAACTCTAAGCATGAAGCCATTACCCCTAGTGGCACAGGAAAGTTAGGGTGATGCATCTGCTCTTCTAGCCGATCTTGCATCGTTTGCCCTGTCGGGGCAATTTTGCCATAAATTTTAAACAGATTTCCTTTGATAAATGCAGGAGTGAAAAAAGGAAATCCCTGCACATGATCCCAATGACTATGGGTGAAAAAAATACTTGCCTTGACAGGCATTTCTTTAAGCAAATATTGCCCTAACACTCTAATGCCTGTGCCACCATCAAAGATAATCCGTTCTCCTTGACAACGCATTTCCACACATGGAGTATTACCACCATAACGAACAGTATCTGCCCCAGGTGTCGCTATGCTCCCTCGCACGCCCCAAAAATAAATAGAAAACTCGCTGTCGGGAATGGACATTAGTTAACTCATTGTCAGAAAATTTTGAACCAATAGGTCAAATCTAAAAAACTAGTAAATCATTAAGTAACTTAAGTAACTTAAGTAACCGATGTAAACCTAAGCAATTCACATGATTAAGTTTTTCTACTAGCATTCTACTCGCAGATTTTGATGATAAGCATCTAAAACATTAATCAATTGAAGTTACGAACAATTACAAAATAAATCAAACTAGATTTCCGTATATGCTAACTCTATGTCTTGCTTTGTGGCTATCAGCTTTTAGTACTACTCCTGAATGATTGGTGATGCGTGGC
>Ga0105049_10008323_pt1 | contig 12029 bp, 5 predicted proteins | sample MAT06_FD_78087 | JGI IMG/M metagenome (GOLD analysis project Ga0105049, IMG submission 78087) | Freshwater microbial communities from Lake Fryxell liftoff mats and glacier meltwater in Antarctica - MAT-06 | ecosystem: Environmental > Aquatic > Freshwater > Ice > Liftoff microbial mat | place...
GATGCTGGGCGTGAGATAGTGAAGGCAGTGAAGGGAGAGTAGACAAATGAGTGTTCTTGTAAATAAAACAACAAAAGTCATTACCCAGGGCATGACCGGCAAAAGTGGTTCCTTTCATACGAAAGCATGCAAGGAGTACGGAACCCAGATGGTTGCCGGCGTCGGGCCGGGAAAGCGTGGTCAGAGCTTTGAAGGCATTCCGTTATTTAATACCGTGCGTGAAGCAAAGCAGGAGACGGGCGGAAACGTCAGCGTGATCTATGTTCCAGCACCGTTTGCGGCAGATGCTATTCTTGAAGCGGTGGACGCGGATCTTGACCTCGTAGTTTGTATCACCGAGGGCATTCCAGTTCTTGATATGCTTAAGGTGAATGCAGCCATGCAAGGCAAGCGCACGCGGCTGATTGGTCCAAACTGTCCGGGGATCATTACCCCCGGGGAATGTAAGATTGGAATCATGCCAGGCTTCATTCACAAGTCTGGTCCCGTCGGCGTTGTTTCCCGCAGCGGCACGCTGACCTACGAGGCAGTGTTCCAACTCACTGAACTTGGCATCGGTCAGACTACCTGCATCGGAATTGGCGGAGATCCCCTAAATGGGACGAACTTCATTGATTGTCTTAAGCTCTTTAATGACGACAAGGCGACTGAGTCTGTTGTTATGATTGGCGAGATTGGCGGCGATGCTGAAGAAGAGGCCGCAAAGTGGGTGAAGGCCAACATGAAGAAGCCGGTAGTAGGCTTTGTTGCTGGATCAACTGCGCCTCCAGGCCGCCGGATGGGGCACGCTGGCGCGATTGTGAGCGGCGGTTCTGGAACAGCGGCCGCTAAATTCACTGCGTTTGAAGAAGCGGGGATATTTGTTTCTCGCTCACCGGCAGAAATCGGCAAGCGCATGAAAGAAGCGATGCGTTAATCGTAGTCTCCGCCCGCTGGTTGATGCGAGACATTGTGTAGTGAAGACCTTAGCCCTGCTGAGCTGATAAACGGCGTGCGGGTTGAAAATCCCTTCAAAACACCGTAAAGCTCAGTCCATCGTCGTGACTTCATCGTCGTGACTGCATCGTCGTGAGGGGCGACGACTATCCATATGCTTCTATTTTCAGAGTCATCACGAAGTCCACTGAGCCAGGAGGTAGCTTTCAAAAGGCTATTAGATAAGAAATTATGCATTTTGATTCACCATTAGAAAGGCCCTCTTTGTTAGCACCCATCTTTGCGTTCAATCCGCTATTCTATTTGGCGTGACCCTGGTCAACATTGAATCCACCACGACAGCCCAGACGCGAAGGAAAACCCGGGGGGAAGCGTGCAGTCGCGACGAGTGAATCCGGAACTACGTGATAGACCGCGCCAGGTTCGTGTTGCGCTGTCTCTGGGAAGGAGGACGGCTTAGAAGCTAGCGCCGACTTGGAAGTGAAAGCGGACCGAGGATTCTCCGTTCTTTTTGTCGAGAGGAAATCCGATATCGAATCCAACTGGGCCGACGGGAGAGAGAAATCGAGCGCCAAAACCGGTGGCAACTCTTAGCTCATTTTCTTCGAGACCACGCAGATACGCATTTCCTGCGTCAACAAAAGTAGAAATGGTAACGCTGTCCTCTATGAGGTAGCGCAGCTCAGTGCTTAGAAACAGCAGCCGATCGCCACCAAGAACACTTCCGTCCGCGCCTTGAGGTCCAAGCGAATTCTGTCGGAAGCCACGCACGGAACTTGCACCACCTAAATAATAGCGCTGAGTGATGGGAACTTCTTCAGTGCCGCCGAAGCCCCAGCTGGCGGCAGCTTGGGCGCGGTTGGCAAGACTTAGTCTATCGCCCAAGAAGAACAGCGGGATTACCCAGCCAAATTCTGTGCCAAGGCCCGCGAAATTGGCATCCGACCCAATCGCTTCACTAGAGAGGCGAGTGTTCAGATTAACCACGATACCTTCGCGGGTATTAATTGATCGATCGCGAAAATCATAGGTGATCTGGGAAGAAAGCGTGCTGAGGCCCAAAGAGCCCGCGTCAAGATTTGATAGCTGAGCATCTTCTGGGACGTCACTGAGCGCTTCCCGAGAGAAACTATGCCCGAAAGAAAAATTATAGTGCTGCAGAAATTGTTTAGTAAGGGTGGAGGAGATAAGCAGTCGATTAACGTCGAATTCTTGCGTTGATTTAGTTAGACGCTGGTACGCGACATCTTCTCTAAATTCAAGGTCATGGTTGAGAAAAAAAGGATCCGCGTATTGACCGCCTGCAGTTACTTTCGTGAAATCACTGATAGACGGATCGAAGTAAAAAGCGGCATGAGTACTAAGTAAACGACCATCACCCAAAAAGCTGCGATCGGTGAGCTGACCAAAGCCATGAATTCCATAGGCAGAATTTGCACCCGCGCCAATATCAGCTTGTTGCAATTTTCTTTCGATCACCTTTAACACCATCGTCTGCTGTGACTCAATAAACTTCGGATCTGAGGGTAGTACTTCGACTCGTAAAAACAGCCCTAGTTTGAGCAGCCTATCTCTTGCCTCGCCTATATCTCTCGAGTCCCAAGCGTCTCCTGACTTAATGCGTAGAATGCGTAGGATGACGTCCCTTTCGATTCGTTTAAGGCCCTCAATTTTTATTCGAGCGATGACCGTGCGGGGCCCAGTTTCGACATCAAGGAGAGCAACTCGACTACGGGCATCGAAGGTATCCTTCACGACTGCGTGATGAAATCCACGAGCTTGCAGTTGCTGCTCCAGATCTGCCTTAACTTGTTTTACTATAGGCATCGATAGCGGTTGTGAGGGGGGCGGCGGAGAGGGGATTACTGCTGGCAGCCCCGTAATTTGCAATTCTTGCGCGACAACTTCAGTACCAGCATCTACAGTGATCACGAGATTGCCCTCCTCAACTAAATGTGAAAAAACTTTTGCTGCTGGATACCCGGCTTCCCCCAGAGCTTTAGTTACCAATACTACTGCATTTTGCTGAGCTTCTGGAGTGGGAATAGATAACAAAAATGAATCTTTGATCTCCCTGTCCGAGAGTAGTCTCCTTAACGTGTTTTCAGACAGTGGGCTTCCCACTAAGCGAACGTTTCTTACCCTAGTTTCAGGACCTTCTTCGACATAAATCGTGATAGTAGTTTCTCTCCCTCTATCGTACACGCCCAGGCCGATTTCGGCGTCCAGATAGCCATGACCAACGTAATAGTTAAGAATCGATTCACGCATGTGTGGAGCAGATGATCTTCCAAAGGGAAGCTGACGCTCATAGAAGTCAAAACTTGAAAGTAACTCTTTACGGTTAAAGTGAATATTGCCCTCGACTTCAACTCGAAGCCTTTTGCCCCGGCTGATATCAATATGCAGATTACATCCGTCGTTTGTTTGCGGTGAGTACTTAGCCGAAACACGAGCGCTTAAGTATCCTTCCTCTCTCAAATCAGAGGTGATCTTCTGTTGTAGAGTCTTGCGTAACTCAGCCGTCGCTAGGCTTTTAAGAGCGGGAAGGTGCTGACCGCTCTTCGCTGGCAGAGGGTCACCGACTATTTCAATAGCATCTATCTTTGTGGGGGCAGTTTCTTGCAGCGTAATTGATAATTCTCTGCAAAACTCTGCCCATTCAACACAGTCGACCCTTGCTAGAGTCTCGTATCGTCCTTGCTGCTCATAAAGTCGAGTAATACGTTGCGCTAACGGTGCTAATTGTTCCTGGTTCAAGCGTGAGTCGCTTGCTACTCGAGCACCCCTGAGGATATCTGAATCTTTGAGTGCTTTATTTCCAACGATGGTAATAGTGAGATATGGGCGTTGGGGAATGAGTTGATACGTTAAGTTCAACTCGGTGGTTTGTTGCTCGGCATTACTCGGCACTTCTAATGCCCCTGAAAAGCGTAGGCGGGGGAGAAAAAGGTAATCAAGCGATGCGATCGCTCCTCCTCCCCCTTGCGTTGCTGTCGATTGCATCTTTAATTGGATACGCTCGGTAAGCTGCTTCGTGGCAGTTATCGAAGGCTCAATTGCAGCTGTTCGTGGGTTCACACTTGGCTCCAGCGAAAGAGAATCGAGTTGAGTAATACTTCCAATGCCGAATAAGATATCTTTTGAGAGAAGGTTATACTCCCCAAGCGAAGCGTTGCCAGTTGGAGCAGTGAGTAGAGCAATAATCTCTTTTTGTGAAAGACCACTGGCAGAGGAAAAAGAGAGCATTGGATCGTCGGCCGGACCGGTAATCTCTGCCGTAATAAAAACCTCCTGGTAGCGTGGGCCGATTAGAGAGCCCTCACCACGAATATATAGAATTGGTAAGGTGGACTCAGGTCGGAAGCGAATTTGCGCAGTAAGGATCTCAAAGCGCGTCTTTCCAATTAAAAACCAACCAGTAGTGCTATTAATGATTCCAGAAATGTCTGGAGTATTTGTGTCGCCTCGAATTTCTAGGTCTGCTTGCAGCTCTGCTTCTGCAAAATTGGTTTTCAAAAACATTTGTCCGGAGCTATGGACTTTGAGGTCCAAGGCCACTGGGCCTGTCGGGGTGGGCGCAGTCGATCCTGGGGTTTTCTTAAAAGCAATCTGTGCTAGCGAGAGCAGATCGCGGGCTTGAATCGTACGTTCATAAGAAGCTGCGTCGACAGTAATCAACCCGGAAACGGAAAGATTGCCAATCGGGCCCTTCGTTAATAGTTGTCCCGACAAAACCGCATCAGCATTCCTGATCGACGTGAGTTCGACATCTTCGAAATTGCTGCGAAGCTCGAAATTTCTTGTTGCTATATCGAAAACCCCATAAGCATGAAGCCTTCCATTGTTAAACTTTCCATCAAAGGCAGCAATGTTGCCTCGGCTTTCAGTTAATTCCACTGAAGCCGTGAGATCCTCTAGGAATATGCCAGCGCTGGAGAGAGACAGATTCCCATTCTGCAGCGTTACGTTTCCGTTGAGCTGAGGGGCCGATAGCTGCCCTTCGATAGTGGCGCTGATCGCGGCAGAACCTCCAAGACTATCTATCATCGGAATCAGTGGGGACAGTGCTGCTAAAAGCACCCGCCCCTCAGCTCTCGCGTTATACCCTTCTCTACTAATACGACCGCTTATCTGCAGAGTTTGGGCACCAAACGAGAGTCGAAGGTTCCCAAGCTCTACTGCTTGATCCGCGAGGGTAAGCTGATACGGAGTCAGTATTTTTATCTGCCCACTGCCGCATCCAAAAGTAACTTGAGTAAGCTTAGCAGTTCCCCTTCCATCCAATGGATCTTTTAAAGTACCTGTATAATGCAGTGTTCCTGAAAGGTTCGAGCATTCAGGAAGGGAGGAGGACGAGAGATTCACAAGTCTTGCTCTAGCTCCAATTTCTCCATTGAGCGTGTTCACCTCCGCTTGGAGCTGAAGGCTATCAGTAGGATCCTTCGCTTCAATCGTCGCGATCCCTTTATCCATAATTATACTTGCTGTAATTGGTGAGAGGTCTCTCAGTTGCGGCCGATTAGTTTCGATTTGCACTTGAGCTGTTCCCGATAGCTTCGAAATGTCGAGTGGGCCAACTACGTCAGCCTTCCCTGATACGTTAAGTTCGGGGCCAATAGGAAGCTGCTTCAATGTAACATTCAGTCTATCAATGGTAGGCTCTTCAGAAAGAGTGAGTGCGCCAATCGCTAAGAGGGGCTGAATGCCGGTAGCGGGGAAGGGAGAAGCGGCTACTTCGAAGGATAGTTGTTTACCAATCAGCTTGGAAATTACGCTAAATATCGGAAGCTCTACCTTTCTTATACTGGGTAGAAAGCGGGCTGATGCATTCAGTTCAGGAGTTCTGAGATTTCCGGCCAAGCTTAAGTTAAATGTCACGTCTTGTAAGGTAATGTCTCCTTGCGAAATTCGTTTTGCTCGCAAACTAAGAGCACCACCTAAGCGTTCAGAACGAATTTCTAAAGGTTGATCTAGAGTGAGGTCAGTTTGTGCCCCACGAACCTCAAGTTTCTCGATTGAGTAATTCGGTGGTTGAATTGAATAGCGAACTTCGACTGAACGTACAGAAGGCTGCAGTTCCCGAGGAAGAGCAGGGATACTGAGAGCCCCGCTGCTTAGTGAGCCTGTAAGTACAGGATTTGAAATGGTTCCGCTTAGTTCTTGCTTGGCGTCTAGCTGTCCCTCAAAAAACTCCTGAAGTCCAAGATTTTTGGAGTTAATAGTTTGCCAGGCTTCTCCGTTGAGTGACGCTCCCTGCAAAGTTCCTACTAAAGCTGCCCATGTTTCATTTAAGTGAAGGGCAACCTCTTTGACGTCCACGTTATCTCCGCGCACCTGCACGGACCCAGTAAGGTTCCCAAGAGTAATCGGTGCTTTTAAGTCTGAAGTAAAAACAGTCAACGCGCCAACCGTTGGTACGATGGAGTAGACGTTCTCTGCGTCAACCTGGATTCTCGCCCCCACGTCGGTAGCCTGAAATCCAAATCCATGCTTATGGCCTTCTATGTTGATACCATTAATCCGAACACTATCTAAGACAACATCAACTGCAGGCGGATCGGAGACTGGCTCATTACTTATTGTTGATATGAGTTGTAGTAAGGGTTGTCTCTCTCCAATGCCAGAAATATGTCCCCCCCGAACGTCTATATCTAAGCCCACTACTGCATGTGAGAAGAACTTCGAGATTTCTACGCCAATGTCAATTCTATCAACTGTAATCTTTGAACCCGAGGCGTCCATTAGCTCGAGGTCATTGGCATGTGCAGAAAGTGGAAAGTAAACGAGTCGTATAGATCCGACAGCTACCTGATACTCGCCAAGTGCTTGGAGGCGAGTTCGCGCCTGTGAGGCAAGGTACTGCTCTACTGATTTCTTCCAAAACTGCGCCGCGACAACGATCAGCACAACCAATGCAATGAAAATCATGAAGACAAACTTCATTATGCCGAAGATCCAGCGCACCATGCTTAGTCCTTATCGAGCCCGTAGTTAAATTGTTTACCGGCAGCTTTCTGTTCCTTAGTGCGGAGTCCAGACCAGCCTGCACATCCGACATAATAAGTAGACAACTTACGGAGCTCGACACTTCGCGGAGGTGAGAGCAGTAGGTGATTTATTTGAAATCAGCTCGGCCCGCCCTCGCCGGGGCTCCAACAAGGTCGACGCGCAGCTTGCTCCGCCGTAGCGCTTTTGGCGCTGGGGTGAGCCGAACTTTTTCCCAAGGGTTTCGTCGAACCCTGAAAGTCTCGCCACGCCTTCACCTACCGGCGAAGGCGCGGTGATGGCTGACCTCCAACACAGACTCATGGACCGCCTGAGCTAGAGGGGTGAGACACTCAACTTTAATCTTAACTCTACCAAGGCTCCCTCGAAGCCGGGCAATTGAGGAGATCCCGGTGTAGCCTTAAAGAAAACCGACTCGCTTGCATGGGCACCTTGCCGACGGAATCTCGATACTAAGGGGAAGTTCACGCCTGCCCGGCACGTCTAAGGAGCCCTGCTAACTTCTAGCGACAGGGGCACCCTTCCTCGACACGGCTCACTACCAACACCGAGATAGGCGTCTCGCACGACACGAGGAAAGAGCGCTTTGGGCGCTCTTTCTGGCATGCAAGTGCCTAGCCCCCCCCCCCCGCCATCCCGGGCCGGTGGCAAGAGCGCCGGGTATCGACGTTAAACAATCGACCCAGCGGCGGCACCCAGTAAAATAGGTTCACCAGGAACACAAAGAAAAGGCCTTCGCGATAGCAGCGGCGTTAGCAAGCGTGAAAAACGTTAAAGCCGAGTGTAACATAGCCGCCTCCTGAAATTTATTAGCTGTATACTTCTTTAAACAACTCCAATTCAGCACAGCCGGCGACCTAGCAGTATGACACAAATCATTCGCTATTCTCGGGCAGTCAAGGCGCTCAACCTGTCGCCCTTGTGGAGGACGACAGGCTTTGCGCTCTGGAACGAAACTTCATACAGGACTTCCCTGCAGCTATTAATGCCTATTATCGTTCAGCGTGACGACGGTCATGGCAACAGTTACCTCTTCTCTGCAAAGTTCCAACCAAGGCCCACCGACTTGAAGGCAAGTTTCTTGGCCGCTTGAACGTAGTAATGAATTGAACTTGATAACTTATACTTAAAGGATAAAGATTATGAGAACCAATCACATCTTGCAGATAGGCACGATAGCAGCGCTGCTTTTGGCTTCACCGCTATCGGCTTCCGCTGAATCCGACTCCGCCAACCAGAGAAGCCCGGCGGAAGCTCGCGCACGCATGGGGAATACCGAGACCGTGCTTCACGGGGACCTCCAAAAGGACGTGCGAACCCTAGTTCATGAGATGGTAGCTTCTGCGGTGAACGGAGATCTTGAGGATTACGTTGACTACTTGTCGGGCGAGGACCGTACTCGGATCGAGAAGATCACAGCAGCCCACGATGTGCGCGGACTATCCGCTTCATTTGTGAGCCGTTGGTCCAGCGACAACGGGCGCTCTTTTGAATCTGGTTTGAATGCTCAGCAGCTCCCCATCACTGTGCAGGACGTTACAGAGAACACTGCTCGGGTCGTGGTCGGCTCGCCCAAGGACAATGTAGAGCTTCGGTTGGTGAAGGGCGGCTGGTTTGATATGGCGTGGAGAATTGATGCGCCCGATTCGGTTACCTTGACCTCGCTTGAGACCAAGGTGAACGAAGCCATCGGCAAGATTGAGGCAGCCGGAGCCGCGTCTGGTGAGGCGCCAGCTCTGCTGAACGCAACAGTTGCGCTCTTACGGCCCGTCGCTACCCAGTCGTAGAACGACTATTTTAGTAGAATTCCGGAAGCGGGGGCTCTAGCAGCCTCCGCTTCCCATTGCGCCGCAGAGTTCCGCTCTCGCTAAGAGATTTCTTGTGCTCTCCTCCGATTGCTATCTAGAGTATGATCAATGTCATACTCTGGTGAGCGTCGATGAGTGTTAGGCGCACTTTTCTCCTTATCTCCTTTGTGGCCTTCGGGGCGGTGGGGTGGGGGCTGAGAGATTTAGCCGCCGAGACGGCCCGCCTCGACTATCCCAGCGGTGTTCCCGACCAATCCGACTACGAATCAAAGGTACAGCAGCTCCTGAAGGTCGCCGCGGTTGATTTCGAGAAGGCCTTTCGCTCCCATCGAAGCACAGCACTTCGTGTCACCGTCCTTCCCCTCAACGAGCTTCAAAAGCTCGTGCGCACACCAAGTTGGGCTGTCGGCATTTACCATCAGGGTACGATCTACATTCCCAACACCCCAGGCGCGCTGGAGTCACAGAACCTGCGTCGAACTATTCGGCATGAATATGTCCATGCAGTGATTGACCAGCTGAGTGCGGGAAAATCTCCGGCCTGGCTGGACGAGGGGCTAGCTCAGCTTTTTGAAGGTAGCAGGCTCGGCCGAAGTGACTTCTATGAGCTTCGTGACGCTTTCGCTCCAGCACAACACCTTAGCCTCGAGGCTTTGGACAAAAGCTTCATTTCTATGAGTCGACGTGACGCGCTTCAGGCCTATCGACTGTCTCTATTTGCTAGCGAGCGGCTATTGCTGGTAAGCAGTCCGCCTCAAATAGTTCGATTTTTTGAATTGCTTTCCGAGGGAAAGCCAATTGCTAGTTCCTTTCGGGATGTGTTTGCTGTATCGCTTGATGCCTTTGAGGCATCTGTTTTGGCTGCATTGCAGCGCAGGCCCTAGTTCCGAGAAGGCGAACATAAGTCTGCTGCGTTTGCATGTCGACATTGTTGGCAGCGGCCGGACCGGCATAGTTGCGCTGTTCCTGCAGCAGTTCTATATCCGGAGCAATATCAATCTCTAGCGTTAATAAGGATCAAAACTATGAAACTATCTACTGTGAAACTATCTACTGTGAAACTATCTAATGTGAAACTAAAAATTCAGCTTTTAGGAATTGTGGGACTTCTTACCCAGGCAACTTTAGTTGTCTCTATCCAATTAGCCTCAGCAGAGATTTCGTTGCCTCGTGCCAGCCCTAAAGCGAACGTGATGCAAGAGATCGGCCTGACAAACGTTTCGGTCGATTATTTCAGTCCAGCTGTTAATAAGCGAAACGTCTGGGGTGAGCTTGTGTCTTACGATAAAATCTGGCGCACAGGTGCGAATGGTTGCACCAAGCTTACCTTAAGCGAGAGCGCGGAAATTGCGGGAAAGAACGTCGGGGCAGGTAGCTATTGTATCTTTACCGTTCCCAGCAAAAATAGTGCTTGGAAAGTGATGATCAACGAAGATGAAACGTTGAGTGGCACCGACGGGTATGACGCGAAGAAAGACGTTGCTTCGTTTTCAATCACTCCTGAAAAGCGTCCATTCCGTGAACGTTTAACATTCCTCTTCGAAGATGTAACTCCTACCACAGGGAAACTTACTATGGCGTGGGAGAATATTGCCCTAGTTCTACCAATCAAAGTGGAAACAGCTAAGCATGCCGTAGCAAATATTGAGCAGCTTAAATCTGATTCTTGGCGCGATTACGCATTCGCTGCGAGGTACATGTTGGAAGAACAGAAAAATCCAACTAAGGCGAGCGAGTTAGTTGCGCGCTCTCAAGAATTGGAAAAAACCTGGTTTAACACTTGGGTAAAAGCTCAAGTTCTTGCCGCTCAAGGCAAGAAAGCTGAAGCGTTGCAGTTTGCAAAGGAAGCTCAATCGATGGGGGATGACTCTGGATTCTTCAAAGCCTTGAAGCCTCGGATTGAAGCTTCTGTGAAGCAGTGGTCATAAGCTCCAGCTGGCTGAAACAGTTTTCGCTGATATTTTCTGTGAAGCTAGAGCGGAAATCTATTTCAGCCTAAAAGTAGTAGTCCCTCACGTTTCCAACTCATCCCGATGTCGCCATCTTAGACGGAGGGACTGCAGGATACTTTCGTCCCTGCGCCTCACTAGCCGTCGTGTCTCACGGGATCCCTACTTGGGTCCGTGAGACTGAGCTCAAAATCCGCCTTCCGGGCGGATTTTGAGCCTCGCGCACCTGCGAGCGCCGCGCACACGGCGTCGCCCTCCGGTGCGCTCCAAATCGCTCACTTTGGTCGCGATTTGCTAACGCCATCCGGGCGTTAGCTAGCCGTCATTGCTCACAAGTCCACCACGGCTGTGAGCAATGACGGCTAGGGTCCACGATAGATGGGGCGCCGTGAGGAAACTTCTCGTCGGCATGGAGTTGAGGTATGAACGAGTTGGTAAAGGTAAACAAGGATTACTCAGTTCGAATCTGAAGAGTTCTTTGCTGAGGACGTAACCGTAACGCCCTAGGTAGGAGCGGACTATCTACGTTTAGCTAATCTCGAGGACGAGTGACAGTAGTAAGATTAGAGAGGGCATTAAACCGATCGTTGGGGGTTTTTGGGTTGTTGCTGCTCATGAGCTTCGTGGCTAGCGCTGCCGTTGCCGAGAGTGTTTCAGTTGACGATCTGATTAAGATGGCGGACGGCGGCGCAGCGCGCTTTCAGGCCTTGCGTGAAGAAATCGGTGCACTCGAGGCTGAGATCCGCGCTCGAGAGCGAGTTCTCTCGCCCGTCGCGAGTGCGGAGCTGCTTTACGATCGCGATAGTCGGGATCGCACCACTAGTAATGGAACGCAGCAAGGCACTACCGGCTCGCTGGTCTCAAGCCTAAGGCAGCCCTTCTCGACCGGTACCGAGGTGTCACTGTCGGCTGGGCAGGCAGTTCGAGGCCGTGAGGAGCAGGAGCGTGAGAATTCTGTTGCTGAATGGGAGCTTCGGCTCTCACAGTCCCTGCTGCGTGATAGCTTCGGACGTGCCACGGCATTGCGAAGAAGGGCCGAGGCAGCTGAGCTGCAGACGCGAAGGCACACGTTGATCGGTGAGCGCCAAGAGATCGCTATTGCCCTGGAGGAAGGCTACTGGGACTTCATACTGGCGATTCGTGAGGCGCAAATACGTGAACAGACCATCCAGCGCAGCATTGAACTGGAGCGATGGATGAGGGGGAGAGTTTCCTCCTTTGCCGCGGAGGAGGCAGACCTGATACAGGTCCAGGCCTTACTTAGCGAGCGACGTCTCGACCTGCTTATTACATCCCGGGCGAGAGCTGCTGCCCGGACCAAGATTCA